>Ga0210242_101550_pt1 | contig 16472 bp, 8 predicted proteins | sample ChrtobMeP5a_16mM_FD_155445 | JGI IMG/M metagenome (GOLD analysis project Ga0210242, IMG submission 155445) | Chrysochromulina tobin associated microbial communities from unialgal haptophyte culture, Seattle, Washington, United States - P5a_16mM | ecosystem: Host-associated > Algae > Haptophytes >... | reverse complement strand
GGCCAACATGCGCTAGGTAGCGATCATGATGCCCGCCAAGTCCATGGGTGGTACGAGCCGCCCCAACTGTCGGCTACCTAGCGCATGTTGGCCCTTGACCTCTCCAGGTTCCGGACAGTCGGCATGAGGTCGCAAAAGACGCCCATCGTGGCGCTTCGACCCTCTCCCCACGTCCCACCCTTCCGTGCTCCCATCGCTCATCTGGCAGCTACTACATGTTCCATCTCAAGAATCGAGAATTCTCCTTCGATGTCGACATGTCCAAGATGCCGTGCGGCCTCAACGGCGCACTGTACTTCGTGCAGATGGACCAGGACGGCGGCAAAGCCAAGTACTCGGGCAACGAGGGCGGCGCCAAGTATGGCACCGGCTACTGCGACGCGCAGTGCCCACACGACCTCAAGTTCATCAACGGCGAGCCCAACCTGCTCGACTGGCACCCATCGGCCACCGACCCGAACGCGGGTACGTGCTATGCACCGCGCTATCGTCCTGACTCCTGAACCTCGCACCGAACCACTGGAACGTGCGGGCAAGTTTGGGGCAAGTCTGCAAGTTTTGGGTGCGTGTCTGCAATCTCCTCTGACCTGGGTGCCTCTCTGCTCAGGTACGGGCAAGTACGGCACGTGCTGTGTGGAGATGGACATCTGGGAGGCAAACTCGGTCTCGACTGCCTACACAGCCCACGCATGCGATGTCACCAGCCAGACCCGGTGCGACGGCATCTCGTGCGGTGACAACCCGGACCACCGCTTCGACGGCCACTGCGACAAGAACGGGTGCGACTTCCAGACGTTCCGACTCGGCAATGAGACGTTCTACGGCCCGGGCGGCCAGTTCGTGCTCGACACGACACAGCCTATGACCGTCGTGACACAGTTCTTCACGGCCGACGGCACCGACCACGGCAAGCTCGTCGAGATGCGCCGCTTCTACCGCCAGGGCTCGAAGACCATTCAGACGCCGTCGATCGTCGTAGGTGGCGCGCCTCACGATTCGCTCACGACGCCCTACTGCACGGCCGAGCGGGACCTGTTCAAGGACGGCACCAACTTCCTCCAAAAAGGCGGTCTCAACTCGATGGATGACGCATACGACAAGGGCATGGTGCTGGTTATGTCCATCTGGGACGATCACGATGTGAACATGCTCTGGCTCGATTCGATTTACCCGCCGACGGGCGGGCCGGGCTCGCGCCGAGGCACTTGCTCCAACACCTCAGGAGTGCCGTCCGAGATCGAGAAGACGGCCGCCTCCTCGCACGTGACCTTCTCCAACATCCGCTTCGGCCCGATCGGCTCCACTGGTGCGACCACCGTCACGCACGCCGCCAAGCCCCTGCTCGTCGAGCTTGCCGCGAACGCCAGCGCGCCATGGGCGCAGTGCACGAGCGCCTCGGGCTGCACCACTGGATGGGAATGCACGCAGCACTCGACTGACTTCTCCTTCAAACAGTGCACCCCTTCGACCGCGCTGCACAAGGCCTTCCTCGCGACGCGGCCCGACGCAGCCGCCCTCAAAGCCTTCATGGATAAGGGCACCACGCACTTCGCCGCGTCCGGCCTGCCAGCTTAGTAGAAAGGAATGGATCTTGCCTTCTCGCCAACTCTCTCCGCAAGCTGCGTCGACCGTCGCGTGCTGTTAAAATCGCGAATGAAGACCCATGTGAAGACCACAGAATCGAATCGAGATTCGAATACCATACGCATATGTTGTACAGTTATGTCTGTGAATCGGAAGTAGCGATGTCTAGCGAATGAAGCGAATCCAAGACCCGACCGCAATGGAGCGTGGAACTCTCAAAGGACTAGGCCAGGGACTAGGCTCCCTCTAGAAACATGATAAGACGCGGGAAACATGATGACGCGGAAATGTGGTGCGAGAATCACGGAGTCGCGGGATCGCTGCGCGTCGCGCGTGCGAATGAAGCGCGAGCCCGGATCCGGGACGACCACGGCATCGGCGGTAGCCGGGTAGGGCCCCCCCCCCCCCGCCCTCGGCGCTCGGGCTGTCGTGGGCGGAGACGCGACGCGCGGATGTGTGGCCAGTGGCGTGTGCGCAATGCCTGCGATGCGAATTGCAACTGTCATTCCTCACCACGGCCTCCGTCATTTCGCGCACATCACGCCTCGCCTCTGGGATGGCATCAGAGGTCTAACTGCGGAAACTTGCACCTTCTCAACGCGAATCGTAGGGTACGATGCTCCTCGCTCTGGCGGAACGCGGCCGCCTTGAGGGCAAAGACCCCAGCAGCCTGTCGCCGCAGCCATGAGCAGTTCGCGGTGATACGTTCCTCGCGCCACAATCCGGCGTGCGCGTCTATCGCGCTGATGGGCCACTGAATGTGGAATCTCACATCAGCGTCCTCTGTCGCCTCGTCGGCCACGCTCGCCGCCGGCAGCTCGAGATTCAATTTAGGCTGCTCCGTGAGCGAGCGACACAAGACATCGCCTCGCGGTGGACCCGAGCGGGAGTCCGTAACGAGGCTACCGGCATTGCTGCCGCGCTGCCACTCGTCATGGCTCACTAAGCCGTTGGCGACGATGGTCTGCAGGACCATCTCCTCCGCGCAGAAATTCGGAGCGTGGTAACCGCCACTCGGAATTTTCTCCCACGTAGCGCTGGGATTGCAGCATTTCTGCTTCCACAGCGCAAGCGGCTGCTCGCTCGGGAGCACGCGGCGCGCGGCTGTGGAAAGGTTGGCGATCAACTGAAAGGCGCGGAGCGCGTCCTCAAGGCGATAGAAACTCCCCTCGTGCTTCCCCATGATTAGGAATCGCACGCCGTCGAGAGATGGCATCAAACAGGGCCTCGCAGTACGGTCGAGCGAAGCGTATAGTGTCGTACAGGACTCGATCTCACTAGAAGCATCAATGACCGAGCAGTCCTGCAAGGCATGCCGAGTCTTGTCCTGATGAAATTGACGACACTGAGTTGACGTGCTGATGCGCGGCAGGCTCTGCTGCATCATGCGAACGTACTTCTCCATCCCTGGACGCACCCACCACATGTTGGATGCTTGGAACACGATGAAGCTCGATGGCGAGAGGCCACGGCCGTGAGCCCACCTGACGTTCATGCCCATGGCATGTAGGATGGATCCCGACGCTCGCCGCACTGAAACGCGAAGGCAATTAATGAGAACCCGCGGCTGCTGCCACAGCCAGTTGAAGTCTGCATCATCATTCGCGTAGGTCGTCAGTCGATTGAGGTGCAACACAATAGCCGTGGACGACTCCGTGTGGTTCAGCGTATTCTCCACGAGATTCCGAATGTAACTCGCAGACTCAAAAGCATTGATTGAGACTATGACACGTGCATCCCATCCCGCTGGTACAGTCTGTGCGCGACGCAACGGAAAGCCTTCACAGGTCAAAAGCGACGCGGCATCTGGTACATTCCCTTCCATAGCAAAAAAAAAATGCAATGCCTTTCATGAAATTCCAAAAGCGTGAACCAAGTGTGAACGATTCCTGGCCACCCTCACTTTCACTCCCCTGTTTCGGACCCGTCTCACCGCCCCCGCCATGAGCTTGAAGATCGTTCACGCGATCGAGTCTTTTCACAACCTACCGGTAATCGCGAGCACAATGCGCTCGACAGCGCTGTTCGTGCTGCTCGTGCCCCTCGTGCGTGGCTGCGACGTGTGCGACGGTCATGCCGCAAAGAAGCTCAAGAGCGGTCAGGTACTCGACATCTCAGATGATGGCCTGACCCAGCTCGTGGCTGCTCACGACGCCGTCTTCTTGCTTCTCTTCCAGCCTTGGGATGCACGCTCTGATCGGCTCGCCAGTGCCTTTGACCGCGTGGCCGCGGTATTGCACCGGACAGGTGGTGCACCGGGGTGCGTCCTGGCACAAATTGACGCTAGCACCTTCCCGGCGGTGCCAGCGGCCCTGCATATAGCGGCAGCCTCGCTGCCCACGATACGTGTGCTGCGCGGTGATGCGTCCTTCGGTTATCCGCTGCGATCCGGGGACACGGCTCCAGAGATCGAGGCAGCCATCCGTTCCGAGCTCGGACGCGCTGGCCGTTCAGTTGTGTCTCGCCTCGACAGCGCCACTCTCACCAACTTGCTGAACAGTACGAAGCCTGGCACTCGCACGCGCGTCGTCGGCCACCTACGCCACCCGCCACATGTGCGTGCCTTCGAGCAAGTCGCGCATGCCTTCGACAGCGTCATCACCTTTGTGTTGCCGGCGGCCGCCGCGCCTTTGCCGACCACTGAGAAGCTCACGGCGGCGGCAGTGGCGGCGGCGGCAGCGGAGGAGGATGAGGAGGAGTTAGTGGTTCTTTACCGGGAAGTGTCGGAGGAGATGGAGGGCGAGGCACCTTTCCTTGAGCTGCGCGTAGCCGCACCGGTCGGCAGTGGCAGGGTGCATGGCAGCAGCTCCACCGCCAGCACCAGCACCAGCACCAGCACCAGCACCAGCACCAGCACCAGCTCCGTCGGCGGTGCCCGCTCCTCGCTCGGTGCGCACCAGCTCTTCGAGTGGGTACGTTGGGCGGCTCTCCCTACCGTCTTTGTGCTCACGCCCTCAAGTGCGCGCGCATACCTAACGGATGGTGCGAGCGGTGTGCTCTTCGTACCGGGGCTCAGCACCTCGGTTCAGACGCGAGAGTACGCGACGCGTCGTATGCGACGTCTCGCAGAGAGGCTAGGCGCTCAGGCGAACGCGACGGAGAGGCTGTGGCTGCTGTTGGCCGACTCCCACGACAGGATGCATACACGCCTCCGGGCGCAGCTCGGCCTCGGAAGCGAAGGCGGCAGCGGCGGGGGCAGCGGCGGCGGCGGCAATGGTGGCGGTGGCAGCTTCGGCAACTTCGGCAGCTTCGGCAACTTCGGCAGCTTCGGCAGCAGCAGCAGCAGCAGCAGCAGCAGCAGCGGCAGCAGCGGCAGCCGTCGAGGAGCTTCGGTCCATGAGTACGAGTTCGCGATCGTCGTCTTTGCCGGCGCGCGCCTGAGCGAACGTTTCGTGATGCCCACGACCGAGGGCTTCTCTTTCGACGCGGTACATACCTTCGCCGCCGCCTTTGCAAGCGGCGACCTGCAACGAGCGGCGAGGCGGTTGGAGCTTCTTGCTAAGGCTATGTGGGCGGTCGCCGGGCTTTCGACTCTCGCGTTCGTGACTGCGGGCTGCCGGAGGCGGCTTCGACCGGTGCGAGACACGAGTGACACGAGCACCGTTGCGGCCGGCCCCGATCACGATGCTCCTCGACCTCCGTCGGCAAAGAATAAAGCTGTGTGAAAAGTGCACATTCACAACAAATTTGTACTGTACCGGTACGTCCGATAATTCACAGTCAATGGTCATAATTCACACTTATTTCTTTGCTCGATCTATGCAGGACCAGGTGGAGACCAAAACAGCAGCAGCCAGAAGGCCTTCTTTGGACGTCGGGCAATGCTCACGCGCGCCCAGCGCGTGTACTTTGCCCACCCCACCCTGACACCGCATCATCGATTAGCGCTGCATACGGCGTTCGTAGCCCTGCGTCGATCTTACGATTCCTTGGGCATCATCGCGACGGTTGGCGCGCTGATGCCTGCGATCCGGCGGTGGCGAGATGTGTGCAACGCGGCGAGGCGCCTTCGTGCCGGCGATGTCTATGGTTGCCACGCACGCCTCCATGCGGCCGTTCGCCAGTGGCACGTACGACTAGCCTACGCCTCGTGGTGGATGAATCATTTGATGCACGTGAGGGTTGCCTCGCACGCAGCCGCGCTCGAGTCGGCATTGTGCCTGTGGCGCCAATACCGCCCCAACCCGTCCGAGCTGCTGGTGGCGCATCGCTGCTTCCTCGTGCGCGGGCGCAAGGCCATAGCAGCGTGGTGGGCCTTCTCGGTGAGCCGACGAGCCCTTGGCAGCGCAAAGCGCCAGCTGCTGCGTCGCAGGGGGCAGCGTGAGGCCATGGCAGCGTGGTGGGTTTACGTGATGAGCCGACGAGCCGTCTGTGCCGCAGATCGCCAGCTGACGCATCGGTGCTTCCTCGTGCGCGGGCGGCAGGCCATGGCAGCGTGGTGGGTTCATACGGCGAGCGGACGAGCTCGGTCGAAGCGCAGCCGAAGACTTGCGCACGAGGACTTCCTCCGGCGCGGGCTCGCGAGATTCAACCCGAGATTCAACCCGAGATGCGCGCACCGGGACTTCCTCCGGCGCGGGCGCAAGGCGATGGCAGTGTGGCGGGCCCATGCGGCGCTTAGGCTAAGGGCCTCGGCCCTGGCGCGCATCACGGTTGCAGTCGAGCTGAAGGGCGACGCCAACGACCTTGGGCAGGGCGAGCAGGAGCATCGTGACAGCTTGACAGCTCTGCGGGAGGCTTTCCTTATTTGGCGCGTGGCGTGCGGCGAAGCCGTGCTTGCATGCCTGCGACGACAGACGGCCGACGCGATGCTGCGCTGCCGCACCGCCGCCGGCTTTTGTCGTTGGCGGCAGGTGACGAACGAGGAGCGTGTTGCGTGGCTTTCGCATCGGCTGTCGCAGAAGCTCTCGGGGCGTCCCGCCAAGGTGCTGGCCAGCCCGAGCACCCCAGTCACGCCGATCGGCGCCCCTTCATCTCCCGCGCCGCTCTCGCCGGCAAGACAGCAGATACCCGTGGTCTTGACACGACAGCTGACACCCGCCGCGGCGCGTGCACTGGACCTGTGGAAGCCCCTCTCCCCTGGAATCGCCCCGGGCTTCGCCCCGGGCGCGATGCCCCTTTCCCCTGGAGTGGACCTGTGGAAGCCCCTCTCCCCTGGAGTCGCCCCGGGCGTCGCCCCGGGCGCGATGCCCCTCTGCCCGAGCATCTCCCTGGGCGGCGGAATCGGCGGCAGACCCGGCGCGGGTGGTGGTAGTACCAGTAACCCCGTCGCTCGTGGTAGCCGAGTCGCTGGGAGCAGCTCTGATGCAGTCCCAGCCACAGTTGCGACGTTCACAGACGCGGGAGCGTCGGACGAAAAGGTCGACCAACTACCAACCACTCAACCATGGAGTGATAGCACCGGCGATACAGTGGCCGCGCGCGGAGAGGCCGCATCGATGGCGGAGACCAAGCCCGACGACGACGACGACGACGACGACGACGACGACGACGACGACCTTGAGGACGATGTGGCCTCTGGCGGCGCCGTCGCGGCGAAGCGGAAGAGGAAGAAGAAGAAGAAGAAGAAGAAGGAGAAGACAACGAGCAATGAGGAAGCGAAGAGGCCCTGACCGTGGCATGATCTTCCTGTTCCTCTCCTCTGCCTCGCTCTAAGAGAGATTAGCACTCGACATTTAGCCAGACCAAAAGGTGTACCGGTAGGTAGGTTCCACAGGAAGCAGGATAGAGCTGCGCTCGAATTCGCTGAGCCGGAAGATGACCAGCTAACAACACGTTTATCTTGCACGCCTAATCACACAGAACAGTGTTGGCACCTTTGCTTTCGAGAGACAAGCCCGAAACCCATGAAAACCCAACTTCCCCCACACCCAAATTGGTCTCGTCATCGACGTCGCAACGGCCGAGACGCGCATCCTTTTTGGGCAGTCGCGGCAGGTCGCGGTGCCCATGGCGACCGATGCAGAAGATACAACCTTGGGTTCTGATGAATCATCGCCACCAGGTGAAGACGGTACCATCGCAGAGCCAGGCGATGATGCGATGATGGAACACGCCGCTGCTGAGGCCAGGATCTTCGAGCAGGTGGCGGCTCGTCAACTAGCATCGCTTGCTCTTGAAGATCGCATCGCCAAACAAACAGCTGGCGGAGCGTCGGCGCGTGGGCTGTCGAGTCGAATGAGTGATGTGGCGGGTGTCTTCAAGCGCTCCCTTTCCTTTGCTGGCCGCGCGAAGAAGAGTGACGGAGGTGCACAACCAGCAGAAGGCATGCAAAGCTTTGAAGGAAGCCCTAACTTCACTCAGGGTGAGCCGAGCAGCAGTCGCGAACGGCAGACGATGCCATTGCGTGCACTCCCGCCACCGACGGCACTCCCACCACCAACGGCCGCAGCCAGACTCCTTCTACCCACATTGCAGATACCTGCACCACTCGCAGAGCCGTCGAGAGCGTCGTCGTCGAGAGTGTCGTCGTCCGTGCGGTGTAAGTCTTCCGCGCGACGACGCGCTGAGCACCCGCCATCAGCGCGCACTGCTCGAAAGGAGATGGAAGAGGAGGACGTGGGTGCGATCCCATTGCTCGAGCGCCCGCCGTCGGCGCGGCGTCAGTCTTCGGCGCGACGATACAACTTGGTAGGATCATCACCCGAAGCGGTTCAGCTCTCCGTGCACGGAAATCCGCCACCATGGCAGTCCGATGTGCCGGCTACGCCTACGCCGCGTACGCTCATCCGCGAAATCGGGTACGAGATCGGCCGCGAGATCAGTAGCCATCTCGAGGAACAGCAGCAGCAGTGGCTGCAGCAGCAGTTCACGCCGTTGAATGGACCATCGCTTCGATCGCAACCAGCCAAAGGAGAACCCACAATCGTTGCGTTCCCGGTGAAGGTCTTCAAGGACGGCACTACACCAATTGGGATCCAGCTTCAGGGCACAGCTGGCGAGCCACCGACCATCATTGAGGTGGACCCAAACTCGCCGGCCGCGCAATGCCGGCCTCAGTTGCAGGTGGGCATGCGCATTCTGGCCATCAATGGCCAGCGCGTGCTCGGACCGCAAGAGAGCAGCAGACTCTTGACAAATGCAGTCGGCATAGTCGAGATGGAAGTGTCTCAGAAGATCGAGGGAGACGCTCACCCAAACCTTGCATCAGGAGCGCTCCTGACCGCATCCGTGGGTTCTGCTTTTGCCCGCTCGTCCGAGTGGCCACCTTTGAGCCCACGCTCCTCCAGCGAGACGCCGGCTCAGCGAGACACCTCGTGGCTCCTCAGCCGCAGCATCCGGTCCATGGTGCAACAGCAAGTCTCTTCGTTCTCCTCGCGGGATGGATCCGCAGAGCCCTACTCCCAGACAGAGCTTCGGAGGCTGCGCAACGAGGACAAGACCCCGTTGCTTGGCGCAGGAAGGATCAGCTCTTCAGCAAAATACTTTTCGAGGGGGAATGACCGGGAGCTCGAGGAGGGATGCCACGACGCGCGCAGCCTGCGCATCATCTCGCTAAGAGCGCAGTACGCCCAACAATGCGTTGCAGGAGGTAGCTCCACAGGTTCAGATATGGCAGCTAGAATGCTCGCCTATCTATACGCCTCGTTGACGGGAATTGTGGGCTCGTTCGTGGGATACCTCGCCGGGTACGAGGCTGTGACGACCATTGTGCTGGTCTTGCACGGAATGGCAGCGGTAGCGGCGGCCATGTGGCCTCCGCAAGCCAAGCACTTCGACTCCAAATGGATGCGACAGGCAGCCGCTTGGGCCGAGAGGGCTAGGCATCGGCTCGTCAAAGGAGAGACACTAATTTGGAAGCGGCGGGAGGCCGCGACACACATACAAAAATTCGCACGGGCACAGCTGGCAAAGGCCCAGTATAAGCAGCTCAGGACGGCTATTGTCCGTATCCAAGCGAACTTCCGTGGCTACCTGTGCAGAAAGAACGAGAAAGTAGCTTCTTTCTGCAGCCATCTTGCATCGGTGCTCCTGTGGCCAGTGAATCGCTTGCAGAATGCTGGTGCCTTGGCTCGAGGCCTGGCGACGCGCGTGGGCGAAAGCTTGGCGGCCATTGCCGCGCTCGCATGGTTCTTCAGCTCATTTGGCTGGCTCATGGCGATCGGCATTCAGCTGGCCATGGCTGGCAACGGAGCTCGCGAAGTGTCCGTCCTCCTCAAGTATCCGCCCCTCGAGCCGGCTAACTATACGATCGTGCTCGTCGCTGCACTCGTGCCGATGCTCGACACCCTCGATGCGGCTTGGCAAGTCGTCCGTGAGCAGCTGAGCGCTCGTCTGCCAACGTGCGAACGGTGGATCATCGCGCCATGCGCGCATGCAATGTTGTGGCTTCTTGGCTGCGTAGCATCGCTGCTTGGATGCCTGCTCTGGCCGTTCACCGCCGCTGCCCGAGCTGTGAACGAGGCCATTAAGGAGCTCGTCAGCGAGGCGATCATGCGGAAGACATCGATCGTCCATGCAAAGGCCGAGGCGAAGCGCACCCATGGACATGCTGAGACGGAGTCGTCCTTCGGTAGCGCTAACATCCCTGACGCCTTCTTCCGCTGCGTGCACGACTCTGCCTTCGGTCGATGGGTGAGGGTAGTCATCGCACCTGCATTCTACGAGTACGGGCAGATGGTACGTGGCTCACCCGCTAAGTCTCTCGCTGCAATACTGGCGTTCGTCCTTCTCGTGAACAAGTATGAGCTCCAGGTCCGTAGCTGGCTCCCGACACCGTACAAGAGCGCGGGCAAGCTTACAGAGCTGTGGGCGGTCGGAATTGTCGATGTGTCCTCAACGCAATCTCCGAGCTGCATGGCAGGGTCGACCAATTCCTTTTGCCCCATTCTGGGGCCGCCGCGTGTCGCCACGGTCTGCGCCGATCGAGCAGCCGACCCGAATCAAGCGTGGTTTCCCGCGTCGAGTGATCGCAAGCCTCCAGAGTTTGTGACGGTCAGCTTTGGCCAGCAGCCTTTGCTGGCGTCAGAGCTCGTCGTCTACACCACCTCGAACAGCTCTTTTATTCGGCGGGTGGGCGTGCTTGATGAGGTCACCATGCGCCGAGCCGACTTTCTGCTCGAGGACGAGGAGGTAATTGTTGGAGAGGGGGAGTTCCAGAGGCACATCTTTGTGCAGCATGAGCGATATGAAGTCACGCACGGCGGGTGCGTTGGCACGCTTACGTTTCACGTGCCTGTGCTCACCAGCGAGGTGTCAGTGGTCCTGTGGGATGGGATCCGCGCACAACCTGGCGGCATCACTGCGCTGAAGCTCCGGGGCGTAGCTCCAGTAGACGCAGCTCAGCAAGCAAGCAGAGACTTGCCTCGCTTCAGCACAGCCTTCGGAAGGAGTCTCGTGGTGGACGACTTTCATCCAGATCTCATCAGCCGTGGCCTGCAAGAGCTGGTTGGAAGAGCTCCGAAGAAGCACCGCAACCGCAACGCGACAGTCTCATCTGAATCTGAAGGCGACGAAGAGCAGACCGTGCTCAAGCTCATCTGGGAGGCGCTCGGTGATCTGGGCTTCGAGATTGATTGGCTTGAGGTGTTCTACACGATGCTCGAAAACATTGGCGTCCTCGCGACGGGTGCAGCCACATCCGCAACCGTCGTTTCTCAGATCAAGCCCAAGGACTATGCCGAGGCGCAGGCTAAGGAGAAGGAGCGGGCGCGCTCGATGGAGCTGGAACGTGCAGCGGAGAGGGCGAGTCTCGAGGATCTTCAGCTGCATGGCCGCAAACCGTCCTCAGCTCTTAAGGCAGGGCTCATCGTCACTGGCGCCCTAACTTGTATGGCGGCTGCTGCCTGGGGTGTGACACTCCTGCCGCCGCCCGCACCACCTGCCCCACCGCCGCCACCGCCGCCTCCGCCTCTCATGCCGCCACCTTCGTCACCCGCGCCACCTTTAATCCCTCCGATGCTTCCCCCCTCGCCACCGTCTCCGGCACCCCGCCTGCCCCCATCGCCGCCGCCCTCCTCACCGTCACCAAGCCCACCGCCCTTACCGTCGCCACCGCCTCCTCCGCCCTCACTGCCTCCCTCGCCACCTCCCTTGCTACCACCCTCGTCGCCACCCTCTCCACCGCCATCGCCTCCGCCCTCACCGCCGCCCTCGCGGCCACCGTCACCACCGCCTCCTCCGCCCTCACTGCCTCCCTCGCCACCTCCCTTGCTACCACCCTCGTCGCCACCCTCTCCACCGCCATCGCCTCCGCCCTCACCGCCGCCCTCGCGGCCACCGTCACCACCGCCTTCGCCCCCTCCGCCTACGCCACCGCCTCCCTCGTTGCCGCCAGCCACTCCGGTACCATCGCCGCCACCGCCGTCGCCACCGCCACCATTGCCACCACCGCCGCAGCCGCCGCCGCCATTCCAACCGCCACCCATGTTCCCTCCGTCGCCGCCACCTCCATCCCCGCCACCCTCGCCTCCTCCGCCCGGACCACCGCCACCATGGCCGCCTCCGCCCTCACCGCCACCATTACCACCTCCACCGTCGCCGCCGCCTCTTCCTCCCCTCGCACCCTACATGCATGAGGTGATCGGCCGTGCGATATGGGATTCGTTCTACTGGTCAATCCCTACTGTGATGATCTGGATCGCTGGGCTCGTCTGCGCAAACTGGTGCTACAGCTGCAAGTCGCGGCTAGACGCTTATCTGCTCGCGCGCGCGGTTGCAAGAGAGCCTTTCGAGCGCGAAGCGGCGGACAGGATCAAGCGCGAGGCGGCAAAGTTCCAGTTAGAGCTTGAAGCGGAGAGACGACGCTTGGCTAAGGAGCGTGAGGCCATGGAGAACTTCTTCGAACAGAAGCTCGACGCTGCCCATCGGGAGACGCAGGAGGAGGTGGCGCGGCGCAAAGCCACAGAGGAGGAGGCGATCGCGCTCGGGGTGGCTGCTGCTCAACGCGAAACGAAGGGGGCTGTTGCCAATAAGTTTTCGAGAGCGCTCGCGATGAGCAACTTCGAGAATGAGAAGGCGGCTCTGGAGGAGGCGAGAGGAGCTGCACTTGCTGAAGCAGATAGGGAGAGGGCGGAGCAGCTGATGAACTTGGAGACAGAGCACGCAGCAGAGATGGAAGCGGAGCGGGCAGGTGGCTACAAGCAGCTTCAAGAATCAAGCCTCAAGCTTCAAGCGGCCATCGAGCAGGAGAAGAAGGGGTCCGTGGCTCATAAATTTTCGACGGCCGTCGCGAAGAGCAAGTTTGAGATGCAGAAGGCGGCTGTGGAGCAAGAGAGAGAAGCTCAGCTCGCCGAAGCGGATAGACTGAGGGCAGAGCAGCTGATGAAAGCGCAAGAGGATCACACCGCAGAGCTGGAAGCCGAGCGGGAAATGGCGATGCAGGAGCGTCAGGCACTGGAGCTCTTGCTCCAAAAGTCACGTCAGGCCGCCAAGCAGGAAGAGGTGGAGCATGCTGCAAAGCTGGAAGCTGAGCGGCAACGGGCCACGGAGGAGCGCAGAACCACGGAGCGCGGATTTCAGGCCCAACTGGAAGCGGCACGCAAGACAGCTTTGGATGAGCAGGCGCGGCGCTTGGCTGCCGAGGGAAGCACCATGCGACATGTGTTAGCGGCAGAGGCGGCGCGGCTCGAGCACGAAGCAATCGAGCGCGCGCTGCAAGCGCAACTGGAGGCGGCACGCCAGGCAGCCGAACAGGAGGAGGCGGAGCACATTGCAAATATTGAGGCAGAGCAGCGCAGGGCCAAGGAACAACGCGAAGCGATCGAGCGATCGCTGAAGGATCAGCTCGAGGCGGCACGCCGCGACGTGTCAGAGGCGGAGACGCAGTGGAAGCTCGCGGAGGCGAACATGAAGGAGGCTCTGCGTCAGGCCCACTCTCAGCAGGAGCTGGCGGCATGGGTGAAGCGGCAAGCGAATATCAAGCAGCTCATCGAGAAGCGGTACACGAACCTCTGGACTCTCAGCTGGTCCGAGACCCAGCTGGTCGGGATGTTCTCCATCTCAGGCGAGGCTGAAGAGGCTGCGATCAAGGCGCAGCTGAGTGACGTTGTGTCCAAATACTTCCCGACGATTGTGGACATCTACCTGAGGTACTGCAGCACGGTGGAGACCATGGCCACGAAGAGCAGCGACAAGGACGTGGTGGCGAAGAAGAGCAGCGACAAGGACGCGAAGAAGAAAGAGGACGACAGCAAGAGCAGTGGAGAGTTCGTGATTGAGAGCGAAGGCGGCTTTGCATTTGGATGGGACGTACAGATGCCCAAGAAGGCATGGCTGCAGTTCTGTCAGGATCTCGGCTCGTCTGCCCTTGACCCTAAGAAAGCGGCGCAGATATTTACAGTGGTGAACGACCTGCGCGACAAGCGGATCGAGTTGAGGAAACTCGAGGCGCTCCACAAAGGAATCGGGGTGACCAAGTCGGACGAATTGCTCTTTGCTGCTCAGATGGCTCTCGACGCGAATACGTTCAGCATGAGTGAGTTCCTCGAGGCATGCGTGCGTTCTGCAACCTTAGTTACGAAAGCTGACCAGCGCGTCATGGACAAGTGTGACAAAGCGCAAGAGGCGGTTATAACCATGCTCGACGATTGGCTCATGCCGTTCGCGGCTCGCAATGGAATCCGTGGGTTCCGCGAAGCCATGGGCTCGTCGCCCGAGCTCCAGTTGCTCAGATTGGATCTCGGGCAGCCATTCACGCGCCTCTTCAATGCGCACGCCACGGCGGCCGTCTCGAGCGGCTCCAAGGTCGTGGGCGTCTCCTTGCACCGCTTCCTTGAGATTGCGGAAGTAGCTAAGGCCGGGCTGAGCCGCGCGCGGGTGAAGACGGCGTACGTGCAGAGCCTTGGGCTCGACGCCGTTTCTTCGGCGCTGTTGCGCGGAGCGAAGCTGCTCACGGAGGATACGCTGTGGGAGGCCCTGCTCCGACTGGCTCTGATCATTTGCGAGGAAGGAACCACAGGTCCTCACGACCAAAGGAATCCATTCAGGCTCGCCGCGTTGGATGAGGCGCAGCTGCGGGCAGTGCGCTCTGAGCTCGAAGCGATGGTGCTCTACTGCCCTGCGAGCTCAAAAGAAATCTCAGCCCTAAGTGCGGCAAAGGCTCTGCAGGGGGCTGCACGCGGTATGGCATCGAGGCGGAAGGGCAAGGCTCCCCTTTCGAAGCCTCTATCAAAGCCGAAGGCGGGCACGGGCGGTTTTGTACTAGCTTGATCAGATACTTGAATTCGGCAGGATAGAATCGAGGTTCGAGTCGGAGAGCACGTACTACGTAGTAATAGAAGTTTAGCGTTTAAATTTAGTCAAGACTTACGGACTTAGACGAGGCACGAGCTGCACACGGCCCCGGCGGCGGCCGGCGCTTTACGCACAACGCAGTGGCAGGAAAGCAGATTCGAGATACCACGTGTGGCGGGCCGATTTGCGATTAGTCCGTTATAGCTTACCACGAACGGTTACGATCCGCTTAAGCCTTAACGAACCGCCCCCCTCGCTCGCGAGAGTCACCAGGCGTTAGGTACTGTCAGTCCTTTCAGACAAAATTTCTGGATTACTCGCAATTCACACCTGCTGTCGCAATTTGACGAAATTACTTTCGCCGACCTGTGAGCTTGATCACTACTATAGGCGACACGGCCGGCAGCGTGTGCGCCGCAGGCTCCCGCGAACGCCCGCCGAACGCCTCGTCGCCTCCTGCAGTCGCCTCCCTCGTTGTCGCCAGGAATACCTCCCTCGTTGTAGGAACTGCCGAGCCTCGATCACACGTTATAAAAAAGTCCGAACTTTTCGCCGTCGCCGCCTCGTTGACGAATCCTCCGGAAATATGAAAAAACCCGGACTGAAAAAGCCGAGCCTTGCAGCCCCATGATGCAGGCAGGGATGAGGCAGCAAACCAAGACGCAGCCCGGCATCATGCAGGTGGGCATGATGCAGGCAAGCATGACGCAGCCCGGCATCAGGCAGCCCGACATCATGCAGCCCGGCGGGCTGCAGGCAGGCATGAAGACGCATTTAGATATGGAACAGTCCGAAAGGGACGACGGCGCTGCCGCCACCGTCACGGCGAAGGCGCTGCTCGCCGGTGAGGTCTCTGGTAAAGTGCCACGACTGCACGGCACCGTGGAGAAGCGCGGGTCGGGCCGCGGTCTCCTTGGAACGGTCCGGTGGAAGAGCAAGCTGCTCGTCGTCTGCGCCGAGGTTGGCTGCGTCTACTTTGACAGCGACGAGATCAGTGACAAGAACAGGGCCGCTCGGCTGATGCCTCTAGGAGATGACGGCACCAAAGTCGAGCTCCGCGCAGACCGATCAGGAGGCTCCCACTGCTTTGCCCTCGTCACTCCAGCACGTGAGTACCTGTTTTCGGTGCCCACGGCGGACAGGGCTGCCAAGTGGGTCGCAGCCATCCAGGCCGAGATCGAGGCCGCGCAGCAAACACGCCACTTGAAGGCAGGCAAGATGCAGTTGGACATGATGCAGTCCGGCATCATGCAGGTGGGCATGATGCAGGCAAGCATGACGCAGCCCGGCATCAGGCAGCCCGACATCATGCAGCCCGGCGGGCTGCAGGCAGGCATGAAGACGCATTTAGATATGGAACAGTCCGAAAGGGACGACGGCGCTGCCGCCACCGTCACGGCGAAGGCGCTGCTCGCCGGTGAGGTCTCTGGTAAAGTGCCACGACTGCACGGCACCGTGGAGAAGCGCGGGTCGGGCCGCGGTCTCCTTGGAACGGTCCGGTGGAAGAGCAAGCTGCTCGTCGTCTGCGCCGAGGTTGGCTGCGTCTACTTTGACAGCGACGAGATCAGTGACAAGAACAGGGCCGCTCGGCTGATGCCTCTAGGAGATGACGGCACCAAAGTCGAGCTCCGCGCAGACCGATCAGGAGGCTCCCACTGCTTTGCCCTCGTCACTCCAGCACGTGAGTACCTGTTTTCGGTGCCCACGGCGGACAG
>Ga0210242_101549_pt1 | contig 16482 bp, 5 predicted proteins | sample ChrtobMeP5a_16mM_FD_155445 | JGI IMG/M metagenome (GOLD analysis project Ga0210242, IMG submission 155445) | Chrysochromulina tobin associated microbial communities from unialgal haptophyte culture, Seattle, Washington, United States - P5a_16mM | ecosystem: Host-associated > Algae > Haptophytes >... | reverse complement strand
TATAGGCCGTTATACTTGTGGGGGTGGCTCGTAGGGAGGTTGCAAACGAACCGCCCTCTGCCAAGGGGGGGTTCGCTAGCCGCCCGATGGTCGCCCGCCTCGTTAGGTACGGTCCGGTGAGACAAAAGAAAAACTTTTCTATATATTTTAGCTCGGGTGACGGCAGTTCACCGCCCCAGTCCTTCACTCGGCCTCGGCCTCGTCCGCGTCCTCGTCCAAGGGCCCGTGCACCGCGAACGTCGGCTCGTACCGGTTGGGATCGAACGGCAGGAACGAGAGGAGCACGCCGCGCTCGCCCCATTCGCCCCACGCTCCGCGCGAGGGCATCACGAGCGGCGGCATGCCCGGGGGCGGCGTCACGTTGTAGCGCGCGCCTTCGGAGGTGAACTGCTGGCCGTTGAGCGCGACCTCGACGGTGACCTGGGCCACCCGCTCGGGCAGCGTGGGCGTCACGCAGTTGAGCCGCCCCCCGGGGAGCACCGAGCCCGCCACCTCGACGCGCCTCGCCCACGCGGCCCTGTGCACTTCCCTCGAGAACGCGCCGAAGATGACCGGTACGAAGCGGCAGCGTCGGTCGGAGCCGCCGGTCAGATTGCCGCCCGAGATATGGACCGAGATGCCGCCCTGTGAGGGCCCGGTATTCGGGGAGAGGCTGAAGCCCCCCGGCGGGTGATAGAATTCAAAGGGCGTGCTCGCATTCTCCTCGTAGTCGGCCCCGTTGAGGGACACGCGCAGCTCGGCGTGCAGGGCGCCGTACGCATCGTAATCGGCGTGCTGCGGGCTGCGGAGCACGCGAGGACTGTGAGGCGAGATGCAGCGCACGCTCCCCCCTTGCACATCGGCTACGTAACTACCCCGCGCCGTGCGCTCGCGAATGGACTCCGTAATTCCAGTCGCGTTGTTGGCCGCGGTGGCGCTCGTCGCGTCGGTCGGTCCCGTCGGCATGAACTGGCACGAATACCGCCAGCCACCGGAGAGGCTGTGGCCGAGCAGGTAGATGTCGGTGCCGCCGTGCACAGGCCCTGAGGCTGGACGCGCCACGTGCACCGATGGCATCCGATTGAGCCGGAAGCTCGAGCTCGAGTGCGGGAGATACTCGACCCCATCGCGCTCCACGAGCAGATCGACCGCGAAGGTCGGGCTCACGCTCGCCGTGGGTACGTAGCGCGCCCGAAGGTCGGGCGACCCTTCCCGGGTGTGAAAGTCCATGGCCGCACGGCTCGGCGATGCGCAGAGCACGGCGCCGAGTTCATTGTCGAACCGGCCGTCGGTGAACATGGGCGTGTCCAGGCCGAGAGCAAAGCGGCAGCGGTATGTGACCGTGCTGTTCGGCGCGGGGATGAGTGAGTTGCCAAAGAAGGTGAGGGCGGTGCCGCCAGCGGCTGGCCCGTTGGTAGGGGCGAGCTCGGATACAATCGGATGTGCGTGGTACGCAAAGTGGCCAGCGGGCGCGTATTGTTGGCCGTTGACCGAGTAGCCCAAGCCCACGTGAGCTGCTTCGAAGGCAGCGCCGCGCTGCACACTCACTCTAGCGATTCGATGCGTCGCTCGCGAGCCGTCGCTGCGCGCGCCGAAGCTGAAGCCCCAATGGGCAGCGGGCGCCCACGCCGGCAGCACGACGCGTTCAAAGAGCGTAGTGCCCTCGAGCCGCACACTCAGGCCACGGGGTGTGAACTCCACGACCACCGAGTGCCACGTGTCGCGCTGCAGGGCGAACGTTGTGGCGAGCAGGGGGGGCGGTGGCGCGGGCGGTGGCTCGCACTGGGCTGGCTGGTAGAGTGGCGTGCCGCCGCCCTCAGCGAGGGTGGCACCGTCGCACTCTGGCGAGGTGGCATATGGCACATTCTCCTCGGCGCGTTCCGCTTCGATGGGTGCACCATCGTACCAGGCCTCAACGAGTGTCCGATTTGAATGGGGATCGATTCGGCGGAAGGTGATGCACAGCCCACTTGCGGCACCGAAGTCGCCTAGGGGGGCGTAGAGGGGCACCTCGCCGTAGCAGAAGCTCAGCCCCGGCTGCGGTGGCTCGCGCGCGCGGTCGGAGGCGATCAGGCCACGAAGAGGTCGTACGGGTCTCTGCGGAGGAGCGGCGGTCGCGAGGCCGGCCTCCTCGTCATCCTCATCATCTCCGGACCCGAGATTGAGATCGAAGTGTACGCTGAGGCTGCTCGTGTGGTTCGTCACAAGGTCGCCGCCGCGCAGGGGCGGGAGAGTCGCGAAGGCGGGGGGCAGATGGAGTACGACGCCGCCACCCGGGGCAGATGCGCGCTGCGTGAGGCTGACCATCCCCGAGTGCACACGCGCGCTGCCACGTGCGCTCACGAACGCACGCGCGGTGGCTCGGGGATCGGTTGGAGCCGTGCAAAAGAGCTGCGCCGCATCGATATGCGTGAGTGCCGCCGAGGGCGCCGCCCCACCTGATGAGGGATGCAATCAAGGAAGGTCATCAGTGAGGTCATCAGGATCCTCAAGGGGAGGGGGCGCCGCCCCACCTGATGAGGGGTGCAATCAAGGAAGGTCGTCAGTGAGGTCATCAGGATCCTCAAGGGGAGGGGGCGCCGCCCCACCGCCGTCTTCCTCGTCGTCGTCCGTGGCCCCGCCCGCTCGCGTGCCACGTCCCCCTGTCAGCCCGACTCGCAGCCACAGCCCAGTGATGCGCCTCTGCGTGGGTGGGAAGGTAAGGATCAGGGGCGTCTTGACGCAATCGGCATCGTCACGATCGCCCTGGCTTTGGTCGAGCACCACATGGTACTCTCCATCCTCATCCAGCAAGAGTAGCTCGCGCACGCCGCCGTAGCTCTGCGCCTCATACACAGCGACACCGGTCGCGTAGCACGGGCGGCTAAAACCGAGCATGAGCCATCGAGCTTCACTCCCGCCGAGCGGCATCCACACACGCCCCTCATTTGGCAGTCCGCAACCTTCCATATCGGGAGGTCCAAGCGCGCGATCGGCGTGCCCAAGATAGCGCGCCTCGTCCCCCACCTCGCTCATCGCGTGCCCCTCTGCAGAGAGCCCAGCCACCGCAACAACGGGTGGGAGGGCGCCCCGGCCGGCGCTGGCCGAGGCGGCCCATTGACAGAAGGCCTCGGGGCAAGGGAGCTGCGCGGGCGGCGGCACGGCAGCGATCCGGCCACTGTAGGCTGCATGGAGCTCGGGGGCGGATGCGCGCAGCATAAAGCTGCCTGCGGCACGAAACGAGAGCTGCCCGAACGTGGCGAAGCCGCCCTCGTCTGTGAAGAGGTTCGTCACCCCTGTGAGCGCAGCCGCCGGCGGCTCGCCAAATGGCGGCGGCGTTGCCGCGCCGTGGCCATGCGGCAGCCCCTCAGCGGCTGACGTGGCCGAATGCGCTGGCAACAGTAGGAGCGCCTCGAGGGCAACGGGCGTCCGGAGCGCCACTGGCTCGCCGCTCACCCCTACGATCGAGACGTTCAGCGGCGGATCGAAGGTTCGGCCGACGATCACGTCCGAGGGCGGCGTGTGCCCAAACTTGACTGCGTACGGCACCGAGGGTAGCAGCACCGAGAAATTGGCCGAGGTGGCGTTGTGCAGCCCGTTGGCACTCGCCTTGAATCGAAAGATGCCGCCACGTGGGCCATTCACACCCAGGAAGAAGCGGCGGAACTGGACCATGAGCCCGCTGAAGCTCGCCACGCCGTCCACGATCTCGGCGGTCGCGTTGCCGATGAGCGTGTACAGGGGTCCGGGGCCGTCCTCCGTGTAGACGGCGCTCGCATTATCGAAGGCGCTCGCATTCGACGAATTCGACGAAACATTCAGAAGGAGAGGTGGCGGCCTTGTCGGCGGCGGCGTCGACGGCGGTGGCGTCGGTGAGAAGGCCATGGCGTCGGCGGTGGCGTTCCCGAGGTCGAGCGTCGTGTTGGTCGCGTTGCTCACGTTCCCAAGCATCAGCTCCATGGCGTTCGGATCGATCGGTGTCGAGACAGGAGGGGGGGTTGATGGGGGCGTGGTGGGCGGACAAGAGGGCGGCGCACCCGGCGGTGCACCCGGCGGCGCGCCTGGTAGCGCGCCTGGCGGCGAGCCTGGCGGCGCCCCTGGCAGCGGGATGCCCGGCGGTGACGGCGGCTCGCCCGGCGGCGGCGGGATGCCCGGTGGCTCGGACGGCTGTGGAGGGGCCGGCGGCTGCGCTGGTGGCGGCGCCCCTGGCGGGCTGGATGGTGGGGGGGACTCGGGCGGGCTGTCGGGTGGCGAGGGGGGTGGTAGGAGCGGCGGTGGGGGCGACCACGTGGACGCATTCGTGTAATCAAGCGTCATCATCTCGAGCTCGAGGGAGATCTCACCTCCCGTGCGCACGAGCCCATCGACCGAATCCAGAACGATCACGCTCGGCTGGAGCGCCAACACGGCGCCCTCGAGCCACGCGGCCGCGGTGGGCGACGGAGGCGCCCAACTCGGCTCCATCGGCGGCGCCGTCGTGGGAGTCCGGATCGGCGGCGGCGGCGGCAGCGCGTACGGCGACGTGGCGCTCGACTCGGCGCTCCCACCCCCCGAGCTGAAGCTGAGCTTGGCTGGCAGCCCAGCTGGCAGCGCGTCGACCGTGGGCTCCGTCCGGCCGGGGTGCAAGCCCTGAGCGACCGCCTCAAAGTACAGATGGCGGCAGCCCGGAGCGCCGACGGCCACGCACGCCGCTGCGCTGATCGTCACGTTCGGAAAGCGAGCGAGTCCCCCTGGATAGCCGGCAAAGGCCGTTGCGGACGCGAGAAGCTGTGGGGAGCCCGGTTCGCACGGTGCCACGTCACCGACGGCCCGCAGGCAAAGGTGGATCAGCGTCGTGGGCGCCCTGTGCACCCGATCCTTATACCCATCGACGATCTCGGCGCTGATCTGGAAGTGGCCGAGCTGCACGTCGCGCGGCACCACCTCGTTGTGAGGAGCCCCGCGCACGACCAACGCGATTGGCTCTCCTGCGCTGACGACGTCAAAAGGCTCGCTCACAGCCTCGACAAGGCCGGGTGAGAGAGCCCGCAGCCGTACCCCGCGCCTCGGGCCGCCCACGTACACGTCCAGGTATCTCGCGAGCCCGAGCTCCGTGTCGACGAGCGTGCCGCCGTAGAGCGAGGGCACCGCAGCCAGTGGCGGTGGCAGCTGCGTTGGACTAATTGTTGGACCCGCGGTCTCGCTCGTCGCGGACTCGGCGTGTGCGGCCGGGCAGGCGACCCAACCGTGCTGGGGATTGAAGCATCCCGCGGCCGAGGTCGCGATCTCGATGGCGAGCTCCACCTCGGCCACCTGGTCGGCCACGAGCGAGCCGTTGACATCGAGCACGCGCACCACAGGCTGGATGCGTAGCCGCTCGCCTACCAAGGCAAAGGGCGGCGTGGCACGCGCAAGCAGTGAGCGACGGTCCACAATCGTCTCGAAGCGCAGCTGCTGGTTGACGCCAGGGTCGAAGACGTCAAAGGATGCACTCTGCTGGCTCCGAACGAGCCGCGTATGGCCTATCAGCTCCTCTGCCACGAACCGGAGGCCGCGGCGCACGGGGACGGAGGGCTGTTGGCGGATGGCGTCAGCACCCGGCCCAAGGCCCACTGTGCTGCCGTTGATCACGTCGAGCAGGATGCCGTCCGGGCCCCAGCCGGACATGAAGCCACTGGGCGAGGCGCCGCTCACACTCACGCGCACGACGCCGTCGAATTGCGTGCACAGCGCGCCGTACACGTCGTACACATGCACCGACGGCACGCCTTGCCCCCAGGGCTCGTCGCTCATGTACGCGGCGCGCGGCTGGGGAGCGAAGCGCAGGCTCACGGGCACGCCCGCGGCCACCACGTCAAAGAAGTCGGTCTGTGTGTACGGGATGCCCTCGCCGTCCGGCTCCGAGGCACGCACGGGCGTTTGCGTTGGACGCCCCTCAAAATCGACCTCGACGGGCACGCGGAGCAGCGATACGTTGTAATAAAAGTCGTGGGCGATCCGATGGACGTACAGCTCGTTGAAGGTCGCGCCCAACGTGCCGTTGTGGAAGAGGACGGGCAGCGACGCTGTTCGCCGGGCGCCCGCGAAGGCGTCCCCCGAGTAGTTGGTCCCTCGGATACCCTCTCCCTGATCTACGTCGTCTGCATGCATGAGGGTGAGCGCGATGGCGAGCGGCGGATCCATCTGGGTAGCGACGCACTCCCCGACCGTCATGAGGCTCGAGCACACGTCATTGTTCAGATAGTCGACCACGGAGACGGCGACTTGGATGCTCTGCTCGGGCAAGGCAGGGCGGATGGAGAGCGCTGCTGCGATGGTCGCCGCTGCGTCGGCCGGCGTGATGACGAGCCTGCCCGAGTCCATCTCGAGGGGGAGCACGGGGGGGATGGGCAGCGCGCCGCGCACCTTTTGCGGCTGCCTCTTGATGGCGAGTTGCCTCATGGGCCCCGGTAGGACGCGGATGATCGGGCTTGTGGCGTTCTCGAGTCCGTTGGCGGTGGCGGTGAGCCGCTTGAGCGTGCCAGCCTCGTCGAAGATCACATTGTCGAAGACGGCGACGCCGTAGCTCGCGATCGCGCTCGCGTTGCCCAAGACCTGGCCGCCATTATAGCCGGGCGAGGGCTCGAGAACAAGGTGCACCTCAGCGGTCGCATTCTCGTTCGTGACGTTGTTGCCCAAGATATCGTATAGGGTCACCACCAGCATCGGCTGGAGCGGCTCGCCCACTCGCGTGAGCATCTGGTACGGCGCCCCAGCCGGCACGAGCACGCCTCCAGTGAGGGGTCGACCGGTAATGTCGTCGTCCACGGGCGCGAAGCGCAGCATGGCCACGTCGCCCGGCAGCACGCTGATAATCTCGCTGATCACCGCGCGCGAGAGCGCCGCGCTACTTGCATGCAGCCGCCACAGGCCGGCGGTTCCGAGAGCGACGTTTGTGAAGATGGCATGCTGCGCGTGGTACGTCGTCGTGTTCCAGTCGTCGAGCCCCAGGGGGTCGCTGAAGAGCGTCGGCACGCGAAGGGTGCCCCGTAGCTGTGCCGAAACTGAAACGTCCTCCACATTAGGGATGTCGGTGGGGCCGGCCTCGAGCTCTGCTGGCACGACCCGCAGCTGCACCTCCATCTCGTTCGGCAGGTACTTGACGAGGGCACCGAAGCCGTCACGGACCAGAATGATGGGCTGGCGCGCGAGTGGCGACGTGGCAATCGTCTCGAACGACGGCTCCACTGCGAAGAAGAGCTCCTGAGGCACCCCGGCATCGCACGCGCGGAAGGGCAGCGAGTAGTCGACGAGCAGAAGAGGTGTGAAGAGCTGCAGCACGTAGCCGACGCCCGACGAGATGTTGGTCACGGAGAAGTTGTTGAAGGTGACCACGCCCGCTACGGGCATCGCCTGCACGTCGCCTACGAGCCTTGCATGTACCGCCGGACAACGAGGGGAAGCGCCGGGCAGCAAGGGAGAGTCGCACAGCCTCAGGTCGACGGGCAACGCATAGGTCGTCACCGGGCTGCCCTGTGCGTCGCGCACGACGGCACTCACCGTCGCCTCGCCCAGCGAGAAGACCTGCATGCACGAGATGCCATCGTCGCGCTGGATCGCCACCGCCGTGTCCACGAAGGTCACGCGGTACGGGGGGCCGGCAGTGATGAAAAAGGGGGAGGTGACCACAGGTTGGAGCTGGAGGAATCGTGCCGTGTCCGGGCACGGAGGGGGCAGCCCCGTATCTGGGTTCACCGTTTCCGGACACGGCACGATCGCGGCACGGAGAGCGACGCTCGTCCCGAGGCATGCGACGGTCGGCAGGGTCACTTGATCAAAGACCGCCGTGCCATTGACGAGGGGCAGCTCGGTCAGGCCTTGCAGCACCGGATTGCATGCGCCGAAGGCCGAGAGGCTCACGCGGCCCGTGACGCTCGTGTACGGCTCGCCGTTGACGCCCACAGCGCGAGCAATGGGCGGGAGCCTGAACGGGATGGCTCTCACCTCGGAGGCGTTCGGCAGCGGGCCTATGAGCTCGAGCCTTGTCGGAATGCCCGTCGCCACCATAGAGATGACATTGGAGAGCGTCGCGTCGGGCAAACCGGTCGCCCGCGCGCGCAGGCCCAACCCTTGGTTGGTATAGATGCCATGGCCTGTCATCATGGCAGTGCCCGATGGCACGTTGAGCTGCGAGGACAGGCTGATGCGAACCAGCCGCTGCCACGCAAAGCCCGTCGGCCAGGTGCCTCCGGTGCCCGGCGGCGGCTGCGCGCCCACATCAGACACTCTCGCGAGGCACAGATGGTACTCGGTCTGCGCGTTGACGAGCGCCCCTGTGCGGAAGGTGCCGTTGGCCGAGATGGGCTGCACCTCACTCGAGCGCACGTCGGTGCAGTTGATGCTCGTGATGAGCGCGGTCGTGCGCAGCGCCACAAGGTCGCCGACGAAGCTTCGCGGCACGGGAGCGATGGTCGTGCCACTCGGGCCAAAGATTTGAGTCGGCCCAAAGCTCAGGCGCACCTCGGCGCTGATCTGCGGGAAGACGACGGTCGGCGAGATCTGCACCACCTGGAGCATCGCCGGCTCGCCCACGACGAATTTCGTCTGCCCGAACTGCGGCTCGAACACGGGCGTGGTCGCGCTACTCGGTCGATAGCAGATGGTATACACGTCCGGCTCTATCGGGGTGGGCATCGGCCAGTTCTCCCGTATGCGCTGACGCTGCTGTGGACCCGTCAGGGCGATGGGCCCTTTCAGCGTCGAAGTGCCGATCGGCCCAGCGGCCGTCTGTGTCACTGTGACAGCGAACTTGTACTTGAACCGCTCGCGGACTGTAAAGGCGCTCGGGTGCCGGTAGTTGCCCTCGAGAAAGATCTCATTCGTGGCGAGCTGGCACCGCGAGGCGGCGAACGCGGCCGAGGGCATGATCACAATCTCGCCCGTCGCGGGGATGCCCTTGAACTCGATGAGCGCCGTGCCCGTGGTCTGGCTCAATGACTCGTAGTCGATGCCGTAGCCGCCTTGGTCGGGGCCGACCCCATCGATGGCGATGGCCTGCAGCAGCTGGCGCACCTCGGGCGTCTCGAACGCTACGGGCCGCTGGAAGGTCTCGAATGAAAAGTCGGCCACGCCCTCGACTGTCGGGCGTGTGAGGGAGGAGCGCAGCCAGCCATTCTGCAAGAAGCGCGCCTCGCCCTGTATCTCGAGCGTGACCGAGACCCCGGAGGCATTGTTGTGGTTGGCGAACATGTCCCTGAGGGAGACGGAGAGCACGCGGCTGCCGTTGGTCACGCCGACGGTGGTCAGCTGCGCGCCGTATGGCTGCGGCGCCGCGGGCACCGAATCGAGGGACAGGCGCTGAGGCACGCCCGCGACGATCCGATACGGGTCGCTCGTGGCCGAAAGGAGGCCGAACGAGGTGATCAAGAAGCGGTAGAGGCCGATGCGCTGGATATAGTATCTGGGGATCGAGGGAGATCCGAGGTCGACCACGTGGCGCGTGATGAACCCTGACGGCGCCGATGCGTCGGCCGACGTGACGGGGGCGCTGCCGAGGGTGGTGACGCCCACCATCGTGGTGGACGGCAGCGAGGCGTTCGTGAGGCTATCCAGGAGAGCGACGCGCACCACGATGGATCCGACGATGGGCGACATGCCAAATTGGTTGGGGCGCCAATTCACCTGATGAGGGAGGCAATCAGCATGCAATCAGCATGCAATCTGAGAGGTCATGCCAAATTGGTTAGGGTGCCTCTTCACCTGATGAGGGAGGCAATCAGCATGCAATCAGCATGCAATCTGAGAGGTCATGCCAAATTGGTTGGGGCGCCAATTCACCTCGGTGCCGTTGAAGTTGAGGAAGGTGACGATCGGGCCGCGGAACTCAGTGCCCGCGACGACGCTCCCCGGGTCGTAGGGCGTGCAGGCGCCAGCCGTGTTCTCAGCAGGCGAGCGAGCCGAGCTGACAGGGAACTGGCAGATCCGGATGGCGAACGGATCTTCGTGGCGCATCACCGCAAATGGAGAGGACGTCGTTGCGCGCAGGGCGTGGTACGTCTCCGTGTACGTGCCAGTCCCATTGCTCACCTGATGGGGGAGGCAATCAGCATGCAATCAGAGAGGTCATCAGAGAGGCACTCCGTCTACGTGCCCGTCAGATTACTTACCTCGCGCTGGGTGATGAACTCCGAGTGCAGGCGCACGCGGGTCGAGTACTCGCGAGGGCCGAGTGTGATCGTGAGCGCGTCGAATGTCGCGAGGCCGTTGACGAACGGCGCCGTGCCGCCCGCGAGCACGAGTTGCGAGTTCGCGTTGCCGCGCAGGTGAGGGTTGTCGGGCGCAGCCGAGGGCTCGTGGCGCAAGCGCGCCGTGTACGTGTATGCCTGGCACAGCGCGTCGCAAAAGGACGCGAGCGGGATGCGCGCATTGCTCCCGATGTACGGCGCCAATGCGACCAGTGGCGGCGTAACCACACGGACGCCATAATGGTCGACCATCTCAACGGAGATTGTCGGATGGCGGATGGGCGAACCGGCAAGAACGGCTACCGAGGGCAACGATGCGAAGTTCATCGCGTGCGGAATGCCATTCGGGATGACGCCAAACGGTTCGCTCAGGACCTCGACAAGGTCGTTGGCACTGGCGCGCAGCACCTTGTCGTAGCCAGGCACGCTGATGCGCAGTCGCTCAAAGTACGCGACGCCCCGTCGAGTATACCTGAGGAGCGAGCCACTCAGTAGCACTCAGACGCACTCAGACGCACTCGAATGCCATGCACTCAAAGTACGCGACGCCCCGGCGTCATCCCGGCGTGTGTACCCGAGCAGGGAGGCACTCAGAGGCACTCAGACGCAATCAACGTACCGCAGTGTGGGACCTCGGAGGCGCCCCAAGCCTTCGGCGAGCGACAGGTTGATCGCAAACACGCCCGAGACGACGCGATTCCCGCCCAGGTCGACGACCTCAACGATAGGCTGGCGCCCAAAGTAAGCGTCGCGCAGATTGAGGTTGTCGGGGGCACGCACGAAGCGCAGCTTGGCCGGCGGGCCCAAGCGCACCGAGTACGTTTGTCGCGTGCGCTGAGGGGGGGCGCCTTCGACGAGGACTTCAAAGTAGATGCCCTCGCACGGCCGGTCGACCCGCAGGGAGCTGAAGTACACCCGACCCCCCGAGGACATGACGACCGTCGGAGGGCAGGCGGACGTGCCACACCACACGGCGGGCTGCGCGGTCGGCGCCGCGAGCAGCTGCGTGCCCGCGGCCATGGTGCCGTTGTCCATGGCGCGAAGAGCGACCTCGGCTCGTCGCGGCGCAAGCAAGAGTTGGCCGCGTTGATCGAGGAGCTCGATGCGCAGAGTGCCGTCAAACGGGCGCCCAACGGTCGTGTCGCCCTGCGGCTCTTCGACGATGCGGAGCGAAGTGAGCACCATCTCTTCCGGCGGAACGTAGACTTCGCGAGCCTCGTTGGGGGGGTAATGGAGTCGCATCGTGTTGGGACGGAGCGCTGCGCCGTGCGCGAGCAGCCACGGGTCGTTCAAATCGAGCTCGAGGACGTCGGAGGCGCCGGCGAGATACGAGGGCGGCGTGGTGCAGCGCAGCTCCTCCCCGTCGAGGCGTGTCGCGTTGACCACAGCGAGGCCGAACCGACACGAATAGGACACACCGCCGTTGAAATTGGCCCCTCGGATGACGACCACGTTGCCGCCAAACGCTGGTCCTGAAGCCGGCTCGACCATCTCGAGCCGTGGGGCCATCGCATACGAAAAGTAGCTTGCCGCTGGAGTTGGGCTGCGGCTTGCGCGGCTAAAGTCCTGATCGTTCAGTGAGACGCCGACCGCCACCGGTGCCGCCGCCACCGAGGCGTTGTAGTGGGCGGTGGAGAGCACGCAACGTAATGCGTGAGTTTCATTCCACGGCTGCGTCGCCGCACGCAAGGGAGGCTCTGGCTGCGCGAGATCGATCGCGGCGCTCGCCACGAGCGCACACTGCTCCGAGCTCGCATTGTGTGAGCTCGCGTTGAGCTGGGCAGCGAACGAGCCGAGCGCCGTATCGAGCGCGGCGTGCACGGCCGCGTCGATGCTCGAATTGTACGTGAGGTCATGCTGGGGGGGTGTGGTGCACCTGACCGAGCCGTCGGCTGGGACGTAGCTGGCGACCACTCGGTGCTGGCCGAGGCGGCACCGGTAGGCGTGTCGCTCTCCATAGTGCAGATGCAAGCCGCGCACCGCGATCAGCGTGCCCCCGAGCGCAGGGCCTTCCGATGGCTCAATGCTCTCGATGATCGCGGGCGGGTGCATCAAGAAGATCGGAGTCGCCGGCGCGAGCCCGCCGCTAAACTGCTGTCCATTCAGCGAGACTGCGACCGGCAGCATCGCGGCCCCGGCGCCGGTAGTAAAAGGGAGCACGGGCGCGTAGCATGCAATCCGTGCCACAGGGGTCGCCGCAAAGTCGGCTCCGGGCGCAAGGTACGTCGCGTTGACGCGCGTGCCGCCGAACTTGCATCGTGGATCGAGGCGAATCACACCGACGAGCGACGCGAAGGTGCCCAGCCGATGCGCCTCGACGAGCACGAGCGGAGCGTCTGCCATCGGGCCCGAAGCCGGCACGAGCGAGTGCACCACGGGGGGCGTGTAAAAGTCGTAGCGCGTGGGCGCCGAGAGGAAGACCCCCTCGGGCTGCCCTGCCGTGCCCGGATTGAGCGCCACGCTGAGGTTCGCGACAGTATGAGTCACCACCGAGGCGGACCACATCGCAAAATGGCCGACCCACGCGGTCGCGTCGGGCGCACCGCCAGCGTCGGCCTCGTTGGCCTCGTGTGCAGGCCCATCGTGTGCAGGCCCATCGTGTGCGGGCCACGCGCTCAAGCCCATCACCCACTCAACGGAGGGGTGCCACTGATGGTCCTCGAGCTCGTGCGCCCATGCCCGGCCCGCATACTCGACGCTCAGCCGTACCAAGCCGTCCCCACCACCTCCGAGCTGCTCGACGCTCACATGCACGGGAGCCCACGACAACGCTCCGAGGCTTCGGCTGAGCGGCGACTCGAAGAGCAACTGGCCGTTGAGACGGGCTCGCACGCCCGTCAGGCTGCAGTTGTCGCGGCTACCGGGATCGTTGCTCGCGCCGCCGAGAGCCTCGGAGCAGCGCGCGGGTGCAATGTGGAAGAGAACACACAGCCCATGCAGCGCGCACGAGCCCCGGCCTACAATCGTGGGCGTGCTCGCGTTGGCAAGAAAGGGCGAGTCGCCATAGCTGAAGCAGATGCCGCTCTCCGAGCTGCCGCCGAGCAGGATGGAGAAGTCGGCTCGGAATAGCTCGGAGCTCGGCTGCATCGTGGTGGTCGAGTGCCAGCTGCCCGATGCATGCGTAACGGTATTGGCAGCGGAGGTATTCGTCGCCGCGCGGGGCGAGCGCAGCTCGAGGCGGCCGTTGGAGAGGCGGGCGGCGCCGCGCAGCCGGCTGCCGGCGGGGATCTCGTCAAAGGAGGTGCGCTGCTCGAGGTACGCTCCCAAGTCGAAGAGGGAAGGAACGACGCACATCAGCAGGGTCTCGTCGATGCTCATGTCCGTGAAGACGAGCGACGCATTGGAGGGGAGGGAAGCATTGGAGGGGAGGGAAGCATTGGAGGGGAGGGAGGAATTGTGTGGTCCCTGCGCAGATGCATTCGCAGGCAAGATGGGCGACAGAGAGGGCGGCAGAGAGGGCGGCAGAGACGGTGGCGGAGGCAGCGGCGGTGGTGATGGCGGTGGCCGTGGCGGTGATGGTGGAGACGGCGGTGGCGGTGATGGTGGCGGTGACCGTGGTGGGGATGGCGGAGACGGCGGTGGCGGTGACGGTGGCGGCGACGGAGGTGGCGACGGAGGGGGGCTCAGGGGCGGCAGCGAAGGGGGTGATGGTGGATCGGATGTGACGGGTGGCGGAGGTGAGGGTGGCGGTGGTGTCGGCGGCGGCGGGGATGGCGGTGGTGGTGACGGGGGAGGAGAAGGGGGGGGCAAGGGTGGAGGCAGCGGTGGGGGAGATGGGGGTAGTGACGGAGGTGCCGATGGTGGTGGTGATGGAGGAGGTGGCGGAGGTGGCGACGGCCTGATCGCCGCAGCTCCGACCGGTAAGACGTCAACGTTGAGCGATTTCCCACCCGCCTCAAATCGGCACTGGATGCGCCCAGCAGCGCGCTCCCAACTAAAGTGCGCTCCACGGATCTCGACGACTGTGGCTCCGAGGGTCGGACCGAGCGAGGGCGAGACGACGGAGATCATTGGCTGGTGAGCATAAGTGTACCCGAGGCCGTCTGCCGAATAGTCCCGACCGTTCAGGGACACCTCGAGGGGGACGGTGCTCAGATTGGCGATGGGCACGGGCGACGCGCACACGATCGCGCTGTCGTTGAGTCGCGTGGCGCTCACGGCGTTGGCGCCGAACCCACAGCGCCACCGCTCGGCACGGGCGGAAAAGTGGCTGCCGTGGACGACGACGAGAGTGGCGTTGCTCGTTGGGCCTGAGGCAGGCACGAGAGCGGAGACGCGCGGCTCGAAAAAGTCGAAGGTCGACGCATGCGTGTGGCTATACTGCTGCCCGTTGAGCGTGACGTGCAGAATGTGCGCACCCCCACCCTCGCTAGACCCAATGGCGCTGAGCGGAGGTGAAGAGCAGAGCGTCGCACTGCCATTCGGGCCGCCAAGCACAACCGCCTCCCTGCCGTCCCCGAAGGCGCACCGGTGGTCGCACCCGGACCCCGTGCCATGCTCGACACGCACGAGCGTAGCGCCCATGATAGGACCGGAGCGTGGGACGAGGGCAGTCACCACTGGTGCCGTGTACGTAGCGAACTGGCTGCCGCTCAGAGTGAAGTCCTGCGCGTTGAGTGAGACCTCCAACGAAGCGGCGCCGGTCGGTTGGTGAGCGGGCGACGCGCAGAGAATGAAGCCCGTAACGGCGATCAGAGAGGCGTTTACAACGGAGGCGCCAAAACGACAGCGATAGGCGGAGCCGTTGGTGAGTTGGTGCCCCACTATGCGCACCAAGGCGCCCCCGAGCGTCGGGCCGCACGCGGGGCTAATCGAGGAAATGCTCGGCGAGCCAAAATAGACAAAGGGCAGCGAATTGGGCGCAAATTGGCGGCCGTTGAGTGTCATCTTCAAAGCAGCCGTGGTGGCAAAGCGAGCGAGCGAGGCGTTGGACGTGCGGTTCGCAATCGTGCTGCCGCTGCTCGTCTCGTCCTCCAAGGCGCCTTCCGCTCCCTCCCCTCCACTAAGGAAGTCCTCGGCGCGACTCGCATTCGTGGCATTGGACGAGGACGGCTCGGCAAGCATGGCAGCGGCACGGGGCGCGTGGCACCGGATGGCCTCATCCGAATCCCGCGTGCCGTCGGATACGTCCACCCGCTCTGCCCACTGCGCGCCGCTCAGGGGCCCATGCGTGCGCTGCCCGATGGCAAAGGAGCACAGGATGTGCGTCGCCGTCGCGTTGAAGTTGGAACCGTGGATGGTGACCACGGTGCCACCGGCGGAGCTTCCACTCGACGGTACGACCCGCGAGAGCGTGGGCGGCGAAAAGTAGGCGAATTGCGACGAGTCTCTCGAGAACTGTTGTGCATTGATGCTGATGGCGAATTGCACTCGAGCTTGGCGCACTTGGCCATCCGTCGCAACGTCGGTGATGTCGAAATGATCCACGAGCACGCTGCCAGCGAGGGATGCCCCGTCCGGCTTCGCGGTCCCCTCGGCTGCAGAGAGCCCAACCCGCCACGACGGCCGCACAGCTGCCGTCCAGCCGGGCAGACGGAAGCGCTCAACCAGACGTGCGCCCGCATAGGTCAGAGAGAGCGCATCGTCTTGCATCGAGATGCCCACGGCCACCGGGCCGTTGGCCTGCGTGAGGAGAGGCCCCACGCCAAGGCTGCGGCGTGTCAGCGTCAGACCGTCCAGCACGATCTCGACCGTGTGCGGGGGCGACGCGTCGAGACGGAGGCGCAGCCCAGCACCAGGGCGCGCCTCGAGCGGCTCACAATCCGCGTGCGGCAGGCACTGCAGGTCACTCGCGCAGCGCGGCGTGCACGGCAGCACGGCCTCGTCGTGCGGCAGGGCGCCGTAGATGAACTCGAGCACCGCACCCTCGCACATCTCGAGCATGAAGCGCACGTGAAAGGCGGGGACCGGTCGACCCACGTCGAAGAGCGCCCCGCCATGCGTCTCGAGTGGCGCGCGCGCGAGCAGCAGCTTGCCAGCCTCGAGGCGAGCGTAGCCCCTGAGGCGTGCGGCGGGATGGCTTGCGCTAAAGTCGACGTGCAGCACGGCCATGGCATTGGCGGCTGTGGCGTTGAGCGAAGGGCAGCGGACGGTCGTCGCGTCGACGAAGCTCGCGAACACAACATTTGAGCCTGGCACGGTCCAAGGGGTGGAGCCGAGCACCCCAAAGCGACATCGATACGCGTCGCCGCCGGCAAAGCCCGAGCCGCTCACGGTGACCGGCGTTCCCCCATACGCCGAGCCAGACGCGGGGCTGATGGACGAAACACGAGGGAGTCCGAGCAGAGGATCCTCGGGGGGAGCGGAGGGGGGTGGCGGTGGG
>Ga0210242_101546_pt1 | contig 16492 bp, 7 predicted proteins | sample ChrtobMeP5a_16mM_FD_155445 | JGI IMG/M metagenome (GOLD analysis project Ga0210242, IMG submission 155445) | Chrysochromulina tobin associated microbial communities from unialgal haptophyte culture, Seattle, Washington, United States - P5a_16mM | ecosystem: Host-associated > Algae > Haptophytes >... | reverse complement strand
CCATCGCCTCCACCGCCTTCGTCGCTACCGCCTTCGCCGCGACCACCGTCGCCGCCGCCGCTGTCGCCGCCGCCTTCCCCGCCTTCGCCATCGCCATCGTCGCCCTCGCCATCGCCGCCACCGCCATCGCCGCCGTCTTCGCCGTCATCGCCGCCGCCAGCGCCACCACCTCCGTCGTCTTCGCCGCCGCCGCCGCCATCGCCGGGGTATGGTGAGGGCGACGCCAACGGTGTCGGCGCCCTGGCATGTTGGGAGCTGCTGGGATCGGCTGGGTTCACGACCGGGTTCACGGCCGGGTCAGGCCAGCTCATGCCGGGGTTTGTTGATGGTGTGGGGCTGGGCTCGGCAGGGTTAACGGCTGATGGGTCATCGACCGGCCTCATGCCGGGATCTGTTGATGGACGTGCCGGCTCCGCGGCGCGTGATGCGCTGGGCGCGAGAGCGTCTGGCGCTCCACTAGGACTTGCGTCAGGCGCCGTGACGGGCGCGTTGGGCTCGAGCACGCCGTCTTTGGCGTCGTCGTCTCCAACCGGTCCGACGTCGGTGTGATTGTCACCGTCGTCGTCTCCGTCGTCGGTGTAATCGTCGATCAGCGGAATCTCCACGTCCGTGCACATGTCGAGCGTCCCTTGGTCCGTGATTCGCACCACCTCGATGGCCACCCCATACTGAGCAAGGACGGCCTCAAGGGTCGACGCGCTCGCAAGCATGCCCGTCGAGAAGGCATGCACGACCTGTTCCCCGTTGCCCTCCGGGACCTCGAGGGTCGCAGAGATGAGCACGGACGCGGGCTCGCCAGATAGGGTCGCTGACAGGGTCGCTGCTCGCCGATCCACGCCTGCCTCGGTCGCAAACGCCAGGGCGATTGCATCCTGAACGCTCTGGTCATAGTCGGACACGTCGCCGGAGGCTACGAAGGCAACGGCCACGGTCTCAGTCGTGCAGTCTGTCGGCCCAGGTGGTGGGGACGGTGGCGTTAAGCACTCGAGGCATCCACGGCATGACGGAAACGCAGTGCACTTGGTATACCAATCGGTATTTGGAAGACCCACAGTAGTATCTGCAGGTCGTGTGCACCACGGCTCGCATTCTGTCGCTGGGCACTCGACACAGCCGCGACATGGCTGATATGCCTTGCACTTGGTATCCCAATCTGCCGTGTGAAATGGGCACCATGACGCGCAGGATCCGTCGGTTGGCTCCACTGGAGCGGGCGGTGGCGAAGGCACCTCTCGTGTCTCGTGAGAGGGCTGGAGCGGCAGCAGCGGCAGGGGAGGGGGTGACAGAGCTACCCAGGGGCAGACGCAGCCTTCGCAGCAAGCTCCGTCGTGATCGACTTGCAGGACGATTGCGTACTTCGGATCCATCCCCGCAGTATACACAAGAGTAAACACCGCCGCCATGAGATGAAAGTACCAATGCAGCAGCATTTTCGTGCTTCCGAAAAAGGATAAATAACACTGCGCATGCATGTTTGTATATGTTTCGTCCTCATGGAAGGCGGCCGCACCAAAACTTACTCAGAGGTCCTGCTCGAGGCGAAACACGAATGCGCTGCCGACACCACAGGTCCAACGAGGCAGTTCTGTGATGCCCGAAACATGTACAATCAGCACAGCAAACCACTTTTTCGTGACGTTCTCTGCTTCCCCACATGCGGGGGGTCGCCCGCATAGTTTGCGAGAAGCTGAGTACAATTTAGTTCCCTTTGATGAGGGATCTCATCGAAAATGGCGGCAAGTTCACGAAAACTGGTTTATCAGTGGACCATGGCCGATTGCGCTGAAGACCACGAGGAGCTCGAGGAGCTTCTCTCGCAGCACGAGCTCGTGACGTTCCGGTACTACGCGCAGCACGCGTCCGTGCCTGTCTCACGTGCCAAGGAGGTGCTTCGGAGCTACGCAGAGGCGCACCGGCCCAAAAAGGGCGTGGCCACCGACGGCGTGGTGCACGCCGTCTATCTGCTCGGCGGCAGCGTTAAGGATGGTAACGGCGCGATGAAATACCGGCTGGTGTCGGAGGAGCACCTCGCCGACGCCAAGGCGACCTTCGAGCCGCTCACCGCGTGCCACATCTACAGCCTGCACACGGCCAAGGCGACCTCCGGCGAGCCTCTGTATGTGCTCAACCAGACGCAGGACCGCAAGCTGTACGACACGCTGGGCAAGGGACCCAATTGCCTGCTCGATAATCGTTGGTCCTCCGTCAAGTGCGCGGCCGCGGTCGTGCGCAAGCGTAAGGCGCGTGCCGAGCCGCCTGCCGCCGTGGCGCCGCCGCCAATGCCAGCCGCCGCCACGCCGAGCTCGGTCTCCGCTGCGGCGCCCTGGCAGAGCGCAACTACGGCACCCGCACGGCCGGCGCCGGCGCCGGCCGCAGCCGCCAAGGCGAAGGGCAAGGAGAAGGGCAAGGAGGCCCAGGGGCTCGCTGCGGAGGAGAAGGCGGCAGCAACCACAGCTGGGGCCGACGGCCAGGCCGCTGCCGCGGAGGAGGATGCGGCCGGCAAGGCAGGGGAGAGCAGGGACGTAGCGGCGGCCACGAAGAAGAGCGCCGCACCCGCGAAGCCGCCGCCCCCGACCAAAGCGGGCGGGTTCTCAGCACTCTTTGCCAAGGCGGGCCCACCGGCCGCAGCCCCGGCCCCAAGCGCCACCCCGAACGCCACTTCGGAGCCCCGAGGCGAGGCGCCCAAGGCGGCGCCGGCGCCCCGAGGCGAGGCGCCCAAGGCGGCGCCGGAGCCCCGAGGCGAGGCGCCCAAGGCGGCGCCGGAGCCCCGAGGCGAGGCGCCCAAGGCGGCGCCGGCGAAGAAGAAGGCACCGGGCAAGAGCCGCGTGCTTGACTCGGACGAGGAGGACGAGGTCGAGGAGACGGGTCGGGCTCAGGAGGTGAGCGTCGCGCCGCCCGCCAAGAAGCCCAAGCCCGAGGCATCGGCGGCCGCTGCGGCGGAGGAGGCGTCGGCGGAGGAGGCACCGGCCGCATCGTCGGCTGCGAGCGCGGCGGCGGAGGACGCCGAGATGGCATCAGCGGCCGCGGGGGAGCCCGCCGAAGAGCACGAGCAAGCATACAAGCAACGGCTGAAGGAAGAGGCAGCGGAGCTGAAGCGAGCCAATCAGGCGGCGGTGGCGGCCAAGGCGGCGGAGGAGGCTAAGGCGGCGGCGGCCGCCAAGGCGGCGGCAGCCAAAGCGGCGGCAGCAGCCAAGGCGGCGGCGGCGGCGACGGCGGCGGCGGCGGCGACGGCTGCCAATACGGCGGCGAAGGCGAAGGCGACCGAGGAGGCGGCGGAGGCAGAGCAATCGAGCAAGCGCCGTAAGCCGAATGGTCCCGCGGCGCCCACGACGCCTCTCTCCGACGAGCGTTACGACGAGGGTGAGGAGGCGGCGGACGAGGAGGATGGGGAGGCGCACGACGCAGACGCGGCGGACGTGACGCCACACGCGGGCGGCGCCGACGACGCGGCCGAGGAGGCACTCGTGGGCGAGACGCCGCGCACGTACGTGGTCAAGGAGCGTGTCAAGGAACTGAACACGTACCGGGACGAACGCGGCTACATGGTCAGTGAGGAGGTATGGGTGGAGCGCGAGGTGGAAAGGCCCCTCCCCATGGGGAGCATGCGGCCCGCGGGCGCCGTCACGGGCGCCGGTGCGGCGGGCTCTTCGGCTGTTGCACCTGCCAAGCCAGCCACCGCCAAGCTTCAGCCATCGGTCAAGCCGGCGCCCAAGCCGGCGCCCGCGCGCGGCGCCGGCAAAGGCAAGGAGGCTCGCGGCATGGACTCTGTCGATGCGGAGGAGCTCGCGGAAGGCAAGCCCAAAGGCAAGGGCGGTGCCAAGGGCAAGGCTCCCGCCGCTCCCAGCAAACCGGCGTCGGGCAAAGCAAGCATCATGGGCTTCTTTGGCAAAAAGTGAGGTCCGTGGGCGCCGTACCGTGCGCCTTGCGTCGGCGGCTTCCTCATCCCATAAAAGGGGAGAGGCGCCGCGTGGCGCGTGCGAGGCGCGAAAGGGGCGGGCCGCGCAGGTGGAAAGTGTGGACGTGAAGGCGTCATGGAGCCCGAGGGGTGGCGCGGAGCCCTAGCGGAGCCCTCCCCTCCGTTGCTCATCGGAGAGCATGGGACGTAAAGGGCTTATCTTTCGACCCTGCGTGTGTTCGCGGTCGCACTGATCACTATTTACACTGTTTACTATTTAAACTGATCAGAGATCACTATTTTCACTTGATGAATCTCCACCTCCACCTGATTTTGAATTGAGTGGTCGCGTCACAGAAACTGTGTCAGTAAGTACGGGTAGGTCATCCTGTGTCCCGGCTCCACCCCGGTGTTTTTGACCGGTTTCGCCTCGTTCACAGGAACCAACAAAACATGATGGTGACACCGCTTGAAACCAATTTGATGAATGAAGTTCAATGCTCCGCGTGATCATCGGCATGCTCTGCCTTGCCGACGCTGGTGGTAAAATCGTAGGAGCGGTGATTGTCCCGCATGGCGATTTTGCGTTCGACCCGTCTCTCGTGCAATACCAGAACGGCTCGCTCGAGGTCCATAGGGCGGCGAAGGCAGCCGGTCGCTACTTGTCGGCGCTTTCCCCAGACGTGATTCTTCTGTCCACACCGCATGGTGTGGCGCTGTCTGACGACTTCGCCTTCTACACGAACTCCTATGGTGCTGGATATGCTATGGTTGGCGGTGATCTTCAGAACTCATCCTTCCCGCAGTACAAGGTGCCCATGAACGTCACCCTGGATGCGCAGCTTTCAAACGCGCTGCTCGCTGCGCTCCACGGCATGAACGTCTCCGGCCTTTCTAGCTTCGCAGATTCAGAGGCGCAGGCCATTCGGTGGGGTGAGGTTCTTCCACTCACGTTCCTCACACCCGGCGTGCGCGAAGCCGCCAAGATTGTCATCCTCTCTCAGCCTCTTCGCCGATACTCGGCTTCTGCACAGATGGTCCCCGAACTACTGCGGCTGGGCGATGCCGCTTTTCGCGTGCTCGATGCGATGCCTGAGCGCGTCGCCCTGCTCATGTCTTCTGATCTTGCGCACACGCATCTCGCATCGGGTCCCTATGGCTTTTCCGAAGCGGCTGCGCCGTTTGATGCCGCGGTGGGCCGTTGGGCAGGGAATCCGATGGCGAATGCTTCTGCGCTTCTCGACGAGGCGGCTCAGCTTGAGAAGCAGGCCATGTCTTGTGGGTTCACCTCGCTCGTATTCCTGCATGGCGCACTTGCAGCGGCGGGCAATTGGTCGCGATGGTCGCCTCGGGTGCTTGCCAACTTCGCTCCCACATACTACGGAATGCTCGTATCCGTCTTTTGAAGTACGGGTTCGCCTTGAGCCCTTGACCCAAACTGTGATGTGTGATCTCGTGGATCGCTCGTGTGAATGAGACTTGATACTCAGTACAATAGTTAGATTCACAGCCAAAGGTTTCAAGTTTCAGGTTGAAGTTCGCACACACACACCTCAGCCCGCCGGCGAGCACCGTTGCCGCGTCTGTCCGTGTTAAGTGAGTGAGTCACTTACTCACTCACTCACTCACTCACTTACTCACTCACTCACTCACTCACTCACTCACCACTCGTCGTGTTAACGTTCACACCTCCCGGTCCGCAGAGAACATAAACACGATGCTCGTGAGCTTGCTTCTGGCCGAGCTGGCGCTGCTGCCACTCGATGCACCCTCGATATCGCCGAATGTGCACGCGGCAGCGATAGCCGGTTCGCCGAAGTTTGTGTTGAGCAACGACGAGCTCAAAAGGTTTCCGAGTCGAGTGCCCTTGGAACTTGGTTGGTTCGAGAAATGGGCCCTTACGCCACCTGGTTCGGCAACGGCGACGACTCTTGCCAAATCCTCTCCAGTCAAATCCAAGGCTTCGAAGACAGGCGATAAGGGTAAGGGCAAAGGCGGTGGCACGGCACCAAAGACACCAGGCGGCTTTGGCGCTGCGACCAAGTCACTCTTCTGCAAGGGGCCAACTGCCGACGTGCTGACTGTGGTGCGCGGCACAGCAGCAGATGGCACCACAGACGGCATTGCCGGGGCGTGCTCTCCCGAGGCACTTCGAGCGTGGGGCGGCGCCGCGCGGCGTGCCATCGAAGAGCACATAGTGGGGAATGGAGCTGTGCTGCTGCGAGGGCTACCGATGCGCTCGGCGGAGGAGTTTGCGCACTTTTGGAAGGGCTGCCTCGACGAGGAGGCGCCAGTTCCGCTGGTCGAAGGTCGGTACACGTCCCTCGGCCCCGCCGCAGGCCGCGAAAAGCTCTCGGGCATCGACTTAGCTACGAACGTGCCGCCTGACTTTCTGCTACTCAACCACAATGAGCTATGCTACAACCCGACAACTGTCGGACGGATCGGGCTCTACTGCGTCCAGGACGCGCCCAGTGGCGGCGAATCGACGCTGGCGCGCAACTGCGACCTCGGCACGACGCACTCGGCTTCGGTCCGACAGTTTCTCAAGGAGCACGGCGGCATCCGGTACTCGCGGGTCTTCTTCGACGCCCGAAACCCGCCGCCGCCGCAGGTGACGACCGCCGCACTCGGCTCATGGCAAGGGAAGTGCGCGCTGCCCGACGACGCCCCGCGCGAGGCCGCGGTCGCCTTCTTCCTTGAGATGGGCTTCCTAGCTGAAGACCTCGTTTGGGACACTAATGGCTGCCTGACTGTGACTAACGTTCACCCGGGCTACGTGCGCGATGCCTCGAGCGGTGCTGAAGTGTGGTGGAACATCGTGCACACGGGCTCACTGACCGCTGCGGATGGCACGCCTTTCCCGCCCAAGCTCGTGGCAGAGGTGCAGCGGACTGCCTGGGAGCACACTTATGCTTTCAAGCTGCACCCTGGAGACTGGCTGATGCTCGACAACATGCGCGTGCAGCATGGACGGCTGCCGTACGAGGCATCCTCGCAGCAGAAGCGCGTGCTGCTCACTGTCTACAGCAGTCCGTGCCCTTCGTGCTGACGGCGCACGAGACTCGATGGACTGACGAGACTGACGAGATTGACGAGACCGACGGCGCACGAGACTCGAAGAAGCCGCCTTAAGTTCACACTCGACACCGTCATCGGGTCACCGATCGCAACCGCCGCGCGGTCGCCTCATCTGTCATCGTGTGAAGGTCTCGGTCGGACGTCTGTCGCCACACGCACAACCAGTCCGAGACCCGCCGCCCACAGTGTCTGACACGGCTGGTCCGGTGGCGTTGCTATTGGGTAATTGCGACCCGCGTGTGACTGACGCTGGCACGCTCCTGGGCGCCGCGGGAACGGTGCCTTCCGACTGACTTCCACGAATTCGACCAACGAGTTCGGTTAAAAATGTAAAATCGTCCACCCGACTGGTACGCGGTAGCCTAGTACGGTACGTGCGGTCCATACCTACAGAGCCCGACCAAGAGCGCGACACGCCTATTAATACCGGCGCCCTTGTATCGCTCTGTGATCGTACCGTATTCTCCGTCTGACGCGACGCTCATCGCGCCGACTCTCGCCTCGCTTCGAGCGTAGCCGAGCGTACGGGCCACCGAGGTCGCTCTCGCCGTCGGCGGGCAGCGGCTCTCGGTGTCTCGGCGGCTATAGACGAGTAGCGGTACATGTAGCAGTAGGCCCGCGGCTGGCTACAAGCACTTACGCCCAGTGGTCACTGTACGCGATGCCAATCCACGTCGGCCCAGGCTCCTTGGGCCGCTGCAAGGCGCCATGCAACGCATGCAACGCATGCAACGGTGTGGGACTGGTGTGGGCGCCATGGTGGGCGCCCGCCTGACTCGCCCACACCTGGCCGCGTTGCTCCGCAGCGACGATCGCGCGGTTCTGTCGTGCTTCCTCAGCATTCCCCTCCTCTTGCGCCCCCGCCTTGACTGCACGCCGCTCTGCCGACACGGTCAATGCCGCCTGGATCGCCTCGTTCTCGGCCGCCTTCTCCTCAGCCTGATGAGCAATTTGCTGCTCGTCGCGCTCTCGCATCTCTCTAAGCACCGCCTTCTCATCCTTCTCCTTCCAATCAAGTTTGGGCTCCGCAGCCGCCGTATCTTCTGCCGCTCTATCTTCAGCCGCCGGCTCCGCTGCCATCTCCGCTGCCGCTGTATCTTTTGCCGCCATATCTTCAGCCGCCAACTCCGCTGCCAGCTCCGCCGCCGAAGTACTCGCCGTCCGCCCTGCTGCGCCGCCAGCACCGGCGCTCGCGGATTTACCCCACGGCGCCTGGGGTACTCGCCTCGTCGCAGCCTGCACGACCTGCTCCCGACGGCGCTCGGCCCAGCCTCTCGTCGCATCGTCGATGCGCTCGCGCTCAGCTGCTGCGCGCGCGGCCGCCTGCCGTGCAAGCTCCCGCTGGTGCTCAGCATCGCGCTGCCGCTGGAGCGCCACGTGCGCTGCCGTCGCTGCCTGCGCCTCCCGGATCGCACGCTCGCGCACCAACCAGGGGGTGTCGCGGCCATCGTCGGCCACCATTCGTCGCCCGCGACCGCGAGCACGCCAAGACGGTTACGTCATCACGTTGGGTTTCGACCATGTTCGACGTCCAGCGGGCGCCATTCCGGTTCACGACACGTTTCACGTTCACGTTAATTTGCCATCACGGCAAGACGCACAGCCACAGGTCCCGTGGAGACGCCATTCCGGTTCAACGGCACCGGGGGTGCCGGCGCTTTTTTGGTAGTGGGAGGAAAATGAACGCGAGGACAGTTACTGTACGGGACCATCGGGAACTTCCATTCAAAAAAGTCACATCTACAGGCACAGCGAGCGCAGGCAAGCAACGAAGCAAGAAAGCAATTCTTGCACCGAGAGACGACTGTGAGCCGCTGAGCGCGAGTACGGAAGTATTAACGCGAGTACTTTTTAGTACCGTTTAGTAGTTGATCGGGAGCGGCGGGAGCCGTACTTAGTGACGGTGGTGTGTGCGGGGAGGGACCGTCCCAGACCGCGAAAGATAACTGATTGACTGACTGGCACTGTTGCCCTAAATCCTCTCACGGCACACGGGACTGAGAGGAGCTCTCCTCGACTTCACCAGCACGGACGAGCACCACACATTCAACACGCGACAAGGGAGCATAGCGAGGAGCACGCACTCGCGCCGAGCACTCGCCATCATCTGAGTGCCCACCTATCCTGAGTGTCCACCTACTGAGCGAGCGATGGGGGACAGCGCCTCTATGTCCGGCGCAAGCGGCCTGCGCACACTTCACCCTGAAGCGGTTTCCATGTTGCTTCGAGGCGCAGGCAGGTCATGGGCGGGGTCATGCGCATCGGCAGGGTTCATGGTGCACGAACGCGAGCTGACACTTTCTTCTCGACCGTGCCGAAGAGGGCGCCGAGGAGGGTGGCGAACGCAAGCAGCACAGCCCAAGCAATCTCTTGGATTGCCGCGGTGGTCAACGCAGAGCCCACAGGCTCTCGCGTTTCTGCAGCAGATGGTGGCAGCGTCACCTTTGGGCTTCCATTCTGCTGTGCCGGCGCGAGGGCGTCGCGGATGGTTTGTGGCGACGCCGTCTGCGACTCATCTGCGACGATGAGGTTCTCTGGCTTAACACGAATGCACTCTGCCGAGACTGTCAGCCAAATGGCCACGCGCCCTTGGTATTCCTGAATGACCTTCGCCTCACACCCGTTGAGGTCGTGGCGCTCTTTGAGTCCGACGAGCACGACGCGCTGGTTGCGGTCAAATGTGGTCATCTTTGCACAGCCGCGCGAAGGGGCGTCCGTCACGGGATCCTCGCACGTGGGTGCGGATTAGATGCTGACCAACTTGCTGACCGGCAAAGTTGATGAAACGTTCCTAATCGAGAGTAGTGGACTCTCAAACGTGATTTGGGAGGCCTCTCAGTCCAAGTGCGCGTGCAGAACCGACGACAGGCGGCTCTACATCGGCAGGAAAGAGGACGGGAGGAATAGAGTGTTTCGCAATCGATACACATTGTCCTTGAGAGGCTTGAGCGCCGCCGAACCCGGATCGCGTTCGCGAGAGCCCATGCCCCGTTGCCGACATGGTTGCCCTTTATAGGCCCTTTATACTTACTTAACCCATGACTTAACCCCGCCAATTCGTACAGTAAGCCCCACCAAATCGTACAGGAAACCCCACGCCCCACCAAATCGTACATGATCGTACACACACGGGAAACCCCACCAAATCGTACAGATCGTCGTACACTCAGGAAACCCCACACCTAACCCGTCATCCGGTCATGCGGACTATTTGCGACCGCTCCCCCGCCCCACGCCCCTGCCTCCCACAGGCCACCCTGCCAGCCGTTGCCAAGTTAGCAACTATTACATGTGGCGGCGGGGTTTGCCTACTATGTCACATGTGCTGCATGTATTGCAGCTTGATGAAGCTTCGCAACAGACTGCACACGCCAGTCATGGCGGTGTGCACCTATGCCCTCCTGCCGCATCCCCCCGCCACTCCACGCCTGCCCTCCTGCCGCATCCCCCCGGTACCCTTATTTGGTACCCCACGCCTTCTGACGCCTTCATCACAGTGCTCAGAGCCCGCCTCTTTGCACGTCCTTTTCCCACCCCCTCTTCACACGTCGACCTCCTCCGAGGCCGGCGGTTTGGCACCGCCTTGCGTGAATGTGGCCATGAGAGTGTCGCCGAGGCCAAAGGTCGACAAGAAGGCGGGTGCAGCCGGCTGCACCCGGGGCGATTCTTCCTCGGCCTTCGGCGGCGTTGGAGGCGCGGCGCCGAACCCGCCCGACCCTGCCTTGCCAGGCGTGAAGGTGGTGAGGAGCGTGTCAGAGAAGGTCTGGAAGAGCGAAGCCTTCGGCTCCTCCTGCTCAGCGGTGGTCATCGACGAGCCTCTGACCGAAGGCGACGAGGCCGCATCAGCGCGGTACGACTTCTCGAGCCCACCTGCCGACTTGGAGCGGTTCTTGAACTTGTCGCGGTACGACTGGTCCATCGACGATGGGCGGTAGTCGTCCTTCGAATTCGAGCGGTCTGATCCCCCGGTGTCAGCAAGCGAGGTGCGCAGCGGACGCTTGTTCTTGATGCGCGCCACGGGGCGCGGGTCCTCGCAGTCCCCGATGGCTGCGCTGATCAGGCCCGAGATCTGCTCAAATGTTGGGCGCATAATGGGGCCAGGGTGGCAGCACTGCTTGGCAAGCTGCTTGATCTTCTCGGGCGTGGACTCGCTCTCAAGCATCAGCTCGAGCGGCGAGTACTCGCCGCTTGCAATTACCTGGAGGAGCTGCTTGGGCGTCTCGATGTGCGTCAGCCACGAGTAGGGCGGGCGCTTCGAGGCCATGTGCGCGAGCATGCACCCGAAGGCCCACACGTCCACCGGCTTGTCGTACGTGCCCATCTTCACGATCTCGGGCGCCATGTAGGGCGGCGTGCCCTGGATGTCGCCGCCGTCGCTGCCAGCCTTCTTGACGTCGACTTCTTCGAAGACGGTGCCGAAGTCGGCAATCTTGGCCACCCACTGAGCGTCGAGGAGCACGTTGCCCGGCTTGAGGTCGCGGTGGAGCATGTTGTTGAAGTGGATGTAGGCCATGCCGTTGCTCACGTCCGAGGCGATGGAGTAGAGGGAGCCCTTCCACGTGGCGTACTGCTCGAAGGCCGCGAGCTGGAGCACGTCGGCGAGCGAGGCCTCCATGAGCTCCATGACGATGCCCCTGCTGCCCTCGATGCTGTCCTCGGCGACGCCGAGCGTGAGCAGCACGTTCGGGTGGCGCAGCGCGTTCATCACGTGGAACTCGGCCATGAGCGCCGTGGCGAGCGCGTCCGACCTCTCGTCCTTCTTGTGCAGCTTCTTGATGGCGCACTTGGTCGCCTGGAACGTGCACTTGTAGACGACGCCAAAGGCGCCGGTGCCGAGCTCGTCGGCATAAGTGATCTGGTCCATGGGGATGGGCTTGTACTTATCCTTCTTCGCTCCTCCTGCGTCGAGGGCCTGCAACTCGGTGGTGGGCTTGCTGACGCCCGTCCTGGCGCGGCCTGCCGACTTGCCCTTCTTCGTGCGCATGTAGTAGACAGCGACGAAGACGACGGCGAGGACGAACACGGAGGCGCACGCGGCGATGACGGCGATGAGGATCGTCGACTCTTTCGCGTTTCCGGCCGGGGGAACCCCTAGCCCGGCTCCATAGTTCGCGGGCAAAAAGGGCGGCGGCGGCGAGGGCGGATGCGCGGGCGGCGAGGGCGGTGGGGACGGCGGCGAGGGCGAGGGCGGCGGATGCTTCGGCGGCAACGGCGAGGGCGGAGGCAACAGTGGCGGTGGCGGTGGCGGCGGCCGAGGGGGGGGACTTGGAGGTGAGGGTGTGCCGGGCGGTGGCTTGGGCGGCGGCGGCCTGGGCGGCGGCGAGTACACGACGCATGAGCCGTTGTCTTGGGTGGCAAGCGAGTCGTAATTGGAGGCCGCCGGAGACATGCAGCCCGGAATGGTGAACGTGCACGGGAGCTGCATGTTGGCGTTGGCCACATAGTTGTTCGCGGCCGAGTTCGGGCAGCCGTAGACGTCGTAGATGCAATCGGAGGCGAAGTTCACGGTGGCGCTCGGATTGTAGTTCCTGGCCGTATTCACGAGGCAACCGGGAATGCTGTACGCACACGCCGATTGGACGTTGACGGTTGCCGAGGGCATGTAGGTGGTCGCGTTGGAGTCCATACAGCCACTGACTTGGTACACGCACGCGAATCCCTGCGAGGTCGGCGTTGGCGCCGCAGCGGTGGACACGACATTGGCAATGCTCAAGTAGTTCAACGCCGTGGGCGACATGCAGCCCTCGACCCGGGCGATGCACGACGACGAGGCCTCTGAGTTGCCCGGCGTGGCCGTCGCGATGAAGTTGAGCGCCGTGCTCAGCGTGCAGCCCAGGACGTGGTACGAGCATGCGGCCTGATTGTGCGACGTAGAGGTCGCCGAATAGGAAATCGCGACCGGGTCCATGCAGCCTGAAAGCTGCAGGCGGCGACCCGGAGCGTCCTCCTCCTCGAGGCGGCGGCCCGAGCTTGCGTTAGAGCTTGCGCACGAGCCAGGGATTTGGAAGGTGTTCTTCGCATTGTAGTTTGGATCGCCGACGGCCATGCAGCCGCCATACGAGCACGAGTTATTCAGCTGCACGTTGTAGATGGCGTTGTAGTTGAGCGCAGTTGGGTCGGTGCAGCCTAGCTTGTTCGGGCACGAGCCGTCGCTAATCGTGGCGAGCGGAAAGTACCTGGTGTCCAACGAGTTCTTGCAGCCGAGGAAGATGCAATCAGGGGGGCCGGCGGTGTTGAAGCCAGGGTTGTAGTTCGACGCGCGCGAGTCGATGCAGCCAAAGATTTTGGGGGTGCAGCCCGAGTTGACGTTGGCGCTCGGGTTGTAGTTGAACTTGGTCGAGTCCATGCAGCCCGGGTAGGCGAAGAAGCACGAGTTGTACGGGTCGACGGTGGCACCGGGCGCGTAGTTGGCAGCGGCCGAGTTCTTGCAGCCAGGGATGAACGGCGGGCATGCGCCGTTGTCGAAGTTGGCGCTCGGGTTGTACTGGGGGAAGCGCGAGTCGGTGCAGCCGCCGAGGATGCACGAGCCGTCGTCGCGTGCAGCAAAGGGGCGGTAGTTGAGTGCGAGGCTGTTCATGCAGCCGGCCGGCGGCGGAGAGGGCGAGGGCGGCGGCGGCGAGGGCGGCGGCGGCGGCGGCGGAGAGGGCGAGGGCGGTGGCGGCGGCAAGGGCGGCGGGGAGGGCATCGTGCGGTAGACCATGCGGTAGACGTCGTAGGCGTCGCAGTTGTTGAGGGTCGTCGTGGTGCCGCAAAGGCCCGAGCCGCGGCAGCGGCCGTTGGGCGGGAGGATGACCGCGCCCACGGAGTAGGGGTTGGCGCAAATCGGCAAGGCCAGCATGGCCTGCGTGGTGGTCGGGCAGTTCGTCTCGGCCATCAGGCACATGCCGCAGCCGGCACCCGCGTCGCAGGCTGGAAGAGTCCGAGGGCCGCAGTCGGAGCAATCATTGCCGAGCGCGCACCATGCCAACTCGGCGCCCGGGCCACCGTCGTGGCACTCGCCGTCGGAGGCATAGGAGCACTCGTTGAGGCACACAATTCGCGTCGCGCCAACGGGCGGTCCCGCCGGCGGGGGCGGCGTGGGGGGATTCGGAGGCGAAGGCGGCGACGAAGGCGATGGGGGCGGCGAGGACGGCGGGGATGGCGGGGACGGCGGGTTGGGCGGCGCGGAGGGCGGATCGCCGATGATCTCGAAGTAGGTCGGAATGTTGCTGGCCACGTTGCCGATGACGTTGCTGTACGTCCAGTTGGAGCGTGACATGATCGCCTGCCGAAGTACGCGGCGGGTGCCGATGTTCGTTCCGATGTAGGCCAAGTTATCCCAGTGGCCTATCCCAGGGCCAGGGGCGAATGCGCTGAAGCCATCCACGAGGGTCGAGGGAAGGTACGTGCGATCCGTGGGTGGGGTGATCGCAGTGCGCGGGCCGCAATCTGCGCAGTCAGTGCCGAGGGCGCAGGAGCCGAAATACTCGGTGCCGGGGCCGCCGTCGTCGCAGTCGCCGTCGGAGGCCCAGACGCACGTCTCGGAGCACGCATTCGGGACGTACCATCCCTCGGCGGTGTTGTCGATGCCGCAAAGCATGGTGGGATTGCTGGTGCGGTTGCCCACGTACGCGAGCAGCTGGTCGCCGAGGTCGCTGGCCGCGAGCACGCCGGTGAAGTTGGCAGCGGTGAGCACCGTGCCGGGGGGCACGTCGGAGACGCCGTTTCTGTACGTGAGGTGGGAGTCGCCTGGCCGGTCTCCAAACGGTCCGTTCACCGAGGTCCACGTGTCGTCGGTCACGTAGAGCGTCTCCGAGTAGCCCAGCGTCTTGAGGAGCAGCAGGCCAAAGTTGTCGGGGGCGTCCGTTCTCATCGCGACGAAGAGGCAGTCGCCCGGCATGAGCGGCGGCGGCGGCGGCGCGGCGGGAGGCGACGGTGGCGGCTTGGGGGGGCTGGGCGGCGGCGGCGGCGGCGGCGGTCTCGATGGCGGCGGTGGCGACAACGGAGGCGACAAGAGGGGCGGAGCCGATGGGGGCAGGTTGCCGATGGTGTACCCGCCCGTTGGGATGACTGTCGAGAGTGCGAGGACGCCGACGTTGTTGTAATACCAGTTGGAACGGTTGCTGATGGCGGCCAGCAGCGTAGCGCGGGAGCCGGACGTGGGCGCCTCCTGGCCACCAATCGAGCGAGCGCGCGTGTCGTAGATCCACTGGTCGTAGACGCCGTAAAAGGTGGCGGAGTGGAAGTTGTTCCACACGCCAGCGGGCATGGCCGAGGAGCCTGGAATGGCGTTGAAGCTGCAACCCGTAGGAGACGCGACAGCACGGTTGCAGAAGCCGCACAGGAACGTGGGGGCGGTCAGGGTGCCCCGGTAGATGATGATCTCATCTCCGCCGGCAGGAAGGAAGTTCCCCCAGCCCGTAAACTGGGCGCTGGTGAGGACGGAGCCGGCTCTCACCTGGGTGGTCGCCGTGTAGGTCACATGGGTCTCACCGGCGGCAAAGCCCGAGGCGCGGGGGCCGCAGTCGGTGCAGTCGGTGCCGTAAGCGCAGTCGAAAAACTCCGTGCCGGGGCCACCGTCGTCGCAGCCGCCGTCGGAGGCCCAGAAGCACGTCTCACCGCACCCCCCCGCAAGGTACGCAGCGTCGGTCGCTTTGAGGGAATCACCTGCGTTCAGGTGGTCGAAGAGCACGATTGCCCAGGTATCGGGGTCGTCGTGCTTCAGGTAGACGACGGCGCACTCGCCCTGATCCAGCAGCGGCGCGGCCGGTGGGAGCGGCGGAGGCGTAGACGGGGACGGCGGAGGCGGAGTCTTGGGCGAAGGCGGAGGATATTGCGGCGGCAGCGGCGGCGAGCGCGGCGGCGCCGGAGGGGGCGGAATCGCAGGCGGCGGCGACGGCGAAAACATCACGTAACGCGGGCCGCAGTCGGCGCAATCCGTGCCCACAGCGCACAGCGCAAACTCGGAGCCCGGACCTCCGTCGTTGCACACGCCGTCAGATGCCGTGCCAAGACCGTCAGATTCAGGTGGTGGCGGTGGTGGCGGGCTCCGGGGTGGGGGCGGGCTCCGCGGAGGGAGGACGACGAAAGGCGGGGGCGGGCGCGGCGCGCGCGGGCCGCAATCTGCGCAGTCAGTGCCGAGGGCGCAGGAGCCGGAAAACTCGGTGCCGGGGCCGCCGTCGTCGCAGTCGCCGTCGGAGGCCCAGACGCACGTCTCGCCGCACAGAGACGAGGTGCCCTGCAATTGCCGGCGGCCCATGGCGGGCGGGGGCGGTGGTGCTTGCGGTGGGGAGGGCGGGCGGAGGCACGTGTTCGTGCACATGACCATCGTGTTCGGTGGGGCGGGCGAGGGAGGCGGGCATGTGCCGCACGAGGCCGGGCACCTGGTCCGCGCGGTGGCATAGGAAGCGCAAGCCGCCGGGGTTGTTGTAAAGTAGGTGCACGGCACGGGGGCACCCGACGTGTAGCTCACGCCACTCCATTGTTGGTTCACACAGAACAGAGGGGGCGGGGCCCGAGGCGGAGGGGCAGCGGGGG
>Ga0210242_101545_pt1 | contig 16531 bp, 9 predicted proteins | sample ChrtobMeP5a_16mM_FD_155445 | JGI IMG/M metagenome (GOLD analysis project Ga0210242, IMG submission 155445) | Chrysochromulina tobin associated microbial communities from unialgal haptophyte culture, Seattle, Washington, United States - P5a_16mM | ecosystem: Host-associated > Algae > Haptophytes >... | reverse complement strand
AAGCGCGCTGTGCGGTGTACGGTATTGTATGTACAGTAGTCGACGACATTTGGTCAGACGAATAGCGAATAGTGTAGTCTGCGTGGGCACAATGGTCTGGTTATGGTCAGGCATCCTTACAGTGTAAACTGCTGTTATTTGCAGTAAATAGTGCCCAAATTTTCGCGCCTGCGGCGGGCTAAGGGGCAACTTGAATACCCCTTCCAGAACGCGCCCCCCTGTCGGTCCTCGACAAGTGGTACCGACCCATTGGAGCAGACAAGGTGTATGCGCTGTATCGCGGGGCGGCGTGGTTCCCTCCGGCCGCGCGGTCCCCGGGGCGGGGGCGTTCGGGCCCCGGCGGTGCGGCGGGGCTCCGCCGCATAACCGCCGCACTGCTGTTGTGCTGACTGCGGGCGAGCGCGGGCCCCTGGCGCCACGCACGGCTCGCTCTCGTCTCTCGAGGACTCTCCGGCGCCGGCGCGCGCGGCCCGCGGCGCTCCGCTCCAGCGCTCCACCCGCCCACGCACTAAGACCACGACAAGGCACACGATGGGACATCGTCGCGCGGTTAAGATTTAGATTATTCCCGGGTGCATGGGTGCCACGCCCGCGCGCAGGGCCAGGCCGCAATCCAAATTCGAAATTGTAACAATGTATGAACGATCTGAAGTTCAAGTTGAAGACCACGCCATCGTCCGGGGCGAGATTGCAGATTCGGCGGACGTAAGACGTTACGTTCGACGTGGAGAGGTCTGGTGGTCCTGGGTTGTGGGTGCGTGCTGGTCCCCGGGTCGGCGGGTCGCTCCGGGTCGCGGTGGCCGGTGCGCGCGGCCGTCGGCAGCTGGCGCCTGCGGCCTGGCCCCGTCGCGCGCGTCGGACCGGTGCGTCTCCGCCCGAAGCCGAACAGCAACACGGTCGCCCCCAAAAGTAGCAAAATTATTTTGCGGGCGTGTGTGTCGTGTACGTCGCGTCGGGGACGGACCGAGAGACGGGCGAAAACCCCTCCACACGGCAGAGTCTTACTCTTAGACCCATTCACATGTACACCGACAGGCGATACCGTAGCGAACGCTTGAATCACATCGTGCACTCTCAGGTGCACATGTGCAGCGCATATTGCAGCGCCGGACCGCCCCCAGCCCCACAGTCCACTCCTTTTGGTTTGCTCTTCCATGGCGCAGGCTTGCTCTGCAACTTTTGCGGCCCTTTCTCCGACACAGAAGGCTGGGCCGTTCTGAGGCACAGGCAGGCATCCTTGAGAGACGGCGCGCCTCCAATGCGTCAATAGGCGGTCCGTCGGTTGGTCTGTGCCGGATTCGAGCGTACGTCGAGCGGACGGCCACCAGGCACCGCCTCGCCCGTGCGCGGGCGCGAAAGCCCCGAGCGCGGCCATGAGCCATTCCCCAGGAGCGACGCTGACGGTGCCGCGCCAGGTGCCGCGCCAGGCGCCCCCGCCATCAGCGCCCCGGCCCCTATGGAGCCCACGCTGTCGTGAGCGGGCGGCTTGACCGGTAGCGTTTGAGAGAGGGCCGACGTTCCGCCCGCGTACCGGCGTCCACACATCGCAGTGGCCGACGTGGCACCAGCGACGCTCGCGCAGGCCGGGGGAGCGCCGCCCACGAGCACGCCACACGCGCCGCCGCCGCCCACGCCGAGCGAGCCGGGCCGGGCACGGCTGCCACCGGAGCTCGGCCGTCCGCTGCCGCCGCGGCTGCCGCCCAGGCTGCCGCCCAGGCTGGCGCTCAGGCTGCCGCCTTTGCTGAAGGTGCCATCGCAAGCGTACAGCGGCAACGAAGCCTCCATCGGCGCACTCGCCTCGTCACTGATCCCCAAAGCCGAATAGCCGACGTGCATCGGCGGGTCGTCCTCAGCGCCGTCGCCGCCCGTGACGACGCCCGACAGAGCGCGGCGCGACCTCGCGAAGGAATACATCGCGTCGTCCACCTCGGCCGCGGTGACCTCGTCTGGGTGGGACGAACCGAGCCCTCCGTCCATCGCCGCCGCCGCCTGCCCGAGCGAGCTCGCGTGGGCTGAGGGTGGGTGCGCGCGCCTCCTCGCGGCAGGCAACGACTCGCCACGGGCGTGTCCGATACCAGAGTGCGCATGCGGCGCCGACGCCGCGCCGTCCGCGCCGCTGGCGCCCTCGCCGGCGCCGTACGCGCTGCCGCCGAGATCGCCATGCCTCCGCATGTGCGCCGTCAGAAGCTCCAAGCCCGCGACCACGCCCGGCTCCGGAGGGGCGTCCGCATGCATGCCCGAATGCATGCAGCCGGGCGGCAGGTTCGCGAGCAGCCCGGCCGCCGCGCCGGCGCCGAGCGCGGGTGAGGCGAGAACGCCGCTCGTGTCACAGCCACGGCGCGCTAGGAGCTCCGTGAAAGGCGTAGAGCGCGAGATGGTGCCCCCGAGGCCATTGATGACGCCGCCGTTGGTTGCGCCGCCAAGGCCTAGTATGCCGATGGCGCCACCCAACGCGCCACCCAATCCATCGTCACTCTCCTGGCCCAGGGCAGGAGGCAGTTGCGCCCGCCGCTTGAGCAGCGCGCCGCCGCCGCCAGGCTGCGCAAACTGGCTCACGCCCGGTGGCGCCACCGTCGGCGTGCCGGCGCTGCCCTGCGCTGGCGAGGCGCCCAATGCGGCGCCCGATGCGGCGACGCCCCCCCCCGCCATAGGCCTTCGTGCCTCAGAGCCCGAGGAGATGCGCTCCGGACGGGCAGTGCCACTCTGTGCGAGGGCGAGCGCCGCTTGAGCGCCGGGCGCGAGCGCCGGCGACGGCGCAATGGAAGTGCCCACTGGAGGTCGGCCGCCGCGCATGGCCCACTGCGTGTTGATGGATGTGGCAGGCTGCGAGCGGACCGAGATCGACTTGCCGGCAAAGCCCCTGCCACGCTCGTACGAAGCGCCACGCGAGATGGCGCCGTCGACGCCATCGTCGCCATCGTACCCGCTCTCGCCCTCGTATCCGGTGTCTGTGTCGGTCGCGGATTGGGATCGGTCGATGGGAGGCCGGAGCGCCGCGTTTGCGACCGCGCTCTGCAGCAGCTGCTGCTGAATCTGCAGCTGCATCTGAATCTGCTGCTGCTGCAGCAGCAGCGAATGCGGCTGCGGCATCTGCTGCTGTTGCAGCAACTGCGGCTGCGGCGGCGGCGGCTGCTGCGGCTGCTGCGGTTGCTGCGTCTGATGTTGCAGATGTGGCTGCTGCTGGAAGGTGGAAACGTACTGCATGTGCGGAGGCGCGGCAGTCGCCGTCGGCTGCTGCTGGAAGCCGGAGGATGGTTGCGGCGGCTGCGGCAGCTGCGGCTGCAAATGGGGCTGCTGCTGGAAGCCGATCGAGTGAAGATTCTGCAAGTGCGGCTGCTGCTGCAAGGCGGCTGCCCCCTGCATCGACCCACGCAGGTCGTCACGCCCAAACTGCTCGCGAGCCGCAAAGTGGTGGGCGGCCAGCCCAACAAGCGGCCGAGGCAGCGGCAGCGTCGCGCCGCCGAGAAGGTCGGGCCGATGGCCCAGCAGCGCAGCCGCGGCCGCCGCGGCCGCCTCGGCGCGCTGCGCCGCCGCGCGCATCTCTTGCTCGCGAGTGCGACGCGTCGAGATAGAGTTCCTCGCCACCTTGTCAATCTTGTCCTTATTCGTCGGCGAAGGGGTGGGCCCAACCTTTGTAACGAAGGCGGGCGCGGCGCCGCCGTTTGGGGGCGCGGCGACGCGTAGTTTCGTGCCGTCGGCCGGCGGGGCGGCGCCGGTCGCGACGGGCGCGGTGCCGCCGTTTTCTATACTCGCCGCCAATTTCTTGCTCTCGTCGTCAGAGCCCTCGCCGCCGTCGGAGCCCTCTGTGTCGCCGTCGGCTCCGGCGTCGAACTCGCCCGACATGAGGTCGATGAGCGTCTGGTGGATCGCCACGTTGGACGGGAGGGCTTTGACGCCCTCGATGGCGTCGATGGTCGCCTTGTCGATCCGCGCGGACTCCTCTGCCGTGGGCGGCGCGCCCAGTCCAAAGTACCCATGCAGCGCACGGCAGAAGCGGCACCCAATCTGCTGCAGGTGCGCCGTTGAGAAATGGAAGCCGCCGCCATTGGGTTTGGCGCTGTCGCGGGCGCTCTCGTCAGCTGGCGCAGACGCGGGCGCAGACGCGGGCGCAGACGCGGGTGCAGACGCGGGCGCCTCGTCCTCGTCCTCGTCGCTGTCGAGCTCGGCGGCGCGCGCGCGCCGCCGGTCGTCGCAGCCGCAAAAAGAGGCCTCCATCGTGTACGAGGTGAGGAGCTGTAGCTCCCGATGCACCACTACCCGCCCCGTCGACTCCTTCGACTTCTTGATGATGTAGCTGCAGCTGCTGAACGAGAAGAAGTTGTCGGAGCCCTGCCCGCCCGTCTCGCGCTTCGTGGTGGTACAGGTGCGCGAGCACAGGAGTGGAAAGACTTGCTGCAGCAACGCAGGCACGCGGCCGAGCTTGCCGTTGAGGCCGATTGTAGGCCCATACCCGCCGGCGGCAGCCGCGGCCGTGATCGACTCATCGCAGCCGTACATGAAGACGCGTTGCTTTCGCGAATGCCCATGCAGGTCGACGAACATGGCGATCGGCTGGCGCACGTGCAGCCGCAGCAGCAGCTTCTTGAGCGCATGGATCGTCGGGTGCAGCTTGGCCGAGGGACGAGCCCATCGACGGTTCAGGTCGACGGCCGCGAGCGAGCAGCGGTAGTTGCCGCAGATGACGCCATCTGGGTTGAGCATCGGCACGAGCTTGCAATCAGAGGCAATCAGAGGCAATCAGAGGCAATCAGAGGCAATCAGAGGTCATCAGAGGTCATCAGAGGTCACGTAGCCACCTGGGTTGAGCATCGGCACGATCAGGAAGAGGCAGTGCCGGCGCAGCGCGTCCGCCTCCGCCGAGCGGCCCGTAAGAAAATCGATGATCTGCACTCACGCGGCATGGCGCGTCGTGGTGGGCGCGTCCACGAGGTGCGAAAAGTGAGTGGATGCGCTCGTTTGATCATGGTGGGCGGAGGCGCAATCGCGGCGCGGGACGGGGGGCGCGGGCTTGGCGGGCGCACGCGCATGAGGGGCTAGGGGGCGTGGGGGGAGGGGGGGTGGGCGGGAGCGGGCGCACCCCCTGCATCATCCACGACGCGTTCGACTCGCCTGGGTGCACGCGCGCTGAGAGGGCGACGACCGGGCGCGCGTTGACCGCTTCAGCAGGAGAGGAGTGGTCGGTCACCCAGAGCATCTCGCACTCGTTGCCGGCAATGGTCAGCGCAAGTCGCTGCCGCCGGACGTGCCGTGCTCGCAGTGGCTCCGCCTGAATGCGCGCCAGGTAAGAGCGTAGCTCCGTGTAAGAGTAAGGGTAACACATCGCAAAGTAGATGAGGTCGCCCGTATACTCTGCCGTCCAGCTGAAAGAGAGGGTCGAGTGCTGCGCATTCGGGTTGGTCTTGCCGTCGCCGCGGTCGCGCCGGATCACGCCGTTCTCGTAGTACAGCACTTCGTGCCCGCTTCGTGTCCAGCCGTGCCCGAGCTTGGCGGCCGCTTGGGTCGAGTACAGGAGAGGGCGCATGCCATTCTTGTACCTGCCACAACGCGGCACTCAACGGAGTCGGGCCGGCGGCACGTCAGAGCTCAGTGAGAGCGTCAGAGCAGGTGCGCAGCTGGCTGGCGCGGCTTCGCACGCGGGTCGGCATGCGCATGGACGAAGCGGGTGGCGGCGGGCGGCAGCGCACAGCGACTGCGACTTGCAAAAGTTGACGATGTTGAACCTGTACGTCTCGCCCACCTTGGCGCCGGAGGCGCAGAAATAGTACCACTGCGTGTGACCGCGCGTGCCGTGATCCCAGTTAAGCAGCAGGTCGTACTCGTTACCGTTGACATGCACCGCACGCCGCAGGTTGCCGCTCTCAAAGCGCGACTCGAAGAGCAGCGCGCCGCCAGGCACCTTTTCCACGGAGGCGGGCACGAAGACCATCGAGTCGTACACGACTCGATTGAGCACCTGCCCGGCTTCCGCGAGCGCCCGGCGTCGCTCCTGCGCCTCGAAGAGCATCTGCTCCCGCTCGCTGGAGCTCGGCGTAGGGAGCAGAGGCTCTATGCTCGATGGCGGCGGAAGCGTGGCGGCGATCGGCACGGGCAGTGGCACGAATTGCATGCCAGGTGGGCCCCTGGGCTTGGGCTCCGTCGTGGGCCCCGCCTCGCGGTCCGCTGATGGAGCGCCAGATGGGCGCGACGCCATGTTTCGCGGCCGGCAAGAGAGGAGCTCTCGCCGAACCGAGGAAGGACCCTCACCGGAAGCGCGTGAATGGCGAATGAGAAAAAAGAGGGCTCGCAGCGGAGTTGTCGTCGGACGGACCAACTGCCTTCCCGATGACAGACGTCGCCCTGCCCAGCATCGGCGCCCCGTTCGCGAGCAGCGCCGGCAACTCCGCCGTCAAGGTCCCTGCCCCCAAGGAGAAGCAGGACGACCAGACGATCGCCGTCAAGGCGCTCGTCAAAACGCTGAACGCGACAGTGACAAAGTTGTTCTTCTCCTTCTCGGCTCTGAACGCCGCGTCGACCGAGTCGTCGACCGGCTCGATCGACCTGGCGCTCAAGGCGGCCAAACGCGAAGAGCTCTCTGCCATGATTTGCGACGCTATGACTACCACCGTCGAGCGCATCGTGCGTTGCGATAAGGCAGCCATCCGCAGCTCGGTCCTGCGCGATATCCGAGCTCGCTTCTCGCCGCCCGAGAAGCCCAAGCCGCTGATGGTCGACTGCGGAGTGCAGGCGGAGGTGAGACCCAAGAAGACCAGCAAGGCCGCCGCCGCCGTCGCTGCTGCCGAGAAGGCCAAGGACGACGTCATTCTCAAGCAGCTGGCGGCAGCGCCGACGCCAGCGGTAGCCGACGCTTCGAGCACGTGCTTTATCACGGCGCCCGTGTCGGCCCGCGCCAACAGAGTTGCTGCAACCATGACGACTGCCGAGGCCACCGCTGGCGCTCCGGCCACCACGGCGAGCGGCGCGGAGGCGGTGGCTGGCGCACCTGACAAGGAGACCGCGCCGCGCCCGGTGAGCGCGGTGACTGCTGTGACAGCGGGCATCTTCGAGCGCCAGATGCAGTGGGCGGCCAAGGCGGCGGCCAACCGCGAGAAGTTGCGCCTCGAGAAGGAGGATCGCGAGCGCGAGGCCGAGGCGGCCCCTGCAAAGGTGGTCAAGGCAAGCAAGCAGTGGGCGCATGTGGAGAGCGTGATGAAACGCGAGCGAGTCAAAGCCGAAGAGACTTGGAAGAGCGATCTCAAGGAGCAGATGGAGGGAGAGCGCGAGCGGCGCGACCAGGCGGAGTCCAAGCTGCTCGAGGAGCGCGCCAAGGCCGAGGCACTCGCCATCGCCAAGGCCAAGGCGGAGGAGCAGCGCGCCGCGGCGGACGCGCGCGCGGCGGAGGCACACCAGCGTGCAGTTGAGATGGAGCTGAGATACAAGGAGCAGAAGGAGCAGGTGGACGCGCAGGCCAAAATGCACTCGGAGACGCTCGAGATCCGCGACGCCTTTGGCGACAAGGGCCTCGAGGTGTGGCCCATGTTCCCCGGCAAGAAGCTCTTCCGCGTTCTCGAGTCCGAGATGTTCGACGGACGCGTCTCAGCGGAATTCCGAGTCAAGGACGCTGAGACGGGCGAGCGCGGCGTGACCTTGCTCATGGGGCGGGTGGCGCACGCGAAGGTCTCCGAGGCGCAGGCTATCCTCTTCGACACTAAGCTCATGAGTGACCTCGACGCCGCCCGTTGGTGGACGGCCAATGTGCACCGCTTCGAAAAGGTCAAGGAGCGGGTTCACGCGATGGTCCAGCGCGCTCAGTCGGCCTCGACGGGCTCCGCGCGCGGCCGTGGCATCAGCTCCGCGGCCGCTGAGCCCGAGCTAACCCCCGAGCAGCGCCGTGCGGAGGAGGAGCAGCGCCGTGCGGCAGAGGAGGCTGCTCGCAAGCGCACGGAGCTCTTGGCGCTGCAAACCTTAGACCTCGGAGACGCGTCGAAAGCGGCCAGATACGACTTGCGCGTCTGCAAGTCCTAAGCCTTGACGAGCCTGCAAGGTCGTGAGCCGCCATGGTGAGGCCCACGCGCGGCGGCCGCGAGCGGGCACTTTCGTTGGGATAGAGCATCGCGACCATCGTTGCTGCGGGTGCGGCACGCGGTGGCGCGGCGAGTATAGTTTACGGCTTTACGCGGTGCCGGTGGCACATTTTTGTTCTAAACGGCTGTTCCGTGCAGTACTGGCATATGTTGTTAGTTGTTTCTTGGGGGGGTGCGGGCGCGTGTGTCGGCTCTGTCGCGTAAGTCCAAATATGGTGCGCGCGCCGCGGCTGCCCTTTTCTCGGACTCTATTTTAACAGCCAATTCACACATTTCTCCAACCGCGGAGTCGAACGCCTTGAATGATAAGCCCGCCGGCTTACAAGCCACTACGCGCCATGAATGACCGGCTTTCGGATCTTATCGGCAGTTCGTCGACCGCCAGCGCGGCTATCAGCAGCGCCGCAGCTGGATCCTCCTCATCTGCTACCGCGGCCGGCCCAGTTATCATGCAGGACTTCTTCGCAGAGGTGCAGGAGATTAAGCAAAGCATGGAGCTGATGCGCAATAACGTGCGACTGATGGAGGAGTCGCACAACGAGAACTTGACTGCTATGTCCACCGATCAGAGCCGTCGGTGGTCGAACCAGCTCGAGGAGCTGACGCAGGCGACCAACAGGATCGTCGCTCAGGTCCGCGATCGGCTCAAGGAGTTGGATGAGGCCAACAAGGAGCACGCGGCACGGTACAAGTCGACGACCGAAGGCGCGACGGAGTCGCGCATACGCACCAACATGCATGGCTCGCTCACGCGCAAATTTGTCGAATTGATGGCCGATTACCAGGACCTGCAGACGCGCTACAAGACCAAGTACCGGGAGCGCATGGAGCGCCAGTACCGCATTATCAATCCGACGGCGACCAAGGAGGAGGTGCAGGTGATCGTCGAGAATCCGCAGGCAGACCTGTTCTCGCAGCAGATCGCCGGCCAGACGGCCGTGCGCAACGCGCTCGCCGACATCCAGGACCGGCACAAAGACCTGCTGCGGCTCGAGACCTCGATCAACGAGCTGCACCAACTCTTCTTGGATGTGTCCGTGCTCGTCGAGGCGCAAGGCGAGCTGCTCAACCAGATCGAGCACGCCGTGGGCCACAGCGTCATCAACACGGGCGGCGCCCTCGAGGAGCTGCGCCGGGCCAACGACTACAAGAGGCGCAAGCGCGAGTTCACTTGCTGGGTAGCGAGCGTGATCCTGATCATCGTCGTCATCCTGGGCATGCCGGTGCTGGTTGGTGTGATTGACGACGATGAGCGTTAAGATCAGGCGGGGTTGTTTTCCAACGTCTAAAATTGTCTTCACAGTTCACTCCCAGCTTTCACAGCCCGAAAACTTCGTGGGTTTGGCGGGAGCACGCGGTGCGACTGGTGCTGGTGGGTGGGGGCAGTGTCGGCAGCAATGTCGCTCAGCGAATATGAGCTCAGTCGCGCTGAGCGAATCAAGGCCAACAATGCTTATCTCATGGCGCTCGGGCTGCTTGATGACGCCAAGGCATTAAAGGCGAAGCCAAAGGCCAAGGCTCCGCCCAAGCCCAAACAGGACGTTATTGCATCAACAGGCCCAGCGCGCACCTCCTCGCGCCTCTCTGGTGTGCCAATCGAAGAATCCTCATCTGTCGACGCTGGCACCATTTGGATGCCCGACCCTCCGGAGGAGCGACACCCGTTATGCTGCTGGTGGACCCCCGAAGGCATCATACGTCCGCCTCTGACACCTGAGCAGAAACGCGCTCTCTCAACTGCTCTCAGCGACGAGGAACGCGAAACTCTTGTCGTGGACGACGGTGATGAATGGGTGAACGACGCTCTGTGCTTTTTGCGTGCGTACGGGGGCAAGATGCCCGAGCCGTTCTGCGTGCCCTCGCGCGACAACTTCAAGAAAGTGATCTCCACAGTGGCCGTGCTGGCATCTGGGGAGGGTGTCTCCTGCAACTACAAAACAGGCAAGTTTGACGAAGGCGTGCGGTACACGCCTCGCCATGACCTGGACGCGGCCCTCAAGCGGGCGCTCATCTGGCTCCCTTTAGCAAAGGACAAGTCGAACGGCTGGACTTTCACCCATCCGTTTGAGAAGATGAAGCAATACCAACGCGCGCTCTTCTGGCGACACCTCTTCCCCTTCGTGTGGCCGGATGCACGCCCCACAGCCCACGCGCAGGCGAGCGCCCTGGCAAGAGCACAGAGCGCGAGCGGCGACGAGGCCTCCGTGTGGGCAAATATGAGCGCCGGACAAGTGGAGAGCCGCGCTCTACCTGTTTCCGAGGCCACGACCGCCGCGCCGACGCCTGCCGTGCCCGGAGCCGAGCCGCAGGTGCCGTCGGACGACGAGGATCAGCCCATCTCGAAGCGACAGAAGAGCCAGACCGGCAAACGCGATGCATCCTCTAACGACGAGGATCAGCCCATCTCGAAGCGACAGAAGAGCCCGACCGGCAAACGCGATGCATCCTCTAACGTCGACGTCACCTCCACTTCATGTGCGAGTGGTCCAACGGCTACCCAACCCCCGCAACCCGTTCTGCCCAACCCCCGCGACGTCGCAAGGAGCAGCACGCTCCAGCCGGGCACCCGCGTCAAGGCCCGCTACATGGCGTCCTCCATGGGGCCAGAGAAGGCGGCCCAATGGTACGAGGGCATGGTGACCTCGGTCAATCCGGACGGCACATGCAACATCCGCTACGACGACGATGGCGATGAGGAGGAGGATGTCGAGCCGGAGTACATTCGCTACCTCCGGTGAGGTCTGAGGGTGAGATGGTAGAGGCGAGGCCGCGCGAACCGTACCTATAGGCCGCCGTCCAACCGCTGTTGCCTGCTCCAATGCTCCAAACGTGATCGCCGCCGTGTCATCACCGGCCCGGCCCACACGTTTTGGTTTTCACAGGCTGCAATGGTTATTTTTCATTGTCTGTTCACACCATAAAACGGGGTTTGTTCACATGTCCTGTCTCCGTCCTATTTTCACACGCCGGCGTGCTGAAATCACGAGGAGCAGGTGCCTTGGGTGCTGGAGCACCTATGGCAGCTCATATTCTTTGAGACGCCTCAGCCCCTCTTGCGCCGCTTCTGGCCTTCCTACTACTACAGGGGACCATTCTGGACAGCCTAGGACAATATTGTCCTACTACCACACGTAGACCACACGACAATGTCGGCCGGTGGCCTCACGCTAGTGCTCGACGCCTCGCTCGTACCGCGTGACGACCGGCCCGATCGTATTTCTGTCCCCCGGGGCGGCAACATGGCCATCCGCCGCATGATGCACAATGCCACTCCGGCTTCAATGGATGGTGCACCCGTGCCGACTATGTGGCTCAATGGCAACGTTGAGTGCAGGCTGCTCTCCCGCAAGCACGCATTTTTGCGTTGCACGCGACGCAGTGGCCAAATGGTGCTCGTGGTCTACGATGGATCGCCACACGAGCAGACGCGGTCGCTCAATGGGACCACGGTCGATGGCACGCTTGTGCCACTTGGTGGCCATGCGGAGGCGCACGCTGGTTCTGAGATCGTGTTCGGTGCTCCTCAGCTGATGCAACGCGGCGCGCTTTTGGACGAGCACGTGTACAGGTACCACGTGGTGGCATATGGTGGCGATGCATCCGATGCAGCGACGGCCACAACAGGCGCGGACTGCTCCACGCCGCCGGTGGCGATCCACGGCTCGGCCGAGCCCGCTATAAGTGATTCATCGAGCCCGAACGCCACACAGCGCGCACCCGTAGCGTCGCTCGCTGCTCGAGCAGAGCCGCTGCCACCGACGCCCGTCGTCGCACGGCCTACCAAGCGCCCACGGGGGCAGGAGGACTCGCGCCCGCCGCACCGCGCGGGCCCTCCGGTAGCTCCTCATGGCCCCATGCTCCCTGACGAAACCCGCGCCGCCCTTGGAGCGTGGCTGCTGCCCAGCGCCGCGCCTGCGCTCGGGCGTGTCGAGGGCGGTGCTTCCGCATCGGCACACGTGCGCAACCTCGCCGTTGCATGTGTGGCGGCGGCAGGCGATGAGGACGCGACTGATGACGAGGACGAGGCGGGCGGCAGGGGTGGCAAGCGCGCTGGTCGAGGTGTCAGTGGCGGTGGCGGCGGCGGGGGGAAGGGAGGTGAGGGAGGCCGAGGTGTTGGTGGCGGTGGCGGCGGCGGTGGCCGCGGCGGCAGCGACGGCACCCTACGCCCGAACCACACAGGTCGCTGTGCACTCCTCGCGACCACCCTCTCTCGGCTAGGACACGCGCCCCCCGAGGAGCTGTGCGTGGCCGAATTGGCTCAGCTGCTCAGTGCCTCGAGGGTCGAGGATGTGCAGCATGCAATGGCGGGGCTTCGGGCGCACCTGCACGCGCGCCCGGCCACGCCCTTTGGCGCGAAGCCCGCCGCGCTCCTTTGCGCTGCGCTCGAGTCGTCCAAGGCGCTGCTAACTGACGGTCGGTCGTTCACAGCGCCGATTCACACGGCTTCGACGGCGCGGTTGTGGCTCCTCGGACTACCTCTCCAGATGCTCTGTGCCTTACTCACGCGGCCGCCGCCCTGCCACGCGCCATGCAAGGCAGCCGGCCCCGGCGTGCCGCAAGAGCCCGGCGTCCACGTGCCTGCCGAGCGGCGGGCCCTTCTGCGGGCCGCTCTGGCCTTGTTTGAGATTGGCGTGAGGTCCGAGGACGCGCCGCCGATGGCGCGGGCGCTCTTGTCTGCGGCTCGAGGACTTGCTGTGCACATCTTGGCGCACGTGCACGCAAGTACGCTTGCTATCGCGCGCGACGTCGACGATGCCTCCGCCATCGGGCAGCTGGTGGCGTGGGCGGTGACGCCAGGGGCGCACGCGAGCGCCATGCCCATCTCCACGCCCAGCGCACAAACGGTTGGCATATGGGCTCTCGTCACGGCGCTTGAGGAGAGGAGCCAACAGATGAGTACTCGTCGCCGCAGCGGAATGGAGCTGGCGGCGGAGGTGGCACCGGCGGCCGACGCGGTGGCGCAGGCGGCGGCGGAGGCGATGGCGGTGGAGGCGGCGGCGGAGGCGGCGGCGGCGGATGCGCTGCTCATAGCGCTGCTCATAGCGCTGCTACCGCGGGCCCGCTTCGCACCGCCGCCGAGCACAGAGGCGGGCCGCGCCACTGCGGCTGATAGCCTCGCGTCGCTTGCCATCGGTACGAACGCGCCCCTCGACGGTGCAATGCTGCGCCTGCTCTGGCAACGGCCGAGCGCCGTCATGGGCACTGTGGATGGAGGAGTGGCGCAGCCGCAGCATCCGCCGCCGCCGCCGCCGCCGCCGCCGCCGCCGCCGCCGCCGCCGCCGCCGCCGTTGCGGCCGTTGCGGCAGGAGTGGTTCTTAGTTGTGGCGACCTGCTTCGCGGCCACGCGGCGGCTGGTGCGGCTGGGGCTGCTTGGGGACGGCCCGAGTCTCCGAGCCACGTGTGCTGCACTTGGCGACCTGCAGCGACGGCTCCGAAAGTTTGAGCGGCGGAGCGGTGGCGCGGCGGGCGGCGCGGGTCGAGCAGCGCCGTGTCGAGCAGCGGGCGGCGGCGGTAGCCAGGACGTCGTGAGTCAGCAGGCGAGCCAGCACGTGACCCAAGGCGAGAGCGACGAACCCCGAGGGGACGCGGGCGCCATCGCGGGCGCGGACGACGAGGACGAGGCGGCATCAGAGGCGTTGCGCGTGGCGGCGAGCGCCCTCTTCACCTTCTATGATGCTGTGCTGGCACCGCGCTGCGTCCAAACCGCTGAGTGCGACCTCCTCGCCTCGCCAGAGAAGGCGAGTGCGCCCGCGCCGGCGGCCCCAGCCGCACGCAAAGCACCAGTCGGAAAGCCAAGCGCGAAGCGACGGGCGGGTAGTTTGCCGCCACCCGAAGACGTGGTCGTGCTCTCTGATTAGCATGCTCATTATTTTTCGAAGACACCGGGCCGCACGTCGCGTACACAGTCGGTAGTCAGTCAGTCGATCAGAACGCAGCGCAGTGGTACGCAGAACGGTGAACGCGGCGATGCGCCACGCCACGTAGACGTACGGTACTAAACCCTTCTAGAACGCCGCCGACTAAACTTGTCCACCTTCTCGACCTCGATGCCGACGATGAAGAATGTGAATGATGCAAGAACCAAGATGGACAAGTTTATACGCAGCAGCCGCCCCGAGGTTCTCGACTCTCTCTCTGCCGGCTGGGACTCAGATGATTAGCATTTCAACAGGGGCTCAACAGCTGCCCTGCTTGATAACTCGTCAGAACTAATATTGATCGCTCGCGCCTCGCGCAAGGGAGGCATGTAATCTCACAGTACTGTGGTCTTGTGCACACTCACCTTGCACCTTCACCTCACATGTGACTCTCCCACGTCTGTCCTAGCAACACCTAAGGTCGCTCAGCCCAGTCGTGAGATCGAGTTCGAGACGAGCAATAGCGTCACCGTCGGGCGTCACGCGCTTTGACCTATATGAGCGAACATCACGCATCTGTCACGCATAAGATGCGCCCAGGTGGCATCTCCAAGTGCTTGACCGCCGTGATGGGCTCAAACGTGCCCCAGTGTACGCACAGAGGGTCAATCGGTCCAGGACGTTGACAAGAAATCGTGCCGATGTCGTGGTCGTGGCGATCAAAGCCTCCAAAGAGCCAGAGGGTGCCACCCACTTCGGCGACTCCAATGGCTGCGGCGGCGCATGGGAGTCGGCCAGAAACTCCTGGCTCCCATTCATCGACATCCGGGTAGTATGCGTAGCACGCATCGGTCACAGCAGTACCAACGTCTTCGCCGTCTTGGGTGACACCACCGTCCGGGGCAAACATTTCGCCTCCAATTGTAACAATTGCTGTCATTTCACCGCTACCCACGACTGCTGCAGCCATGTCATTCATGCCGCGTGGCATGGCACGCACGAGAGTCCACGCATTGGTCTTGGGATCGTACTTCTCGACGCTTGCTTCATCAGGATCATCACCATCGTTCATACCGCCGATGGCGAATAGGCATCCTTGCGCCGCCACAAGGCCAAAGTATCTGCGCGCTACATTCATAGGCGCGACCGGTTGCCAAGTGTCGGTCGTCGGGTCGTATGCCTCAACGTCAGCGATTGCCGGGTTGCCACCTCCAGCCAAGTAGATCTTGCAATCCAGAGCAGCGGCACACGCCCTTGCTTCGCCGTGATAAGTCGTCGGGGGAGAGAGTGTGCGCCATTCATCCTTGGCCTCGTCGTAGCGCAGCATCGCCATTCGTCCTCGGTCTAATAGAAAACGCCCTTCTCGATCCCACGTAAATTTGTCCACAATGGACGCAACCACGTAAATGTTGCCACCAAGAGCGGCCGCTGACACTGCATCGTGATACTCCGGCAGAGGCGCGATTGAAGTCACAGCGCTCGTGACCGGATCAAATCGTTTGCACAGTCGACCGTAGACGGGAGAGTCTTTCGTTCCGTCTTTGCTGCTGAACCCAATCAAGTAGATGAGCTGGCAGCCCTGACGTGGAGAGCTTCGCGCCATCTGGGGAGTCGCATCGTGCTTATCGGCAAGGGCGGACGCCACATCGATCAGCACCATGGGCGACGCCTTCACGAGCGGTTCCGACAGCACGTACTGCAGCTGCTCCCGCGGCATGAACCCGAAGCGCACGGGTGCAAGCAGCTCGGCGAGCTGCCCGTCGGAGGTTGCTCCATGGTGACGCGCCCACTGCAGCACAGCCTCGAACACGATCCGCTCAGACTTAACGCTGAGCTCATCGTCGCTTACCAGAGCGAGCAGCCGCTCGCGCGACAGGCCTAGGAAGCTTGGGTTTTCGACCAGCGCCTCAAAGCGCCTGAGGCACATCCGCCGGGCTGATGTCTCGAGTGTGGCCAGCTAGCATTTTTTCTCCCGACCGGCCGGAGCGTGTTATACGAGTTCATCGAGGAGAGGCTCCCTGCATCGATCAAATCAAGGCCTCGGTTGAAGGTGAGCGGCCAGATCCCAAATGTCGACGCTGTTCGCACACGTTAGACGATGCTGTATGGCAGCGCTCACCGCCTCGAGCAGCGGCGCGATCTCAAGCCGCGACGCAGCCTCAAGCACGCTCTGCAATCGAGTGTCGTCCTTGAGCATCGCCTTGCCCTTGTAGACAAACTCGAGCGCGACCTCGAAGGCCACCGCGCTGAGATCGGAGATAACGAGCTCACGGGTGCCGCTGTCCGCGAAGTTCTGCTGCTTTAAGTGGACACGCATGAACGGTGACGCAGCTGCGAGCACATTTCGATGTGCAACAAAGGCCTTGTGCTCAACACGGATCACAATGTCGGTGAAGCTGTCATCGTGATCGCAACAAAATGCGACGAACTCGGCCGGGTGAGCAGCACCGCCAGAGAGCTCGACAGTCGTGGGTTCCTCAGCGAGAGGAGCGGCGCGCGCGTCCCTTCCCTTCGCGTGTCGCGGGTCACGCTCAGCGGAGCAGCCGGTACGGCGCGAGTCGAGAGGGGATGAGGCCCCCAAGGGGGGCGGGGGGGGGAAGGGTGAGCGCGGCG
>Ga0210242_101539_pt1 | contig 16628 bp, 11 predicted proteins | sample ChrtobMeP5a_16mM_FD_155445 | JGI IMG/M metagenome (GOLD analysis project Ga0210242, IMG submission 155445) | Chrysochromulina tobin associated microbial communities from unialgal haptophyte culture, Seattle, Washington, United States - P5a_16mM | ecosystem: Host-associated > Algae > Haptophytes >... | reverse complement strand
CCAGCGCCTTCTGCAGGCGCTGCACCTCGACGAGGATAGGCAGCAGGTCGCCGTCGATCGAGTGCATGATCAGCTGCGACATGAGCCACGTCTTGCCCGCCGCCGGGCCTGCAGTGAGCAGCGCGCACGGGATCGCACTCGCGTGCAGGCCTTGCAGCAAGACACACAGCGAGCGTGCATCGCGCACCGCGAGCGGCTTGCCGTCCGCATCGTGCCCCTCCACGCCGATGGGCACGCACTGCGTGAGCGTGTTGAGCCGGTAGCCGGAGAGGGCGTCGGGGATGAAGGCGTGCTGCAAGCGTAGACAGTCAAGGTGCCACGCGCGCATGGCCGCCACCCCGGCGGCGGCGGCGGGCATTGGCGGCAGCGCCACCTGCGTACCCTCAGTCGATTCCAGCTCAAGCGACCCTAGCGTCCTTGTCAGCGCGCCGACGGTGTTGCGCGCGTAATCCTCATAAAGGCTGATGACCTTGTCCTTGTCGCCCTTGCTCGTGAACTTGGACTTCTTGATCCGCTCCACGGCCACGTCCGCGGCTGCCTCGAGCTCGCTCTCCTTAACCTCAATGGGTCTCGCGTCCTCCGCATCGCTGCTCAGCGCGAATACCTTGGGCTGAAGCTTATCGAGGTGCACCCGGAGCGCAGGGTAGGCTGTCAACCGCTTCATCAGCTCCCGGCTCAACGAGTCCTCGCAGCAGCACCTGCGTATAGGGGGGTGTGACAAGCGTGTAAGCGATGAGAGGGGATCCCACATCACATCTGCAGAATAGGACGGGCTGCGCTCACCATCCACGTGAAAAGTACGGCGTCTCGTTGTATTGCGTGTCAAGACCCATGCATAGGCCGGGCGGTGCACCCGCGTCCTTGGCCGCGACGGCAGACGCATGCGAGGCAAATCGCACAATGGCGGGATCGCGGCCCAGGTCGCAGCTATCGATAGGCCCAAACCTGATGAGCGCCGCTCGTACCATGGTCTCATCTACGTTTGAGCTCAGCTCGAACAAGCAGACAACCCCATCGAACTCGACTGGCCGGGGTGGGATCTCTTCGATCTGGAGCACGGTCGTTGCAAGGATCGACGCATACAGCTGATTCATCGCCCCCCCCTTTAGTGCGATCTCAAAAGAAACCTTCTGCTCTTGTGTCCTTGGTGCCTGATACAACGACCCAAAGTCCCAGAACAAGGCTTTGATGTTCAGCCTTTTCAGAGCGCGTCGAAGCACGCGGATGCGAGACCCGGCCGGATCTGGATCGCCTGACATGAGCCAGCCGTAGGTCAGAGTACCGATGCTCCGATCTCCACGACGAACGAGCGCTGCTGCCTCTTCACGGCTCAGCAGCGGCGACGGCGAGGCTCCGCTCATTTCCAAATGCTCAAGAGCCTGTCGGTTGAGCATCTTGAAGTTGTCCGGCTGCATCAGCAGCCACTTCACGCATAGCAACCGAATCGCTCCACGCAGAAGGACATCAATGACGATTTTGTCGAGCTCTGTGAGCGCCTGATGCAGCTTTGGCGGCAGCAGCGTACAGCCGTCCGTAGAAGTTCGAAATGTCATAGGCTGGCGAGGTGAGTTGTCAGCTTTGAGAATAGCCCGATGCATATTGCGCACGCTCAGCGCATCGGGTGAGCTCGACGATCTGGATGAAGACGGCCCACGCGGCGTGAAGGCCTGCACACTCGCGTTTACCATGGACTTGCCGATCTCGAAGATCGGGTTGATCCTGGTCTCGGTCGACGCCACTGCCTGCGCCGACTCTGCCTCCGTCGCCGCCCCGGCTGCCGGCTCCACAACTTCCGTAGGCGCGCTGTCGGTCGTCACGGGCACTGTCTCGGCAACCTTCTTGTCTTCGGGTGCTGCCTTATGGCCTCGCTCCAAGGCGAGAGATGGCGATTCCGGAGAAGCCCGAGATGCGAGCTGCTCGGGCGGTGGGCCAATTGCCACGGTGGGCCGCACAGCTCCGTCGTCGTCGTCGATGTCGTCGAGGTTGGTGTCGTCCCCATCGTCCAAGGAATTAGGCCGGGCGGTGGCAATCGCATAGGCGGGGGCAGTATCGGACGCGCCACCATATTCCACAATGAGGTGGTCGGCCAGCCGCTGCAGCGAAGAGCCCGGTAATCCGCTCACCGCATTGAGCGCGGCCGTGAGAACCTTGGCCAGTGCAGCGAGCTCCTGCTGCAGCGCGGCCTTAGAGATGGTGGCAGTGCCGCTGGCCGACGTGGCCGTGGGCAGGGTCTTGGCGTTCTGCGCCTGCGCAAGCAAGTGCTTGCCTATGAAGAGCGGCCGCTCAGAGGGTGGCAAGGTGATGGACGCTCGTGTTGCCGCTGTGAGAGGCTCGGTGAGCGGGTGCATGTGGTTGTGATACGCGCGTTCGCCTAAAACTCTTCTCTCTTGAATTGGCTGACCTTTTGAAAGCCCAGCGAGCCACGAATTTGCGTTTCCCCACATGGCGGGGGGCCTGCCTGGGAGGCGCGAGGCTGCGCGAGGCGCGCAGGCGCCCCTTGATTGGGGTTGCAATTGCGCCTGGCCTTCATGGCTACCGGCGGCGGCCCGGCACCGGCGGCGGCGACGTCCTTGGTCTCCCCGCCCCATCGCATGCAGCGCGAGCTCGTCGGTCAGCTGCAGGAGGCGCTCCTGGCTCGCGAGGCGGCCGAGGCGGCGCAACGGGGCCAGCAGCGTGCGCTCGCAGCTAGCCGTACCCTCGGCGCGTTTCGGCAGGCCGTCAAGGAGCGGCTTGCGGGAGCATTCAGCGCGTGGGTGCGCGCCCTGCTGGCGCTCGCAGTGACGGCCACGTCGGAGCAGAGCTCCTTGGCGCTCCGCAATGCCAAGGCACTGGCCGAGAGGCGAGCCAACGCGCTCGGCGACACGCGGGCGAGCGCCCTGGTCGCGCAGGAGCAGGCGCGACAAGCGGCCGAGGAGCTCGACGCCGTGAAGCGCGCCTCGGCCGCCACGGAGTTTCGGCACAAGGGCTACGGAGTGCGCTTCAAGGCCCTCGAGCTGGCGGCCACTGAGGCGAGGCGCAAGGAGCAGGCGGTGCGCCAGGCGGCGCGCACGCGCGCGCTCGGCCGGCTACTCGACAAGGGCAGCGCGCTGCCGCTGGCGCGGTCGGTGGCCCTCTGGCGGCTGCACGCGTCGCAGCTGAGTGCGGGCGCGACTGCCACGCACGGGGTGCGTACGGGTAGCACCGCCACCGCCGCCCCGCCGCCAGCAGCGCCGCCGCCGCCACCGCCGCCACAGCTGGCGCCTCCGCCCGCTGCTGTGGCGCTGCTGAGCTTCTTCGGGTTGAGTGGCGGCGGCGGCCACGCTGCGAGCTCAGCGCCCTCGGCCGCCAGCTCAGCGCTCTCGGTCCCTGAGCCCACGCCGGTCACCGCACCCGCCGCCGCCGCATGCGCATCCGCCGCCAGCGCCGCCAGCGCACTCGCCGCTAGCGCCGTCAGCGCACCCGCCGCCGCCGCCGGAGACGACTTGCTCAGTGATCGCCGCCTGACGGCGTGGCGACGCGCGAGCGCCCAGGAGGACGCGCTCCGGAGGCTGGCAACGCGTCGTCTCGGGCGGCTGCTCGACACGCGCCGTGCCGAGCGGCTCGGCCGCGGCGTGGCAGCATGGCGGCGGAGTGTGCTTGGCATCGTGCTGAGCGCCGCGCTCGCGCACGCGCGCGAGAGCTACGCCCTGATCCTCGCCGAGCGGAATAAGGTCGTGCACGGCAACGAGCGCTGGCGCGCACGCGCCTCGGCGCAGCTCGAGTCGCGCGCAGAGGAGCTTGGATCCGAGCGTGCGCTCATCGAGCGCGAGCGGCAGCTGCTCAGTGCCCAACGCGAAGGCCTGGTGAGGCAGCAGAAGGCGCATGAGCTTGTGATGATCACTGATGACCCATGATTGCCTCCTTCATCAGGTGAGGCAGCAGAAGGCGCACGAGCTTGTGATGATCACTGATGACCCATGATTGCCTCCTTCATCAGGTGAGGCAGCAGAAGGCGCACGAGCTTGTGATGATCACTGATGACCCATGATTGCCTCCTTCATCAGGTGAGGCAGCAGAAGGCGCACGAGCTTGTGATGATCACTGATGACCCATGATTGCCTCCTTCATCAGGTGAGGCAGCAGAAGGCGCACGAGCTTGTGGTGAACCGTGACCAGCGCGAGAAGCGCGACGAGCGTGCGGCCCAGATGATCCTGGGCACGCTGATGCAGCTCGGTGCGACCGGCCTCGCGCGCGCGGTGCACCGCTGGCGCGCGGGCGCCGTGGCGGCGGACGCGCACGCCAAGAATGGGGCGGTGCTCGCGCGCATCCAGCAGCAGCAGGCGACGATCTCGCACCTCGAGATCCGGCCGCTCATGAAGGAGAGCTCCGTAGCAGAGGAGCGCCGGCTCCGGCTCGCCGCCGAGGAGGCGTGTGCCGCACTCGAGCTTAAGATTAAGGTGCTCCAGCGCGAGAAGGCGGTCGGGCCGGCGGTCGCCGCCCGCGCGGAGCTCGCCCTGAGCCTCAAGGAAGCCGAGGGGCGCGAGGAGCGCCGTGCCGAGCGTCAGCGCTTCGAGAGCCTCGGCCGGCTGTGCAAGCTCGTGGCGCTCGGCAGCTACCTGCGCGCCGTGCGCGCCCGACGGCTCATCAGCGCCCTCCGTGGCTGGGCGGAGGCGGCGGGCGCGCTCACGCACGCCGAGGCGCTGCATGCATGCATGCAGGAGGCGGAGCGGCGCGGCTACCGGCGCGCGCTCGAGGCGGCGCTCGCCGCGGAGCGCAACGCCACGGCGGCGGGCAAGGGGGCGGAGGCGGCGCGCTTGGCCGAGGTGCAGCGCGAGATGGAGGTCGCGTGGGCGGAGGCGCGCGCTGCCGAGGCGGCGCGTGCGGACGATGCAGCGGCGGCGCAGGCGACTCGTTTGGAACTCGAGGCACGGCTGAGACGGGTCGAGGAGGCGTTGGCGGAGCAGGCACGTTGATGGCCTCTGAGGGCCTGCCTTGCATGCACATGCTCACCACAGCGCGTTCGGCTCTCGCGGAGCAGGCGAGCGGCCGCACGCGAGCCGAGGAGGACACTGCCAAGCTACGCCACGCGCTCCGCTCGGCGCACGCCGCTGCCGAGGTGGCGACGGTGACGGCGGAGGCGGAGGCGGCCGCGGCCGAAGCGGCGCGCGCCGCCCTCGAGACCGCCATGACAAATTGGGGACCAGGCAGCCGCCCCGTCTCCGCCTCGGCCGCAGCCTCGACGGCCGCAGCGGAAGCGTCGGCCGCGGCCGCACGAAGTGCCCTGCAGCTCGCGAATGCCGCCGCCAAGGCCGCCGCGCACGCTATCGATGGGGATGGTGCGAGAGCCGCCAAGGGCGACGCGTCGACGGCAACGGCGCGAGCTGCTGCCGTCGACGGCAAGGTCCCCACAGGTCCGCACACCATCTCCACAGGTCCCCACACCATCCCCACAGGTCCCCACACCATCTCCACCGCCGGCGAGAGCTTCTCGCAATTCAATGCGCAGCTCGCCGCCCAACTCGACGCCGCCCTCGAGGCCGCCCGCACGGCCGCCCAGCAGACACTGCAACAGCGCAAGGCGCTCGCGGCTAACTTTTTCATCGCGGCCGCGGGCGCCGCTCAGCGCGCCACCTGCCTCTCCGCCCTCTCTCGCTGGCGACGCGCGGCGGTGTCGCTCGAGGGCCTGTCGCTGCTGGCGCCGCTCCGCCGCCAGCTGCGCGGCACGTCGGCGCTCGCCGAGACGCGCGCGCTGAATGCTCGATCGGCCCTCGCCGCCGAGCTCAATCTCGAGAATCTCGCCGAGCAGCACGCGGCGGAGCTCGAGGCTGCCAAGCGGACGGCTGTACTCGCCACGCGGCGCGAGGCTGCCGAGCGAAACCGCCGGATCGCCGCGGAGCACGCAGCTCGGAAGCGCGAGCGGCAGGCGCTCGAGCAGCACACCCCCGCGGCGCTCGCGGCGGCGCTTCTCGTGAGCGCCAATGAGGGCACCTCGGCCGCCGTTGGCCCTTCGTTCACTACACCGGCCAGCGCGTTTGGTCGTTCGGCGGTGCAGCCGAGCGGCGGCGGTGGCGGTGGCGGTGGCGGCGGCGGCGGCGGCGGCGGTGGTAGCGGCGCCATCGGCGCTGGAGGAGTGGTGCGCCTCGGCGTCGTGACCCTCCCGCCAGCATGCACGTGCTCACCACGGCGCCCTCTCCTCCCCAGCATGCACGTGCTCACCACGGCGCCCTCTCCTCCCCAGCATGCATGTGCTCACCACGGCGCCCTCTCCCAGCATGCATGTGCTCACCACGGCGCCCTCTCCTCCCCCCACAGGTGCGCCTCGGCGTCGTGACCGCGCACGAGGTGTTGCCGCGTGTGGAGGCGCAGCTGCGCGCCCTCGCCCTCGCATCGGGCGCCGAGGCGCGCCTCCGATGGCTCGCCCGGCACGGCGCGTTCTTGAAGTGGTGCGCGACGGCCGCGATGCTGAGCGTGCTCGACACGGCGGAGGTGGCCCACACGGCGCGACTGGAGACGCTCATCGCGGCGCGTGGAGCGCTCGAGACGGCGCTGTTCGAGGCCGAGGCGACCCGGGAAGAGGCGGTTCACAGCGCCGTTTCACAGCTCCAGCAGAGGGCGCGCGCGCAGCTCGTGGTCCTCTTGGCGGTGGGGGTGCGCCAGACCCTCGTGCTCGAGACGCTCACGGCGGCGCTCTGATGACCTCTGATGACACCTCTTGATTGCTCCCCTCATCAGGTGCGCCAGACCCTCGTGCTCGCGACGCTCACGGCGGCGCTCTGATGACCTCTGATGACACCTCTTGATTGCTCCCCTCATCAGGTGCGCCAGACCCTCGTGCTCGCGACGCTCACGGCGGCGCTCTGATGACCTCTGATGACACCTCTTGATTGCTCCCCTCATCAGGTGCGCCAGACCCTCGTGCTCGCGACGCTCACGGCGGCGCTCTGATGACCTCTGATGACACCTCTTGATTGCTCCCCTCATCAGGTGCGCCAGACCCTCGTGCTCGCGACGCTCACGGCGGCGCTCGGCCGCTGGGCCCGTGTGGCGGCGGAGACGACGTGGGCAGAGATCGCGACGATGGTGAGCAGCTCGCATGCGGCGTCGTCGCTCCGCTCGATACGGCGCGTGGGCGGGCTCGCGGCAGCCGGTGCGTGCGAGCCGTGCAAGAACTGGGAGCGCGCGTCCCTCGACAGTGCATGGAGCCGCTGGCAGGCCATGTGCTGCTCCAGAGAGTACTGTACACGCGTGCACGAGCTCACCTGCCGTGCCGAGGCGCTCCAGCGCCGTGCTGAGCAAGCGGTCGCAGCGGAGGTGCACATGCGCTCGCTCGTGGATGAGGGTGCACATCGGTCGACGGTGGCCGAGAGGCAGATGGCCACGTCGCGCGTGACAGCGGGCGCCAAGCTCGATACGCTCACTCGGGAGCGCGATGAGGCGCGGGCACAGGTCAAGAAGGTCGAACAGACTCTGCTCGAGGTGCGCGCGCCGTGCCCGAATGTGCCCGAGACGGCGCGAGCTGCCTTGAGTGCCCCTTGATGGTCGCTCATTGCAACCGAGTGCCTGCCGCATCAGGCGCGCGCCGTCTTCGAGCGCGGCAAGGCGGACGTGCGCTTCGCACAGGAGCGCCTCGGCAAGGAGCAGCAGTCGGCGCTCACGACGGCGCTCAAGGTGGCCGAGAAGGCGAGGCTGGCACAGCTGCTGCGCGTGGTCCGCACGGCCCACTGCCCCTCCCTCGCCGCCTTCCTCGCCAGCTGGCGCGCCGCGGCCGTCGCTGAGCAGGTGGCGCGAAACTATTACCATGCCGCCGCGGTGGCGGGCAACTACTACTACGCGCAGGGCGCCGTGTCGGGCGCGATCGCGGCGCCGCAGGAGGAGTGGCGGCTGTACGCGGGCGCGCACGAGGAGTACGCGGCGGCGGCGGCGGCGGCGGAGGCGGCGGTGGGCACGGTCGCGGCAGTCGGTGTGGTGGCGGCGCCGCCGTCGTCACGAGTCGCGTCGGGGCGCCGTCAGGGGCACCTTGGCGCGTCGGACGAGGACGAGGACGCGGACGAGGAGGTGGATGAGGCGGTGGTGGACGAGGAGGTGGCAGCGGCGCCCGCAGGCGCAGGACTGGCCACGCCGCACACGTGCCACAGGATGCCCTACGCTGTGTCCTCCGCCTTCCCCACACAGCCAACAGCTCGGCCACCCCCGACGCCCGCCCCCCCTTCGCCCCCCCTGCACCACCCACCGCTACCACCCGCCCCGTTTGGCCTGGGCCCCATGCCGCCGCCGCCGCCGGGCGCGCCGCTGCGGGCGCCGCTGCTCGCCCACATGCCCCTGCCCGTGGCGCCGCCGCCACAGCGCGCCGGCGGCGTAGGCGTAGGCAGCGGCGGCGGCGGCGGCGGCGGCGGCGGCGGCGGCGGTAGCAGCAGCAGCAGCGCGGCTCTCGGCGAGAGCGGCGCCACGGGCGAGAGCGCTCGCGCAGCGCTCATAGCGAAGAGCAAAGCGAGCCGCGCCAACCGCCGGTATGCGGCCCTCGCGTGCGTGGTGCGCGCCGGTACGGCGCTCGAGAGCTCGACGCTCAGCACGGTGCTTAGCCGTTGGCGGCTCGCTGCCTTTGCGATGAGCTCCCAGGCGGCCGCACGCGACGAGCTTAAGACGATCCACGGCCACCTGCAAGCCGCCGCCGAGGGAAGGAAGCGCACGCAGGCTGCGCTGCGGCTGGCGGCAGTGTACCGATGCTTGCGCTCAGGGAGGGCTCGCAGGCTGCGGGGTGGCCTCATCGGGTGGGCGAGCTCGCTGCTGGCCTTCGATCTGAAAAGGAGTACGGGTGCGCACGCGGCCGCGTCGGTGGCGGCGGCCGCGGCGGCGGCGGAGGTCGCGCGGCTGTCCGATACGTTGAGTCGCGAGAGGCTGGTGAGCACGGCTAGGCCGCTGCACCTCCAAAACAGCATCAACGAGGGCAAGCACGCGGCGCATGCGGCGGAGCTGGGCAGGGCGGAGGCGGAGGCGAAGCTGAGGGAGGCGCACAAGAGCTATGCGGCCTCGGAGGCCCAAGTGCGCAGCCTGACCGATCGCTTGGCAAAGGCCCAAAAGGAGGCGTCGCGCGAGACCAAGGCGCTCAGCACGGCGCTCGCCCTCGGCGCGCGCCATCGGGCGCTCAGGAGCGTCGTGCTGAGCGACGGGCGCTGGTGCGTGCCGAGGGCGCTCGAGCGATGGAGGGCCGCAGCGCGCTACCCGAGCGGCAGCGCCGTAGTGGGCAGTAGCGCCGTAGTGGGCGTGCTCTCGCCAGGCTATGCTCACGACGGCGCTGCTGCTGCTTCGGCGGCGGCGGCTCCGGCTGCGTCGGCGGCTGCCTCCGCGGGCGCGGATAGTGCTCACTACGGCGCGGGCAGCCTCGGCACGCCCTCGTTGCGTCGGCAGCGCTCGGGACAGCGCTTGGTTCCGACGAGCGCCGCAGTGGGCACCGCCGCAGTGGGCACGGGCTCGGTCATCGGTGGCGGCCTCCCTTTACAACATCTACTCATCCTGACTGCCATGCACGGCCGGTGGGGGGCGCTGCACGCCGCCTACTGCCGCTGGCAGCGCGTCGTCCTCGTCCTCGCTGCTGCCGAGGGCGCGAGCAAGTACGGCGGCGCAGGGCGCGGCGTCGAGGAGCGCCGACTGACGAGGCTCAAGCTCGAGGCCGAGGCGGAGCGACGCCGATTGCACGAGGAGCACGAGCAGCTCGCCAAGGCGCAGGTGATGACCTCTGATGACCTCTGATGACCTCTGATGACACCTCTTGATTGCACGAGGAGCACGAGCAGCTCGCCAAGGCGCAGGCGAGCTGGGCGCGGAGATAACAAGCCCGAGCAGGCCCACTGATGACCTCTGATGGCCTCTGATGGCCTCCGATAACACCTTTTGATTGCACCCCTCATCAGGCGAGCTGGGCGCGAGATTTCAAGCTCGAGCAGGCCCACTGATGACCTCTGATGACCTCTGATGGCCTCTGATGACACCTCTTGATTGCACCCCTCATCAGGCGAGCTGGGCGCGAGATTTCAAGCTCGAGCAGGCCCACTGATGACCTCTGATGACCTCTGATGGCCTCCGATGACACCTCTTGATTGCACCCCTCATCAGGCGAGCTGGGCGCGAGATTTCAAGCTCGAGCAGGCCCACGTGGCGACCGAGACGACGCGATGGCGCAAGCTCGCCCTCCGAGCTGCAGTGACCCTCCTCACGGTCCGCATGGGCGTCAGCGCACAGTGCGGCGTGGCGTTGCGCCGCTGGCGCCTCTCGGTCGTCGCCCTCGACTGTGACCGGCGGGTGCACCTGACGGCGATGCGGGCGCGCTCCGAGAGGCTTGAGAGGGCCCTGCTGGCGAGCGACAAGGCCGGCTCGCTCATGTCGTGCCTCGTCGCGATGCATCGGTGGCGCCAGGTCAGTACCATCAGGGAGGCCGAGCAGGCTCTTCACGAGGAGCGGGTGCGAGCGGCGCACATTGCGCGCATGCTCGAGGGCGCACGTGCGCAGCTGGCCCAGCGCGTCAAGTTGCCACTGCAATTAGAGGAGGAGCTCTCGAGTTCCCGCGCCGCGCTCGAGGCTGAGTTGCTCCGGGCCAAGGAGGCCACGAATGCGAGCAAGGTGGCGCACAAGCACGCAGATGCGGCCAAGGCGCAGCGCGATGCGATGGAGTCGGCGCTCCGCCGAGCGGAAGTTCAGCTGCGCGCGATGCAGCGCGACCGCACCCGGCTCGAGGCGCGTCCGGTGACCGTGGAGCAAGCGACCCAGGCGGGGCTCGCGCTCGACGGCAGCGAAGGCGACGATGGCAGCGCGCTCGAGCTTGCGGCACGTCAAAGCGCTCAGGCGAGCTTGGCCTCTGATTGCCTCCGATTGCCTCCGATTGCCTCCGATTTCCTTTGATTTCATCTGAGTGCATCTGAGTGCATCTGATTGCTCGCCATCACCCTCAGGCGGTGGCGGCCGCGACGGCCGCGGCGGCGGCCGCGAACGCGTCGGCCGCCGCGGCGCCGCACCGCGCGGCGGTGCTCGTGCGGCTCCTCCTCGGACTGCGAGCCAGTGGGCCGATGCTGCTGCTCAGCGCCCTGGTGCACTGGAGGCAGCGCGTGTGGCGGCGGCGCGCGGCCAGTGAGCACCAGCGTCGCTTGGCGCAGCTGCAAGCGGCCGAGGCGGCCCGCACCGAGCGCGAGCTCGCCGAGGCGGCGTTGCTGCGCCGAGAGCTTGGAGCCGCCGACGAGCGCCTCAGTGCGGACCATGGGCTGATGCTGCAGCGAGTTCTCGATGAGAGGGAGAGGCGTGTGGCCGCCGAGCGCGCGCACAAGGCGGTCTCGACGCCACTCGCGGTGCAGCAGGAGACCAATGAGCTCAAGGAGGCCTTGCGGCTCGAGGTGCTCGCGCGGCAGGAGGCCGAGGCGAAGGCGGCTCGGCTGCAGCGCTCGACGGCGGCCCTCGAGTCGCAATATCGCATCGCCTCCGAGACGGCGCAGCGGCTGCATCGCCAGCACCGAGGGAGCCCCGCCGCTGGGGGAGGCGCGGCGGGAGCGGGCGGCCCTGGCAGCTCCTCCTCCGCTTGGAAGTAGTGGACTCATGTCGTCCGAGACCGTACTTGTACGCGCCAGTCGTTGGCGTTCGCGAGGCGCTCGCGTTCGGTTGCTTCTCGGCTGTTCATGACTGAGCGATTATCAGCGCGTCGCGCGTCGGCCCGTCGGGGTGACTCAACGCTCACGACTGTCCCCCGCGGTGGCCGGTGCGGGTGGCGATACCGTACGGCACCGGACGGGATGTGGAAAGGTAAAACCGCGTTGCGCCTTTTGATCTCCGCTCATAAACGAATCACCGGCTCAACCGGCTCTACGCGAGCCGCAGCGGCTGCTAGCTGCGGCAACCGGAACCGCGTGCGCTTTTTGATCTCCGCTCATAACGACGAATCACCGGCTCTATTAACCGGCTCCGACGCGAGCCGCACCGGCTGCTGCGGCAAGGATCCGAGGGTGTGAGCGGCGGCACCGGTCTGTCGGCACTTATTGCCCTGTGTACGGGTATGTTGGCACGCAACTTCTAACGCAACTTCTGCGGCGTGGGGGGGGGGGTTGTCGGCTCTGGTGGAGCCGGTTTCGCGAGCATACCACCGCCCAGGCGCGTTGGCGGCGGCTCGGGCACCAACGTGACGATCGCGATAGGAGTGGTACCCCTGATGTGCGGTGGTGTGGCGCCCTGGTGTAGGGACGCGGCCGCCTGGGTCCTCGCCAGCGCCAAGTCGCTCACGAGAGATGCGTTGGCACTGACGAGCCCCTCGAAGGCCGCATTCGCGCTCACTACAGAGCCCCGCCCCTGCTCGAGCTTGATCCGCAACCGTTGACACTCGTTGCGCGCAGTCTGCAGCTCGGCCTGGGTCTCCGCGAGCACAGTCGCCGCCGCCGCCGCCTGGGCGCGATACAGCCCCTCGCGCAGCGCGGCCGCCTCGGCTTCGGCTACAGCCTTCTTGAGCTTCTGCTCGTCGGCCCTGCGCTGTGAGCTGAAGATTTCCTCGCGCGCATCGAAGGCGGCGGCGTGCTGGTGCTTTTCCTCGGCGTGCTGCGCGTGGAGCTTCCGGAGCGCCTCCGCGTGCGTGCGATCGATGCGATCGAGCTCCTCAGCGTGCTCCTTCAGATGCTTCTTGAGCATCGCCTCTTGCCGAGCGATGCGCTCCGCACGCTCTGCCGCCGAGCCGCGCGCGGTGGGCGCGGTGGGCGCGGTGGGCGCGGTGGGCACGGCCGGCGCGGCCGGCGCGGCTGTCCACCGGGGCAGCAGTGGGCCGTCCGGCGCCTCGTCTGCGTGCGCCTCTGCGGCCCTCCGCGGCCTCGGCCCTTGGAACATCGAGAGGAACTCGACTTCTGACTTGAGGCGCTGGAGCTCCTTGCCCGCCTTCTCGAGCAGCCCGCGCAGGCGCATGCTGTCCTGGTAGCTTGCTTCAAGCGCGTCCTGCAGCTGCTGTGCTGTCTCGGACGCCTCCGTCGTCTGCGCCATCTGCTGCTCCAGAACGGACGAGTTGGCTCTCTCGACGAGCGTGCCAAGGTCGCCGAGAGCCGAGCCGAAAGCCTCGAGCCACTCGAGGTCGGGCGCGGCCGCGGCGATGGTGCGCGCAAAATCATGCGCGGATACGTGACCTCGCAGGATCGAGCTCAGCAGACGCGACGCCTCCTCGGCGCGCATCCTTGCCGTCTTCAGCCTGCCGCGCAGCAACGTCGAGCTCCGCGGCGTGCGTGGGCTCTCCGATCGCGAACCGTAGAAAATCTTGCTCATGCTCTGATCAAACGACATCGTCGTCGCATCCTGCAGGCCCGGCAGCACCACGCGGGCGGAGGCCGCGGGAAGCAAGAGTGTTTTTCCGCGTTCCATGGTATCCGAGAGAACATGAACGAAACAGCTTCCAACTTTCGTGACGTCACCTCGCCCTTTCGTTGCAACCCACCGGACCAACCCGCTCACGTCGGCACCCCCGTTCATAAATTGCCTTTTTTAGACTGAATCGGTCGGCACCCCCGTTCGTAAATTGCCTGTTGCCAAATTTAGTATGGGAACTCGGAAGAACAAGGGAACCCGCGCTCAGCTTTACTTCTCCGGACGAATCGACCTTCTTCGATGCTGTACATCGCCGTTGCAGTCCTCTCCCTCGTTGTGCAACCGCATGCCGGCGTTCGCAATGTAAACGTGCGCACCTCGATGCCCGAAATGATCTTCGGGATTGGCTCGAAAGCGGCCCCCGTCTTGACCGGTAAAGGTATGGTTGTGCCCACCGCCGACTTTACTGTGACCGAGAAGGAGGTGCGTGCGGCGCAGAACTCGTGGGCGAACGCGATCACGACCATCTCGAAGACGTACCTGGAAGGCGGCGACTACGTTGGCGTCGCGGGCAAGGCCGCGGGCGAGCTGTACGCCTGTAAGCGCGTTCGAGCCTCTCAAACTCAGACGCAAGTTCAGACGGAAGCTCGCGCCAGGAAGCTCGCCATCCCCAAACGCACATCGATCGCTCTCAGCTTACGCCTCCACTCAATGCTCACACCTTGGCTCCGTGCGCCTCTCACAGATGGACACTCGAACGTCCTCTTCAAGCCGACCAAGGCTGTTCAGGCTCAGTTCCGCCCGACGGCTTCCATGGCGATGTCCTACTTTGTCGGCAAGAATGCAGTGGCCGACGGCATCGAGGAAGACGGTGGCTTCGCCATCAACGGCGGCATGGGCTGGAAGTCTGTCGTCTTCGACAACCACCAGATCCAGGTCGAGGGCAACAATGCCATCGCGATGGGCAACTACTACTTCACGTGCGCGACCACGGGCGAGAAGACCAAGGTCGAGTACACCTTCGGCTACAAGAAGTGCACGGACGGCAAGGTGCGCATCTTCCTGCACCACTCGTCGGTGCCGTACGCAGCCGGCGCGAAGCCTTCTAAGAAGAGCGTGGCCGATGTGACCGAGGCCGAGGTGATCGCGGCGCAGAAGTCGTGGGCCAGCTCCATCAAGACGATCTCGAAGGTGTACAAGAATGGCGGCGACTTCGTCGGAGCAGCGAGCAGCGCGGCCGCCGAGCTGTACGGCTACGGCCACTCGAATGTTCTTTTCAAGCCGACCAAGGCGGCCGAGGTGCCCTTCCGCCCGACCGGCGCTTCCGCGATGTCCTACTTTGTCGGCAAGAACGCGGTCGAGGACGGCATTGCGGAGGACGGTGGCTTCGCCATCAACGGCGGCAAGGGCTGGGCGGACGTCGAGTTCCTCAACCACCAGATCGACCTCAACGGCCCGACCGCGGTCGCGATGGGCACCTACTGGTTCACGTGCGCGACCACGGGCGAGAAGACCAAGGTCGAGTACACCTTCGGCTACAAAAAGTGCGAGGACGCCAAGGTGCGCATCTTCCTGCACCACTCGTCGGTGCCGTTCGTGGCCAGCGACGGCCCCAAGCCCGTGACCGAGGAGGAGGTGCGCGAGGTGCAGGCCAACTGGGCCGCCGCGATCAAGAAGATCTCCAAGACCTACAAGGAGAAGGGCGACTACATCCAGACTGCTGCTGACGCCGCGGCTGACCTCTACTACTATGACCACGGCAACGTCCTCTTCAAGCCGACCAAGGCGGCCGAGTACCAGTTCCGCCCAACGGGCGCTTCCGCGATGTCCTACTTTGTCGGCGGCAAGGTGGTCGAGGACGGCTACGAGGAGGATGCCGGCTTCGCCATCAACGGCGGCAAGGGCTGGGCGGACGTTGTGTACGACAACCACCAGATCGAGCTCAAGGGCGGCATCGGCATCGCCATGGGCAACTACTACTTCACCGACGCCACCGACGGCAGCAAGGCCAAGGTCGAGTACACCTTCGGCTACGGGCGCTGCGACGACGGCAAGGTGCGCATCTTCCTGCACCACTCGTCGGTGCCGTTCGAGGCCAAGCCGGCGCCCATTACGGTGGCGGAGGTCGAGGAGGCGCAGAAGCTCTGGGCCGACTCGATCGCGTCGATCTCGAAGGTCTACAAGGACAAGGGCGACTATGTTGCGGCGGCGGCCGAGGCGGCCGGCAAGCTCTATGGCTATGGCAAGAGCGATGTCCTCTTCAAGCCGACCAAGGCGACGAGCAACCCGTTCCGCCCGACGGCCTCGGACGCGATGTCGTACTTTGTCGGCGCGGAGGTGATGCAGAACGACAAGTTCAAGGGCGAGGACGCCGGCTTCGCCATCAACGGCGGCAAGGGCTGGTCGAACGTCGTCTTCCGCAACCACAAGATTGATCTGAACGGCCCGACTGCCCAGGCGATGGGCGACTACGTGTTCACGGACGCGACGTCGGGCGACAAGGCTCGCGTCGAGTACACGTTTGGGTACAAGCGCAACGACGACGGCAAGGTGCGCATCTACCTGCACCACTCGTCGGTGCCGTTCGCCGCGCAATAAGCGGTCCACTGGCGACGACCGGGATGAGCTGCAGCTGGATAGGTCTCTCCAGATCCCGGTCGGGTCGCCATGGCCGAGGATGAGCCCTATTTACGGAAAGAGCTCAGGCCTATGCGACGGGCGACGTCGACATCTGAGGGGTTCAATTCTGAGCGTCAAGCCCAAACACAGCAAGGGTTTCGTCAGAGTGGCGCGGGTGGGATTTCGTTCGCGAGTCGTGGAGCCGTTTTCCGGTTTGTCTGTTTGTGGCCGCAACGCAGCTCGCAGGGCGTCATACAGCAGCCGGGCGTCATACATGTACGCTTCATCGTTCAAGTAATACTTTAGTCTTCACCGTATTGCGTGTATGGGCGGGGCCCATCTCCAATACTCCAAACACTGCAAACTCATCACATCCATCCAATCGAATGCTGCTCAATACATCGAACATGCAAGGAATGCAGTCATGCGACGACGGCGGCCCCGGCTCGGAGTTCCGCCCGGCCCCGCCCCCCCCGGGTCAGGGGGGGTTTGTTATCGAGTTTGGGGGGGTTTGTTATCAGGATACGTATCCTGATGTATTGTGATGTATCCTGCGTGTATCCTGAAGGATACATGTATCTCTCATGTATCCTGATGTATCCCAAATGTATCTTAAATGCCCTGTTACATTCCAAGAGAATACATGTATCTTGATATTTTGCATGTATTTTACACGTATCCCAAACGAGTCCAGGATACATTTTGGGATACACATCAGATACATCAAGATACATGTATC
>Ga0210242_101537_pt1 | contig 16632 bp, 18 predicted proteins | sample ChrtobMeP5a_16mM_FD_155445 | JGI IMG/M metagenome (GOLD analysis project Ga0210242, IMG submission 155445) | Chrysochromulina tobin associated microbial communities from unialgal haptophyte culture, Seattle, Washington, United States - P5a_16mM | ecosystem: Host-associated > Algae > Haptophytes >... | reverse complement strand
ATGATACGGGTGATACATGATGATGATACACATGATACACAATGATATAATCAAGATATAAGATGATATATAATGATATCTTGTATTGAAAATTCCCTTTTCTTGTATTGAAAATTCCCCCAATCCCGTAATGGTCTGGTAAAATATTGACATTGTTACACATGTAGTGTGTGCCGCGCTGAGTCTGGAGCCTCACTGTCCGCGCTGCCCGCCCGCTGAGCGCTGTGATCACGCTGCGTGAGTGCGTGTGGGTTACGCGTGTGGGGTTCTGTAGATCGGTGATCGCTCACGGAACGAATTTTCCGAAGACAGGGGTGAAATCCACGAAATTTGCCATAGCGGGATCGAAGAGAAAAATCGAAATTTTATCGAAATTTGTCACACACCGGAACAGCGCCGGGCCGCGAGCTGTACTGCGTGTGCTTGGGAGGCAAGTGGAGCGGTGAGTGGCAAATTTCGAAAAATTTCGGCGCCTGCGGCGCCTCTGGCAAATTTTTCTCTAAATTTCGCAAAACTCTGAGACATCCCAAGCGGCTGTTGAGTCGGCCGCGGCTTCGGTCGTCGCGCTGACGTGCGGGGTGTGTGTTGTTGGTGGGTTTGGATGGTTGTGAGGTTCGTCTGTGTGGTCCGAGTGCCTTTGTGCGTCCGCGTGTCCCGTGTGTCCCGTGTGTGTCCCGGCTCCCCCCGGTGTCTTTTTACCGGGTACCGCGTGTTCCGTGTGTCTCGTGTGTGTCCCGGCTCCCCCCGGTGTCTTTTTACCGGGTACCGTACCGGTCGGCCGCGGGGAGCGGTTGGCTTCGGGCTTGCGGCTGTTGAGTCGGCCGCGGCTTCGGTCGTCGCGCTGACGTGCGGGGTGTTTGTTGTTGGTGGGTTTGGTTGGTTGTGAGATTGGTCTGTGTGCCTTTGTGCGTCCGCGTGTCCCGTGTGTCCCGTGTGTGTCCCGGCTCCCCCCGGTGTCTTTTTACCGGGTACCGCCCATCCCACCCAGCCGTCTCTCGATCGAACATGTAAGAACCGACGAAGCGACATGCCTGCTCGGGCCTGGATACTGGCATGCCATCTTTCACATCTCGTATCCGCGCTGGTCGGCTTCGGCGCGCCGGATCGCGCTCTGTTGCGGCCGGCAATGACGGAAACGACGGCGGACGTTGCATCGTCCGAGGCCGTGTTCGCAGATTACCTTGCAAATGAGCTGGCGAACGCTCCAGGTGCAGACCGGTACCCCGAGGTGTTTGTGGACGCCCAGCAATGTATTCTCACCTGGCGAAGGCGCTATGCATCCACGCCTATGCTCTGGCGTCGGCTGTACCGCGCCGAGAAGGTCCTCAAGGAGCTGATTGAATCGGCGCCAGTGATTGCGGCCGTGCGCGATGTGGTTGCAGAGGCGAAGCTCGCGCCCGGCGAGCGCTTCACGATCGTCGACCTCTGCTCAGGGAAAGGCTTCTTGTCCATGTTCCTGTCCGACATGCTTAGTCCTTCCAAGGTCGAGCGTTGCTTCCTCATCGATCGCGCATGGCCTCCACACGATTGGGAGGGGCCGATCGGGCCGGCCCACATCTCGGACGCGCACATCTACCAGGAACGGCTGCCCGCGGGCGTCGAGGCCGTGAACTACTTTGAGCAATGGCCGGTGCCCTTGCACACCTCCAAGCGAGACCTGAAGAACAAAGCCACACTCCGCACTCTGGATGCACAACTCTTCGCGCGCTGCTCGGGCCCCGTCCTCGTCCTCGGAGTCCACCTGTGCGGCACACTCGCACTGCGCGCGGTCGACATCTTCAACGGGGCGCCGTCGCGGTGCCGGCTGCTCGTCCTCAAGCCGTGCTGCTTGCCGCCCATGCTCCATATGAAGCGTGACGAGACCTTCCACATCGGCCAGCACAGCTTCCCGGCGGTTGACGTTTGCGCGCCGGGCACGTTCAAAGCACGACGCGGCGGCTGGGAGGGCCCGCCGCGTGCCGACCTGCGCCCGCGCTTTGAACGCTGGGCTGAGCATCTGTGCGCGGGAGTGGAGCTAGGCAGCGCCGGCGGCGCAAAGGCCGTCCACTTCTCCGAGGTCCAGGTTCGCGGCGGCTACCAGAACACCTTCGTGATCGCCGAGCGAGGCGGAGAGACGAGGCGGCTGTGGGAGAGAGTGCGAGAGGAGGAACGACGGAAATGAACCAGGCGAGACCGAAATTGGAAAAAAGCCGCGTCGTCTTGAGCGGTGTGTGCGGCCACGATGCCGACCTCACGCCGACAGGCCAAGCGCAAGCGCGAGGGAGGCACCTTTCAAGTCGTGCCGGCCGGGTTCTCAACGGCTCAGCAACGCAGCGACTGCGCTGCTGGGCCACCGAAGCAGAAGAGAAACAAACAAAATACACTGCGCCAAGCATTCAGCGGTGCGATGTCCAAGGCTGACGAGATCTGGTTCCGTAAGTGTGGGCACGGGGAACGCCTCTTTACATCATACTATCGTCGTCAGGAGATTATGAGCATTGAAGAATGGCCAGAGTTCGAGGCAGTGCTACGCAAAACACTGCCCGTGACCTTTCGCTTCCGGGATGCTAGTGGCAAAGGCTCATCGAGTGCGAGAGAGGCTCGCGCCGCGCTGGAAGAGCGGATGCTCGCTTTGGGCGCAGCTGCGCCCGTGCCGTGGGCGCCAGCCTCTGGCATTTGGCAGGCCGCGGAGGTTCCAGACGAGAAGGCGCTCTCCAAATCGGGAAGGCCGCTGCCTGGGCAAGGCGGAAGGCTCGGTAAGGGTAGCAACTCGGAAGCGCTGGCGGCCGCCCTCGCCGACGGCGTGGCCCAGGGGCTGCTCAATCGGCAGGAGATCGTTTCGATGCTCCCGGTGCTCGCGCTTCGCGTGCCCAAGGGGAGCTGCGTGCTCGATACGTGCGCCTCACCCGGCTCCAAGACGATGATGCTCCTCGAGGCTGTCTCTTCAGGGGGCTGCGCGCGTGGCATGGTCGTCGCAAACGACGCACACCCGAAGCGGGTCGCGACGCTCCTGGACGCGATCGATCGCCACCACCGTCCGGACTCGGAGCGCAGCCGGCTCGTCGTCACGTGCCACCGTGGAGAAGCCTTCCCGTTCCCAGCCCGACCGTTTCGAAAAGGCGAGGGGAACGGCGAGGTGCCACCTACTGGTTTTGATCGCGTCCTCTGCGACGTGCCGTGCTCGGGTGACGGCACGATCCGAAAAGACCGGACGGTCCTCCCGCGCTGGACGCCGGCGGTCGGCACGCAGCTGCACGCGGTGCAGCTCGAGATTGCATGGCGTGGGCTGCAGCTGCTCCAAGCCGGCGGCTTGATGGCTTACTCCACGTGCTCGCTCAACCCGGTGGAGGATGAGGCCGTGGTCGCTGCATTGCTCTCACGGGCGGACGCGATGCGGCCGGGGGCGGTCGAGCTCGAGGCGTGGCCGGTGGAGGTACTCCCGCACTTGATCCGTCGGCCGGGCAAGAGCAGCTGGCGTGTGGCTGATCACGTTGAGTGTCTCCACTTGGACGACGACGACGACGACGACGACGATAAAGAGAAGGGCGAGGATGAGGATGACGAGGTGAAGCTTCGTTGGCATCGTGACCATGGAAGCGCAGTGGCCGCGGGGATGCCCCACGTGACGCCAACGCTGTGGCCGCCGCCCGCTACGGTGGCTGACCGGATGCACCTTGAGCGCTGCTCGAGGCTGCTGCCCCATGACCAGGATCACGGCGGCTTCTTCATCGCGCTGCTAAGGAAGCGTGCCCCCCTCTCCGAGGCCGGGGCGGAGGAGCAAGTCTCCATGCCGGCACTGCCGAGCACAGGCCCTGCCGGCTGCCGCGAGTTGCCAGCGCTTCCCGCCGAGGACGAGATGAAGCCAATTCAAGCCGCAGTCGCTGACGAACTTGGCGCCGCGCACGGGATCAAGAACTGTCGTCGGCGGCTTCTCCGTCGCTCGAGCACTCCAGATGCGCCTGTGCACCTTGCGCCCGCAGCCCTGGCAGCATTCACGCCAGGGACTATTTGTGTCGCGCACGCGGGTCTGCCGTTTCCCGTGACGTAGGCCGTAAAAATGACGCTGAAAATCTGTATATTGAAAATTTTGAATTGTGATCTACTCTGGCGTAAACTCCCGGTAACGCGATGGAACCGCGGGTGCGTAAACCGTAAAGCCGTGTAACTATGCTAGATTCTAATAGGGCCGCCCTTCCGTTCTAATGCCATCGGCGCTAACTAACTACTTATCCACGTTCTAATCGTAATCGTAATCCAAATCCTTGCCGCACGGCTGACATCGCGGAACCAATTGTTGGACTCACACCCGGAAAGGTCCTCGTCACCTGCGCTAGGCAAGTCTGTCGATACGCTTGGTTTCCTCGGGCGCTTTGCCATCGTCTTTAGCGATAACGGCGCCGTCGTTGAGGGTCGGATGGAACCCGTGTAGCAGTGGAACTTGGGTCGGTCCTTGGTGGGCGCCGTCAAGTCTCTTAGCAATTCTTTGAGGGGGGCGCCTCTGTGGGGGGCGGTGCTGCGCTTGGTGACGGTGGCGAGGGGGGTGAGCACGTCGTCGAAGGCGGGGCTGCTCTTGAGCCAGAGCAGAAACTCCTGGAACGAGATGCCACCGCTCGCGTCGACACCGCACTTGCACAACTCGTCGGCGAGCGTGGTCTCAGTTAGGTGTACCTTGAGCTCGGAGAACGCCGCCTTGCACTCTGCCAGGCTCAGCACGCCGTCAAGGTTGGTATCGGCGTGGAGGAACCAAGCGTAGACCTGGGCAGCCGCGATGTGCGCGTCGCGCCGCGCCGGCTCGGGGTCGAAATGCAGCCGGAACAAGGAGCTGAGGAGCGCGCCGAAGCCAAGCTTGCGACCGCGCATCTTCGGCACCAGCTGCCAATCGACCGGCCAAAGGTCGATGGCCTCCTCTCCGACACCAGCCGCAGCGAGGCCTTCGCGGAGCTTCGCCCAGTCGGGCGTGCTGACCGTCTTCTTCACTTCACCATCCACCATGTCCCTGGGCAAGACCATCTCGACGTCAGCGTGCTTCTTGGCCGACTTGTGCATCCAGCACAAGGGTCGGTCGTCGTCGGGCACCTTGGGGCCGCTCCCTTCGAGCGCGTCGTTCCAGGCCGCTTGCAGGATGTCGACTATCTCGGGCCGGATCGTAACCATGGCGAGGGCCAGGTGGAGGAGGCACGTGTAGTTGTTCAAAGAGTGGTCGAAGAGAAGCTCGAGGAATTCTCCGTCGCCGTCGCCCTCCTCGTTCTTCATGCCTTCGTCCGTCGCCCCGACGATGCACGAGTCCTCATCCAAGAACACCCGCGTGCCGACATGAACGTAGGACACATTTTTGAAACCGAACGCCAGGCCGACGCCGAGCCGGCAGAACATGTCTTTGTCGTTCTGGTGGAGCCAGTGCACGGGGACAGCGGCGTCGTACGCCTCCCGATACTCTGAGTTCCCAACCACGGCCTGGCCGAAGGTGAAGACGCTCATGGAGACGCCGGCGGCGCTGAGGCCGTTCGGAGACTGGTTCTGGAGCTTGGGGATTTCCGTGGCGAGGCAGTACGCGCACATCGTGGCGATGGCGCCCCCCGACGAATGGCCTGTGACGGTGACGCGCTTGATGTCGAGCTTGTCGATGGCTTTGGCGACTGTTTCGATGCAGCGGGATTTGATCGCTCCCCAGACCTCGATGAAGCCGGCGTGGCAACGCGCGCCGGGGATGGTATCGTACACTTTGGGGAAAGCCTTGGCGTCGGTGTACAAGTCCTTGTAGTTGGCGTCCGCCTCGGTGCCACGGAAGACGACGTACAGGGTGCTCTCCACCGGGTCGTGCAGCAGCAACGACTGCACAGAGGCATTCTCGTGGGTCAAGTAGCCGTGGCGGACGCTGGCCTCGTTGCCGTCGGTGACGTCGCCGCCATCGAATTCGGGTCCGAGGATGTGAACCCCTAGCAGGCCCTGCAGGTTGGCCTCCTGGTAATACCCCAGGTTGACGCGGCACGGGAAGCTGAATTCCCGGCTGTCGCGAAGCGTCTCCGCCCGTCGGGAGACCGCAGAGGCCCATATGGAAGATCCCAGGTACACGTGGTTGCACATCTCCGCGCAGAAGACGGCGCGCTCGATGTCATACTGCTTTGGGGCATTCTCAAAGCTGTCGCGTCTGAGCCCGAGCTTGCCGCTCGACAAGTCCACGCCTTGATTGAAGCGCTCGATGGCAATGTCTTCACGATGCGAAGAGACTCTCATCACGGGTGGGAGCTTCAACACTGACGATCGGCGCTTGGCCTCCCGTGCGGCGGCTTTGCGCGCGCGCTCCTCCTTCTCGACAACCTCGCGCACGGCAGCCTCCACCTTGGCGGCACCTCGCACGTCAAAAGCCGCCTGCCGCCCCAGGTTCATCAAAGAGGCGTACCAATCCTGGTGGGGCATGTCGGATCGGGCTGCGACCTTGGCCTTCCTTTCCGCCTCCGCCACCGCCTTTGCCCTCGCCTCGGCCGCCTTGCGCCCCTTGACCTCTTCGGCCGCGGTGCGCTTGGCTACCTCCTCCGCCCGCTTCGCGTCCTCGGCAGACTTCTTCTTCGCAACTTCAGCACGCTTCGCCTGTGCGGCAGCCCTTGCGGCAGCCATGCTCTTCTTCTCGGCCTCCTCGGCGTTCGTGACCTCGGCGCGCGAGGTCAAGAAGGCTGAAGAGAAGGCCAAGAAGGCTGCCTTGGCCTCCGCCGCCTCCAGCGCCTCACGCTCTTGTTCCCTGCGCGCCTCCTCGGCTGCAGCCGCCTGCCTCGCAGCTTCCGCCTCCTCGGCCGCCGCCTTCCTCGCCTCCTCGGCCGCCTCGGCTGCTGCCTCGGCTGCCGCTCTCACCTCGGCCTCTGCTCGCGCTCTGGCCTCCTCGGCTGCCTTCTTGGCGGCCCAACGGGCCTCCAGCTGCTCCAGCACGGCCGCACTAAGCTGGTGACGGTCCTCATCCAAATCGAGCTCATCCAAAAGCTCGCTCAGCCTCGGGAGCCCCAGCTGCTCGGGGGCCAAGCCAATCCGCGGGACAGCGTCGCTGTCTCTGGATCCGCGTCCCTGGTCACCTCTCTGGATCCTGACATGCATGCGGTGCAAAGGAGGCTGCGGCTGCGATTTGCGCTGAAGCCGATGGGCATTCGGATTGCCTGCCAGGGGATGTGGCTTCTTGCGTCTCGGGGGTTGCGAGAGGAGTTGCATGCGAGATTGCGTCGCTACGGGCATTTCGGGAGGTGATGGCAACGACCGAGCACCCAAGTTGAGGCAGGCGAATCGTCGGGAATCCCACGAAAGTGCCTCCTCTTTAAGGATCTGTCCACCCACCTTGGCCATCCTGACAGCTTCCACGCCTGCGGTCAGGTCCACCCAAGAGGTGCAGCTGAAGCCTTGTGCATCGTGCTGAAATGTGAAGTCGCACGTCGCAACTTCACTCTCAACGCTGCTCGCGGGCGGCACGAGGAAGCGTGGAGAGGGCGGCACGAGAGCCATGCGAACCGTCCCCAGGTCGCATGAACAAAACTCCTCCTGGTTCGAAGCGCCGTCTCGGCAACTCACATCCAACTCGGATGCCCCTGCGCTCAGATTTGCGCGAGTGTGAATTCACACTGAACGGCAACAGCGCTTCCATGAAGAATGCGCTCGGCCTTCTCATGCACGCCGCCGCGAGCAGCACGCTGTCTCAATACTCACGATGCGTGCCTGACGCAGCGAGCTTGTTCTGGAAGCATGAGTTAGGATGCTCCAGCGTGGATTGGGCCGAGCGCGTAGCTGGGGTGCTGCCACGGAGTGCCCCGGTCATCATGGTCAACGTGGGTGCAAACAAGGGCTACAAGGTGCCCGAGTTTCTCGGCTTGTGGTCGCAGCGGCGCGTGGCTGACCACGCACTCGGCTGGCGCAAGCATTTGCTCGCCTACGCCAACGCAATCAACTCGGGCTCTCTCAAACGCTTCTCGTGTGGCAACTGCAAGGACTGCCGTGCGGCTCCGCCTGCGCCGCACAACCGGAGCGGTGCGCGCATGCACCTGCTCGAGATCGCACCGGTCAACCAGGCGCTGCTGCGCTATGTTCTCGCCGCCGAGCACCTCGAGGACGTAGTCACGCTCCACGCGCTCGGCGCCTCCAACGTGACGCAGCGAGTGCCTATTGTGAAGACGTTGCCGGCGGGCGAGGAGCGGCAGGGCGTGCTTACTGGCTACAGGGCGCGGCGGTTTGCCCAGGCGAACGCGTCGCTGGACGTGGAGGCCGTCGCCCTCGACGAGCTCTTCGGGCGCCTCCAGCTTGGCTCGATCTACCAGGTCTCCATAGACACCGAGGGCTTCGATAGCCTGGTCCTCGAGGGCATGCGTGGAACCATCGCGCGCCGACAGGTGGGCCTCCTAGGGTTTGAAGCGAGCCAGATGGGGTGATTGCCTCTGATGGCATCTGATAGCTCTGCTTGCATCCCTCAACAGGTGGCCATCGTAGAGTTTGAAGTGAACCAGATGGGGTACTGGTCACCGGGCACCAAGGAGAGGCGCACGGTGCGAGCCATCTTCGAGCTACTCACCAGCGCGGGGTACGAGTGCTTCTGGGAGCAGGACGATGCGCTGCTACCTGCCTCGGGCCAGTGCTTCGACGCGCAGCTCGACACGGCGCGAAACCTGAAGTGGAGCAATGTCGTGTGTGCGCACGAGCATGAGGTGATCGGTGTGCTCGATGCGATGGCACAGGAAGCCTACCGGAAGCGTGTCGCCAAAGCCGCCCGAGCGGCGGATGGTGCAGTTGGGGCGGATGGTGCAGGTGGGGCGGCTGGTGGGGCGGCTGGCGGTGCGCTCACCCCAAGCCCGCCTGCTGGCGCCCGCGCTGGGCGCAGGAGGCGAAGCGAACTAGGGTGACAGGAGTACAGCGCGGGTGGGTCCCCTTCGCTCATGATGCCACATTCGTTCCACGGACTACAATCTACATTCCTCCGCCCAATACAAAGTTTCGCTTTCGGGATCGTATCGCGATTTGAGTTCCGGGGTCTCGCGAGTCGCGACCGCTGGCCGCGGGCGGGGCCGGAGGGGCGGCGGGCCGCAGATCCCGCACAATGCCCGTCCCGCGGTCCACGGCGATCCGCATCGCGCATGGGCGGATCCGGCATCTCGCCGCGGCCCCGGCGCCACGTGTACTCGCTACCAAGCGCGCTACAAAGTTTATCATTTACCCTACCAATGCCGAGCAGCTGCGCACCTGGTGGTGACGCACTTCAACCCTAAGCGTTGCAACCCCCAGCATCGAAACACATTGCTCATCGGGTGATGGAGGTCGCTCCTGGAAGCCCTCTTCTCCACACTGGGACTCGAGGAAGCACCACAGCATGCGCCACACTGCCCCGTGACACTCCGCCTCCAAGCCGCTACAGATGGTTGGCGACGATGAAGTCGAGCCCTGCCGTCGCTGCGGCCACCTGCGCCCGGTTGCACTGATCCGCCGTCACCTCCTCACTGTCCGGATAGACTTCAGTCGTGGCGGCGAACAAAGCGTTGGTCAGGCTACGGCTCCGTCCCGCTGCAGCCGTGAGGATGGTCCCGTCCTGCACGACCTTCTCGCCCACAACCTCGCCGTTGGCATCGGGCGGCGCAATGTGCGTCACGCGGCGCACGCCGTCGATGATGGCCGCGAGCCACCGGCGCTGTGGGGTCTCTGGCTCGCACTTTGTACCGATGAGATAGAAGCCGTCGGGAATGGTCTCGTCGGGAAGGGGCAGGCCGTCGCGTGATGCCTTCGCGGGGCGGAACTCGGACAGGTCTGAGTCCGTCGTCTCGTGCAGGTCCAAATGCATCGTCCACTGCGCCACGCCGAGTGACGCGACGAGAGACATCAGCGCCGCCGTCTCCTCGCAGCTGTCGCTGGCCAGAAAATGGCGGTTCGGATCCACTGCAGCGGCGGTCCAGCGTTGAATCGTCTCGTAGCCCCACGGGCAGACACATGGGCACACGGCGACGTTGAAGCGCTCACTGTACTTCTGCGCCTCGGTCTGAAGGAAGAGGATTGCACCTTGGACTCCCGAGGTCTCGTAGCCGTGCACGCCTCCAGTTATCAGTACCGACGGTTTGCTAGCGTCCCACGCACGCGTCTTCACGCAAAAGAGCGGATAGCGATCCGGATCTTGAGCCAGAGCTCCATACTGAACGACGTCAAAGGTATCCTTGAGCAGTTCGAGCTTCGCGAGGACCTCCCCGGCGTAGGAGCGATGGATGGTGCCCACATGTGCCAGCCAGGCCGCGCGCTCACCCTCGCCCCACGGCGTGCCCGGAGTGCCAATGGGATAAAAGTGATCCGACATGGCTGGCACCCGGAGCGCAAGCGCGCGCGCGCCGCCCGCCCGCCAGCCCGCGGCGGCGACGGCAGCGACGAGGAGCGCCGTGGCTTCCCCTCCAAAACGTGCCCGATTAGGGTTCGTGCTGCTGCTGCTGTGAAATACACCGCGCACAACCTCCGGACCCCCAAGCACGAGGGCCTCTATCGCTATGGACGGAGGTGTGGCCGACACAACCTGCTATTACACAGGCCGTTAATCGGCGGCATGGGGGGAGGCGCAGCCTCCCCCTCTAGAGTAAACCGATAGTACCGATCGGGCCGCTGCTCGCAGCAGCAGCCGCCGCGGCGGCGCGCACGCGCGCGCGCCGCGGTGGCGTCTCCCCCCGTAATAACAGCGTAACCTGTCTCACATGCACCTCGCGCGGCGCCTCGAGTGGGGGTGTACATACCGCATCCGCGGCACCCCTTGCGCCCGTGCTGCAAGCACGGCGGCGCGTCGGGCACGCGCGAAGGGTTCGTGCTGCTGCTGTTCAACACAACGCGCGTACACCCTCCGGACCCCCAAGCACGAGGGCCACTGGTTCGTTGCTGCTGAAGCTGTGAAACACAAAAACACACTCTCCGGTGTCCGGACCCTCAAGCACGCTGCACGGGGACCTCTATATTGAAATGTGAGTATCTGACGAATAGATTATTTACCGGTACCGTACCTTGCATGCGCCAAATCGGCAAAGGCGGCGTACACGCGCTCGTCTGCAAGGACGAACTCGAGCAGCACCAAGTCGCTCGCAGCGGATGCCGATTCTCCCTTGGGCGACAGTCTCCACTCTTCGATGGCGTCCAAGGCCGCACGGGCGCCTACCACCGCTGGGAATCCGGCCACGCCGCAGCCGATGGCAGGCAGTGCGAGGCTGGACAGGGAGAGATCCCTTGCTAGAGTAAAGCACCGTCCATACGTCTGGCGAAGCGTTCGCTCGCCCTCAGCTCGTGGGAAGGGACTCGTGGGCCCTGCAGCATGCAATACCTTCCGCGCCTTGAGTGAATGAGCTCCGGTGGCGCGCACAGTGCAAGGGAGCAACCGCTGCCCATCGGGTCCCACGGGCGAGAGTGCGTCGCATTCGCGCGCTAGCTCTGGGCCAGCGTACTCACGCACGATTCCGTCCACATTCTTCCTTCCTGAGAATCCCCACCAACCGCTCTTGTTGCCACAGATGAGAGGATTGGAAGAGGTGACGATGCCGCCAGCCGCAAACTTGCCGCTCATCGCAACGGCACCGAGGCAGCCGAAGCGCACGCAGAGCTTGAGAGGCGAGTAGTCAGCAGCCACCCGAAACGAAAGTGGCGCGCCAGCTCGTGCCATTTGCTGCCTGTAACGAACGAAGCCGTGTGGCACCGCAGGCTCACCACCGTGATGCGATTCACTGACAGCCGAATCGCGCCAAGTGCAGCCCACACGATCATGCAATGGTGCGGTGGCCTGAGTATTGGAGCGCTGCCAGAAGTGCTTGACGCCGCGCATTGCATTGACGGCGATCGGACTTCCACACTTACCAAATGCGGACGTTTTTGCTCAAAAGGCAAAGACCGGGAGTTGGGACACACGGCTTCCGATTCTGAGCGGGCAGTAATGTGTGTGTCGTGTTAACGTTCACACCTCGAGTCGCACGCGGCGTTCCCAAGGGCGCAATGCTCGCGCCCAAAACAAAGACGCTGATCATCACGCACGACCACTGCGCGCTGCACCAGACGCGCAAGACGATGGCAGAGCGCCCGCACCGCCTCCAGTGGGTGATGAGCGCGATCAAGCAACTCGAGCGCGACATCCAGCGTGACCTGAGGTTGAGCCCTCTGGACATCAAAGAAGTGAAGACTTCAGAGTCGATGTTGGCGGCGCTCGAGAGCCAGCTCATCAGCTTCGCGGGCGGCGGCGGCGGCACCCCGGGCGGCAGCAGCCTGCCAACGCTGCTCCGCACGGCGTCGGTCGGCTACCTCGAGGAGAAGATCGTGCCCGCCGTCAAGGCGGTACATACACGCTCGTACATCGGTAAGCTCGCGAGCGCGTGCGTAAGCCTGACGGAGCAAGTGGCCGACTCGCCCAAGCAGCCCAAGCAGCCCGGCTTCACGGAGCTCGACGGCGACACCGTGGTCTCCGCTTCGTCACTCTCTGCGGCTTTGTGCGCGGTCCTCTCCTGTTGCTATGCGGTCGACGCGTGCTGCGACGCGGCGTTGCCCTACCTGAACGCGTTCGCGGTGATACGGCCGCCGGGGCACCATGCGGGGGTCAACGGCCCCACCGTCGAGGGTTCGGCCTTTGCAGCGGCCACAAAGCAGAGGGCCCTCGATGCGAAGCCTGCGGTACTCACTCGTGCCTTTAGCTTCGTGGCGCAGCCAACTCCCTGCGATGGGATGGATTGCTCCCAAGGGTTCTGCCTGCTCAACAACGCGGCGATCGCGGCACGCCACGCGCTGCTCAGCTTCCCGGCACGCTTGCGCAAGGTCGCCATCATCGACATCGACCTGCACCACGGCAACGGCACCGAGGAGATTGTGCGAAAGAGATTGCCTCGCCGAGGACCCCTCTGCTTCGCCCCTCTGATTCGTCCGTGAGAAGGTACCTGATTGCGTCCGTCATCAGGTGCGCGGCTGGACCGACGTCATGTACCTCTCACTCCATGGGGTCGCCGACCCAAACGACCCCAGCGCATACTTCTACCCAACCACCGCGACGACGTTGCAGCAGGAGGAGCTGCTGGTCAACGTCCCTCTCTCACAGGGTACCTCGTCCGCCGCGTACCTCGAGGCGTTTGACCAATATATCACGCCGAACGTGCGCCGCTTTCGGCCGGATCTGATCATCATCTCGTGCGGCTTCGACGCGTGCGCGGGCGACTCCCCCGCCCATCCGGACGGCTACCTTCAACTCGACCCACACGCCTTCGCACAGGTGGAGCACGCGCCTGATGCCTAGAAGGACGGATGGCCTCTGATTCCTGATGGCTTCTGCCGACTGATCGCGTCTGATGACGACCGTTCACACCGAATGATCGGCCGCTGAACGTCTGTTCACAGGTGACCGCTCGCATTCGGTCGCTCGCCGCTGAGTGCTGTGAAGGACGGCTCGTCAGCATCTTTGAGGGCGGGTACAAGCAGAAGCCTCTCTCTGCCTGTGCACGCGCGCACGTGTCTGCGCTCGCGAGCTTAGACGACTACTGCTTTGCAGCGGCAAGCCCCGCTGTCCAGGACGCTGTCCTGGGCGCTGATGCAGCCCCCGCCGGCAGCAGCAGCAGCGGCGGCGGCGGAGGCGGAGACGGGGCAGCTCGGGCACCCTTAGCCGTGGGCTCACGCGTCAAGGGTCGTTACATGGGTCAGGCGAAGGCGTACCCTGGCGTGATCTCCAAGGTGAGGGCACTGGATCACCCTGATTTGGACGGATGACCTTAATTTGGAATGACTTCCTAATTAGGTAGAGGAGCCTGGTGGCGCTGGACAATCACGGGTTGACTTTGGTTCATTCGGTTGATTGCCCTGAGTGCCTCCGATTGCCTCTGATTGTAGGTGCATCCGGACGGCACCTACGACATCAAATACGACGACGGCGACAAGGAGACTCGCGTGCCCGCGCCGATGGTGCGGCCACTCCAGAAGGTGAGCTCTGGAGGAGGTGTCATGCCCCCGCCTCCAGCACCTTCGCCTCCCGTCTCCACGGGCTCCGCTCGCTCGGCGCCTTCCTCGCAGCTCGCCATGCCTGCTGCCGCCGCCGCCGCCGCCGCCATCCCGCCCGGCCCTTGGCAGTGCGTCAAGTGCCAGGCGATGAACGAGGCGGGAGCCGCTCGGTGTCGGGTCGCTGCATGCAACGTGCCGTTCGCCAAGTTTGGGCTGCTTGTGGCGGCCGAGGGCGCGGGAAAGCGCGGCCGCCGACCGAGCGAGAAGGCGCTCGAGACGGCGCTCGAGACGCGAGAAGGTCGCCGACCGGCCGAGAAGGCGGCAGCGGCGACGGAGGCGCTTGAGACGGCGCCCAAGGTGCCGGCGGCGGAGGTCAAGGCGGAGTCGAAGGCGGAGGTCAATGCGCCAATCGGCAAGGCGGCGGCGAAGGCGGCAGCAAAAGCTGCCTCGGCCACTGCGGCTGCCGGAAGCCACAGCAACGCGGCAACTGCACCGCCGGCGACCTTCGCGGCCGTGCCGGCCGCGCCGCACTATCTGCCCGCGACGGCGCCTGCCCCTGTGATCAGCACGAGTCTGCCGAGCGCTATGCCGAGCGCGTCGTCTGGCTGGAACTTGCCGATGGCGATGGCGATGGCCATCCCGATGGCCCTCACCGCACCCACGACAGCGCCCACCGCAGCGCCAATGGCCGTGATGGCGCCCACGACAGCGCCCACCGCAGCGCCCATGGCCGTTATGGCCAGTGCGATAGCGGCGGCGGCGAGGGCGATGCCGCCAGCGGCGGCGGCGGCGGCGGCTACCATGCTGATCCCGCCTCCGATGCGTCCGCCGCCGCCCGTAGTCGCTAAGAAGCCGCCGGTGAGGGCGGTGGGAGCGACGGCGGGAGCGGCGGCGCTTGCGAGTACCGGTACGCCATCCAACGGTCCGATGGGCCAGTCTCGCATGCAAGCGCTTACCACGGCGCCGCGCACCCCTCCTCTTCCCCACAGGTACGCCATCCAATGTCCGATGGGCACCGTTGGCAATGCTCGCTGGGGCGCCCCCGCCGCTGGCGCCGCCTCCGCCGGCAATTCTGACGCAGCCGCCTCCGCAGCCGCCTCCGCCTCCGCCGGCACTGGTTCTGTGTGCGGCGGTGGCTCCGTCCCATCCGAGCATGCATTCGGCCATTCCGTCCCATCCGAGCATGCATTCGGCCGTCTTCGCAGGCGTCCCTCAGCTTGAGCTCCCCCATTCGCCCAACATGACGCCCGAACCCAGCCCGCTCATGATGGCGTCCATGACGGCCTCAGCTGCGTCGCATGCAGCTTTGGCGTCTGGCGCTCACGACGGCGCTCGGACCGGAGAGATCCCGTTTACGCCAAGCGGCCTGGCCGTGGTCTCGACCGTGCCAAGCGGCCTGGCTATCGCCTCGACCGCCCAAAGCAACGGCCACAAACCTCTGCCCGACCAGAGTGGCGGGGGCGCGCAACCGACGCAACCGACGCAACTGACGCAACCGACAAAACCGACAAAACGCAGCCTGAGCGGCGGCAGCAAAGTCCCGGCGCTCGACTCGGCGCTTGTCGGGCTTCCGGCTGCCAAGCGTGTGAACGTAGGCGAGAGCTGCGACTTGAGGGCCGAGGAGTGTGACGTGGATGAAGCGCAGGGAGAGGACGGTGGCGGAGGGGCAGCCGCTCCGCCTCCGCCAGCACGATTCTTTTCGCGCGATTGACACAGCCCAGTTGCACGTCTCGTCAGCGCAGAATGATGGCGGAGGCGGGAAAGCGCGGGCCGCAGTCGCTGTTCAACATCATATTAAATTGATTCAAGTGTTGATATTACGAGTATGAGATATGTGTCAAGACGAGCCGGATCGATTAGGCGATTTCGCGCTCTCTGATTGGTCACACAATAAATATGAGGGCAGCCTCGCCTCAGTTGCAGCTTGCACTTCTTCGCTCCTTGCGCTTGTGTTGCTGAGCTTGACGATCTGGGCTTCGATAGCCTTCTCGGCGTCCGCGACGATCTTCTTCTGCGCGAGGTCGTTGGGCATGGCCTCGAGCTTGTCCTTCTCAAACTGGACGGCCTCCTGGTCGACGCGGATAATCTTGGCCGGCGTCCCCTCGACCCCTCCCCGTTTGTCGTTTCGTTTCGTATCGGACGTGAGGAACTCTTACTTTAGACACTTTAGTTCTCTACATGTACACATGTACACACACAACGCAAATCAAGTCAAGTCACACACAGACACCTTAGTAAGGTCCGGTCTCATTCCACATGCCCCGTCGGCTCGGGGGGGGGCGGGGTGACGTGGGGTTTGTTATCGAGTTTGGGGGGGTTTGTTATCAGGATACGTATCCCATGTATCGCGCATGTATCGTGCATGTATCCCGCATGTATCTTGATGTGTCCCGTTCATATACATCAAGATACATCAAGATACATCGAGATACATTTGTATCTTGACTTTGGCCATCATAGGAAATGTATCTTACCTAGGGATATGTATCCTTCTTTAAGATACATTTAAGATACATTTAGGATACGGTTAGGATACAATGTATCTTAAGCCTCAGATACATGGCACACAAGATACACTCACGATACACGTTGGATACATCGGGATACATCGGGATACATACAAGGATACGTATCTCGAGCCCTACTTGCGGCCATCAAGTACATCAGGAGCTGCAGAGTGCTGGAGTTGACCCACTACTGCTCAAGGACCCAATG
>Ga0210242_101536_pt1 | contig 16655 bp, 11 predicted proteins | sample ChrtobMeP5a_16mM_FD_155445 | JGI IMG/M metagenome (GOLD analysis project Ga0210242, IMG submission 155445) | Chrysochromulina tobin associated microbial communities from unialgal haptophyte culture, Seattle, Washington, United States - P5a_16mM | ecosystem: Host-associated > Algae > Haptophytes >... | reverse complement strand
ACACATGGTTCTGGCGGGGGCAAGAACCCATTTGCCAAGGCGCCCGCCGCGACCACGGCGCCTGCTCGGAAGGAGACGGCCGAGGAGATCGCCGCGCGCATGATGGCGGAAATCGATGACATATGATGAAGCGGCCACGAGTCGAGTGCCGCGTCGCGCCGGTGCACGCCGGCGGGGGGACCAGTGACCGGACCACATGACCTTTGTCGCGAGAGGGATTGAAGAAGCCGGGCACATCGTAGTAAGAGTGAGCTCACCGGCTCCAGGTCCAGATTGGCCATTCTTGCGCCGACCATGCAACGATGGTCGCGAATGGAATTTCAAGCGGAAGTACTTCTCGTACGTGAGCTCGTTAAGGGATTGAATGTTTAGAAAGCCGCGGGAGCTCGCCATGGCGCGAGCCCCCTTCTGATTTACCTCACTCGCCGGGGTTACCTTCACCCCAGCCCAACCGCCCTTCACTGTTAACTCGCTCCTCGGCGAGAAGACAAATCTGAAGCAGAAGAAACCCTCCTGCCGTTTGCCTCACCATGCCGTGTGCGGGTAGGCATGCGGTCGGCAGCGCGCATTTGTTTATGTTTTGAGTTTCTGCTGTAATTATCATCACAAATCATCAAGCTCCGCAATAGGATTTCTAATAATTTCCTACTCCGCGGTACATGTACGGGGGTAACAGGGCGTTGAGGAGGCGGATATGGGTTCTGTCCTCGCAGTTGTGATGACCATTGCCACGAGCGATCACAGCTGGGCCCGTGCGAGCATCGGCGAGGTCAAGGACGTGGCCTGCAGACAGAGGGTACCAACAGACAAGGTCACATATCCACAGATGGCTGGCGGCCACCAATACCACATCATGTACGGAATGTTTCTCCTGCCGATGATCCACCGGGTTGGCCACCGGCCGGCAAAGATGCTCGAAATTGGCCTCGGCTGCGGGATGAAATACGGCGCGGGTGCCAGCGCTCTTCTGTGGCGGAAGCTCTTCTCTCAGACGGAACTGGAACTCTGGGAGGCAGAAGTGGACAAGGATTGCGTGGAAAAGCATCGCGCTGCGCTACAGTCGCAAGGCATCAACGTCATCGTGGGCAACCAGGCCGACGAGCATACGCTTGCGACTTGGGTCAATGCCACAGGCGGCTCCTTCGACGCCGTCATTGACGACGGCAGTCATAAGAACCTTGAGATCATGCGCTCCTTTGACGCCCTGTGGCCACATGTGCGGCCGGGCGGCTTGTATTTCATGGAGGACTTGCAGGTGGGCCGTTACGCGCGGGATGGGGGTGGGTACCGATACGACGACAGCTTAGGGAACTCGGTTGTGTCGGACGTGATACAATCGTGGACCGAGCAGCTGCTCATTCGCTACCCCCCCCCCAAATTGGACAAATACTCGTCGCCAAATGGCAAAACGACCGATACGACGCAGTGGGGATCTCACCCGGCGAACACACGCGCCATCGAAATCCGTCATAAGTTCCCTCTGCCCGAGGGCGTCGCATGGATCTTTTGCCAAGCGGAGGCATGCGTGATTGGCAAAGCGGACCCGGCGAATACCAACCGGCCTTGCACCAACGCAAAAAATGGTGGGCGCCGCAGGTAGCTCGAGTAGTGTAGCAGCCATCACCGCGGCAAGCGGCAAAGCACACGGCACGGCAAGGCAAGGCCTTCTTTCTTCCTGTGTGCATAATTGTCGTCACTCCCTCCTCCACACACAGTTGTGGCTTCTATGTGGCTTCGGGAGCACAATCGACGGGCGTCGCCACAAGCCTTAGTCTTGTGTTAGTCCCTGTGTTGTCCCTTTTGGCTGGGAGCCGAGCCCACGGCAAAGACAATTAGAGTGGTATAGTGGGGTTTCTTTCTGCCCGGCATGCATGCGCGCTGAACTTCAGCGCCGAAACACGTGCGTTTTGCTCCCGTTTTTCCGGCTAGCCTGTTCCGTGTTCGGCTCAAATGTTCGGTCTGCGTCTCCTCGCCATCTCGTCGCTGTCCAAAATGCCGCAAGTGCCTGAGGTGCAGCTCTTTGCCGCCTATTTTCCGCAGTGGCATCAGACACCGCTCAATGACTATTGGTTCGGCCCAAACTTCACGGACTGGGAGCTTCTATGCAACCACGTGCGCGCACATGGTGGCAACAACAGACTTCGCGGAAAGACTCCGCTCCCTTTGCCGCCACCCAATGGGCTGGGATGGTACGACCTGAACGACCAGAGGATACGTCGGCGGCAAGCTCTGCTCGCGAGGGAATATGGCATCCACGGCTTTGCGTACTACCACTTCTGGTTCACAAGGCCTGCCGCATGGGGTGCCAGTCTTGATGACGCCCTGATTGTCAATGGTACGCGGTATGGGGCAGACATGGACGAGACGTTGCTGAAACTGCTGGATGAGCATGATGGCGAGCCCAATCTCCCATTCTACTTCGTGTGGGCCAACGAGGCGTTTGTGTGGAAGTGGGTCTGGCCGCACGGACGCGTTTCGATGTTGCGCCCGGGCGCGACCCAAGTGCCTCAGAACTACGAGCGTCCGGGATGGCAGCCCCACTTTCGCTACCTGCTTCGCTTCTTCATGCATCGCAATTACCACAAGGTCGACGGCAAGCCGGTCTTTGCCATTTACGAGGCCAACCAGAAGAGCGGGGATGCGCAAGCGGCGCTAGACGAGATGATGCGCCTCTTCCAGATCTGGGCTGTCGATGCGGGGCTCACTGGGCTTCACCTGCTGCAATTCCATCACCATGACGGCCGTTCGAAGTACAATGCCGTCGACATCTCATCGAAGCTCAGGCCGTGGGCCAATGCAGTGCAAGACTTTGGTCGTCACTGGAGACAGCACTCCTCGGTCAATCATACAACACAGTTCAAATTAGAGCCAAAGCCCACGTGGCTGCCGGCGCATGTGCCCTGGCACCCGGGACTTATCGTCGACTTTGACAACACGCCTCGTATGGGCATCAGGCCCCACAGTGCCCGCATGCTGAACCAAGCTGACTCCTTTCATCCGCGCCTCGACGCCGCGCTCACCATGGCGCTCGACCACGCTCGTGAGCGAAATCGTACCGCCCGGCCCTTAACTGCCATGGTCTTCATCGTAGCCTGGAACGAGTGGTCCGAGGGATGCACCCTTGAGCCGAGCAGCGACCGCCAATTCGAGCACCTGCAAACCGTGCGCGCCGTCCTGAGCCGCCATGGGCAATACCGCCGTAAACCTGGTTGCGGCAGCAGCGCTGCAAGCGGCGCGAGCCGCCTGGCCGGCTTAGCCACAGACGCCCACAAAAGCATAAACAAAAGCACGGTCGTCTTGCAGCAGTGGACAGAATGTGCATGCGGTGATGCATCCTCGAGCCGAGCCGCGAGCACCTACAAAACGAGCACCTACAAACCGTACTTTTGCGGCACAGTCATTCCACAGATCGCTACGGACTTGGAGCAGCAACGCTGCGCGTAGGTGAGCACGCACGAGCGCACGACATATAGTACAGAAAACTACGGAGTACACAGTGTCGCGAGATGAGTCAGGTAATCTGCTGATACCTTCTCAGTGGGCTCGCTAGATGGCAAGAGGTCCAGCAAGATCTCAGCACTCAGGTCACATGTTTGAATGTATCCCGAAATAGAATCGGGTTGTGTGTGTAGTGGGAACGGAGAGGGGTCTCAGATTTTTGTGTTGCGTGGACGTGCAGTTTGTCGTTGTGCACTCGACCGTCGTCATTGGCCTACCATTGAGCGTGACGGGTGTTGTGTTGATCTCACACGCTTGAGGACCCGAACAACAGGGCGAAGCCGAAGGGGGAGTGCCGAGTGGTCAAGCGTCTACTCTGGGTCTACTATTCTTCAAGTTTATAAGGGCCCAACCCTACACCTGTTTGGGAATTGAATGGTTGACTCAAGGGGGAGTAGTCTACTATTTTCATGTGTTCATAAGGGCCCAATCCTACACCTGTTTGGGAATTGATTGGTTGACCCAAGCGGGGGGAGTGGTCTACTATTTTTCATGTGTTTATAAGGGCCCAACCCTACCTGTTTGGGAATTGATTGGTTGATCCAAGCTCCCAAGGGGGAGTGGTCTACTATTTTTCATGTGTGTATTAGGGCCCAACCCTACACCTGTTTGGGACATGGTTTGGGAATTGATTGGTTGACCCAAGGGGGACGTGGTCTCGACTATTTTTCATGTTTATAAGGGCCCAACCCTACCTGTTTGGGAATTGAATGACGTCTTGCGACACACAGTACATGTACAGTACTCAGTCCTGCCAATGTGCGGGTAACTTGGTAAGTTACAAATGTATATCTCACATATGCAGTGTTGACTGTTGTAGAGTTCGGGTGAACGTAGTATCAAGTATGGTACCCGTAGTATACCCGACCAGCTGCAGCCTTCTGAATAGGCAAGAGTAAGTCCTTCCCGTCTGTCCGTGACGCATCCCCTCGGGTCCTCGCGCGCTCATAACATGGCTTCTCGCGCGCTCGCGCTGGCGGGCGCAGGTGCCGAGGCCTTGCTGCCGTTTGAAGCTGCTGACAGGGCCACAAACCAGCGCGTTTTCGCCGTCAACCTAGCGTCCTCGCGCCTGCTCTCGGTCTCGGGGAGGGTAAAGCGACCCGACATGCTCCGGCGTGCCTGCGCCGCATAGTCGATGACGTCCGCGCCCGCGCTCGAGAGGTCATAGATGCCCAGCACGATGAGGATGTGGATGCCAATGTACGAGACCCACAGCTTGATCGTGCGCCAGTCTTCCCACAGGAGAAGGCCACTCACCTGGTTGAGCAGTAACGACGCCACCGCGGCGAATGGAATGAAATCTGCCTGGTTGAGCTTCTTCGCCGCAATCACGCTCGAGTACGTGTTGGTGGCGCCCGTGAGCCCATAGAGCACACCCACGAGCATGAACGACGAGCCCTCTGCGAGTGAGAGCAGCTTACCCAGAGAGGTTGTTGAGGAGGTGCCGATGCCCTGAGCGGCTACGTAGATGGACATGAGCACGGTGTTCGAGTATTCTGCGCCGCAGCACGTGTCACGCAGCATACCATACGTCGACCACAGCCACAGGCCAGCGAGTACGCCCATCCATATGACCGTGTGCGTGCTATTGCCGAAGCTGGCAAACGCCGCCGCGTCCTGAGCTTTGCTCGGCATTGGGCCTGCATCAATGAGCATGACCGTCGCGACGACGATCACCTCGGTGCCCACCTTTTGATTCTTCTTGAAGGCTTGCATGCCGAACGCGCTCATGAACAGCAAGTTCCAGAGAAGCATGGAGGCCTGATAGACGGGCAGGAGGATGGAGGTGGGACCATACCAGGAGGCGATCAGCGGGAAGGCAAACGCGCCGGTCTGACCGACGAAGTAGAGGCCCAGGAAGCAAAGGTCGGCCCATTGGGGGTAGGGCTCGCCCCCTCGCTTATTTTCAACCCAGAAGGCCGGCAGTGCGATCGCCATGATGCCGCACACATAGCTGAAGCTGCCTATGATCGACTGCGAACAGTGGTACGAGATCGCTCCGTCAGTTGAGCTCGGCTGCTTCATTGAGCGCAGCGCCGGGGGTGCGTCCATACCAGCCCGATGCATATTGCAAGGCGCACATTCTCGTTCAGCATGTCGCACCCCTCCCGTGAATGGGTTGGCCGAAGTTTTCGGAAAAATGATTTTCCCAAAGCGCCGCTCCGGATGAGAGCGACGATCTGGCTATTCGTGAGAGAAAAAAGGGTTCACACGAGTCAAGTGAATGGGTGCGGGCCGCCTCGTGGACTTTTCCCTTCTGGTACACGAAGGGGAGCCGGGACACGCCCCCGCGCGGTACCCGCCATGGTGTGAATGTGTGTGTGTGAATGCGAATGTGTGTCTGTGTGACTTCTTACACATTACGAGTGCCGGTCGAGACTCGAGTGCCGTAGCACCGGTTGTCGCGTCTGTCGTGTTAACGTTCACACGGGACACGGGCACACAGATCACACAGACGAACCTCACATCCATCCCAACCCACCAACACGACCGCGACGACCGAATCCGCGGCCGACTCAACCAAAAGAACCCCTTGCTTAAAAAGGGTCGACGGAGATTTCTCGCTCTATCGGCTGTTCTCATCACCTCGTGCGCTCGGAAGTGGCGTCGGCCCCTTTCCGCATATGGTGCTCAGACGTAATGCATGCATGCTCGGCCGGGCCACTACCGGGCCACCTCGGGGAGCCCTCATTCACGCCACAAGGTTTAGGTGTGGAACACTTGACTTGACTTGGAACACAGGGGATGCTCCTTTCTTTGCGCGGTTGCAATCACCATGCTCGCGGTGATCGTGCGGCGTGTAGCGGCTTTGCTCGTGGTCCTTTCGCTCCTCTGCCCGGCGCCGGCGCTCGTCATGTCATCGCTGCGATTTGCGGACGGCATTCCTAAGTCGACGAAGCTCTCTCCACCGCTCGTTCGTCTCCGCACGGCAGTGCTGCGCAAACCGGCTGCGGCGGCCAACATGACTGTAGCGGCTCTCGCCTCCAGGCCAAGGAGACGCGTCGCTCGGCTCGTGCGCGCGGCGGGTGTGAAACTCGCGCCAAATGACGCCTCCGATCTGATCGACTCGATCCCGACGCAATGGTCTGCGCGCAAGCGGCGGCTTGCGGTCGAGCTCGCGCTCGCCTTTGCTGACGCGGGCATCGTTGTGCGGCGCGGCACCTTTTTCTCGCTGGTCGGCGCATGCCGCAAAGCAGGCGAGCTCTCGCAGGCCGAGGCGCTCGTCTCTCGGCTGCACGCGTGCGGTCTCGCCGCCAACCCGAACGTGTACAGCGCTCTGATGAAGGATTTATGTGCGGCCGGTCACGCGGAGGCTGCTGTGCGTCTAGAGGCGTCGATGCGTGCCGCGGGCGCGCGACCGTCGAATGAGACGCACGCGGTGCTGCTCACGGCGCTCATGCGCCACGGCCACGCGCCCCTCGCGCTCGCGCATGCACGCCGGCTGGGCGCGTCCGGTGCGCCACTCGATCTACCGATCTACCTCTGATGACCTATGATGACCTCTGATGACCTCTGATGACCTCTGATGACCTCTGTTGACCTCTGACGACCCTCCTCATCAGGTGCGCCACTCGATCTTCCGCTGTACCACGTGTTGCTCACGATCCTGATCTCGTTGGGAGATGCCGGCGAGGCGCGCGAGGTGCTCGACACGATGCTTGCGCGCGGGATGAAACTGACGGAGCGAACGCTCAATGTGCTCGTGCGCGGCTTCGTCCAGAGCGATTCGCTCACCGCGGCACTCGAGGTCTTCAACTCATTCGTCTCGGCCGGCGGCCCGCCCTCGACGCGCACGTACAACATCCTTATCGACGGATTCGCGCGCTGCGAGCCGGCGCAACTGTGCAATGCAGAGAGTCTCGCCTCGCAGCTCTTCGCCCAGGGGCTCGCACCGGATGTGTACACGTTCAACGCGCTCATTCGCGCCGCCGTGAGCGCTGGACGGCCGCAGCGCGCGCGAGCGTACCATCGGCGGATGCGGGCCTATGGCGTCGACGTGGATGCATGCTCTCTGACGCTGCTGGCGAGCGCGCACTGCGCCCTGGGTCGTCCGCTGGATGCCATTGAGGGAGCGCGTGCGGCGATTGAGGCGCGCTCGCCCATGCTTGTGCTCGACCGGCCGCTAGCGAAACGCCTCCTTGGAGCATGCAGCCAGGCGGCAAGCGACGCCCGCGACGGCGCGCGCCTGGCGGCGACGGCGCGTGCTTACGCGCACTGGGTGCTCGACACGGTGGCGAACGCGTCGGCGACGGATGCGCGTGCGCTACTCTCGGATGCGCGCGCGCTGCGCGATCTCATCAACATCTGCGGGCACGCGGGCGATTTTCAGGGCGCACGTCGCTACTTTGAGCAGGCAGCCTCGCCGCGGCCGTTCATCGTGTGGAGCGAAATGCTGCGCGTGTGCAACGCGTGCGGCAACGCGACGATGGCCTCCGAGCTGCTGGCGCAGCAACTGGGCAGCAAGTCGATCGGGGAGCAGTTGGGGTTTGAGTAGAGTGAAGGCGACATCACAAGAAATTGTTCTGCTTTTTCTTGACCGGGCGTCGTATTGAGCTCGTCACAATGACCGCCGACGTCGTCGGCGGCAGCGCCAGACCGACGGCCACGCTCAATTCTGCTTCAGTCGAGCGTGTCGCTGCGTTCCTCACTCACGAGAGCACTCAGTCGACCCCGCTGAGCGAGCGGATCGCTTTCCTCCGCCAAAAGGGCATCTCGAGCGATGACATTGCCGCCGCACTGCGGAAGACTGGCCTGTCGCAGCCGAGCGCAGCTACGGCCACCTCTGAAGCTTCACCTCAAGTCGCATCTTCGTCACCGCCTTGGGCATCGCGGCTTGCCACGGTGCTAGCCGTGGTCGCCTCGGGCGCGGCGCTCATCCGCACATCAGCCACGGCGAATGCAGCCAAAGCCACCGCCGCCACAGCGGCTACCAGTGCCGCCGCTGCGGCCGAGGGAACGGCGAGTGTGCATGCGCAGCTGGACGAGCTGGCGGAGCTCAGCAAGGAGCTCTTTGCGCGTCACGCGGCGACCACCAGCGCAGCGAGCGCGACGGCGAGCGCGGCGGCGCAGGAGGCGGCCAGCGTGCGAGCGGAGCTCGTGGCGCTCACCACCGCACATCGCGAGTTGCAGCAGCAACAGCGGAGCGTACTCGAGCAGCTGAGCGAGCTGAGTCAGTCGCTCCTCGAGCAGCAGCGCCGCTGGCTGGAGGGCGCGCCGCGCGTGCTGGATGCGAGCGTTGTCAAGGTGGCCGAGGCGGCCATGGGCAGCCAGGGCGGCCAGGGCGGCCAGGGCGGCCAGGGCGGCCAGGGCGGCCAGGGCGGCCAGGGCGGCCAGGGCGGCCAGGGCGGCCAGGGCGGCCAGGGCGGCCAGGGCGGCGCCGAGAACGGCGCCGAGAACGGCGCAAGCGCTCAGCGAATCTGCGAGCTTGAGCGGCAGCTCGCAGAGAACGAGCAGCGGCTGGCGGCCGTGGCGGCCGGAGAAGCATGCGCTAAGGAGGCCATCGCGGAGGCCATCGCGTTCGGCGTGCATGAGGCTTCCGCGCAGGATGGTGCGAGTGCTCAGGACGGCGCCATTGGCCTCGAGGCAGCGAGTGCGAGCGCTCAGGACGGCGCTGTCGGCATCGAGGCAACGTGTGCTCAGGACGGCGCTATCGGCCTCGAGGCAGCGAGTGCGAGCGCCGATGCAGCGCCCGATGCGGCGATGTGGGCGAGTGTACTCCACGGCTGGAAGGTCGATGAGACGCCCGCGACGGCGCCTTTTGGGCAGGCTACGGCCTCGACCGCCACGCCTGCCAACGACAATGTGCCGCCCGTCGCCTCGTCAGCTGCGTCTGCCTTCGATGTGGGCGTGCCAGCTGCCGCGCCGGCTGCCGGCCCAGTCGCTGGCCACAGCCCGGAGGAGGTTCTCCGTTACCTCCACGCTGGCCGAGCCAACTGCTTGCCGTTCACAGAGCCCATCGATGACTCACCGGTGCTCCCTGTACCGGTAGGAGGGGTTCGCCTCGGGAGCACGGGTGGCGGCCATGGGAAGCCCGCGCCCTCTGATGCGAGCCCTGCCCAATCACTGAACACGCCTGCCAAGCAAGTGGACGCCGGCAGCGGCAGTAGGACGATTCAGAAAGATGGGAAGAAGCCGAAACCATGGGACTACGTCACGAGTCAGGTGGACGAATTTCAGTCAAATGACTAAAATCCACGTTACTCGGTGTCTGTTGGAAGCCGAGCACCTGATCGAGGGTGATGCGCTGATGTCGGCGCGCGGCGTCGCGCCGCCGACGCCCCGCGTAGAGCTTTCTATTATTTCTAACGTTAAGAGGAAAACAGTGTTGAAGTGTTGAACAGTAACAACAGAACAACAACAGAAAGTCGTGAACAACAGAATGTGAACAGAACGAAAATTTTCCTTAACGTTAACAGCAGAACGAAAGGAAATTCGCCGAAGCTGTATGTTTGTGCGCACTGGTGGCGCGATCCGCGAACGGGGGTGAGGCATCCCCAAAACAAACCCGGTGTTTTTCTAGTGATTTTAACACCACCCACTCTCTCCCTACTCGCTACTGCGAGGCCCTACTTATGTGGTTATATGTGCGCTCTTGCTAGTGAACTACACAAAAGCTAGCGTTTTTTGCGGGTTGGAAGCGCGGGGGGGTTGGCGGACGTGAACAATGTTTAAACAACGTTAACAACACTAACGACTGCTGAACATTAAACAACATTAGGACTTGAAAAAAACACTAAGCCAACGTTAGGAGTCAACATTCACGTTAGAAAGAGCTCTACCTCTAGCCCCGCGCCCACGGCCCGCGCCGTACAGGGCCGCGTAGCCCGTTAGTCGCGCTGGGCTCCCTCGAGAAATTTTACTCATACTGTCTGCGCCCCCCGGACGACCCCGGCAGCTTAACATAAAACGGTACCGCACGACCGCTGCAGGGTGCCGCTCACGCGTCCACTTGCTGAGATCATACTCGCAGCGTCCCCTCTGAACGCATTGGATAGCGTTCACCCAGCACCTTTTTGCAGTAGTCGTTGACGGTGAACCCGATCGCCGACTGCAGCGGCCCCTTGACGAACGTGAGCGTGAGTCCCTTGTACAGCCCTCCTGCCACGCCCTCGTTGACATAGATGGAGCGCAGCGCGTGCCAGGTCGAGTGATAGCCACCGTGACCAGCTTGCATGCGCCGACGCACCACATGGAGAGGGTAGGTGCTCGACTGCGCGAATAGACCGGCCACACCGCCCGCTGCCAGCTTCTGCGCAACCGAGAGCTCGTAGGGGCTGTAAAGCTGGCCACCGCCGCCGCTGCCGCTCCCGCTGCCGCTGCCGCTCCCGCTCCCGCTCCCGCCGCTGTTGCCGCTGCTGCCGCTCCTGCTGCTGAAAGTGCTGCTGAAGGTGCTGCTGAAGGTGCTGCTGCTGCTGCCACCGCCGCCGGAGCCGCCGCCGCTGCTGCTGCTGCCGGTGGTGCTGCCGCTTCCTGCACCGCCTCCTCTGCTTCGGGCGCTGCTGCTGGCGGCGTGCTGCTGCACGTTCCACGCGTGGAGCGCCGCTTTGAACGTCTCGAAGGCCGCAAAGGAGAGGGCCGAGTAGGGCATGATGCCCAGCAGCGTCGGGCGCAGGCCGGCAAAGAGAGCCGCCGCGCCCTCGCTGCGCAGGATCTCACGCACGCCCTGGTAGTAGGACCCATAGCGGGGTTTCCCCTCCCACTCCGCGCCGAAGCGCGCTCGCAGTACGTCGAGTGGGTAGGTGAGGCACGTGGCGATCGCTCCGGCGGTGCCACCGGCTGCGCTCCGTGACCACACGTCTGGGCTGCGCTGCAGGTGGCCACAGATGGACTCCTCGATCATCGCATAGCTCGAGAAGATGATGGCAGCGTAAGGCACGTCGCGTAGCACTGCGATCGAATTGCCGCGCCAGAGCCCCATCACGCCGGACGTGTTAACAATGCGCTGCGCTGTGCTCATAGCCGCCGAGACGCTGAAGACGCGATCCGGCGATACCTGGTACATGAGCTTCACGCGGTCTATCGGCGCCGTGCAGAACTTGGAGACGCCGCCGGCGGCAGCGCCGGCAAGCAGGAGGTTGCCCGCCTTGTCCTTGGGCGGGTCCTCGACCGGTTTGCCACTGACCCAGTGGCGCAACGTGCGCGAATCTCTCCTGATGAGCGCACTCTGCGGCGGCCCGCCGCCCGCTTGCACCATAACTTCGCGCCGCGCTGAACGCAAATTGGGTTGTCATGCGAGGAGATCGTGTGGTCATCGCGCGTGCAAACGGCAGAGAAATGCACAGGGTAAAGAGGATACATGTACTTACAGGACCTCATGCTCTTCAGAATCCTTTCGCGGACAAAATTCTAGTACATGTCTTCGATTCCGCGATTCCGCAAACATTCCGCAAATCCACTTTGTTTGCTTCGCTCAACTTCGATCGGAAAAACCTGTGAGCACACTGCCCCAGCACAGCATGGAGGCCCGCAACGCCAGCGAGCCCCCAACTTGGGATCGGCTGGCCGACCTGCTGAGCTCCGGTGCCAACATGGACGCTGTGGGTGCCGCCAAGGCGCACACTGTCAGTGCTCGCACCGAGGCGGCCACCAAACTGATCGGCAACCACAAGCGCGTCCTCATGGACCTGACGAACCCGTCGATGTCGCTGACCTATGACGGTCTTCGAAAGCTCACGCAGACGACGCTGCAGCGGCTGCCTCCCGTGATGGTGCACCAGGTCGACTGCTGCCTGCGTGAGGTGTGCCGACGGCTGCTCGGCTGCAAGCAGGGCGTTTCCGACCTGAACGAGGTGCTGGTCGCCAGCACGCCCGTCGAGGCGATGGTGTGGATGGGCGTGTGGCGATACCTGCACGACCGCATCCAATCCAGCCCCGAGCAGAAGCCGGGGCGCACGCCAGACATGAGCGAGGAGGCGGCAGCGGCGATGAAAGCTGTCCTCGCGGAGCTCGGTGCCCCGGGATCGAACACGGAGGTCGGCCCCGACCTGCGGTGGAAGTGGAAGTAACGAATTAGCCCTTTCACTGCGATCGATCGCGTGCCCAAACCGAGGAGACGGCGTGTGCACTTCCACGCCAAGCTGCTCCAAATGCGCGCATGACACGGCGCAACGTCCGGTCATCACGTCGCATGAATATCAATGTACGCAGATATTACCCAGAGCCGAGAACGACCGGGCAGCCGGCGGTACCGGTAGCACTCTAAACATGTTAAATACTTTGTGGTCAAAAAGTCGTCAAGTTTCGTTTGGGTCTGAGGGGTAGTTTTGGATTTGGATGACTGGTTGGTCTTCCGAAGCCGAGCGGTATTAATCTCGTTAAATTATATGTATCCTAAATGTTAACATGAACCAGAACATTGAAGAGATTGCTTTTCAACAAAGCATTCCCATTACACCACCAGAGTCATAACCCCTGGCTCAAGGTCAAGTTCAAGCTCGTTCCACCGTGTCCGCGACGGCACGCGCTCGTCTTCGAAGGGCAAGGCCGCGTCGCCGAGCACGAGCGCGGCGGGTCGTCCTTGCGCTGGCGCTGGCGTGGCAGCAAGCACGCGCCACTCGGTCGCGTACAGGTGGCCCTGCGCCGGCGCTTCGGGCCGCAGCGCACGCGACTTGAAGCCGTCAAGCTGCGCCCTCGACTGCCCATCGACGCCACCAAGACTGCGATGGAGGAGACCGCCGCGGCACCTTGCCGAACCACTGCCTGTGAGCACAAGCACGCACGGATGGTCAGCGCCGGAGCGGGGCGCACAAACAGAGGGCACTTTCTGTGGCACCCGCAGCACGCACCGCGCACAGCTCGCCGGGTTGCACCACGAAGCCGCGCGTCGTCCACTGCAAACGGCAGAAGCGTCTCGCCGCCTGCGCCGCTCGAGGCGAGCGCACCACGTCGTCGAGGTCGGCCGGGTGGACCTGCGTGCCCTCTCGAGCCGAGCGTGTGCGCAGTCGCACTGGAGCCCCACGCGTGCACCAGCGTGTGGTACTGCAACCCGACCGCGCCGAACCCGTCATAGAGCGCCCAACATCTGCTGCGACAAATGGCTCGCGCAAGGATGCGTGTTCGAACCCCAAGCAGTCGCACCGGAAGAGCAATCCAGTGTGACTAGGATCGACGGCGCCGGCCTCGCGGCTCACACCTCGAAACGACCTTTTGAGACCACACGCACTCGACGAGCACACCGTGTGCCTCGATGGCTGAGACTTGAAGGCGGCACAAGCCACGCTCTGCAGACGGACGAAGGACAGCACCGTGAGGATTTCAAACACAACTGTGGCGGGTTCGATCAGCGTCGGGAGTGGCACCGATGAGGCAGTGCTTCAGTAGTGCTTGTCCGTACGCCTCCTCAGTGGCCCGTCGAGCACGCATCAAGCCTAGCACCTCCTTGCAGGAGGCAACGCCGGCCGCACTGCGCCGCAAAATGGAGTCGATGGGGCCGAGACATTGTCTGATATACCTGGCTACGCACACGGTCTTTTGTCCACCATCCAAGGAGAGAGTGACATGGGGATTTTCTGTCCGGTTATAGAAGTCTGTCCGGTTAGAGAAGTTCAGGAAAATTCAATCAAGAGTTCCATTCCGTAAATTGTGTCAGTTTCGTTCTTGACACAACCAGGGCCGCATTGTGCGGTGCGGTCGGACTTCGTCCTCTCTACAATGCCCCTTTCTCCCGAAGAGCTCAGGATTGTGAAGGAGAGGCTCGACCCCCAGCCCCACAAAGTGCGGTCACTAACAATGACATCGTGGATGCGTGTCTGGTACATGTAAAATGTTGACAAAGATGTCTTAAAGATATCACGATTCACGTAGCCATAGACGTGTTCATGTAGGCTTGTTTGATGCACGCATGCATGCAGGAAAACGCACTTTGCTACCCAAATCTGGAATTCATAATCGGCCGTGGGCCAGCTGTGCAGGGCTGAGAACGAAATCGCGCCATACCCCGCGCTGCACGAGCGAAGGAGAGCGTGGAGAGCAGAGTACAGTCATGGAGTTTGCAAGCCGCATTGATGGTCGTGACGTCCCGGGCCACGTGTTGAGCAGCAGCACTGGACAAGCCGATCACCACCGTGCCATCGAGGCCAGGCCACGCGCTGACGAAGTATTGGCTACACCCCCTAGCTCACCAGCAGGTAACCCGAGTGAATGCGCCGGCCCAAGCTCCGCCCTGCGCACCACGCTGATCACGACCCGTCTCTCCTATTCGCGCTAGCACCAGCCGGCCCCATCAACCCCGGAGTCTCGGACACGGTCGATGCTCTGGGCTCGGATGCCAACATGCAGATCGACATTGAACAGGTGCTCAAGACGGTGCGCGCCCGCCTCGAGGTCATGATGCAGATGCGCATCCTCAAGTGCAAGGAGCCCAAGAGGTGCCCCGAGGACTTTGGCAAGCCGCTGGACGAGCGCATCCGCGGCATGTCGATACCCGAGCTCTCTGATCTGTGCGACCGCGGTACGGTGTTTGACCAGGAGTGCTGCAAGGCAGCAGCACTCGGCATCTCGCGGAACAAGAAGGTGGAGTCGGCGCAGGTGGGGCTGCCTGCCCGATTCCCGCTCTCCGCGCCCTGCGCGCCGCACACCAATTCTCACGCCAGTCCTTCCGCTCCGCGTGCGCAGCGCTTCCTCGACGCGCTCCCGCGTCCCCAAGCCGAGCCCGAGCCCTACGACGTGGAGGAGGTGCTCGACATGTGGCGGTGCGTGCGTGAGGACGAGCCCATGCTCGAGCACACGGAGGGGCTGCCCGAGATGGGCAAACAGTCGGATGCTCTCGTGTCCCGCGAGAAGCTCGAAACGGCGCCAGGCTTGGCGCCCAACTCGGCGCTCGGCTCGGCGCTCGGCACAGCGCCCAACTCGGGCGTACCGGTCGACGTGTCGGGCGTGATGGCGAGCGTGATGGCGGGCGTGACGGAGCTCAAGTTGGTCAAGATGCCCGACACGGCGCTCAAAATGCTTTCCCTCCAGGTGATGAGCCCTGATGTAGCCCTGATGAGCCCTGATGAGCCCTGATGAGCCCTGACGACTCCTGATGAGCCCTGATGGCGCAGCAGGTGAGTCGCGTGGATTCGGACAGCTGACCACCGATTCCATCTGATTCCCTCTGATGACCCCTGTGATTTGGTTGGCGTGCTTCACCATCTTCTCTGAAGACCCCTGATGACCCCTCAGATGACCCACTGATGAACTCCGATGACACATGATTTGGTAGGAATGCTTCACCATCTTCTCGGAACGTTGGATTGCCAAACACCCCGACGAGCTGTCCGACCCGGTCCTGCTGCTTGTCGCGGTGCCCGGCTCGGTGCCCAACGCGGCGCTCGACTCGGCGCTCGACTCGGCGCCCAACGCGGCGCCCAACTCGGCGCTCAACTCGGCGCTCGACTCGTCGCTCGACTCGTCGCTCAACAACGAGGCGCTCGTCACGGCGCCCGGCACGGCGCCCGGCTCAGCGCCCGGCTCAGCGCCCAACTTGGTGCCCAACGCGGCGCTCGACTCGGCGCCCAACTCGGCGCCCAACTCGGCGCTCGACTCGTCGCTCGACTCGTCGCTCGTCTCGTCGCACAGCAACGAGGCGCTCGTCACGGCGCCCGGCACGGCGCCCGGCTCGGCGCCCGGCACAGCGCCCAACTTGGTGCCCAACGCGGCGCTCGACTCGGCGCCCAACGCGGCGCCCAACTCGGCGCTCAACTCGGCGCTCGACTCGTCGCTCGACTCGTCGCTCAACAACGAGGCGCTCGTCACGGCGCCCGGCACGGCGCCCGGCTCAGCGCCCGGCTCAGCGCCCAACTTGGTGCCCAACGCGGCGCTCGACTCGGCGCCCAACTTGGCGCCCAACTCGGCGCTCGACTCGTCGCTCGACTCGTCGCTCGACTCGTCGCTCAGCAACGAGGCGCTCGTCACGGCGCCCGGCACGGCGCCCGGCTCGGCGCCCGGCTCGGCGCCCGGCTCAGCGCCCTACTCGGCGCTCGTCACGGCGCTCGGCTCGGAGCCCAACTCGGCGCTCGGCTCGGAGCCCAACTCGGCGCACGACACCACTGCCACCGTCACCCTTGTCGACACAGCAGCCGCCAGCAGCACCTCCGCCTCTGCCTCTGCCTCCTCAAGTACCTCCTCCTCCGCAGCCACCGTCGGCGCGCGGTGCGTCCGCGTCCGCGGGGGCGGGG
>Ga0210242_101533_pt1 | contig 16667 bp, 13 predicted proteins | sample ChrtobMeP5a_16mM_FD_155445 | JGI IMG/M metagenome (GOLD analysis project Ga0210242, IMG submission 155445) | Chrysochromulina tobin associated microbial communities from unialgal haptophyte culture, Seattle, Washington, United States - P5a_16mM | ecosystem: Host-associated > Algae > Haptophytes >... | reverse complement strand
GGGGGCGGCGAGGGCGGCGCAGCAGCGGCCGCGCACGTGCGACGTGGCGAGCGCGCGTACATCCTCGCCTCGGGCAGCTATGACACATCCATCAAGCTGTGGGATCTCGGCCCTCTGCTCCGCCAGCTCGACCCAGCTCTCGACGGTGGCGAACGTTTCCGTGGCACGAGCAGCGGCAGCAGCAGCCGTGACCGCTCCACACGCCCATCGCAGGTACCGTCGGAGCTGCAGCTGCCCGAGTGCTTCGCCACGCTCCAGGGCCACGCGGCTTGGGTCTCGGCTCTCACGCCCCTCGGAGACCGTCTCGCGTCGGGCTCGTATGATGGCACCGTGCGTCTGTGGCGGCTGGCCCTGCCACACGCACCGCGTGCCGCGCAGCAAGCGATGCATGCGCCGACGATTTTGCGCCAAGGGCAGCCAGTGACTTCTCTGTGTGTCGTTGGTGGGGGTCTGCTCGCCGCGGCCGGCTACGACCACTGCGTGCAGATCTGGGACCCGTCGTCCGCCACGCGGCTGCGCACGCTGCGGGGCCACGAGGATACCGTCTGGGCGCTCGCGAGCGTGGGCTCGCTCTGCATCTCGGGCGCGGGAGATAACACGGTGCGTCTGTGGGGACCGCCCGGCAACAGTGCGGCGGCGGAGGAGGCGGAGGAGGAGGAGGAGGAGTCCGATGAGGAGAGCGACGTCGACGATGAGCGAGATAATGAGCGAGATTTGAGCTCCGTCTACGCGCGGGTGCATGCACAGCGCTCGCCCACGACTACTGGCACGGGAGGCGGGCGGCGCACTCGCGGCGCTTCGAGCATCGGCTCTAGCGCACCGCCCACACGGCTGCCCGGGGCGCTCCTCGACGAGGAGGAGGACGAGGAGGAGGAGGGCGAGGGCGCCACTCGTAGCGAGGACACGCGCCCCTCCGGAACTAAGCTACTGCTCTCGCTGCTGGTCAATCTGCCCATGCTGCTCTGGTCTGCACCGCTCATCCTCTGGTGTGCGTGCCGGCGCGTTGGCCCACGTGGCATGCTGCGCGCGCTCGTGACGTTCCTCTCGTGGGCCGTGTGTAACAACCCGATCACGTGGGCACTCGCAGCGCCAGAGCCACGCCCTCTCGCGGTGCACATCACCCTCGCCATGGCCGCGATGACACGAGGCCACGAGCTCGGACGTTCTCCACCGCCCGACGGCTGGCCGCCGCGCACCAGCCGCCGCGAGCCCTGGCCGCCCGTGGTGGACACCAACTGGCTCGATACCAACTGGCTCGAACGCGTCGTCGCCTCACTCCTGGGCGAGCACGACGTACGCCACCGACGCGCACGCAAGCGTGCCGCGTGGCGCCTCGACCTGGCGCGCTCTCTCCTCATGGGGCGTGCCCCTGCACACGGCCACACGGTGACTTGGCGTGAGTGACCTGGCGCGTGGGGCCAGGTTATGATGTCAGAGTCGTTGATCAGCATAAAACACCTCCTGGTGGCGGTTAGCCGTGGCCGTTAGGCGGCGCGCGGGTGGCGTATTGACCGGTGGGACCTGCCCACGGGGACGGCGCGTCCAGTCCCCACCATTTCGTATCCACAATGGCGACTCCCCCTGCAAATGGGGCAACTGTAGCTGAAATCATTTGACGAAACCGAAGTTTCGTCAACCGTTGACGACGACCCGCGCAGGCAGGACTTAAGTAGTGGAGTCCCCAGAGGGGGTGAGGGGCGCCCAGACCGTCGTCCCACGTCCGCGACCCCCGGCGCGCGGGCAGGACTTAAGTTATAAGTAGTCCCATCCGTACTGTGCCGGGGTGCATTCCATGGAGGTCTCATGCCCGTCATCGTAGATGTGTCGACCCATCCGGCATGACCGTGAGCTGTCCACGTACCACGACGGGGCCCTTCTCTTGCGATTTTTGTCGATGCCTTGGCCTTCGCTTTGTAGTATTCTAAGTGTAAAAAGTGGGAAAAGTATAAAACAAAACCATAAGCGACAGGGTGGCAGCGGAGCACCAGGTCGTGTGGAACGAGCCCTGAGAGCATCGCTGCGATGACGGGGGTACCAGCCAAGGCTGTTGAAAGCGTTAGGTCGGATTGGGGGGCTATTTTGGGGTTGCGGGTGGCGATGATACGCAAAAGTTGGCCATTTAGTTGGCCGGCCACATTTCGGAAAAAGTGGCCAGTAGGCCCGCGCCGTTGCCCGATGTCGGCAAAGGCAGACGCGGAGGCGGCGGCGGCGTTGCGCGAGCTCGGCGCAACGCTGAAGGCGTCGAAGGAGGAAGGACACCGGGGGAAGCCCGGGGGGAAGCCCGCGGGACAAGGCGGTACTACTTCACGGATTCACTACCACTACCGTACCTGAAAGGCTGAAAAACGAAGGCTCCCATCGCCTCGAAATTTCCCTCACAAGCATACATGTACAGGGAGTCGGGGAGACTTCGAAATTTTGAAGAGTTTGGAGCTTTGGACCGGGCGCCTTCCAAAATCTCCCAGAGGCCTCCGAAAGTCCTGTGGAAATCTCCGACACGCATGGAACCTTTTGGTGGTTCTGCGATGCGGAGTGCGATGGTCGGCACGAAGAGTAGAGCCCGTGCCGGCGAGATGCCGCTGCCAAGCACTTTTCCGACAGAGGCCGTGCTATATCGCGCATCCAGCCAGCTCAATTTCGCGGAGGTGCTTGCCATCAAAGTCGTGGGTCAACCTGCCAAGCCACAGTGGCGTCCTCTGGTCGGATTGAAGGACATGCCAGATCACCGTGCCACCAATAAGTACCTGCTCAAAGGCTACCGCGCGCAGGACGACATCAGCCTGAGAACAGCTCTCTTTCGTGGGCACAGCGAGACGGTGAACATTTGGTCCCATCTCGCGGGCAGCCTCCTGCTTCTTCCATGCCTCTTTGGCGACTACTATGCGCATTGGCCATGGCTCAGCACTGTCCTGCGCGTGCACGCAGCCATCGGAATATGCTGCGGCTTTGCAAGTGTCATCTTCCACATTAGCGAGTCATTCCCGCTGGACGTCTACAACCGCTGCATCCAGTTGGACTACGCCTTCGCCTTCCTCGCCACCGTCTCGCATTCCGCACTGCTCGCCGCCGTCTTCTTCCGAGAGACGCCGCAAGTCGCGGTCCCACTGCTGGCACTGCTACTGCTGATCTCCGTGCTGGGCGTGCGCCTATTCGTGGCGCAAACCGACGCCGACGCAACCAATACGCAGCGCCACGCTGACCGCGGCTCCACAATTCGTGTGGCAGGGATAATGCTTGCTCCCGTGCTTTTGGCCGTGCCCATCTGCGCGCACGTGCTCCTCTTCGACCCCGATTTTGGGCCTGTCGTGCTGTCCTGGATGCTGAGCTTCGCGGTAGCGGCGCTTGCCTGGCTGTTCAAGCTGCCCGAGCGCCTCTTCCCACCGGGCACCTTTGACTATGTGGGTAACTCACACAACGTGATGCACGTGATGGTCCTCGTGACATTCCTCTTTTTGCATAATGGCAGCCGCGCGCTGCTCGCGAAAGAGACGCGCCTTCTGGAGGCGGAAACCATCGAAGTCAAACATGGGAACCACTGCTTTTAATCTATCAGGCCGGCGGGCGTCAAGGCAGTAGCACCATGAAGATGAGAAACACAACCATCGAGCGGAAGCACGGACAGACATCGCGGATAGCGTGGTGACACAGAGCAACAGCGAGGCAGCGCCCGAAAAGAACGGACGGCAAGAATCGAATTTGCAACCGATTGAAAAATGCTGCATGAAACTGGCGAGGTAGGCAGGACCAGATCAGGATGACGTTCAAACAGCATGAATCACACATAATAGACACGACCCCAGGAAACAGCACAAGAAGAATGAGGAAGAGACACAACGTGCAGATATATGAACAAAGTCAACGCTCACCGACGCTCACCTAGCTCCATACACAGCCTCGCACGAGGATAACGGCGACTACCTTCATGCTTCCAAATTCCCCCACCGCATCTCCAGTCTCGCCCGCTACACCAGCGTCCTTCAGTGGCGTCCAAGGGCGGTCCCGCTTCAGGTTCAGCAATACACTACGGTTCGTAGATTCCTGCGTTTACGCGGTCGGAAAGTGTGTCTGTGTGAATTCATACACAAACCGACATGAACCGAAGCTCCGGACGTCGCGTGAACGTTACCCCGGGTACCTGCGGCTGTCGAGTCCGGCCGCGGTTTCGGTCGCGCGCTGACGTGACGTGCGGGTTGTGTGTGTTGTTGGTGGGTTTGGATGGTTGTGAGGTTCGTCTGTGCGGTCCGTGTGCCTTTGTGCGCCCGCGTGTCCCGTGTGTCCCGTGTGTGTCCCGCCTCCCGGCTCCCCCCGATGTCTTTTTACCGGTACATGCATCGCGTGATTTCTCACACAAACTTGACAAACTCGAGGCTCACACACAGCATGCTACCAAGGCAAGGGGGAAGTGTTCTTCCTGCGCTGGACTACTATGGACCCGTGGTCGTGCCGTCCATGCTACGAACGCTGGTAGAGACGTTGGGCTCAAATGTCTGCGCAGTGCTGATTCAAGTTGTGACCGCAACAATTGCGAACGGGCTCTATTTCATTTCCGCCATTTTCTTCTCTGGAATGGATGAGGAAGGCAAGTCCGCGCCCCGCTTCCCATAGCGGTGTCTTATGATAAATTACGACCCGGCGTGCGCCACTGTGGATCACTGCATCGGCTCCTGTTGTCGTTGTGGCACATGTTGTGGCAAGGGAGCGCGTGCAGAGCCGTGCCCGGGCCAATGAGCCAACATGCATAGAAGAATGTTGATGTGCTGCAAGTAGATCTGGTCATCCATCACACCTCACCGAAAGAGCGTTTACACTGTCTTACGATTCCGTTCGTGCTCAAGGCCTCGTTGCACGTCGAGCTCGTCCACAGGCAGCTCCGCCTCCCGGACGGATGGGCGGGAGGATGTTATGCGCAAAACGCTGGTGAAAAACGATGACGTCGCTGTTGAGTCGGAACCGAAACCAACTGCTCTAGAACAAGCCTCTTACGTCTCCTACGCACTGCCTCAACACAAAACAGCTCACACCGCATGTAGCCATGCACACAATCCACCATACATGTTGTTCGCCGGTGTCGACCTCACGTTTCTAGAAGACTATTCGGTCGGCTAGCCGGAGGAGCGCATTCCTCCACTTGGGCACGGAGAAGGCCGCAGCGACGAGCAGTACGAGGAGGCGCTTCTTGACACGTAGCTGCAACGTGCCGCGCAGCGCGAGCAGCAGCGCAATACTTGCCGTGGCGACGAGGAGCACAGACGCGGCCGGCGCCGACTCGGGGTGCGTCTCCTCGTGCTCGGTAGCGGCCTGCTCAGGCGCTTGAATGAAGGGGCAGCCGCTCGAGGCGAGCGCCACGGGGTCGAGGCAGAGGGTCGGCGATGAGGCATGAGGGGCTGCACTGCCAGGCTGCGGCGGCAGGGGGCCCACGCCCGCAGCCAGGTGTGGAGGGAGGCTCGACAGAGGCGACATCTGCCGGGGCGGAGAAGTTTTCCAGCCCCCCCCCCAGGGAGTATGCGAGACAGGCAGCAGCTGCTGCCGCTGGAAGGCCGCGCCGCCTTGGGCGCCCTGGGGCGCCGCTGGCGCGCTCGGCGCCATCGTCGGCGCGAGCTGGAAGGCGGAGCCAGCGGGCGCCGCGGGCGCACTCGGCGCCTTCGTCGGCGGTGTGTCCGCGTGCCCACCTGGCTCCCCATAATACGATGGCGTGGCCCCCATGAACGTGTCGCCTTGTGGTGGTGGGAGAAAAAAGGCGCGGGGCGGGAATACCTCCCCCCTTACCTCCCCGCTGGGGAGTCGTCTGCGCGCACTGGCCTCCCCGCCGACAGCAGCGGCACTACCCGCCGTCGCTGGATAGGCCGCGCAAGCGCCGCCGCCGGCCGTGCTGCCAGCGCTGCTGAGGCCAGCGCCGACAATCGAGCCGCCATTGCTGCCGCCCACGCTGGGGAGATTGGCCAGGTCCGCGTACGAGGCTGACTTGGTCGCACGGAGCGCTGCCCACTTGAGGGCTTCGAGTAAGCCGGTCACGGCCGGCTGATCGTCGACAAAGAAGGTCGCACGCGACGGCTTTCGACCCACTGTGCACGCGTAGCAGTGGTTGGCGAGGTGCGCATGCCGGCTCCGGAACTCGGCCAGCTCGCTGAAGGCCGGCTCGTCGGTCGAGTCGTCACCAACGACGAGCACGAAGTCGGGGCGCACGGCATTCAGCGCCTGGCGCATCAACGAGCCCTTGTCCACCCCTCGTGGCCCCACATGCAATCTAAACGGCTTGCTGACGACCTCGACTGCGGTGTCGCGCAGTACCTCGGTGAGATGGTTATGCAGCTCCTTGGCTTGCATTCGCCCGAACTCGGGGTCGGCTTGCTGGAAGTGGAACGCCACGTAGTTCGCGCCGCACTCGGCGAAGGCCCCACAGGTGCGCTCGGCATAGGTCTTGACGATGCTCATGGCTAGCTCTCGCCAGCCCTCGTCCGTCACACCTTGCTGCATCGCCTCGGAGAGCTCCCACGAAACCCCCCCCGCCATCTCCCACCGGCCATGTAGGCCGCTCCAGGCGACGTACATGCCGTTGTCGGCGCCCAGGGAGCAGCCCGGGACCGAGCCGAAGGAAGACGCGAGCTCCTCTCGCGGCGACGTCGACATGACGAGGACCGTGTTTCGAGAGTCGGCGCACACTACCTCTAGAGCGTTGCGCACCGTCGCCGAAGGAGGCGGGGCGCGCGGGCGCTTTCGCTCCGCGCCAGCCGTGGGGGCATGGGGCGCGGCGGCGTGCGGCAGGCTGTCAGTGGAGCCATTCGGCTCGTCAAGGTGCAAAGCACTCCCCGGAGGGCTGAGCGCCGGCTGCGGCTGCGTACCGGCCTCCTCAAGCAGCTTGCCAAATGACGAATGGCTCGCGCGGAGCGAGGTGTGCCCGGGAGAGAAGGAGCCTTGCGACGACAGCGACGGCGAGCGGGCCGGGTGCCCGTGCAACTCGAGCGTCTTCTCGGAGTTGGGGAAGCCTGGTACCAGAGTGCCCACGTGGTCGAGCACAATGAGCCGACGCGTGGTCGCGTGATAGCTCGAGATGACCGCCTCGTCGCGCAGCTGCGTGAAGCCCTTACCGTCCTCCATCCCGATGGCTTGAGCCATTGGCCGCCATGCAAAGCCCAGCCCCAGCCCGCCGCCGCCGCCGCGCTCCGTGCCAGATCCCGCCGCCGCCGACACATCGGCCACCATGCGCCGTGCCCACGCGGCGGCGGTGTTGGAGCGACACCAGTCGATGTCACGAGCGAGGCGTGCGGCGCGCGTCGGCCCATCGAGGCTGAGCGCGCGCTGGATGGCCGCCGACATTTTGCGCACCGACCACGGGTTGCAGAGCACCGCGCCCGAGAGCACACGGGCAAGCGAGCAGAACTCAGAGACCACGAGGCTGCCCGGGTTCGCCTCGTTAGTGAGCAGGTATTCGAGCGGGAGCAGGTTCAGCCCCTCACGCACCGAGGTCACGAGAAGCACTTCCGTCACCCTGAGGAGGGCGAGGCGCTCGTAGAGTGGCATTGCCGCGCAGCACTCAAAATGGACTGCGCCAGGGAAGCGGCTGTTGATGCGGCTCACGAGCGCCCGAACGTCCGCCGTGACGCGCGCGTGGTCCTCTGGGCGCGCGTCGGGGGTGATGCCGTAGAGCAGCAGCCGCAGAGGCTTCGGGCGCTCCCAGCGCAGGCTGCTGCTGCTGCTGCTGACGTTCGGAGATGCCGATTGCGAAGACGGCGGTGCTGGGGACGGCGTGTGCTGTGAATGGAGAAGATGCTCAAAGGCCAGCAGCTTGAGAGGAACTCCCTTGAGACCCTCGAGAAGATCGATGGAGCAGATGACGGTATGCGTGCCGTGCTGGGCGCGCAGGGCGGCCACTCGCTCGCCCACGGCCTCCGAGGGGAGCGCCGAGAGGAGCAGCGGTGGGTCTATGCCCATGTGAGTGCACGTGAGAGCGATCTGGCGACCTTCGTAGTGCAAGGTGAGCCCACCGCCACGCTTGCTCTCACTCGAGCACGAGAGAAGCCTGTGGAACAGGGGGTCTCGTCAATACCAACTGCTCATCATTGCGACTCGATGGCGGATCGGTGGCACTCAGTGGCACTCACCGGCGGCAGCAGGCGATGAAGTTTTGGGCCCATTCGAAGAGATGGAAGCCAATATGGTCTGCGCACAGCATGCCGCGCAGCAGCTCCTCGCGGTTCGTCAAGCAGCGGAAGATCTCCGATGAAGGGAAGGGCTGGTGGAAGCAGAAGCCTGTGGACAAAGGGCGCAGGCGAGATGCGAGGCAGCGGCGTGAGCGGCGGCATGACGTGGGACACAAGCGCATGCGGCGTGCGCTACAGCGATGACGGCAGCCTCGGCCTAGGGAGCAGCGTCGCAGCATCAGCACAGCGGTAGCGGCGGCGGCGGCAGCATCACTGCACTGCACGGCACTGCCGCCGCCGCCGCCGCCGCCACAGTGGCGTCGCAAGTGAGATGTGCCAAGCAGGAACGAATCAGCAGCCGATGGGAATGTCAGCGCTAACCAGAGATGCCGGCGCGCCATGGAACAAGGCTGTCGTCTGTGGCCCGATCGAGGCTACCAACGCAGCCGCGCAGCATGGAGGGTCCGCGCGACGCTTGCTAGGCAGCGTCGGGCAGCGAGTGCGCCAGGGAGGGCCGGGAGCCACCGGCCAGGGACGACGTGCTCGAGATTGCTAGGGCTGCGACGTGGCGCGTGGGATGTGGGGAGAGCGGCGCGCACCGATGTTGGCGGAGTTGCGCAGCTTGCGCGCAAGCTCCGAAGGCAACAGCATGAGGTGGTAGTGCTGGATCCAGATGAGGTCGCCTTCCTGGAAGTTTTCGACGACCGCCGCGGCCACGATCCGGTTTACCTTGCAGTAGTCTTGCCAGCACGTCTCGGCCGCCTCTGTAGGGTTCCACGAGCGCGCGGCCTCCCACCCTTCGGGCTGCGAGGACTCTGGCAAGCCGCTGCCGTTGCCACGCCCTCCTCGACTGGGGCGAATGCCCTCGGCCACCTCGTCAACGATCGCGTGCGTCACCTGCGTGCTATTGTACACGTCGATGACATTGTGCAGGATCGGCCAGAGCGTCGACTTGCAGTAGCCTTGGTAGAAGCGGCTGGCGACCACTTTGTCGACGTAGACGACGACGGCCGCGATGCCCGCAGACTCGATGGCGGCCTCCACGGCGGCGCGCTCCTCCACCGGCACGTAAATGTTGGGCGAACCCACGAAGATGACCGGCGTGTCCAGGCTTCTGACTCCGAGCGACACGTAGCGAGAGATGGCAGTCTCCGGCCGCGCAATCTCCCGATCCCAGGCCGCCGTCCACCCGCCCGTGGAAGCGCACTTGGTCAGCGTGATGGGCAGCGAGTGCGATACTACGACGACGCGGCGGTATGATGTCGCCGCACTTTCCGGCGCCTTCGCCATCTCCTGTGACGTGTTGGTGCTGGTCCTCCTCGCCAGTGGGAGTTTCAGTGATCGTTTCAGTATGAAGATTCACACATGAAGATTCAAAAAATCTCACACACGTGGGAGTATGGGTTAATAACAGGCTGGCCTACTGGCCACGTGGCGCGGGTCTCACACGGAGTCAGAGTCCGTAAGCCCGTTCGGATGCTCTGCCCGCTCGAATGTATAGACGTAGGCCCACTCCGCTTGCGGCCTGCTCCCTCGCCGTAAGGCAGTCGAGAATCACCTGAATCCGAGTCCCCCCCTCGTCACGGTCACTTCGAGGTCCGCAGCCCCGCCCCGTCGCCGCTGGTGCATGCATCCCTTGTGGCGGTAAGCCCGCATTCCGCTTGCGACGTGGGCCAGGATCGCTTGGTCCCTGAAAGTCGTCCTCTTCGGACTTGTCAGAACCGGGTTGGCGCCGCAGTCGCTACGGGATGCGGGACGGTATCCCATGGCTGACGCCGAAACCCACCTAATAAAGATCACATGCCCCACGGCAAGCCATGCTCGAGCTCCAGCTGCAGCCCGCGCGCGTCGCAAGCCCGTGTAAGGGCCTGGAAGCCGGCTGAGGCTGCACCAGGCTCGGAGGTGGATGAGAAGGCCCCACAGCACCAAAGGACTTCGAGTGCTCCTAACACTGGCTGAGGTGGCGTTCGAGAGCCTCTAGTCCGTGTCCCGAGGGCCTCGGCGAGAGCCAAGGCGCCTGTGCTGCCCAACTGGTCTAAGACTAGGTACAGCCAGTGCATATTCGGGCAGCAGTCGCCAAGGCGCTGCCCGTTGGAGAGCACTGGGCGCTGGCATGCAAATGCTTTCGCCAGCGCTGCCACGCCCTCGTCGCCGGCTGGATTGCCATTGAGATTGAGGTGAAGCAACGACATGCAGACGTACAGCCCTTGTGAGAGGATCTGCAGCCCAGCGTCACCTAGTTTCGCGTAGCTCAGGTCGATGAGGAGGCACTTGTAGCCCAATCCTGACACGAGCCCGTCGCAAAGGACCGTGCAGTCCTGATCGCTCAAAGTAGGCGGTTCCCCCAGTTTGAGCGCTTGCAAGCCATATCCCGATTGGCACACTGCCAGCCGGAGGGCGCACAGACCCTCGTCGGCCGTCACCTCCTCACGACTCCCAAACGGGTTGCCCATTTCGGCAAACGTAGCTCGCACGTGCTCAGACAAGCCAGTGCTGTGTGCCACTCGCGCGCATCGGCCACAATAGCGCTTGGAACGCTCGGATTTGATGCTTGGATCGAAACCTGCGCCATCAAGGAGGCAGAGCAACCGGCTCATCTTCATCTCGCGCCCACATCCGCCCTCGCAGGTGACCATGCGGTGACTCGCCATCAAGGAGGCAGCGGAATACCGGACCAGCTTCAGGTGGTGATTCCAGGAGCCTTCGCATGCAAGGCTCTGCAAGACCTGCGTCAGCCGTTGCTTCCGCCCTCGGTGCGCTCGTTGCATCGGCTCGAGGACAGGAGCGAGCACTGCGCGTAGAGCGCGGCAGACTCCAGAAAGCTGGCCAAGCATGGGGATACGCCGATCGAGGGACCCACGTCTCAAATCCTTCTCCCTGGTCCTCGAGATGCTGCCGATGCGCGATAGGCAATGGGCATCGAGGGATTCCAATGACGCTGTGGGGCCCGGAGCCGTATCCACCGTCGTCATCGTCGGCGGCGCGCTGCTGCTCGGCCAGCCATGCGTGCGCCAAACGGTTCGGCGTGTCTCCGAGACGGTCTTCTGCGGCGAGAACAACGCCTGCGAGTCGGTCGGCACAGCCTCCATCGACAGTTGGCGGAAGATTTCCCTGGCGAGTTCGAGGCCCGCTTCCGGGTCGCGCGCCATGAGCTCGGCGAGCAGCTTACTTACATCGATATCGTCTACGGTGCCGTTTCCAAGGTCCATCTTACCAAGAGCGTCTGCGGAGCGTCTGCGGTGACAGCGGGAGTTGTGTTCATGTTCATGTTAATACACACAACACGTAAGCAGCACAGCTGTGAAGACAATACAATACAATACAGGCCAGGCCTAACATGAGACACATGCAGACGGAGAGCTGAGAAACAGCCATAAAGAGAGAAGATCGGCGAGACCCAAATATGAACTCGGGAGCGCGAGCGGGGAGGGAGCGCGCCCGCCGACATGGGCGGTGAACCCCCAGATGGGCGAGCCAGGGGGCAGCCAGTAGAAGTTTCCAAGCCGCCCCCTGAAGAGACGCTGGCTCCGTCCGTCCTCGCGCATGTCAACGACCCGGCATAGAGCCGGATTCGAGACAGGGAACCACTCAAGCTCTCCCCTCCAAGGGGCAATCACCCAAGGAGCTCTGCATGTGTCCCAAAGAGTACCAACAGAAGGCCACCACACAGCCAGCCAGAAAAGAGAAAAGAAAATGAGCGCTCGTCACGCAGAGCCTCGGTGTCTCGGTCCAAAACCGCGCCTCTGCGGGTGGAAAAAAAGTAGACCGGGACGTATGTGCAGGTCGTGGGGCCCCAAAAACCTTTGGCGGCAAAGCGAGATCAGAACGGGATCGCTTGCCTTGACGGCCCGAGTGAGATCAGGACGGGATCACCCGGATCGTGAACACGTGGATCACCAGAATGGATCCAAGCACCCCGAAGAAGGATCAGGCGTGCTCTTCATTTCCATGCCCAGTCCACGTCGCCCACTGCCGTGCCTTGGGTAAAAAAAGGAGGCCCTCGCTGCGGCAGAAGAGGGCAAAGTGGTCAGTTGTAGCACGGAGCTCCACCTGTGTAGGGGCAGGTGAGGCACGAAGCCCCACATGCCTCTTCACACTAAGCACCCTGGTGCCTGCCCAACCCCCCGGGCCAGGTGTTCGCGTTCAAAGAGTTCCGCACCTGAGTCAGCAGGCTGGTAAGGGCGCGGTCCGACCAGCCTGATCAGTAGCAAAGGAGGCAGTCAGGTCACTTGCCATCACTCGCCATCACTCGCCGTCACTCGCCGTTACTCGCCATCACTCGCAATCAACTGCCTGTTCCGAGGTACATGATGCCGACGGGCTCAACGTCAAGGACGCGAATGTGCTGATTGCCTCGGTAATAGGCGCCTAGAGCGCCGCTTGTCCCTCAGGCGTGCCAAGAAGCATGCTTTCCATGGTCGCGGCAAGCTGCTCCTCGTCGGCGTAATGCGGCAACAAAAGCTCCATGTGGCGAATGGGGCCCGCTGTGCCCGCGACAGCATTGTCCGACAGCATGGAAAAACGTTACAGTTCAGCTCGTGCTCACTAGGATGGTGTCGAATTTAAACATTGGCTGTGAATTATAATCATTGAACGTGTGAATGTCGACCGAAAGACAAGAGCGGTAGAGCATGGGCTAGAGCGGTGGAGACTGGAGAGTTGCGTTGGCTGGGACCTTTCATATATCGCTCTTGCCCCCCATGTTCCATGGCCGGGGTACCTCTCGAGGTCCCTGGTGCCTTGGTTGCCCTGCCTGGTACCTCCCTTGAGGGCGCTCGAGCTGGGAACGTGTTGCCAAAGCACGTCAATCGTCGCCACTACCGTGTAGAGCACCATTTCCGCATCGCACTCCTTCACATAGGCGAGCGTCTCCTCCCCGTTGTTGCGATTAACGTACATGCTGCTGCCGATGGCGTAGCGCTGACCAATCGAGTAGCGACGTTCTTAATCCACGTTCACACTCCATGCGTGTGGTGATCCACGTTCACACTTGGTAATCCCCGAACGTACGGGGGCTTCTTGTCAGCACTCACTCACGTGCGCATGCATCATTGATCACACTATTCTTAATGCAAGTCGCTGTCGTCGGCTTCGGAAGCGGAAAGGGAACGCGCCACTAGCTTTTGAAACATCTCAATGACGCGCTGGTTGGTCTTCTGGATGACGGGAAGCATGGCCACCTTGTCCTTTGCATTGGTGACATTGACGTCCGGCTTCTCGAGGATACCATACATTTCATCGGGCGTCTTTGTGGACACCTTGCTGACAAGGCCCTTGGCATCATACTCGTCGTCAGCGTTGTGGATGCAACTGATCGTGTAGCGACGCTCAGCCTCCGTTGCGGGGCGGAGCCCCTCGGGTGTGGCCGTCTGCATCGAGCACCATGCCTCGGTTAGCGTCCAGAACCTCGACGCGTACGACCCGTCGAGGAGAATGAGGACGCGCGCGGTCAGGTAGAGGTCGGCGATGGCGCTGAGCATCAGTTGGAACTCAGCCTTCTCCTCGGGAGTCCGAGTGTCAAAGGCAAAGCCTCCCGTGTTCTGGGGCATCGACGAGTAATCAAACCAGACCCATTTGATGTCTGGATGGTCGTGCAGGTACTCCTGAATGGCCTGGAGCTGCACGCCGTTGACATCGGGCCGACCAAACTCTTCCCACCGATGGCTCACGAAGAGGATGTTCTTGATGATGCCTTCACCGCGAAACGCGGCGACGAGAGGGATCTTCATCTTTTTCAGTATGCCAGCGTCTCGCAGTGTCTGCATGCGAGGTAACGACTTTTCGGCGCAAATCTGTTTATAGGTGCGAGCTCCTCGCATTGTCTGCATGCGAGGTAACGTCTTTTCAACGCATGGCTTGCATACGTATTCTGCGGGAAGGAAGTAGAAAAATGGAGCGTCTTCCTCCCACTTTTCCCCAGGGTTCTCATGATTTTTGAGCTCGTCGATTGCCTTTTGCAGCTCTTTGTCGGCGTTTCCGCCCAGTTGCGATGCATATTTGGCGAGGAAGTCAAAGTTTAACACGACGATGATGAGCACGTACAGGCAGACAGTGCCCCACAGGTGATAAAAAATACAATCGCTTGAGTAGCAGAACAGAGGTAGCTCCTCTTCCATCGAGTCCTCTCGAACAAAGTAGGCTGCTTGGCGTGGAGACTGCAGCCGAGGCACAATAAGGAGGAGGCGCATGCATGAGAAGATCATGTTCATCAGTTGCACCAAGCACAACAGCATCCCAACGATCATATGGCGAGAGAACAAGTGCGAGTAGCCGTTGTCTGCGCGTAAACGGCCAGTGCCCTTAAGGAAAAGCGAGACAACGACCCAGGTTACGGCGACGAAGTAGTGAATTAACTCAAAGTCAATGGTCAACCCTCTCGCCATCGTCGAGTACTGCACGGCCTGGCATAGCTCCTCGTACGTACGGTAGCCGCAATGGGGCTTCGCAGGGCAGCTAGCATTGGCTCCAGACGCCCCAAAGGCATTCAAAAATGCACTCTCGTCCGAACAGGCGATGCCACTAAATGATAGTTCGGAAAAGGCCACAATCGAGAGGGCGTCAATTGGAATGCGCGACATCGCCGACAGAGCATAGAGCATCACGCATGCGCAAAAAATGGCGTTGACGACGACCCGCCATCCTTGCGAGAGCAAAAACGTGTGGTAACCGCTACCTTGGTGATTGATGATGGCGCGAACAACATTTGTAATCGAATAGAGAGCCAGTGCCACGACGGGCTGTAAGCCGAGTATGGCCCACACGTAGAACACCCGATCTTGACTGTAGAGTAGAATGTATGCAAAGGCGGTCAGCAAAAACAAAGCACTTTCAAAGGCCCTCACCCGTGTCCAGACGCGTCTTCCATGAAGAGACTCTGGTTTATCGAAATCGACCGTGTGATGGATCTGAGCAAGGAGAAGCGAAAAGAGCCACAACGGAAGGGTTGCGAACGTCACAGCGGCTGCGAACGCTAACCCGATATGGCCCTGTACGAGAGACCTCAAAGAACCGATCCCGTCAAAGTACTGCTGGATTGAGAACGCCAAGAAGACGGGTCCGGGCAGCGCCAGAAGGACGCGCAAGAATACCAACGCCTTGTGGCGGCGCATCTGAGGCTCTTTGGTCTCTTCCTTATCGCCCACGGTTTTGTCATCGACCTTGGGGGGAACATGGACCTGCGAGGGGATTGTCGGTCGTGCTTTGGTCATCATGCACGGGGCTTTCAGTGCCCCCGCGTGGATTGAACAGTGAGTGCTAGCGCGAATCACCTTGGTCCTAGCGGTCCGGCCCGTGAATCTCCATATCATGACTGCACGTGCGGCGCCGTGTTCTGTCTCCGCGCGGCAGCGCCTTGGCGCAGACACGCGATCTTACTGTGTTGATGAAGACCATCCAACGCTTGCAAGCCCTGTCATGAAAACACTTCTCTTTCCCCACAGCACGCTATTTGACGCTCGGGCAATGCCGCTTCGCTTGTCACACTCTTCACTTGTGAATGAGAGGAGAGGTCTCACTCGGCAGATTGCAAGCTCCCCTGGTCGTACAGTACCAGTACTGTACCAGAAACCGACCTTGTCTCGTGTGAACCCTTTCTCTCTAAAATCATCGCACACTCGAGTGTCACACTGAGCCGCAACTTTGGGAAATTATCCTGGGGACCCTGAAAAAGGCGAGCGCAGCAGCCTTTCAGGGTACTGACTCGGACCCCCTTTAATTCGTCCGTGCGTGCGTGCCACCTTTTTTTTGCGCTCCGCGCGCCTTCAGAATACATGCAGGATACATGCAGGATACATGCAGGATACATCAGGATACGTATTGTATAGGAAACCCCCCCCAATTTGTATAGGAACCCCCCCCGCACCCGTTGAGGGGTAGTGACGGCACGGTGGCATACATGTATTGGCTTTGGTATTCCGCCTTACGGAGGTCGATTTCCTCCAGTATACGCCGGTCGGTCACCCGACTTACAATGGATGACAATCGCTCGGTGGTAATCGTGGGGTGGCCCTCCCACTTGACCCTCAACTTCCATCCACGGCCGGATGGTTCAGCGCTAACGATGCTTTCGATGTTGTAGAGTTTATCCTCACTCCACGTGTGCCATTCATCTGGCGCATCGTCAACCGGCAACGCAGGTGAATTATCGGCGGCCGTAGGGGTGTTGATGGGCGACTCCAAGGTCTCCGCTTCCGGGGTCATCGGCAAAGCATGTTCGTCGACATCGGGCAGTGCGTTGAATCACGAAAGAGGAGCACGCAATCCCTGCACCAGTTGGAAGACGTACTCTGATGAGCTCTCGTACTACTGCGAGCTCGAGGGGGTGATGATACGTCTCCACCCTCCTTATACTACCCCGGGGATCCCCACGCCTCGCTTCGAGTTACTCGAAGCGACACATCAGACCCGGGGTATCGACGGCCTCTTGGGAAGTGACGGGGGTGCTCTATAGAGGGGGGGTAATCAAGTTGCCCCGCGCGCATAGCGCGCGGGTTTTCAGCCCGCCGCAGGCGCGAAAATTTTGGCGATATT
>Ga0210242_101528_pt1 | contig 16744 bp, 11 predicted proteins | sample ChrtobMeP5a_16mM_FD_155445 | JGI IMG/M metagenome (GOLD analysis project Ga0210242, IMG submission 155445) | Chrysochromulina tobin associated microbial communities from unialgal haptophyte culture, Seattle, Washington, United States - P5a_16mM | ecosystem: Host-associated > Algae > Haptophytes >... | reverse complement strand
TCGTATCAGATACATCTCTCTCTGGATGCATTTGAGATACATGTATCCCTCATGTATCCCGCATGTATCCCGCATGTATCTTGATGACCTCTGAGGATACATGTATCCCGCATGTATCCCGCATGTAACTTGCATCTGAGATACGTACTTCTCCGGATACATTTGAGATACATGTATTCCTCATGTATCCCGCATGTATCCTCCATGTATCCTCGAACCGCTGCAGATACATGTATCCCATATGTATCCCGCATGTATCCCACATGTATCTCTTATGTATCCTACGTGCGTTCCTCCTCGCAGGTGTGCCTACCTTGCAACAGCTACAGGGGCGCGCAAAGGAGATGAAGAGGGCGAGGACTGCTGCCGTGCAGCTCGACCAGCTCATTGACTTGAAGAACCTGGCACTCACATACTTTCAGCCCATGCCAGAACCACTGACCCTGATGCCACCCTCGGGCACACAGCTAGCGGCCCAGCAGACGGAAAGAAGGCGGGGCTCATGGGGAACAATCGAAAGGCACCGGTGCCAGCCCTTCAACGCGAGCCCCAAGTGGAGCCCGACTCGAGCGACGAAGAGGCGGAGCCCCTTCAGCTCCTTGGACAGCAGGGCAAATAGAACGAGCCCAAGATACGTATCCTTGATGTATCTGCTGTGTATCTCGAGCGTATCTTGTGTGTATCCAGCGCGGCTCGGACGAAGCGTCCGAGATACATGTATCGTGATGTATCCTGATTGTATCCTGAAGTGTCGTCATGACGCGTTCAAGATACATGTATCTTAATTTTGTATCCCGGTGTATCCTGATGTATCGTGATGAAGAATCCAAGATACATGTATCCTGATGTATCCTGACATGTATCCAGTGTGACACCAAGGAAGCGCCCAAGATACATGTATCTTGATGTATCTGATGTGTATCCCAAAATGTATCCTGGACTCGTTTGGGATACGTGTAAAATACATGCAAAATATCAAGATACATGTATTCTCTTGGAATGTAACAGGGCATTTAAGATACATTTGGGATACATCAGGATACATGAGAGATACATGTATCCTTCAGGATACACGCATGATACATCACAATACATCAGGATACGTATCCTGATAACAACCCCCCCCAAACTCGATAACAAACCCCCCCTGACCCCGTAGCAGCCACCGCCGACGGGTGGGCCGGGGCGCCTAAGGGGCGCCCCGCGCTTGCGCGTGGGTACGGGGATGGCGGTGGCCGTGGCGATGCCGATAGGGACGTCGGAAATGGTGTGATTTCTCACCTCATCTGAAAAAAGACACAAGAAAAGACACCGGGGGGAGCCGGGACACACACGGGACGCACACACGGGACCTGTACCCCACTCCGGAAATACCGCACACGCAAACCACTCCCACAACCTTCTCCCCATGGGCCGTGCATTTGGGGTCACACGTCCTATACTGTGAAAGACCTCCGTGAACGAGGAATTTTGACGAAACGAAACCGAAAATTGGAGGAACATCGAGATCACCATGGATGGTTCTGGCTGGACAACCGCTGAAGTGGGCGAGGCGAGCGCTGTGGAGAGTGCAGGACTTCCCAGGCGCGGCGCACCGCTCGGTGATCACCTGCGGCGGGTGGCCGTGCTTCGGGCCGAGATTGCGCTCCTTCGCGCCGAGGACCACCGGCTTGCGCAGCAGCGCGAGGTGCTCCGGCAGCGTGAGCAGCTCCAGCAGCGGTCCTCCGCGTCGGACGCAGCAGTGCAAAAGGCGCGAGAGCGCCTAGAAGCCGGCGCCGAGCCATCGCCAGCTCGACGGCGTGGCAGCGTGCATGCATGGATGCACGCCCACCAAGGCAGTTACAGCGAAGGCGGCATCAGCAGTGACGACAGCAGCGGCAGTCGCGGCGGCAGTCTCGGCAGCAGTCGCAACAGCGATCATGGTGGCAGCGGCAGCGGTGGGGTCAGCAGGAGCGGCCAAGAGCCCGCATCGGTCAGCACACGTTATGTTCTGAGCCTCGACTCGCCGTCCATACCGCCCGATGCACAGCGATCTCCGGCGGCCCATCTGCCATCACCACGGTTCTTGCCTACGCCGCAGTCGTCGTCGCCTTCTGGACGGCTCTCGAATCTCGATCGTCGCACGCGTGCACTGTCGGAGACGCACCCATCCTCTCTCGTAGCCGAGCTCAAAGAGGGTCGGCGCCGCCTCCGGGCCGTGAGGACTGAACGGCCGGCCGCGCCTCCACCACCCGCCGTTATCGCGCCCGCGCGCCATCTAAGAGGGCTCGCGCCGGCAGTGGCCGTGGCGGCGCCGGCAGCGGGGGCGGCAGCGGGGGCGGCAGCGGGGGCGGTAGCGGCGGCGGCGGCGGCAGCGGCAGCGGCAGCGGCAGCGGCAGCGGCAGCGGTGGCGGCAGAGGCGTCCCCGTCTTTGATACAGAGCCTGGACTTACCGCTCTTGATACAGAGCCTGGACTCGCCGTCTTTGGTGCAGGATTTGGACTCGCGCGAGGCCGTGCCGCTCTTTATTCATGACCTGGACGCGCCGCCACCCACTGCCTGCGCTGCCTCCACTGCCAAAGCTTTCGCCTCGGCGGGGGCCTTGGAGGCGGCGGCATTGGCGCTGGAGGCGCCGGCTTTGGCCTTGGAGGCGCCGGCAGCCTTGGCGGAGGAAGCGGCGGCACGGTGCTTGCAGAGGGCCGGGCGTCGTATGCTCTATCGGACTATCAGCGATGAGCGCCACAATCTCGCCGAGGCGGCTGAGCCCGTAGCAGAGGCAGCGTATGGAGAGCTGCTGTCGAGCTTTGACTTCGCGCAGGCAGCGGTACAATCGTGGGCGGATGTTGAAGCGGCGGCCGACGAGAGCGTCGAGAGCGCCCAGGGCGGCGCCCAGGGCGCGGGGACTGCAAATGAGGGCAAGGCCATGGCTGCCGACGGCGCCGCCGCCAAGGCTGCCACCGATGCCATCGACACGGCGTTGGGCCTGAGAGCTTCGCTCGAGCTGCAGCTGACGCCGACGCCGATGCCGACGCCGACGCCGACGCCGACGCCGACGCCGACGCCGACGCCGACGTCACAGGTCCTGCTACGGCCGCCGCCACTGCCGCGCATGGTCGAGGCACATTTAGAGACGTTATTCACGCGGCTGGATGCGGAGAGGAAGGCTGCGGCGGTGCAGGTGGCTCAGCGCCGCGTATTAGAGTTGGAGCTACAGCGCACGCGCGACGCTGCGCATATTGGAACGCAGGTGGCGGCGGCGGTGCAGGCGGCGGCCGATGCACTCGAGGAGCTCGCCATCGCGCGTGCACGCCTGGCGGTGGCGACAGCGGCCTTTGCGAGTGATTACGCGGGCGGTACTCTCGCACCGTGCATCGCTCTCGCCCATCTGACGCACCTGTCCGCCACGGCCGCGGCCGCCGCTACCCATCGAGCCGGTTGGTGCCTCACGCTTGCCCGGGAGCGCGTGGTGGCGCTTACGATCGCTGCAGCCGAAAAGGTGGCGACAGCAGTGGCAGCGGCAGCGGCTTGTTGTGTGCGGATCCCTCGTGCAAGCTGCACGACGCTCACGGCGCTCGCCATGGCGGCGATGAGTGCGTCGGTGGCGACGTTGGAGCACGCCATTGCGCTCATCAAGGGCGGCTGCGGCGGTGCGATGCTCGCGTGCGAGGCATGCGGTCGGTGCATGGGCTTGGGGTGTATCTGTGAGGCTACGGCCCACGCGGCGCTCAGTGCCGCCGATTGGTCCGTGGCATGCGCCAAGGCAGGGTGCTCCCTTGCAAGGGGCGGGTGCGAGGGCGTGGGAGGCGCGCTCGTCGCCCTCGCCACAGGAGTAGGCGGCTGCGTACGCGCAACGGGCGACGGAGTTGCCTCGCTCGCGGCCGCGGCAGCGCGGGCGGCGGTGGCGACGGCGGAACACGCATTGGCGCTCGTGCGTGCGTGCAGCTCCGATGGTCTCACCGGTCTAGCACTCGGCATCGCCAACGCCACGCTTGCCCTCGCAACATATGCTGCTGAGCTTGCGAGAGCGGGTGGCGAGAGTTGTGCCGCGATGGCGATCCGTGTCGCGTCGGCAGCCTCGGCGCTCACGCAGAGCATCGTCAGCGCGCTCCAAGCCGGCGCGGCTGGGCTGGTTGCTTGTGTCGGATCGCTTCTAGAGGCGGCGGGTCGTGCGGCTATGGCCGTCGCCCACGTCGCCGTGCAGCTGGGCACGTCGCCGTGCAATGGGCTGGCGGCCTTGGGCGCGGCGTGCGGCGGCGTCCTTGGGTCGCTGGGCGCCACAGCGGCGGCGTGTGCGGCGGGCCTCGCCACACAGATGAGTCTTCTCATCACGGCGTGCGGCCATACGCTCGACTCGCTCGTTGGCGCGATCTCTCATGCGGTCTCTGGCGCAGGAGCGCTCGTGCACGCCGCGGTGAAGGCGGCGGAGGCCACTTCTGCATATGCTGTCGCGCTGGCCAGCGCGACTGCGGCCGGCGTGGCCGGCGTTGCGAGCGTCGCGGCACTCGCCGCCGCGGCCGCGATGGCGGCGGCCGAGTACGCCTCCGCGGCGATCGCTCACGGCGGAGCAGCCCTCGTTGAGCGGTGCGGAGCGACGCTCACGCATCTGCTGGAGGCCGTTCAGAGCGGGTGCACGCGCCTCGCTGAGATGGCTCGGGTGGTTGCCCAAGTTACGATCAAGGGTGTCACCATGGCCGTCGGCGGGATAGCGATGGCCGCGCTCGCGGTGGGTGCTGGCGCGGTGTTCCTCGTAATGGCGGGCGGGAAGGGGATTGCGAGCGTCGCGGTCGCTGGAGGCACCTGGATGACACAACTCGCTGTGCAGCTCGGCCAGAGCCTCGCGTATGGCGGCATGGCTCTGGCCGAGCTCGCCTCCAAGCTCGCACGCGCGACGGGCGACGGGCTGCATCTGGCGGGCGACGGCGTGTGCTCCCTCGTACGGGCGTGCGCGAACGCGGCCGTCTTCATCGGCCGTCACACGCTCATCGGACTCAAGTACATTGCGATGGGCGTCCTCGCGGTGCCGGCGGCCATTGTGTTCGGCATCGCTCAGGCAGCCATCTTCTTGGGCAAGCAGGCGCTCGCTGCATGCGTGGCGACTGGTCACGGAGTGGCAGCGCTCGCCAAGATTGCGGCGCGCGGGGCCATAGCGTCGGGCGAGGCGGCTATGCATGCATGCCAAGCGACCGGCCACGCCCTCGCAGCGCTCGCTCGGGCAGCCGCCAGCGCGAGCGCCACCGTTGGTCGGCAGGTACTCCTATTGCTTGAAATGGGCGGCAAGGGCCTCGTCGCCGTCGCCTCCGGCCTCGCGACGGCGGCGAGGATCTTGGGTGAGTACGCCCTCCTCGCGGTGCAGATGCTTGGCAAGGGAGCCTGGCTCGCGGTCAAGTATACTGGCCTCGCCATTGGGGCCGTCATCGGAAGCATCGCCTTTGGGCTGTACACCGGGGTGGAGCTGCTCGTCACGGGCGTGTGGAAGCTGCTGCAGCTCGGGGGCCAAGGAGCGCTCTATGCCGCCCAGGCCATCGCGCACGCCGCCGTAGCGGTCGCCCAATTCACATGGTCCCTCGTCAAAGCCGCCGGCACGGGCATCGTCGTCGTCGTCGGCGGCGTTGCCTTTGGACTCCTGGAGCTCGCCAAGGGCATCGTCGCGGCGGCGGTGACGCTCGTCCTGGCGCTCGGACGCTGTATGAAAGGGTACCTCGTCACCCCGTGCGTGCGCGGCCTCAAGAACTGCCTGAGCGCCCTCGAGGATGGCGGGGAGGAGGCCGAGGAGGGGAGCCCCCGCGCTGTTCGGAGGGCAGCCCGGCTCGCGGCTCGACGACGCCTCGACGACGAAGATGGAATTTGAGGGCCGCCACTAGCAGGCCACTAGCAGGCCACTAGAGGGCCCCTAGATCAGGGCAGCGCAGCACCGCCAGACGCCCACGCCAAATCCGGGATCCCATTCGTACCCACGTCTCAGACCTCCCCTTAGATCAGGAATATGTTACATGTAGGACGCGGTATCGAGCACATTCCCCGACGGCGCGGTGGAAGCGGGGCCCGCCGGCCCCGTCTCTCTCTGGGACTTGGCGTGTCTTAGTTCATCAGAATGTGAAAACATATCTTTGACGCCAGTGTAAGCGAAGCACGCTTCCCCGTGTTGTTACATGTAGCTGGGCATCAGTGTAGCTGTCGGACCGGGGCTAACTGAGTGACTGCCGTGCACGTTCGTGAACCATTGTCGTGAACACGTAATGAACACGTTGGAACACCGAGAGTCAGTGTACAAGCTCTCGGTACCGATGTGATGACTGACACTGCGCTGGGCGGGAGCCGTCCTTTGAGACGGCGGTGTGGAGCGCGGGGGGGACAGCGACGAAACTGACTGTCGCTGTGAGTGAGTGAGTGAGTGAGTTATTGAGACACAGACTCACTCACTCACTCACTCACTCACTCGCTGTGAGCTGTGAAAGAATCTCTGCAAGTCTCGAAACGACAGATGAAACCGCATCGCGAAGGACCCCGACGATGCTCTCAGTTCGGGTGGCAGATGTTGGGCCCATAGGCCTCGTGCGGGCGCCACCGCCTCTCACTCTGGCCGCCGTGCGCGAGCTCCTTTCAGACCAACTCGCCGATCGGCTGCCGGAGCACGGCTACGCTTTCCTTGTGGGCGGCGTGGCCATCTCGGTCGGGCAGGAGGCGAATGAGGAGCTCTACAAAGAGGGCGACGTGTTCATCGTGGCCAATCCCGCACCGGGTACCGCGCCAGCGGCGCGATCTGTCCATAACTCGCCGTCCGTCACGCTAGTGCGCCAGTTTGTCGACGCCTTCACGTTCATGGCGCCCGACGAGCAGGCGGAGGCGGTGAGCCTGCTCCGGATGCGCCATCCGTCGGCAGCCGCGCTCTTCGACCGCGGCGCGCCGGGAACAGCCTCGGCGTCGGCTGCGCCGGTGCCTCCGCCACCACCGCCGGCCGCCGCTCTGGCTTACTCACCCCTGATGCCCGGCACCCCAGAGGCGCTTCCTCTCGACGAGCGTGTGGCGCGGCTCTACTTCGGCAAGGGCGGCTCGCGTGCCGCGTCGGCGGTGGCGGCGAGCGCATCGCTCACGCGCCCGAGCAGTGGCAGTGGCGTGCGCGTGGCGAGCGGCTACGGCGGCTACGGCGGCGGCGCAGCAGCAGTGGGCGCTAACCGAGGCCTCTCACCACGGCACCGCTCAGGCGCGCCTGCGTCGCCACGGGCATCGGGTGCGTCACCGTGCGCGACGAGCACCGCGACGAGCACCGCGACGAGCACCCCTGGGAGCGCGCGGGCGATCCGCCGCCCGGCGAGCCCCGCCGAGCGCTCCGCCGAGCGCCTGCATGCCGCGAATACGATCTCTTCCACCATCGCCAAGAGTCTCCGTGCAGACTTGGGCGCACGGCAGGAGGGTGCTGTAGTGATGGATGGGAACGGGGAGGCGAAATCGCTCAACGCGTTCGCGTGGGGGCTGCGCCGCAGCGGGGACGTGCCCCGAGTTGCCCCAGTCTCGCCCGCCCTAGCAGCCCTCGCGGCGGTCGTCGCTGAGAACGCGCGGACGCCGTTACGGGAACGGGTTCCACAGCCGCCATTTGGGGCGGGGGAGCGGCTCGCCGACACTCGCACGACGGCGCTCACACCCCGCTCCGAGAGCGCGACGCTCCGCGCGGCGAGTGCGAGCGCGCTGGTGTGGAGCGCGGGAGGACCACGACTCTCGTCTCCGCAGCGCAGCCCGCCCACCTCTGTCGGCACACGTGATGGAGGCTCGGCCAGGGTTGCTTTCGGCTCGGGCCGAGATCAACGGCCACTCGCGTCGCAGCTGGCCACGAGTCTCTCCATCCCGGTGCTGCCCTCGTATCCGCCCGAGCCGCGGGGAAGCGGCGTGAGCGCGCTCCCGGGTTGCTACTGATCCCTAAGCGCGCCTCGTCCTCCGGCGGCCTCCGCGGCAGCGGCTTCGTCAATGGCTTCGTCAACCCGTTGGTCCAAACTGTCGCGCCGTCCCGCCGCCTTGCACGTGCATGCGAGACCATGCTACGTGCATGCGAGACCATGCTTCGGAGCGGCAGGATTTACAATCATGGACTTACAACCAAATTGGACGCTCGGAACCCTCAGTGCACTCAGGGATCGGGATGGGCGTTAGGCCCTTCGAGCAGACATCAGACGCTCAGATGCATGCACGATGTGCGCTGCCGCATCGTGGCGAGGTCCGATGTGGGCTCGACGCTCGTCATGACGATCATGACCGATCGTTGACGCGGCCTTGCCAGGCTGACGCTCGTGGGTCGCGAGCAGGCCGAGCCATCGCATGTAAAATCAAAGGATCCGCATGCTTCACGATATACATATATACTAGAGTCAACTAAAAAGCTACGTGCGCTGATCGGTGAGAATCTGTCGGTGATCCTTCGTCTCGCCCCGCTCAACAAAACTTCAAAAGTCAGGGGCACTGGACTTGGTGTCGACGTTGGTGTTAGACTTAGGCGGCTCGTCGCCCTCCTCGGCCGCTGTGAGGCCCTGCTTCAGCTCGGGCGCGCTCATCCCTGAATACCAATCGTGCGCCTCCTTGGCCGCGCGCTTCGCGTGCCTCCATGAGAAGCGACAGCCTGTGACGAAATCGACGAAACCGGCGCGGCGCGACGCACGCGTAGTGGATGCAAGGCGACGGTGTCAGGTGGGCGGTTCGCGACGCGCGTTCACGCACGAGCACGGGAGCAGAGGCGCGCTGCTGCGAGGGTGGTCGTGTGGCGTGCGTGCGAGCGCCGTGTGCTTGCAGCGCACCATCCACGACGAGTCCCGGGAGCTCGCGCCAGTACACAATGTGAGGGAAGGCGTCCATCTGCTTGGCATCTGGCATCGGCATCTGCTTGTACTTGATGTTGTAGTAGGTGCCGCCGCCCGCGTACACGGTCACTCCTATCGAGAACAGGATTAGGAACAGCCCGCCGCCTGACAGCCCGCCCACAACCACTGCTGGCGGAGGTGCCAGTGTCGGGCACGTGTCGGGCGCGCTCGCCGAGATGACGTAGTTGTCCGTCGGATTCTCGGTGGTCACGTACGTGCCTGGCATGCTCGTGCCGCAACTGTACACCACTTGGGATGTGCGGCTCTCTTCGCCGCCCGAGTAACGGCAAGTGAGCTGGCCGGCCGCAGAGGTACACACCTGGTCTGACCAAAGGCCGGCGCTATGGCAGTAATAGTACGGGAAGAGGCCGCCGGTCGGCGGCTGGCTGGCCTGGATCACGGACGGGGCCTCCACATCGTGACAATTCAAAGTTAAAGACGCGCACACGCTCGTGTAGTAAGTGTACCCGTTATTGTCCTGCGCGGTGAAATAGCCTGCACTCGCCTTTCTCACAGCAAATGCGGAGAGATCCCAGCTCGAGCCGTCGCTACATAGGTACAAGCACGTGTTGGTCGCGTCGCGGGTGCAACCCATGAACTGCGCCCGCGTGGTGCTGACGACGGAGAGCAGAGAGTACAAGGTGGATCGCATGATGACGAGGACGAGCCGGTTGCTCCGCACGAGAGCACTGTGGAAAGCGACGTAGCGGAATCGTAACTAATTTGGTTGGGCCCTTCGAGCGAAACCCTATCCAGGAATTCAAATCGTCGGTTTCGGCAAGACTCGTTGACGTATACTGTCGCTTACTCGCTATTCTCCGATCGCAATTGATGTCGGACCCGCCAGCAGGCAAGCTGCGAGGGCACCACGCTGACAGAGAACCCCCTGGTTTGAACCCCTCGGTCAGCTGGGCGCTCGGTCCGTCGTTGGCCCAGCCCTCCTTGGCTGAGGCGCTGCAGTCCGAGGCGGAGCAGGACGACAGCTTGAGCGACTTCTGGGCGGCGCAGGGTCAGAGCATGGAGTCGTTGACTGAAGAGTCGTTAGCGCGCACCGCGACCGTGTCCCTCTCCCGGACGAGTACGAGGCTCAACAAACGAGCGCCGCAACGACGGCCGGCGGTGCAGGAGAACACGGAGGTGCTCGCGTCCTACTCGCCGCAGATTTTGATCGATCACCTCATGTCGGGCCCCCTTCGTAACGATCCACTGACGAGCGACTCGCCGCCCGAGCGGCTCTCCTTCTGGGGCGCGGTCGTCTTCGTCGACGTGAGTGGCTTCACCAAGCTGAGCGAGGCGCTCTCCAAAGAGCACGGCGCCGTCGTGGGCGCCGAGCTGCTCAACGAGTACATCAACTCGTTCTTCGAGCAGCTCATCGACGTCGTGCTCGCCTCGGGTGGCGACATCATCAAATTCGCGGGCGACGCGATGCAGGTCATCTGGCGCGTGCCCGAGACCATCACCTCGGAGAGAGCCGGCACGCGTGTGGAGCCACCAAACCAGTTCCTCTATGGCCTCGAGATCGCGGGGCTGCCGGAGCTCGTGCTGCAGGCAGCGCGCTGCTGCCTGGCGATGCTCACCAAGTTCCATGGGTTCACGCCGACGAAGGGTGTGTCCCTCGCGCTGCACATGGGCATCGGCGCCGGCTTCATCGACGGCTTCATCGTGGGCGGCGTACAGAACAAGTGGGAATTCTTCATCGCGGGCGAGCCCATCGAGCAGATGAGCGAGGCTGGCGAGATCGCAACCTCGGGCGAGCTCGCGCTCTCGACGCGCGCGACGCAGGCGCTCATGACGGCGCTCGAGGCCGCGGCGCTCGAGTCGCGCCCGAAGAAGCTCAACCGGCACGACCGAAAGCGATACGAAGCTCTGGCGGCGCTCGATGCCAAGCTGCGCAAGGGAAGCTGGGAGAAGAATGGGAGTGGGCACGACTTTTACTTGATCGTCGGCCACTCGTCGTCCGTCCTCGAGACGCTGCTGCGCTCCGATCCCGTCGCGTGGGTCCTCCGCCCCTTCGAGCTAAGTCCTTCGGAGGCGAACAGGAGCAGCGCCGCCGTCGAGTACCTACCCTCCTTCTTCTTTCGGAGAGCGGCCGCTGCCATCGGCGCCGTGGCGGGCGCCATGGGCCGCCCAGAGCGTGCATCCTCTGATCCCGGAGCCAGCGGCGCGCGGTCCGCGCTCTCCGCATCCCACCTCGACGAGCCTCTCGCCTCGACGTACCCGGGCCCCCTCTCCGAGACGAGCCTGGATGGACTGGACGAGGACTCCGGGGAGATTCCCTCCCCTTCGCGACGTGTGCTTCTGAGGGAAGCTACCTTCTCCGACTCACTCACCTCCCCAGGGAGGGAAGTCGCCTTCTCTGCCTCGCTCCAAGCTTCGAGGCAGGAAGCCGTCGCGAGTCGCGCGCCCCCGAGCTCTGCTCCCTCGCTGCGCCGAGCGGCGACCTCGTCCAAGGGCTCGTTTGTGGGCGGCGAGGGGGCGGCGCGTCCCAAGCCCCAGCGCACGAGGTCATGGATCGTGCGCAAGGCAGCACCGCGCTCGAGCGATGAGCTCTCCACCGACGCGGCGGAGCTCGTCGCGCAGCAGCAGCAGCAGCAGCGTCGTCGCGAGCGTCTCGAGCTGCTGCTGCGCTCCTTTGTCCCCTTGCTCGTCGAGGAACGCGTCGAGGCGGGTGCGCGAGATGGGTGGCTCTCGGAGAGATTGCATGCTGATTGCATGCTGATTGCCTCCCTCATCAGGTGCGCGAGATGGGTGGCTCTCGGAGAGTCGGAAGCTCGTCTCGGTCTTCATCAAGATTGCGGGGCTGGGTCCGAGATTGTGCGAGGTTTCGTCACTCCGGACCCTGCACGCGGCCGTCAAGGTGGTGCAGACGACCATCTGCCGGTACGGCGGCCAGGTGCTGCGCCTCATCTGCGACGACAAGGGAGTGCGCTTCCTCGTTGGCTTTGGCATGCCTGGCCGGCATCACGAAGATGACGAGTCCCGCGCCGTGGTCGCCTCCGTCGAGCTGTGGAAGCTCCTACCCGAACTGCCGCACTGTAACCAACCACGCTCGGGACAGCGCGGCCTCATCCCCGCAATCGGCATCACGAGCGGCACCGTCTTCTGCGGCGAGGCGGGCTCGATTCGCCGGCGCGAGTACACCCTCGCCGGCGCACGTGTCAACCTCGCCGCACGCCTCATGTCGCACGCCGCCAAGCGTGCGGAGAAGGAGGGCCTTGCGGGGTGCGTCATAGTGTCGCAAGAGGTGCGCGATGCTGTCAACGTGTCGCTCGAGCGCTCGCCCGAGCTCGCCCAGGTGTGCTGAGGACCTCTGATGGCCGCTGATGGCCTCTGATGACCGCTGATGGCCGCTGATGGCCTCTGATGACCGCTGATGACCGCTGATGGCCTCTGATGACCGCTGATGACCGCTGATGGCCTCTGATGACCTCTGATGGCCGCTGATAGCCTCTGATGACCTCTGATGCCTCGCTCTGTGCCCCGAGCTCGCGCAGCTCTGCGCGTTCCTCACGCTACCTCCGCACGCCTTCAAGGGCATCGCTGAGCCACTGCCCATCTTCGAGGCGACGCAGCCGGCCGAGGCGGCCTCGGCCGCGGTGGCCGATTCACAGGCCGCATTCGGTCAGGAGGTGCCGAGCCGGATCCAGGGTCTCATCCAGGGTCTTGGTGTGCGCCCAGTACAGCGCCCATGCAGAGGAGGGGCTCAGAAGCTCCCCTCGCGCGTCGGCGCTCCGGGCTCAGTGCAGCGCGCTGCCGAGCGCGGCGGGCTGGGGGGCGCCGAGTTGGGCACCGAGCTGCGAGCTCGCAAGGTGTTGGTGGGGCGCGCGACGGAGCTCGCGCGGCTGTGCGAGCTGCTCAACACGGCGCTCGAGGGCGGCGAGGACGTGGGTGCGCCCGCGACGGCGCTCTCGGCAGCGGGGGCTGCGCTCTCCCATCAATGGCAATCAGAGGTCATCAGTGGCCCTCAGGGGGCTGCAAACTCGGCCGCCTCGCTCGCCTCACGAAACTTGATGGCTCCTCCCATATTTGGGATGGCTGCTCCCATATTTGTCGTCGGCGCCACCGGCATCGGCAAGAGCATGCTGCTCCGCTCCTTTCTAGGCCACGCACGACAGCAGACGCCGATGGTGTTCGAATCTGCGGCCGTGGCGATCGAGGCGACCACCCCTTTCTATATTTGGAAGGCGATCTTCCGCATGCTGCTTGCACCGGAGACGGTCGCGCAGCTCGCCACCCTCTCGGCCGCGGTGCGAGAGGTGGAGCCGGAACCCTCTCTGTCCGCTCTGTCGCGACTCTCCAAGGTCCAGCCCCAGCTCGCCCGCGACGACGCTAGCGCCGTCGCGGGCGCCTCGGAGGAGGACGTGTCGGTGGAGCTTCCGAAGCGTCTCTCGATGACCTCGATCTCGATGCCCCTCCGTCAACGCTCGCTCAAGAGAATGACGACGGTCTCAAGCCGTCGATGGTTCGGGGGGGCGGCCTCCGGGGGGGCAGCCTCCGGGGGGGCGACCGCGGACGCCGGGGTCGCGCTCGGGACGGCGCTCGAGGATGCTGGCGCGGGGGACGGCGGCGAGGGCGAGGGCGAGGACGAGGGCGAGGGCGAGGACGAGGGCGAGGGTGAGGACGAGGGCGAGGGCGCAGCCGGCGTTGCGGACGAGAACAACAACGCGTCGGTGCAACTAACGACGTCGACAACGGCCGGCGGCGACGTACGCGTGCAATGCGCCCTGCATCTCGGCCACCACGACGCTGCCCACCATGGCGCCGCCCACCACGGCGAGGTTCGCGTGCAATGCGCCCTGCATCTGCGCGCCGAGCACAAGGCGTTCATTGCCGTGTCGTCCGATCTGGATGCGGCCTTCGCTGCACGTGTGGATTCGATCGGTCGCGAACCGAATACGCGCCGTCTCGAGCAAGTAGCCTCATTGGAGCCGAACACGCTTGCCAAGCCGTCGCCCCCGCCGCCGCCGCGCCGTGCCGAGCGCAGTGCCGAGTCGCGCCAGACGCTCCCAAAGAACTTTCGAGTCCGAACGGCGGGCAGCGTCGTCGTGGGCAGCGTCGTGGAGACGCTCGGCACGACGCTGGGCCTCGCCATCCCACTCCGTTCAGGCGATAGTGGCGCCCTCAAGGGTGCATCGCCTCTCGACCCGCCGGCGCCCGTCAGCTCCGTCGAGGTCTCGTCAGGTCTCGTCAGCTCGATCGAGGTCTCGCCGACGCTGCCGCTGCCGTCGCCGACGAGCGCGCCGGCTGGGCCTTCGGCGGCGGCGCGCTGGAAGGACGCGCTCTCAACAGTCCTATGCCCCACCACTGTGGGGATGACGGTCCACCCCGCGCGTGATGCCAAGCTGCTCGAGGACGAGACCGTGCGACAGCTGGCGCCTCTCCTCAACCCGGTGCTCGCGAGCACGCGTGGGACGGCCTACGCGCACATCGTGGACAATGCGGTCACTCGCGGCATGACGAACCGCATCCGAGAGGTGAATCAACTCAAGGTGATGACGCGCGTCCTCGAGATTAAACTTGGAGGCGTGCGCGGCGTGCTGGCCCTCGAGGACTGTCACTGGATGGACTCGGCCTCGTGGCGACTGATCAAGCAGGTGATGCCGCTGCTTCACGGCAGGCTACTCCTCGTAGTGCTCACACGCTCCTCGCTCCTCGACGACACTCGCCAGGGTGGCACCGGACCGAACGCCGTACCAAGCGCCGCACCGAGCGCCCCCTCGAGTGCCCCCGCGAGCGCCCCCGCGAGCGCCCCCGCGAGCGCCGTACCAAGCGATTCCTTTCGCAACGGCGCCACTGCCCGGGCGCCGCTCGACGCCTTCGACCTGTACCGGGAGGCACGGCGTGCAGAGCATGCAATGCATCTGGCCGGGCTGGCCGACACGGAGCTGCGCGCGATGATATCTCATCAGCTCGACGTGGAGTCCGCAGCCCTTCCGCGCGAGCTCGTGCAACTCGTCTCACAACGCTCCGAAGGCAACCCACTGCACGCGCTCGAGATGGTCAAGCTCCTTCGCGAGCGCGGCGCCATCGCAATCCTCTCCGCCAAGGAGGCTCAAGAGCGTGGGTACCTGCCTAATTTGGGTAGCGCTCGCCTTTCTGCCAAGGAAACGCCCGCGACCGTGCAACCTCTTGCCAAGGCTACTACTACTACTACTACTACAGAGAGCCACCAAGTGCCCACTCCGGCGCCATCCAAGAAGGCTCATCGGCGAACCACATCGGCGCCGATGCTCACTGCGACAGAGCTCGCCGTGCCAGGTCGTTCTGTGAGGCAGCCCAGCGCCTTGATGGTCAAGCCAATGGGGGCCGCCGCCGCCGCCGCCGCCGCCTCGCCCACCAGCCCGAGCCCTCGTGCACTTTCGTCGAGGGTGAGTGCGAGCTCAAGTGCGAGCTCAAGTGCGAGCTCAAGTGCGAGCTCAAGTGCGAGCTCAAGTGCGAGCTCAAGTGCGAGCTCAAGTGCGAGCTCAAGTGCGAGCTCCGCGCCAGGCGTGCGCTACGCCCTCGGCAGCGCGGTGTATGTGAAGCGGAGCAACGGAGAGGAGAGCATTGCCTTTGTGACGGAGTACGATGCGGCGAAGAGACTCTACACGGTGGAGCTCGAGCAGGCTGGCTCTGGCAAGTTCAAGCAGAGCCGGGAAGACGGGATGCGAGATCGAGACCGAGATCGAGATCGGGAAGATGAGATGCGAGAGGGGCCGAGCGCTCTGTCGGGCGCTCTGTCGTTGAGGATGAGTACGAGCTCGACGCCTTCTTCGCCCACGACGACGCCTTCTTCGCTCACGGCGACGCCTCCCCCGCCAACGGCGACGCCTCCCCCGCCCACGACGACGCCTTTGGCGGGTTCTGAGCGCCGGCGCCGCCCGAGGTCATTTTCCTCAGAAGAAGAGCCTGACGAGCAGCCGTCGATCAAGACGGCGCTTGCACATTCAAGTTCGCAGGGCCTCCTCACGCCGCCCGTCGCGCCCACGACGGCGCCCACGCACTACGTGCTTCTCAACTCTGCAAAGTTCGACGAGGGGATTAAGGCGCCCAAGGACCTGATCCCCGACTCGCTCAAGGCCATCGTGACCGAGCGGATCGATAATCTGTCGCCGGCGCTGCAGTTACTCCTCAAGACATGCTCCGTCGTGTGTAACGGCGACTTTGAGCTCCACATGGTGATCGCGATCCACCCGTCGACGATTGCCTCGGATTGCATGCTGATGGCCTCCCTCATTGCATGCAGGTGATCGCGATCCACCCGACGACGATTGCCTCGGATTGCATGCTGATGGCCTCCCTCATTGCATGCAGGTGATCGCGATCCACCCGACGACGATTGCCTCGGATTGCATGCTGATGGCCTCCCTCATTGCATGCAGGTGATCGCGATCCACCCGACGACGCTGCTGCGCGCGGAGGCGGTGCGGCTGCTCGATCAGCTAGTCGAACTCGAGATCATTACGGCCGACGCGCAGCCGGGCTTGGCGCCCATGATGGCGCCTGCCAATGGCGCCGAACTTTTGCATCGAACAACAAGCTTGAAGCGCACCTACCGGTTTGCGTCGACGCTCGTACAGGAGGTGAGCGCCACCTCTCCTCGCTGATGACATCTGATGACCTCCCTGATGACCTCTGATGATGTCCAGGAGGTGAGCGCCACCTCTCGAGAGTTCCGACCAACAAACCCTCGACCCCAGCCCCCCATCCCTTCCCCTCCTCGACCCCATCCCCCCACCTCTTCCCCCACCTCTTTTCCCGCCTTGCCTTTGATGTACGCAACGCCATTACTATCTGACGCCTCGTCACGGTGGCTTACGATGGAGAAGATCTCTTGTTGTGTCTGAGGCTCACCTCCACCTTTCCCCGCCTCGCCTCCCCACCCCCCCCACGCTCACCTCCACACCTTTCCCCCGCCTCGCCTCTCCCAACCCCCCCAGGCA
>Ga0210242_101518_pt1 | contig 16934 bp, 7 predicted proteins | sample ChrtobMeP5a_16mM_FD_155445 | JGI IMG/M metagenome (GOLD analysis project Ga0210242, IMG submission 155445) | Chrysochromulina tobin associated microbial communities from unialgal haptophyte culture, Seattle, Washington, United States - P5a_16mM | ecosystem: Host-associated > Algae > Haptophytes >... | reverse complement strand
AGGGGCCCGAGCGGACGGAGTCCATGGTGCCGGGCTCGAGGTCCATGAGGATGTTGCGGGGCACATAGCGGCCGCCGGTGGCCTCGTTGTAGTACACGTTGATGCGCTCGAGCTGGAGGTCCGAGTCGCCGTGGTACGTGCCGGTCGGGTCAATGCCGTGCTCGTCGGAGACGACCTCCCAGAACTTGGCGCCGATCTGGTTACCGCACTGGCCACCCTGGACTGCGACGATCTCACGCATTTCTGTTGATTGGTTGTCTGCGCGCGCGCGCGGGGCGGGGGCGAGTGCGCGTGAGTGGTGGGGAGAGCACATCGGGAGCGCGAATAATGCGCAAGAACATCGAGATGAGTCAGGGGCGGGGGTTGTGCAGGACGCCAACTGGAGAGGGGCAAGGAAGGCCTAACGCACTGGTGTTCCGTGCACTTTTTGGGCCGGAAACGGCCTGAGGACGAGATGAAGGCTTTCATCAATGATTCACAGGGTGCGCCATGTCCACAGCCCCCCGCGTTCTTCTCGCCATCGTACCGCTCGCCATCGCAGCCTCCAACAACTGCCCCAACACGCACGACGACAAGGAGTGCGAAAGCTGGGCAGCGAGCGGCGAGTGCGACAGGAACCCAGGCTTCATGAAGCACGACTGCCGGCGTTCGTGCAACGCGTGCGACTGGCGGGACACGTACTGCGTCGACAAGCTCTCGGAGCCGCCTGCGCTCGAGGGCACCGGCAAGATCACTGCCACGATTGAGCGCGCCGCCACCTTCACCGAGTTCGGACCTATCATCCGCAGCAGCCCGCACTTTGAGAAGCCTGGCCCATGGGTCATCACGTTCGACAGGTTCATCAGCGAGGAGGAGGTCGACGCCTTTATCAGCTCGACTGAGAGTCACTTTGATCGCTCGCTCGCCGGCGACGTGATCTCGCCCGTGCGCACTTCGCAGCAGGCGTGGTGTCAGGTGGATCCGTGCGTGAACCACCCGCTGGTCAACCGCGTGCACGATCGCGTCGTGAACGTGACTGGCATCCCCAAGCAAAACGCCGAATTCTTCCAGGTCCTGCGCTACGAGCCCGGCCAGTTTTACAAGGTGCACCACGACCAGAACGCCGATCCGGACTCGCTCATGGGAGTGCGCCTCTTCACCTTCTTCATCTACTTGCGCTCGCCCGAGAGCGGCGGCGAGACCTGGTTTCCACAGCTCAACCTCACTGTCCAGCCGAAGGCGGGCTCCGCGCTCATGTGGCCTAACGTGCTCGATGACGACCTGACGGTGGCGGACATGCGCACCAACCACGAGGCGATGCCGCCTCTCGCAGGGATGAAATTCTCTGCCAACCTGTGGCTTCATCAGTACGACTTCCGCGGACCGAATGTTCACGGGTGCGAGATGGACAGGAAGGCGCGCAAGTACAACCGGCACCAAGCTCATGCGCACGACCATGAAGAGGAGGAGAAGCCGGGCCCCATCCTCCTCGATATGCCCATCGGGACGCCCCCCGACCCGGAGGACCAACGATTGCCTATGGTCGACCACTACGCGCCGCGCCCCGAGCACAGAGTGGAGCTCTGATAGAGACTCGCATAGTCACGCCCCAGGGGGCACCCACAGGTCTCTCAGCTTTATCATTTGCCTTAGGTGTAGTCAGACTTTTCTCACGTATTTACTCAACATCTCGATGATATGTATAGCGACTCGACTCCGCGTCGCGAAGCGAGTTCCGCTGCGCTCCCCGGTGCGCGCGTGCCGGACGCGTGCTCCGATCTCGGCTACACGGCTGTTCGGGCATGCCGAGTTGGCACGTGAAGCGCAGAGCGGTTCGGACGGGCAGAGCGGACCAACGGCAACGCGCAGGCGAGGTAACTCCTAGATGCGCGGTAGATTCGCGGGAGCGCGCGATGGAGGCGGCCTTCATGATTTCGAGCATCTGCTCCCTCCTGCATCCCGCGCGTTCGCACGCCGAGGACGCGAACAACGAGGTTGGTCACTCATGTCCCAAAGAAAGTGAGGACCTTCTCGAAGTTCTTGGTGCCGATCTTGTCCCTCACGTTGAGCGCCGCAGTACTACCGTACCCCTTGCTATCATTGCGCGGTCGCCACATCGCAGCGGCGCCGCCTTGGTCCGCATGCTTCTCGCGCATCTTCTCCTTTTCACGCTCGAGGAAGGCGTTCACAACGGGTGCCTTCTTCTGGGCTGGTGGCGGCGGTGCCGCGGCCCCCGGTCTCGGCCGGTCCACGTGACCTGCCATCGACCTTTTTTGGGCCGCTCGTGCATCTTCCGAAGCATCTGTCACCTTCCATCCTCGGACTACCCTCAGACCATCCTCGGGAGGCGGCGCTGGTGGCGGCGGCGGCCTCGCCCCCGGCATGCCACCGAGGCCGATCGTTTCGCCCGCCGTGAACACGTTTCTGGCCATGCCGCGGATCCCTTCGCCTCCTCCGCCGCCCGCAAACGCCGTGATCAAGTTGAGGCCGGCAGCGGCGGCTTTCAGCACCGTCGATCCCTTGTCAACGGCGGCGGTGGCGGCGGAAGTGGCGGCGGTGGCGGCGGCGCGTCTGTTCTGCGCACCGTCCCCGGCCCTATACAGCTGGAGCTCATCCTCGTCGAAAGCCTCTGTCGAAGGCCCCGGTTGCCTGCCCTTGTTAGCAGTGGCGTGGAACGACTTGAGGTGGCCCCAGTCCAACGCGGCGCGTCGCACCGCTTTCATGTCCATGTTGAGCCGCCCGCCCTTGCCAACGAAGCGCAAGAACTCTGCGATCTCGAGCTGCGCGTCCGCCGACACGTCGGCACTGTCGAAGGCTTCGAGGAGCAGCCGCCGCTTGTACGCGTCCGGGTTGCCCGTCGCGCGTCCATATGCCTTGAGCGCGGCCACGAACTCACTCGGCGTCAGCTGACCGTCCTCGTCCTCATCGAAGGCTTTATAGAAGGCGATGCACGCCTCGGCATCCGCGTGAGTCACGTGCGGCAGCTCAATCAACACGCCGCTCGCCTCGAGCTCCTCGCGCAGGTTAGTCGAGTACTCGTCCATGGCGAGGGCTAGTTGCGCGTCGGCCTGCGCGTTGAAGAAGGGTGCCGCATGGGCCACGCCAGAGCGCCCACCGGGCCCGACGCCGGCGGCCTGAGCCAGTGCGCCCGAGTGGAGCTGCATCTTGCCATCCAGGCCCGCGTACCGCAGAAAGTCGCCCAGGCTGAGCGCCCCTGATTGAGTCGAATCCGCTGCGTTGAAGTGGCGCCGGAGCTTGGCCGCACTCATCGTCTGCTTCGTCACCTTCGCGTAAGCTTGCATCGCCGTGTTGAACTCCTCAAAGCCCAGCCATCCGGCGCGCCGTGTGTCGAACTTGTCGAAGAGCGCCACTGACGCGTCCACGGCGGCCGTTGGAACGTGGGGTAGCTGCCTCAGCGCACCGTCCGCTTCGAGATGCTCACGGAGCATAGCTTCGTAGGCGAGGCCGCGCCCCTGCACCCGCAGTGCCGCGCTCTCTTGCACCCGCCGTCCGGCGGCGATCTGCGCCTCGAACTCCGCGGCGCGCGCCTTCGCCTCGGCCTGTCGGTGCTCCGCCTCGTCCGCCTGCCGCCGTGCCTCCTCCGCTGCCTGCTCCGCCCGCCTCTGTTCTTCTCGTGCCTGCTCGCGGCGCGCCTCCGCTTCCTCGAGCGCGCTCCGCTTCTGCTGAGTGCGCTGCTCGACGAGCTGCTTCGCCTTGAGCACGCGCTTCTGGCGCGCGAGCAGCTGCAGCAGCTCATGGAAATCGACGTCGCCGTCGGCATCGAGATCAGCGCGCCGCAGCAACCCCGAGAGCTCCTCCTCGGTGTACGTGTGTCCATCGGCCGCCGCGAGCTTCTGAACGACGAGACTAAAGGAGCGGGGCGAGAGCGCCCCGCGTCGGTCGTGGTCGTGCCGCCGGAATGCGGCGGTCGCGCGCTCGATGTCAGCCGCGCTCAGGCCTTCGGTATCGAGGTCGCTCAGCAGGCTCTTGAGAGCATCGAGCCGGCGCTGCCCCGGAGCAGCGGACACGATGCTCATGTACTCCTTGAAGTCGATCGCGCGGGAGTGGTCGGCGTCAAGCCGGTGGAAGGCAGCCCGCAGGTGCATCTGGTCGATTGGGGGCACGTTCGCGTCACCAGCGAGCATCTCCCGTACGGCCGCGGCGAATTCGGCATACTGGAGCGTGCCATTGCCATCGGTATCGTACATGCGGAAGGCGCGCACAGCTTGCGCTAGCTGCGTCTCACTGATGCCATCAATCGCTCCGTCCAAGTCGCCGCTGTCACCGCTGGCGCCGGCTCCGCCCTCTTTGTCGGCGTGCGCGGCGCTGGCAATGAGACTCGCATACGTGCGCAGGCTCTCGTTCGCGGCGGCCGAACTCGCGTCGCCACCGCCGCCGACGCCGACGCTGCTGCTGCTGCTGCCCGCGCCGCCGCCGAGCGCGCGGTCTACTGCCGCTGCTGCCGAGGCATGGCGCGGCCGCGCGCCCGTCGGCCCACAAGCGCCTGCACCACTGCCACGCTCAGCGATGGCCGCGGCTTCGAGGCGCTTGTGGAAGACGTTGCTGTAGAAGCGAGAGCCTGCGCGGTCACCGGCGGTCGCGGCCCGTCCCTGGCGTACGCCAAAGTCGCGCTCCCACTGCTCCAGCAGCACGTCCAGCCTCGCCACCTCCAGGGCCGCCTCTGCTGCATCCATTGGCGGCGCATCGGCTGCTGCGTCTGTCGCCGCGTCGGCCCGGCGCGCCGTGGCGGGCTCGCGCTCGGAGTTCGAGAGCTCAGTCGAGTGCTTACGACTACCGTGACGCCGCCCACTGCCACTACCGCCGCCGCCGCCGCCGCCGCCGCCGCCGCCGCCGCCGCCCCCTTCTCGGCGTCGAGGGCGATGTTGATGATGATGTCCATTGCTCTTGGGTCGATCGCGATGGCTCCGCGTGTGCCGATTGCCGTCCTCATCATCTCCGCTGGTGCCACCGCCTCGGCTACTTGCACCCTTGGCCGATTTATAAATGCGGGCCAGCCTGCGATATTCGCTAGACGCTGCCTTATCGTCGTCCGTGGGCGGATGGCCCGCGCGACTCTCGAAGGCGCGAGACCATGCACGGAGTGCCTCGCGAGCTGAGCCCAGTGACATGCCGCTAGGCTGCCTGCTGCTGCTGCCTTTGGATGCTGCTGCCGGTGGCTGCTGCTGCTGCTGCTGCTGGCTCGCGCTAGCTTGCTGCATCTGCAGGGCGAAGGGGAAAGATGGCGGCGAAAACGCTCCACGCGGATCTTCACCAATCGACACACCGCTGCTGATGGCTGCGACCCGAAAGTGATACAAAATGCCAGTCTCGAGCGCTGCTGATGGTAACGCAAGCTTGGGCGCTTTGTTGCGGGTACTGCCAGACACGAGGAGTGACCGTAGGCTCAGAAAGATCTCAGAGGATGAGGGGTGTTCGCTCGAATTCGAAGTCACGTACTCCGCAACCAGAGTTCGCCAATCAAGCGGCAACCGCTTCGCGGCTGCTGCCGCGTCCTGCGCGCACATCTCGACGCAGTACCCGCTCACCGTGCCGAGGATTTCAGCGGGCGGCGGCGGCTCCCAGCGCAATATCAGTGGCGTGCTCATGCCATCGCCCAAAACTGTGGGCATGGAAGTCGGCATTACAAACCAGGCGTTGTCTAGGAGGAAAACTACGGGAGGAAAACTTGAACTAACTTCAGCAACTTTGAGATACTCAGAGATATGATCAACAATGTAACCTTTGCGTCGTCTAAGGAGCCCGCACACCTCGCCTCGAAGCGGCCGCGTTGCGTGGCTGCGCCGCGCTGCGAGCGAGCGCAGGTCGGTGCGGCGCCAACACGCGACCAACAACTCGTCCAGTTCCTCCTCTCACTGCACGCCCGAGCCTGCGAACATCTTGGCGCTCTGCGCCTCCTGGTCCTTGCGCAGCTTGGCCTTGTACGACTGGATGTCCCCGTTCCAAGGCGTGATCTTCTTCTCGTCGCATACCCAAATCGAGTCGGCCACCTGCTCGAGGAGGCGGAAGTCGTGAGACACGAGGACCACGCCGCCCGAGAACTTTTTGATGGCTTGCGCGAGCGAGTCGATCATGTCCATGTCGAGGGGGTTGGTAGGCTCGTCGAGCAGCAGCATGTGTGGGTTGCGCAGCGACATGAGGCAGAAGACGACGCGCGCGCGGAAGCCGGGCGACATAGTCTTCATAGGCAGCGTCTGCTTGTTGCCCGTGATGCCGAAGACGCCGAGCTTGCCTCGCCAGTCAACAACGTCCATCTTCTGCAGGCCGGAAGCGGTGACAATGCCGTTCGGGTACAAGTCCGCCATGAAATCGAGTGGCGTCTTCTCGAGGTCGAGTACGTCCTCTGAGTGCTGGTTGTACCGGCCGATGCGCAGGTGCGGATTGCGACGGATGTCGCCCTCGGTCGGCTTGATTTCTTGCTCCATGAGCTTGAGTAGGGTGGACTTGCCCGCACCGTTGGGGCCCACGAGCGCGATGCGGCTGTCGCAGTCGATGCCAAACTCGAGGCCCGTGTACAAGTAGTCTGCCTTCTTGCCCGAGTACGAAAACGAGACGTTCTGGAAGGCGAGCACGGGCGGCGGGATCTTTTCGCTGTTGGGGAAGGTGAACCGGAAGACGGGGTCGGGTTCGACCTTCTTGGTCAGGCCCGCCTCGACCATCTTGTCGATGATCTTTTGCTTCGACTGCGCCTGCTTCACGAGGTTCGAGTAGGTACCGCACGACGAAATGAACTCCTTCAGGTGCTTGATGTCGTCCTGCTCCTTCTCGTAACGTTTCTGCTGGTTGACCTCCTGCTCCAGGCGAGTCTGCACGTAGGAGGCGTAGTTGCCGCCGTACAGCTCGAGGGTCTGGCGGCAGGTCAAGTGGTAGATCTTGGAGCACACGCCGTTGAGGAAGTCGGCCGAGTGGGAGGTCATGATGAGGATCGACTCCCACTTGGCGAGGTAGTCCTCGAGCCACACGCACGCGCCAAGGTCGAGATGATTTGTAGGCTCGTCGAGAACGAGCAGCATGGGACGAACGAAGAGCGCCTGCGCCAGCGCGACACGCATGCGCCAGCCGCCCGACATGTCCTTGGTCATCCGGTGCATCATCGTCTGCGAAAAGCCCAGGCCGAAGAGCAGCTCGCCCGCGCGCTTCTCGAAGGTGTTCGGGTCCATCTTGTCGAGCTTGTCGTAGATGGCCTCGAGGCGCGGGTCCTCGGGGCCCGTATCGCTCATGATGGTCTCCTCGAGCTTCTCGAGCCGCTCCTTCTCTTCGCGCACAGTGTCGATCACCGCCTGGATCGCCGTGCGGTCGCTCGGGGGTGCCTCGTGGTCAAGGTACCAGATGTCGATGAACGAGGGGATGGGAACCTGGCGGGACGCGATGCACTTGAGCAACGTGGTCTTTCCCGCGCCGTTCTGGGCGATCACGCCGTATCGGTGCCCCCACGTGAGCTCGAAGTTTTGGTCCTCGAAGAGCAACTTGCCAAAGAGCGAGATCGAGAGCGACTGCACCTTGACGTCCTTGGAGTCGTTTCGGGAGGCCAGCACGCCTGTGCACACGGCGAACTTGAGCGTGCCCTCGTCGAGCTTCTGCAGCGACCCCGAGGAGTCGGCGGTCTCAACGTGCTCGCCAAGAGCTGACTTCTCTTTCGCCGCCTTGGCAGCCGTTTTCGAATCCAGCTTCTTGCCCTTCTCAGGCTTAGCCGAGGACGCGCCGCCCTCGCCCTCGCCATCCTCGCCACCCTCCTCGCCACCAGCCTCCGTGCCATCCTCCTCCTCTTCGTCCTCGTCCGGTTCGCCATGCAGCGCAATATCCTTCTCCTTCTTCTTGGCAGCACGCTCGGCCTTCTTCCGTTCGGCCTCGGCCTTCTTCTCCTCCTTTGTGAGCTTCTTCTCGAAGAGCTGTACCTCGCCCTTGTTTATACCGCCGAAAACGCCCATGCCACTCTTGGCCATGCGCTGTCTATCCTCCTCGGTCATCTCGGAGTCGAGTGCCTTCTTCATGGCGAACGCCGCCTCCTTGGCCGCGCGCTCCTTTTTCGGCATGGTGCTGTAAAAGGCGGAAAAGGAAGGACTGTTGGTGCGCACCTTGGTGGCCGTGCGATGCGGCGACTGTGATCGGCAAGGCAGAGCGAGCAGAATGGCGTGTCAGGCAGGGACGTGGGAGCAGAGACGTGCTGCAGAAAAGATCGTCTCATAGGAAGCCGCAGCAGGGCAGAGAGTGCTGGAGCATCGTCTACCGCCGCGGTCTTCGTCGTCTTCCTCTGAGATGCCGCCAGAGATGCAAAAACCCGCGAAAAGTCAAGCATGTCAAGTCAAGTCAAGTACAGGTACGCCTCTTAGAAAAACCACATATTAGCATTTCGTTGCGTCCGTGTTCCAAAACCCTGACGGAGATTTCTTCGAGATTTGGCGGATTTGGTAATGTTGGCTGCTGAGCGCTGTGCGCCCGGTGCATCGCAGGCCGAAGAGCTCGTCCAGCCACCCCGGCCGCCTCCAGCGGGGATTTCGGTCATCTCAAAGTTCGACACGCTCCGGCAGCCGCAGCTCGATAAAGTCCTCGAGTTGGAATGTGAAGCCTTCCCGCCATGCGAGCAACTTGGCTCCGTGCTCTTGCAGCAGCAGGCGGCACTGCGCACGGGCGGTCTTCTGATCGCCGAGGTTGGGATGCACGTCGTGGGGTTCTGCCTCGTATCGCGTTCGGCCTCGTCCGGGCTCATTGCCAAGCTTTGCGTAGGCTCCGCTTTCCAACGACGCGGCGTGGGCTCCTCGCTCCTCGCCCGCGGTATTGCCGAGCTCGAGCAGCCCACTCGATGCGGAGTGGGTGTGAATGAGATCATGCTGCACGTCGACCCGGAACGCACCGGCGCATGCAACCTGTACCGCGCCTTTGGCTTCGAGCGTATGGCGCTCCTGCCCCAGTACTACACGGACGGAAGGGCAGCCCTGCTCATGCGGCGCCTTCGGCCGAGGTAGCCCCGTGAGGCGGAAAACCACACGAGAGCACACGGATCCGCCGCGTAGTACAGTCGAGTATAATATCAGATCATGAGCTATGTTGACGACCACGTGGTCTCTCGAGGCGATCGACTCGCGGCTGCGGCTCCAGCTCAGGTCAGGGGCCGCCAGCCACTAGTGGCGAGGGTGTAATCTGAGAACCCCTGGGAGTTAGGGGACCGCGATGGTACCATTCGAATCGCCGTCGCGCGTAGAACGAAGAGCTGCAAAGATCTGGCGAAGAGCTGCAAACCCCCGCGTTAATTGAGTTCGTCATTTGGTCCGTCACTGGTGCATTCACCATGCGTGATCGGAGGTGAAGCTTGGACGTCGCATTTCCGACGCGTCGCAGGGACACAAGGGCACGCGAACAATGCGCCAGGCCGCCCCGGCCGGAGCGTGCGTCTGGTTGTGGTCGACTCGATCGCGTTCCACGTGCGCGCGAACATGGAGCTCACGTACGCCAAGCCCCTCCACGTCGGGCAGATGGCACAGCTCCTCAGCCATGCCGCGCGCCGCGCGCACCGTGCGTCGTCGTGCTCATCAACCAGGTGTCCACGCGCGCCAACGAGGTGCTCGGCACTAGTGGGCTGGTGCCCGCGCTGGGCGAGGCGTGGGCGCACATGTGCAACATGCAGGTGAGCCTCGAATGGCGCGACGGCGTCCGCCTCGCCGCCCACGCCTCGCCGCCCTCTCCAAAGGTGGCGAGCCCGGGAGGCGCCGTTTGCTGTCACCGCCGACGGCATCCGATCTGCCGACCCGAGCTCAAAGCTGCTGGCGCCGCCCCGGCCGGTTGAGGCGGCGCTGGCTCCGCTGCAGCTGCAGCGCTGGCCAGATGCCGCTGCTGCCCCCTGCGCAGACGGGCGGCTACAGCCTTATCGAGCCGCTGTGGCGCACGGCACGAAGCAGGTGCACAAGCAAGCGAGCTCCAGCTGCAGCGCCGTCGAGAACCTGCAGCCACAGCAGCTGCAGTTCTTTTTAGATTGTTTTAGTCGCAGATTAGTCGGTAGGTTATGGCACAGAATCCTACAAATAGTGTGTGTGGCATCACTTTCAGGGCCAAAATGCAGTGATTCACACTCAATATTGCCAAAATTTTCGCGCCTGCGGCGGGCAGACCTCCCCCCGCACCCTACCCCCCAAACCTCAGTTTACACCCCAGCTGGCAGCCCCTGACCTGAGCTAGAGCCACCTTCAGCGCCTCCGCGATCGCCTTGGCACCCACGTCCCCGATCTCGTTGCCGTTGAGCCTGAGCTCGGTCAGGACCCTATTGAAAACGCCTTTTAAGGCAGCTTCCAAATTAGGAAATAACTTCACAGAACCCAAAACAGCGATCCACACATGTTCACAGTGCTCTCACAATCATTTTCTACAGCAGCAACACAAATCCACTCTGGTCCTTCACCGCGTCTCGCACCGCTTCTTTTCCTGCATCTCCCATGTTGTGGTTGATCCGGATGTCCAGTTTGGTCAGGACCGCATTGACCTTGAGCGCCTCCGCGATCGCCTTGGCACCGCCGTCGCCGATGGAGTTGTTGAACAACTCCAGCTCGGTCAAGACCGCGTTGACCTTCAGGGCCTCTGCGATCGCCTTGGCGCCTTCGTCGCCGATGTTGATGTTGAAGCCAATGGAATACGGGTCGCAAGCCAAATCCATGGAATACGGGTCGCCAGCCAAATCCAGGCTGGTCAACACCGCCGTGCCCGACTTGAGGGCATCGGCGATGGTTTTGGCACCCTCATCCCCGATGCTGTTGTTCCGGAGGTTGAGGGTGGTCAACACCTCGTTGACCTTCAGCGCCTCGGCGATCGCAATGGCACCCTCGTCCCCGATGTTGTTGCCGCTGAGGGAGAGGGTGGTCACCACCGCGCTGAACTTAATCAGCTCGGCAAGCACGATGCCCTCGGTCGGCCCTAGGCCCTTTGAGATCAGGTTGAGCTCTGTCAGCTTGCCCTCGCGCAGCTCCTTGATCGGCACCCCAGAGAGCACCTCGAGCGACAAGCTGCCCAATGCTGCCGCCGCAAGCTGCTGCGCCGCCTCTCCAACAATGTTGCTGTTGTAGCCAACAGAGAGATTTTTCATCACCGCGTTGACCTTCAGTGCCTCCGCGATCGCCTTGGCACCCCCAACCCCGATGTTGTTGACTCCGAGGTTGAGGGTGGTCACCACCGCGTTGACCTTCAGCGCCTCTGCGATCGCTTTGGAACCGTCGTCGCCGATGTTGTTGCGATAGAGGTGCAGCTCAGTCAAGACCGCGTTGACCTTCAGCGCCTCCGCGATCGCCTTGGCACCGTCCACGCCGATGTTGTTGTCACTGAGCCACAGCACGGTCAGGACCGCGTTGACCTTAAGCGCCTCCACGATCGCGATGGCTCCCTCCGGCCCGATTTTGTTGTCGTCCAAGTCCAGCTTGGTCAGGAACGCCGTGGTCTTCATCAAAGCAGGGGCAAGCGCTCGAGCATCCTCTGCATCGAGCTCGTTCTGGCTCAGGTTGAGCGCCCTCAGCTCGCCGGAATTGGCGACCACGGCCGCCAGCACACGCAGCACCGTCGGCCGGTCGCCGCCGAGCTTCCGCGAGAGGTCGAGCGTGTCGCCCGTCACCCCGGCCGCGCGCAGCAGCCCACGGCCGAAGCGGTCGCCCGGAATCTCGGCACCGAGCTTCACCGTGTTCGCCCACCACGCGGGCCACTGCCACGGCGGCGTGCCCGAGAGCTCGGTGCCCTCGTCGCAGAGCGCAACCGCAGCAAAGTACTCTTGGAAGGAGAGGTGCGACGACTGCAGCTGCAGCGGCTCGGACTGCCATAGGCTGAGCAGCGGCAGTGCGTCGACGAGCACGCGCTCGCGCACCGTGCGCAGCACCTCACACATCGCCTCCGAAAGGTGCGCCTCGCACGCCGCGCGCACGGCGGGCGCCCTCGCATCCATCGCACGCTGGAGCGCGGCCGTCTCACCCACGAGGCCCGAGGAGGCCCGGATCTTTGCGAGCGCCTCGGGCGCCTCCAGGCCGAGCGCCGCCTCGTCCAGCTGCCGGTCCTCAATGAGGCGGCGCTGCGCGACGTGCGCCTCGAAAAAGATGCGCTGCAGCAGCCGTGCGAGCTCAGGCGTCGCGACGCCGCCGCGCGCGAGCATCGCATCCGACGCGGTCGCGTACAGCTCGGCTACCGTCGCGGGCATGCCCACGCCCTGCCGCAGCTCGTACACGGAGGCGACCATCGAGAGCATCAGCGGGTTGCTCGTCACCTTCTGGCCCGTGTCGTCGCGCGGCATCACGTCGCGCACGTACGTCAGCAGCGCGGCCGCGCGCTCCGCGCCGAGGCGCTGCTCGAGCGCGCGCTCCTGCTGCTCGTCCGAGAGCGGAGCGAGCGAGAGGCGGCGGAAGGCGGCAAAGCGCGCCTCGTCGACGCCCGCCGGCCGCGAGGTGCAGAGCAGCACGTGGCCCTGCGGCGCGAGCACGTCGACCACGTGGCGCTCAATGTCGTCGCGCTTGGCGCCGGCCTCGTCGAGCCCGTCGAGGAGGAGCAGCGCGCGCCGCGCCATCATCGCCTGACGCAGCATGCGGTAGAGCGCGGGGCGGCTCGCCTCGTGCTCGAGGCGGAGGAAGGCGTCGATGAAGTTCCACGCGCCCACAAAGGCGTCGGGCGCCTCGAGCAGCCGCCGCTGCAAGACCTGCACCTTGACCAGGATGGGCACGAGCTCCGTGCGCTCGTCTTGGAGCGCGATCATCACCACCTGCGACAGCAGCGTCGTCTTGCCGCTCGCGGGGCCTGCGGTGAGCAGCGCCGCGAGTGGACCCTCTGTTGGGCCGCCCTCGAGCTGCGCGCTGTGCTGCGCAAGCAACCATGCGGTCAGGCTGTGCGCGTCGCGGATGGCAGACGCCTGCGTCTCTGCCGCACCCCCCGTCACGTTGATGGCACCCTCGAGCTGCACACTGTGCTGCGCAAGCAACCATGCGGTCAGGCTGTGCGCGTCGCGGATGGCAGCTTCACCAGTCAGCGAGCCGACGAAGGCAGGGACGGGCCCACGACGCACACGCAACACCGCACGGATGCAACCGCGGAACAAGGTGGATCGTGCCCAAAATCTCGAGCCGAGAATCGCGAATGCCCGCCTTTGCCCTTTAGCGGAATCGCGAACCATGGAGCCGACATCGGCACCTCCGCGATCCACACGCCCCTCGAGCTTCAGTCCAGGCGCCGGCGGCGGCGTCCAAGCGGTGCACTTGAGCTGCGGCTGCTCAACCCAAGCAGCACCACCGCCTGCGGTCGCCTTCCATGTCATAGTGCTCACGTCGGGCGAAGCTGCAGCTGAGTCAGCTAGGTACAGGAAGCAGACCTTCTCACCAAGTGATGACTCAGGCTGCCCAGTCCAGCCATTTCCATCGAACGTAATCCAGCAAGTTGCATCACTTGTGTGCTGATACGCGGGCCGGCCGTCCACAAGCTTGCCGACAACGAGACGGTACGTGCCCGGGTACTTTGCCGCTTCACCAGTCAGCGAGCCGCCCTCGAGCTTCAGTCCAGACACCTGCGTCTCTGCCGCACCCCCCGTCACGCTGATGGCGACGCACTGCTGCAGCGCGTCGAGCCGCTTGCCCGTGAGCGCGTCGGCAATTTGCGCGTGCTGCGCCCCGAGCCAGGGCGCCCACCACGCGCGCATTGCCTCGTAGGCGGCGTGCGGCAGCTCGCGCGGCGCGTGGTTCCACGGGTGCAGCGTGAGCGTAGCTGGTGGCCCGCCGCTGCCCTCAAATTCGAGGAGGTGGCAGAGGCCGTTGGTGTCCGTTGTCGCCACGTCGGCATCGCGCCAGCCGCTGGCCGTACGCACGGTGAGCGGCTGGCCGGCGGCGTAGCGCCGGGCGCCGCTGGCGCCGCTGGAGCGCAGTGCTGCAGTGACCATGGCCTCGGGCTGCAGCCTCTCGACCGCCGCGCGCACATTTTCGAGCATGGCTTCGAGCTGCTTGAGATCGCCTTTGCTGAAGAGCGGCGCCGCCGCCTCCACGCACGACCGCACGGCGCCGCCCGCCTCGCGCGCCGCGTGCGCAATCGTTTGGCACCGCGCCGCGCCGTCGGCAATCTCGCGCGCCCGCTCTCCGACAGCCCGCAGCGCCGACTCCGACTCCATCCGCCGAGCATCCTCCGCCAGCCGGCGTGCGGGCTCGGCGAGGTCGCCAAGCGCACGCGCATCGCTGACGAACGCGGCGTCCCAGCCGGCAGCGGGCGGCCGCCACGGCAGCACCGCCTGGCTGCATCGGTCGTAGGCGAGCTCGGCGTTGTCCCCGCTCGTGACGGTAACACGCCCCCCGGTCGCATCGACGACGCCAAAGCGCGGCCTGCCGCCTGGGCCAGAGCCGCTGCCCTGCCAAGAGAGCAGCAGCAGCGGCTGTCCCTCCGCAAGAAGCAGTGACGAAGCGGCCGGCGCATCGACCTGCGGCAGCGGCTCCGCCAGCGCGACCACCGCGCTGTGTGACGCGAGCATCTGAAGCGACCCGAGCGTCTTTGTCAGCGCACCGACGGTGTTGCGCGCATACTCCTCATAAAGGCTGATGACCTTGTCCTTGTCGCCCTTGCTCGTGAACTTGGACTTCTTGATCCGCTCAATGGCCACGTCAGCGGCTATTTCGAGCTCGCTCTCCTTAACCTCAATGGGTGTCACGTCCGCATCGCTGCTCAGCACAAAGACCTTGGACTGAAGCTTATCGAGGCGCTCCCGGAGCGCGGGGTAGGCCGTCAACCGCTGCATGAGCTCTCGGCTCAACGAGTCTTCGCAGCAGCACCTGCGTGGGAGAGTGGCAGGCGCGTGAGGGATGAGACGGGATCCCACATCACCTGCAGAATAGGATGGGCAGCGCTCACCATCCGCGAGATAAGTACGGCGTCTCGTTGTAAAGCGTGTCGAGCCCCTCGCAAAGGCCGGGCGGTGCACCAGCATTCTTTGCCGCGACAGCAGAGGCGTGCGAGGCAAAGCGCACAATGGGAGGGGTGCGGCCGAGGTCGCAGCTCTCGATAGTTCCAAAACTGATGAGCGCCGCGCGTACCATGTTCTCGTCGACGTTTGCGCTCAACTTGAACAAGCAGACAACGCCATCGAACTCGGCTGGCCGGGGTGGGATCTCCTCGATCTGGAGCACGGTCGTTGCAAGGATCGATGCATACAGCTGATTCATCGCCCCACCCTTGAGTGCGATCACGAAGGCTTCCTCCTGCCCCGGGGTCCTTGGATTCTGATACAGCGATCCAAAGTCCCAGAACAAGGCTTCAATTCGAATTGCCATCCCCTTCAGAGCGCGTCGTAGCACGCGGATGCGCGAGCCGTCCGGATCCGGATCGCCTGGACTGAGCCAGCCGTAGGTGAGCGCGCCGATGCTCCGATCTCCACGCTCGACGAGCGCTGCGGCCTCTACACAACTCAGCAGCGGCGACGGCGAGGCCCCGCTCTCTTCCAACTCCTCGAGCGCCTGCCGATTCGGCATCTTGAAGTTGGCTGGCTGCATCAGTAGCCACTTGACGCATAGCAACCGAATCGCTCCACGCAGAAGGACTTGTATGACGATCTTGTCGAGCTCTGTGAGCGCCTGACGCAGCTTTGGCGGCAGCGGTGTACCCGGCGTCAGCCCAGATGGAGCTGCCTCCGGCACGTCAAGCCCGAGACTCACGAGCTTCCTCTTGTGTTGTTCGGCCATATCGACGAGAAATGCCGACAGCTCCTGCGCCGATGCACCTTCGTAGGCAGCCTTGATGTCCGCGTCTGGGCTCTCGTCGGTCAAAGCAGAGGCACCCGCACCCATGCCACCTCGGATGCGCAAAATCCCCACCAGTCGCTCCCCTGCCGCCTCTGCAGACGCCGCCTCTCCCTCCGTCGCCGCTCTGGCCGCCGGCAGCACAACCTCCGTCTTCTTCCGCCTACGGCTGGCGGCCCTGGCGACGAGCCTGAGGATCTTGGTGCACGAGATGATGAAGACATGCACGGCGGAGGTAACCACGAAGAGCCAGAGGCGAGGATTCGTGAGGAACCAGTGCAGAACTACGAGGATAGAGAGCGCGCCGTCCTTGTCGCGATTGAACGCATTGAACGCCAAGAGCTCCTCGATGAATCGAATGGCCGGGTCGATGAAATACCCCACGGTGGCGCGCGGCTTCACCCACTGGCTTTGCTTCAGGGCACCCATCATGCCGTCGAGAGAGCAAGTGCGAGAGATGAGCCCCATCGCAGGCTCACGCGTGCACTGGGTGCCATGGGCTACGAACTCGGCGGGGAAAGCGACGCCGCTGCTTACCGTGGCTGCTGCCGCAGCAAGCGACGAGTTGTAGGGCGGCGGGGCTGAACAACGGGCCTGAGTCGCATTATCGCCGCCGGCCGAGCCGATCATTAGGGTCGAAACCTTGCCCAGGAGCGGATCGAGTCGAGTTGAGACCGTCAAGAGCGCGAGGAGAGAGCTGTACGCCATTTTGTGCCTTCCAAGGCGCACCGCTCCACAAGGGCGTTGTGGGGAGAGGCTGCCAGTTGATGACGTGGCACGTGGGAGCGAGGTGTGAAAAGTCGTAGGGCGCCGTCCCGGTATATCAATCAGCTGAGAAGGGGGCAAGGGCCGGTGCTGCGACGCGTTGATTTTCATTACGGAGTTCGCTACCCGCGCCTTCAGCTAAACAGCTACAGCCTACACCATCCGAATAGAGCGTGTGCCATGACCGGGGTCACAGCGTCACACACTGGACTCTCGAAATGAGACACATGCAGGTGGAGAGCTGAGAAACATCGTTCTATAACACACAGACCCACATTCATTCACATGGCGGTTGCCGCACGGCGGGCCCACGGGGGCGGTTTAGGACGTAGGACCGGTGACGCGGCTACGCGGCTCCGGCCGCAGGGAGTACTTCGATATGGAGCGAGGCGCAGGCGGAGGCGCGGGCGAGCGCACGCTCGAACAGGCGTTCGAGCAGTGCGTAAGCGGGGT
>Ga0210242_101508_pt1 | contig 17069 bp, 10 predicted proteins | sample ChrtobMeP5a_16mM_FD_155445 | JGI IMG/M metagenome (GOLD analysis project Ga0210242, IMG submission 155445) | Chrysochromulina tobin associated microbial communities from unialgal haptophyte culture, Seattle, Washington, United States - P5a_16mM | ecosystem: Host-associated > Algae > Haptophytes >... | reverse complement strand
GGCGGAGGCGGCCGCGGCGGCGGCGGCGGACGCTGAGGCGGAGGCGGAGGCGGCGGCGGCGGCGGAGGCTGAGGCGGCGGAGGCGGAGGCGGCGGCGGCCGAGGCGGCGGCGGCGGAGGCAGCCGCGGCGGAGGCAGCGGCTGCTGAAGCAGCGGCGGCCGAGGCGGCGGCGGAGGAGGCTGCTGCGAAGGAGGCAGCGGAGGCCGAGGCGGCAGCGGCAGAGGCAGCGGCAGCGGCCGAGGCAGCGGCGGCGGCGGAGGCGGCGGCGGCGGAGGCGGCTGCAGCGGCGGCGGCGGAGGAGGAGGCCGAGAATGCAGCGGCCGATGCGGCGGCCGGGGCGGCGGCGGTGGCAGCGGCTGAGGCGTCGTCGTCGTCGTCGGCGGCGGCGGCGGCGGCGGCGGCCGAGAAGGAGGCGGCCGAGGCGGCGGCAGCGAAGGCGGCAGCAGCGGAGGCGGCAGCGAAGGCAGCTGCGGCTCAGAGGCAGGCGTTTGCGGAGGCGATGGCTGCGGTGGCGGCGGCAAAGGCCGTGGCCGATGCTACAGCAGTGGTGGCGCAGCCAAGAAAGCCCGGCACGGCTGAGCCGAAAGCCATGTACCCCCTCATTGCGGGCATAGCCCCATTGACCCACCCCAAGGACGGCTACAAGCCGGACTTTACGCAGCGCGAAATGAAGAACTGGGGTTCTCTACCAGGGGGCGTCGCGACGCGACCCATCGTACAGCCTCTGGTCTCACCACTAAAAGACTATGAGGCGGGCGTGGAGGACTTTCTGATGGCGCATGCCCGGCGCGTCAAGGCCGCGACTAGGTCCCTCAACGGCAGCCCGAGTGGCAGCAACGCGACCTCCCGTGCCTCCTCACCACCAAAGATGTCGCCGCCCAAGACGGTAGATGACCTCCGCGCCGAGGCGCAGGAAAAGGTCCGGCACGAGGCCTTTCTGCAGCAGTTCAAGGCTCGGAGCATGGAGGCGGCCGAGGAGCCGGCTGGCACGATAGCCTTTCGTCTCTGGGGCGAGGAGGTCTGTGTGGTCAAGGAGACGGTTGGCACAGGTGCGGCGGCCATTGAGGATTACGCCACCCTGGTAGAGTTTCGGTGCGTGATTGATGCGTCGGCCAGCTTTGACGAAATCAGCTTTGGCGAAAAAGTCGCTGACGTGGTGAGGTTGCACCCGTCGAGCGTCACGGTCGATGTCGCAAGGGGCGGCAAGGATCTAACGGTCACATGCGCTATCGAGGCGGCGGGCAAGTACGAGGCGACGCGGGTGACCGAGGCGCTGGCAGCCATCATCCGAAGCCCGAAGGGTCCCGGTGCAACCTTCAATTTGATGTTCATCTCGTGCTCGGAGCCGTCGGTCGTGAAGGCGAGCCATGGAAAGGCGAGCAGTGCAAAGGCGGGCACTGTGAAGGGGGGCAGTGCGAAGGGGGGCATCAAGCGCGTGGGATCGCCAGCTGTGTCGTACCGCGGCGCCGGCGCGGCGGCGGCCGACCAAGCGGTCTTGGCCGAGGCGCGCGTGGCCAAGGCTAACGAGCGCGTTGCGGACCTCGAGGCCCGAGCCGCCCGAGGAGACGCCCTGTCGCAGGTGGAGCTCGAGGAGCTCGAGTCCGTCAAGGAAGAGCTCAGAACGGCGGAGGAGGAATACTCTGTCGCCTTCGCTGCGGCTGTCGCGCTGAGCGACGGTGCCACGGGTCCGGGCGAAGCCGAGGCCGACGAGAAGGTCGAGCTCGGGGTCGAGCTGGACGACGAGGCAGTGCATGCGGCCGATATCGCGGTCGAGCTCGGGGGCTCGTCCGAGGCGGCGCGCGAGGCGGCGCCCAGGGCGACCAAGCGCGTGAAGAAGGCGCGAATCTCGACAGTGCAGCCTCGAGTGGAGCCGGGCTTCAAACCGCGGCCGGTGGAGGCGACGTTCAATATGGTCCTCGGTGGCGACATGGGTGAGTTCGACAGGATTCAGTACCGCACCAGGCTCGCCGAGATTCTCTCTGTAGATCCAGCTGAAGTGAGGCTCATTCTCCTGGACGCGGGCGACGGCACCTTCACGGTGACTGCGAAGCTCAACGTCGCCACAGCCAGCGCCGCCGAGGAGCTCAGTCAGACTGCCAATGCGGCGATCGGCACAGCCGAGGCTGCGACGGCGATGCTCGGTGGCGGCAACTTCACGGTTGCGTCGGTGGAAGCTGTGAAGACGTGCGAGAGGAAAGTGCACCCGGGAACGCCAAAGGAGGTGATGGACGAGCTCTTTGACTTGATTGAGGAGCGAGAGATCATCGATGCGTTCGTGTCGATGGATACTGACGGCAGCGGAGCTCTTGATCGGTCCGAGATGCACGCCGTCCTCCAGATGCTGATCCCAAGCATCACCGAGGAGCAGGCTGACGCCATCTTTCGCTTTCTCGACCAGAGCGACGATGGCATTGTCATCTTGCCTGAGTTTCTGCGCGCCAAGTACGGCGAGCGGCGCAAGTCGATGGGCGATAGGCTCATGGCGCCTGTCGATGACGAAGCAGCCGCGCGCATGGGGGCAGCGAGCTTCGCGGACCTTCAATCGCGCGCGCGCAACAAGGCCTCGCGCTGCCTCGAGCGCGCCGCGCAGCGCGAGGAGGAACGCCTTGCGAAAGCGAGGTCGAGGCAGCTGAAGGATAAGAGGAAGCTGGAGAAGCTCGATGTGCGTCTCGAGAGAGAGGGGCGCGCCGAGGCGGCGGCGCGAGAGGCGATGCTTGCCAAGGAAGAGGTCGCGGAGCAGCAGCGGATCCGAAGGCAGCAAGTTCAAGCTGCCGAGCTTCTCCTCGAGCAAGAGCGACGGCACGCGGCCGTTGTGAGCGAGCGTGAAGCGCGAGAGAAGCAGGCGGCGGCGGAGCGCGAGGCGCTTGCAAAGCAGAGAATCGCGACGATGGCGGCGGCCAAGGAGGAGACGTTCGCGCAGGAGCGTGCGCGATTGGAGGCAAAGGAGGCGGCTGCCGAGGCAGAGCGCGTGCAGCGGCTCAAGGACCAAGCCTCGGCTGAGCGGACAGCGCAGGAGAAGAGGCACGCGGAGGCCCTCGAGGGGCTCCAGAGCAAGCAGCAGGCTCTGCAGGCAGATCTACGTGAGCTCGCTGAGACGCAGCGCAAGAAGAGGTTGGAGATGGAGGCGCAATTGGAGCAGGCGTACTTGACAGAGAAGGCGGCGCGCGAGGAGCGCGAAAAGGCCGGGGCGGTGGTGCATGCGCAAATCGCCCAAAAGGCCACCGAGGCGGCGGCTGCCGAGCTTGAGGTGCGTCGCCAGCGGACGCTCGCAGCGGTGGCCATGATGAGTACGACCGAAGCTCTCGTACGCGAGCAGCAGGCGAAGGCGACGATGGCGGCGGAAGCTGAGGCCCTCGAGACGCGCCGTGCCAAGCGCCAAGAGGCGCTCCGCGCTGAGGCGGTCGCGGAGGCGTCTTTTAGGCAGCAGCGGACCGACGAGGCGCTGGCGGCGGAAGCCGAGGCCCTCGAGATGCGCCGTGCCAAGCGCCAAGCGGCGCTCCATCTGCGAGTCGACGATGAGGCGGAGCTGAAGCAGCGTCTCGCCGATCAGGCGCTCGAGGCGGCGCGCGCACTCGCAGAGCAGCGCGCGAGACAACAGCGCGAGCTCGAGGCGCTCGATGCGGCGCGCGAACAAGAGGCGGCGGCGCTCAAAGGGGAAGTGACCGATCGGCGGCGCGAGCGCCAGATGCGCGAGAAGCGTTTGCAGTCGAAATCGGGCTGCGTTGGCATGACGACGGTGCTGCGTGAGGCGTATGCTGACGAGACGCTCTCGGCCTCGGCAGAGGTCTTCGAAGCCGTCACACTCTTCCTGGCCAAGCGCCGTGTGAAGAACGTGAAGGAGATCTCCAAGTTCAAGCACGTCGACGAGTTTGTCGAGGCACTGCCCAATCTAGACGCCATGGCGCAGGCGCGCCTGCGCGAGGCGCTCAGTAAGCATGCCCATGGCATGCCGGGCACGCCTCCCGCGACGCCCATGTCGATTACGGGCTTCACCCTCCCCAACTTCGCAAGCATGACGCCCACGGGGAAGAAGAAGGGACTGGCGAGCCCTCAGTCCTCGAATCGTAACTCGAAACGTGGCACGCGGTGAAACTCAAACTGCGTCAGCGACGTCGGACACGGGTCGCCACTATGTTCTCAACGTCTCTCGCACTCTCCGTAGGATTCCTCTACAAAATAATCGTAATCGTCCGGCCGTTTTACGCGTTGTGCTATTGCCTTTATTGCCTATACGACGTTAATACGAGTAAAAAAGCAGGAGCCGAAATGTCGCTGAACCCTACAAACTGTATCCTATGCCGTATGAGCCGAGCCCCTCGATGGGGGGCCACGACACTGCACACTCTCGACAGCTGGCCTTGCATCAGCCTTGCATGCATCGGAGAATTCACGTACTGAGAAAAGTGCCCTTCATATCACAACAAACCCTCGTTGACACGAAAACCCAGCGTCCCTTACGACATGCTGGTCCCACTCTCGGTGGCCGCACAAGACGCCGACGTCCTTTCGCTGATTCTCAAGCATGCACACCTAACTGCTGCCTCTCTTCGTCTGGCTAGTACGTGCCGCCAGTGGCGTCTCGGCATTTTGGCTCGCTGGGGACCCATGCGACTTCTATCCCACCAGCCATCGCTACTCATCGGTGCGCCTGAAGGGCGCGCCATTCAGTGCCCCACTGGTATCACTTGGGTGGGCAGCGACTTGTGCATTGTCGAGAGTTTTGAGCAAAAGACGTCAAGATGTGCCGGCCGTGTGTCGCTTTTTTCCACTGCTGGCGAGCAAAAGGAGCTACTCTGCGCCGAGCGCTATGGTGGTGTGAGTTTGGGCCGTACTTTGGCGCACTTCCAACGCCAGGGACCTACGGCAGCCGTGTCCGATGGCAGAGCCCTCTATGTTGCCCATTCCAACGTCTCAGACGACAGTTTGAATGCGCTGTACAAGTTGTCCCTGCCCGATTACACTCTCACACACTCATTCACCGACAACAACTTCTTGATCGATCCCGAGGAGGAGGACGAGGAAGAGCAGTATTGGGACGTTCGCCTAGGTGCACCTGCGGCACTCACGGTCGTGGGCCCCTCTCTGTACGTCCTCGACATGGGCGGTGAGTCTGGGGACGCCTCTGTCTCCATCTTCTCCGCCGCCGACCTGCAGTTCCAGTCCAAGTTTGGTGCGGCCGCCGATGGTTACCGCCACGGCTCCGGTGACGGAGAGCTCTCTTTCCCGGAAGACATGATCGAGCATGACGGCGAGCTCTACATCGCGGACACGTCCAACCACCGCGTCCAAGTCTTCTCGCTCGAAGGCGCGTTCGTGCGCACCATCGGCGGCGGCCTGGATCGAGCATCCGAACAAGGGATCGAGCTTCCACCCGGCGCGCTCGATGCACCGGTCGGGCTGTGCATCTTCCGAGAGCCGCTGGTGGTGGCCGAGCATCAGTATGTCACCGGCACTGGTCACCAGTTCCCTAGGTCCACTGCTGGATGCCTCACCGTCTTCTGCGTCGACGGCACGCCGCTTGAGCGCATTGTGCTGGACTTCTGGCCGTCACGGCTCTGCGCCAACGCGGAGTATCTTTTCTGCTGTGATTACTGCGGCCATCGCGTTTACAAGTTCGGAGCCTTGGCATGAGCGTGGCGATCACCTACAGTAAGTGACATTGAGATTGAAGACGGAGATGAGCGATTAAGCATTAACAGTACAGAATTGTGGCAACGAGACCAAGAGCCAACATCTTAGTTGCGCTGGAGCACGTGCAGTGTCGTCGTCGTGTTCAGTGTCAAAGAGTGTAGAAGCTCCCGAGTGCAAGAGAGACGATTTACATTGATTTACAGAAATAATCGAACCGTCGGGAGGCCATAATAGTTGCGCGAGTTGTTGCCGTGCGTGCTCGGTGAGCTGCGTCGCACGCACATATGGGTACGGTATGACACAAGCTGCGAGCGGTAGGGGGGTCATTCCCCCGGTGGGGGTCCGTTAACAGGCTTACAGAACCTACCTAGAGACCGGTAAGTGAGCTCCGTCAAGATACCGGCGGATCGCCTAAGGGAGATCGAGCCGATCCGAGAGATACCGGCGGGAGATCCGGCGAGGTACGGCAGGTACTTACCGGCTGGCTCCCCTCTACCCGAGGAGCCCAGTCGCACAAGCTCTCAGTCGCTCGCGGCCACGCCAAGATTGAGAAGGCCGGCGTATATACACTTACTCTTACATACTTAGGTCGCACACCGACGCGTCACGGGAATAACAAAGGCGAGGATCACACATGGTTTTCAAATACGGACATAGGGCAAGCTTGAGGGCAAGGGGGGGTTCCAGGCATAATGGCGTGGCGCAAAAGCCCTCTCTCAGTCCCCGACGCGTTTGGGCGATCCCGTCGCGGAGGAGTGTGTCGTGACAAGCGTCGTGCAGCTCATTGGGGTACCTGCGCCGTGTGGGGCGGGTGGCAACACCTGCACGCCGCGGGCACGCACCCGGCTCGATTGCACGCTGCTCGCCACAATGCTGCCGAGAAAGAGCAGGAGCAGCAGCACGGCAATGACGCCGGCGGTGATGCCACTCACAACCACGGCACTCGCGTCAGCCATCTCGATGGGCGGCAAGGGCGGCGGCGGCATGGGCGAGGGCGGCAAGGCGGGCGAGGGCGGAGGCCCCAGCGGCACAAAGGGCGGCGGCGGCGGTGGCGGGAAGTGGAGATAGGCCGCGCCGCTCCCCGCGACTGCCGGGGCGGTGGCATCAGGCGTACCAACGGCGCCTCGATGGCTATGCTGCGGTGAACCAACGACGACGACGCCGCTGCTGCTGAGGGCGACACTCATGCCGAATCCATCGCCAGTGACGGAGTCATCACCCCACAGCAGGCGCGACGGCACGTCGAAGAGCGGCAACGGAGCGAGCAAGCAGCCTGCCGGGTCGATTACCGGTGGAGGGCCCTCGCAACCCTCGGCGGCCCAGTAGCGCGTGAGGCTTGCGCCTCCGGTTCCTGGCCCACGCAAGCTGAAGCGCGTCGTAGCGGCCACCACCGCGAGGCCACTCGATGAATCCACTGCGAGGGCGGCGCCAAAGCGGCCGTCGCCGTTGCCGAGGCCGAGAGCGTTGCCGGTCACGCGAGGCGGCCAGCGGGCGGTTGCCACGGAGTGCGGCTGCCAGGGGTACTGACTCCACTGCGCGCCCTCGTAGAAAGGGCCGAGCGCGTACACGGCGCCGATGGGTGGTCCGTTGGCGCTCAAGACGAACCCCGGAGCGCCGGTCAGCAGCCAGTCGCCGCCGCCGTCGGAGCGGCGCTGCCACGCAAGGGCAGAGCCGAACTCGCTGCGGCTGGCGAGCTCCGTGCTCGGCGGCGTCAGCTTCGCCGTCTGATTCCATCCGAGGGTCTCAAAGATCCAGACCGCACCCCAGCGCACACCGGGCGCGCATGGCACACGCGCCTACGCGGAGAGGGGCGGGCGGGGGGACGAGTTAGGCTGAGGATGATAGACAGAGGGTGAAGGGTGAGAGGCTGAGGGTGAGAGGCTGAGGGTGATAGGGCTAGGGTGCGCACGGCACACGCGCCTTCGGGGAGCCCACTGCCAGTTGACCACGGCGTGTGCTCAGCGCGAGCGAGGCGCCAAATCCGTAGCAGCCGATGGCGAGCTCTCCGCTCGTTGGGTTCACGGGCGAGAGCTTCTTCAACAGCGCGCCGCTCACGAGGTGAAAGACGTACACGTAGCCATTGTCTTCCGGCGTCGGAACCCCGGCGGGGTAAAAGTCCGTTCCGCTCTCGCCGATGATCATGCGATTGCCGGCGATGGCCACGCTCGCACCAAAGTGGACGCCGTTTCTGGGCGAGTTCGAGAGAATGCGGCGTGGAATGCCCACACGGCGAGCACCAGTGGCGTCGAGGGACAGCGGCCACAAGAAGGCGGAACCATATCGCTGTGCCGGGAGGAGCGGATCGGTGGCATGACTCGGAGCGCCCACCAACAGGTGCGTCTCGGTGACGAAAACTGAGGCTCCAAATTCAGCGCCCGCGGAGCCACCATCGGCGGCTCTGACCACCTCGAGCACCTCAAAGGGTGGTGGTGCAGTCAGCGAACGCACCCGGATGGAGTAGACGGCACCTGCGCCCGAGTCCCCACATGCACCAATGACGAGGTGGTCTCCGAGCAGCGCGGTGGAACAGCCGAAGGCGTCGCCGGCAGAGAGCTGCAGCGCGATCTCCAAGGCCGCGGCGCCGGCCATGATGTGCTCGCGAGGCTCTGCGTGACGGGTTTTGTAGATGAAGTGTCGGTTGAGGTCGACTGTTGAGGTATGGATATGGGAACACTGGCGACGGAGGTTTGCTCAATCTTCGCATGATTGCATGCATCCATCCGCAACCAAAACTCAAAGTTGTAAGTGTTCAGTCTCCTGTGGGCACACCGAATGCTGGAAAGCTTGGCTACCCTCCCGACACCTCGGACCCCCATTTTCCGTACAATTTAAAGGGGAAACTTGTCGGGAGTGGTCTACATGTATTACAATTGTACATGTATCTCCCCGTCTCAAGGAGGCGATGCATGTCCACGGCCCGCCCCCGGAATATTCCGGGGGCTTGCTTGCTTGCTTGCTTCGCGCCGCTCTTGGCGCCGCGCACCCGCACAGCTGGTCACTGCCGCAGGTGGAGGAATTACAAGGGAGGAGAAGAAGAGATGTATGCCCAGACCGCTAACGCTCACCGAGAACTTGCTTTCTTTCTTGACGTGCTGCGTCCCGTTTCCATCATGACAGGACGAAAGTTGATTAGTCGTAACAAACAGAAGTTAAAGAAGTACCTAAACGAGCGCAATCGAATACCCCTGTAACCAGCAGAGTAGGAAAGGGTGGGCGGAGAGGTTGCTTGCTTGTCAGGACGGAAGTTGACTCCCTCACCCAACGTGTAGATGGCTTAGTTTTTTCACATTTTTTTTTCACGTGCGCACTGCTTGCATGCGCGTGAAAGCGAGCTCTCTCCACGCGACCTCGCCGATGCCATCCGCAGCATCCGCAGCCACCGCCGAGGCGACGGCCACCGAGGTGCAGTCGCTTGCGGTCATCCGCAACCTCCTCCGGCTCGTCATCTCGCAGATTCTGTACGCGCGCGGCTGCCTTCCCGAGTCCGACTTCGAGACGAAAGACGTGGAGGGCATGCGCGTGGGATCACTTGGCGGCCCGGAGATATCGAAGACGGCAGAGACCTTGATCGAGTGGATCGAGCAGGGCATCTTCTCCGCGCTCTCCAAACACTTCCTAGAGAAGGCCGTGCTCTGCTTCTCGGAGGACGAGGCGGGCAAGCACGTGCTCGAGGCGTGGGAGCTCTCGATCGCTTGGGAGGTCGATGAGCAGGGCATCGAGAAGCCGACCATCACCTTCGGCCCGGACAAGCGCCGAGCGGCCGCGCTCACCTGCGTACTCGAGCCGCAGGCCAAGGTCACCAAGGCGCGTGTGCGGCAGATGTCCTCGCTCATGCTGCGGGAGATCTCGCTCATGCTTTGCACGCTGCCGGCGCTACCCTCAAAGCACTTTGTGTTCATGCGCCTTCTCTACTGCGACGGCCCGACGCCGGTCGATTACGAGCCTAGCGGCTTCGAGAGCGCGGCGGCTGACGACCGTGCGTCCCTCTGCTTCCTCACGAAGCCGATGCAGCTCACCGTCGCCCAGCCCGTTGCCACCGGGCACCACTCGTACCGCATGGTGAGCTCGTTCTTGCAGGCGCCGAGCGGTCTCAAACGCAAGGTCCTCGCCGGCCCGCGCGAGCAGCAGAGCTGGCAGCTCGACCTCGGCGACGTCGTCGAGGGCGAGCTCGGCGCTCACGCCGACGAGCTCGACGATCCAACGATGATCGAGTACGTCGCATGCGCGCGCCGCCTGGTGGAGGAGGAGGAGGAGGGCGCGCCCTTCACCTCTGTCTTCTGCTCTCTCCTCTCTGACTCCGCGCGCGCACGTGTGATGTGCTGAGGCGGTTGCGGAGAGCAGCATGTGTGCGCGCGTCGGGCTCATGTGGCCTGGCCGGGAGGATGCGCGCAGCGGTGCGCTTGTGTGCGCTGCGCGCCGGGCGCGGGGCCGGAATGCAGACGGTGCGTGGCTTCTGGCTACGAGGCCCGGGTGTGTGTGTGTGGAACCTCGACTTGGTGGAGACACTCTCACGTTACACTTACTAAAGTCTAAACAAAACAGGTGTGCACCCGTAAGCTGAAAGCTCAGTCAGTAAAGGTGCGCGCGCGGTGCACCTGCAGCCGGGCCTGAGCGTGGCTGGTATAGCGTAGCTACTCCAATGCGTATCCTTGGCGCCCACGCGAGCGCTCCCAAACTACTCCCAAACTCGGACACAATGGAAGACCCCGTCCTCGAGCAATCTCAAATCGCACAGGATGCCGACCTCAAGCTGCTCGGTCAGGTTGGCCTCGGAGAGGGGTGGTTTCGCCTCTCGCCCTTGATAGTTCACGCTCAGGTCGAGCACCTTCGACCAAGGCGCCGAGGCGCCGTGCTGGGCGCCGCCCACGCCACTGGCCGCGCCGTGGTGGGCACCGCGAACACGACGCACCGCCGCCGCCCAACACGACGCCGGCGGATCGCTCGCGCACGAGCGCGAGGAGCTCGCGCGTCGCGGTCGCTTCGTCGAGCAACGCCGCGAGATTCTCGACCTAGACGGCGCTCAGCTGGTGAGCCGGCACGCGGCGGAGCAGCCAGCTAAGGAACGCGGCACCGTCCTGGGCGGGGATGTTTTCGAAGACGCCGCTGTTGCTGACGGTGAGAGGAGAAGGATGGCGGCGGCGGCGGTATGGCGAGTGATGCTGCATCTGCGCGCGTTGGTTTGGCACCGAGCTCCGTCGACGGCGAGTCACTCTGTCGAGGAGCGGAGGAGAGCCGGCGAGCCAGCGTTGCTTCGTACGAAGAAGACGGGATGGCGAAAGGATGGCCGCGCGAGCGTTGCTGCAGGCGTCGGGCCCACTGCGATGTGGTGGCTGCGATGATGTGGTGGCTGCGATGGCAGCACCGGCAGCACCGGAGCTCGTGCTTCGGCCGGTGCTGGAGGTGCATTCAGCGCATTGGCGCGCGAGGCGCGGCTCATAGGAGACAGGCTCAGCTCCGATGTACTTGGACAGGCACCCGCGATATAAGGGCGCTCCGTTGTCTGCGTTGCGCATTCGGCGCACGACGTTGCTGAGCGGCGGCGGGCGGCGACGGATGTCGAGTGCCATGACCGCCGGGTTGTGCGAGGGCTTGATGCGCACGGGACGGGGGAGATGAAAGTTTTACGGGATCGCAAAGCAGACATAGGAATATCGGTCAACCCAAACAGGGAACCTGTCCTCTCATATTTCGCTAATGAGGAGGCTCTTGGTTTTGAACTTGTAAGTGGCGCGGTCTCCAAACACACGGGCCTTCGAAAACGTCGTTCTGGGCGATGCATGCAAAGCTTTGTTCCTGTGGGAGTCCGTGTCGTGACTTTTTTGAAGTCCAGTTCCGTTCGTGATGTCACGTCAAAGTGTGCACGTCTATAGCGGACCCTCATCACTCCGAGGTCGCACACACAATCGAAGCGAGCCGTCTTGGGCGCCAGGATGAGGGGGTCCGACAAAACTTCTTAGAGTACTTAAAGGCATTTTCGTGCGCAAACCCGATAGCAACGCCTCAAGTGCCTTTGCGGCCGCCCTAGCCTCCTCCCTGGCCTCAGCTGGAGACAGCATGTGCTCCGCCTCGCTGTTCCGACCGTCATCACAGCCACACGGCACGACAAGCGACAAATTAAGCCACCGTCATCACAGCCACCACATGGCATGTCTGCGGTGATCCAGTCGGTGATCGGACCTGAAACACTTGCGTTATGAACTCATACGTAATATAAAACGCTAAGCTTGAATCAAAAATCATTAATCATCAAACACGCAGCCCCTACCCCGCTACGCGCCGTCCCCAACTCCACGCACCTCCTACGTGTACTTACATGGGGTCCGATAGCAACACACAATGGCATTTACATGGCACTCAGCTGGCACTCAGGCTGTCCCTATACCTTACCTTCATGATGTACTTTACGTGTCTCGCTTCATGTCTCGAGAGCACCCGTCCGAGGCCGAGACCACATGGCGCTCGTCCGCCCATGAACAAGTCACGCCCAACAAGTCACGCCCAACGGTCACGCCCAACGGTCGCCACCGCTAGAACCGGTCATGCGCTATGCCTTCTGGGTGCCTCTGGGTGCCCCACCCAAACAACACCCAAACCCCACCCACGGCGTGTGGGCTGTCACTCAGCAGCCCCACGGCGTGTGGGCGTCACTCAGCAGCGGAATCCTCGTCACTCAGCAGCGGAATCCTCGTCCTCAGTGCAGCAGCTGACGACCACCCGTACTCGGTTGTTGACCGAGTGGGGGAGGCCGCCAGAAGCTGCAGCTGGGATGGCGGCAGCAGCTGGGGTGGCGGCAGCCGAGTGGGGGAGGCCGCCAGACGCTGCAGCTGGGGTGGCGGCAGCGGTGGCAGTGGTGGTGGCACGGGCAATGGCAGCGGCGGCGGCAGCGGCAGCAGCGGTGGCAGCAGGAGCAGCAGCACGGGCAGCTGCTGCGAGGCCAGCTGCGGAAGGCGGCACGCTTCGCGGCTCATCGCCCATCATCTCCCAGAAGCCTTCTTCCCACTGCAGTAGACGCGAGCTGCTCCTTGGTGTCAGGCTCACGCCAGCCTCTTGCGCCAGTTGCGCTGCCTTTGCCGGGCTTGGCACGATGCCGAGGTTGATTGCCAGTCTCTTGCCGCTGCTAGTCCATGGCATCGGCCACGATGAACTCGATGAAGCAGCGGGTTCTTCAGGCACGCTCTGAAGAACCCGCTGCTTCAAGAGACGACTGCGAGCGAGAGCGAGAGTGTGTGAGTGAGTGAGCAAGTGAGTGTGAGCGAGTGAGAGCATTCGAGCGCGTGCACCTAGGACCTCCAACCCCCTCGACCGGCTTGCGGATAAAGGAATCCACGTTCTGCGCGAATTCACGCACGTGGCCATCGCGGCCGACATGGATAGACACCCCGATGACGACGTGGCCTGAACTTGTCAGGTGCGACATAGTACCCAGCAGCTTGTCCTTCTTCACGACGTTTTTGTACACAGCCTCCCATTCGATCGATCGCCCACCCCTGTCGAACTCGTTCAGCCAGTATGGAAATCTTGATGGCTGGGCAGCCAATCTGCGTGCATGAGACGCATGTGAGCGGGGAATGGGCTGGGGCACAGGTGCAGGGATAGGACGGGATAGCATCGGTACCCAATGACAACGAGCTGTAGCGATGGGTTCCGTGCGAGGGCTGCTCTGCAGTCATCAAGGCACTTTCGAACGTGAGCAGGGCATGGGTAGCCACTGTCATATTCAGGATAACTGAACTCGTAGATCCGTAGTGGCCCTCGCGTGCACTGGCTCCGAAATGGACCTGAGAACGGATGAGTTTCATATAGGACGCGCAAGGCATTGAACGTGCGTGGCGTGCCGTCGACGGGAAAATTGGCCTCTGCCCAGCCTGCCATGTCTAGGAGATTGAACGCAGTGGTTTCGCCGCGACGCAGGTGCCCGAGTGTCGTTTTGTTGACCCGCGCCTCGCCCGTCGGCCATCCACAAGCGGCGATGACGAAGAAGATATCCACTTGCTTCACCTGCGACCCCTGCGAAACATAGTTCGGCGGGTGCGACTCCTGCGGCTGCGGCTGGGGCTGCAGCTGCGGCGGCGGCTGCGGCGGCTGCGGCTGCGCCGGCACTGTCGTTTGGATAGTATGCAGGTGATGGTGGATATGTACCACTGTCGGGGCGCCAGATAAAAGAGTGGCCGTGCGCAACGCTTCGAGCTCACAACGTTTGCGTTCCCTTGCCTTTCGGGAGTACTCTCTGTCACGTACCTTCTTGTCCTCTTTTATCTGTTCGCCACGCTCGCTCTTGTCAGCTTTGAGTTCTGCTCGCCAGCCTTGCCCATAAGCCTTATGATAAGCCTTCTGATAAGCCTTCTTATCCTGCGACCAGACGGGATAATCTACTTGTCTTACCCCTGGGTCCTTGAGCACAAGCTCATCATCCTCCCCGAGATCCTGTAGCACTGCGAATTTATTGCTCGTTTCCATTTTGGTGGTCTCGCGCGACGGTGCGAGAGAGACGAAGCCGGATTAGGTTTGGTCTGGCCGAATATGGGCAGTATATGCATGCATGCCCCAAGGAGCAGCGAGAGCGAATAGGGGGGTAGAGAGGGGGGCGTCTGAAGGGGAGGGGGAGAGGGCCAGAAGGGGGGAAAAAGGACTGGCGACGTCGCTGCGACGCCCTCGAAGCTATTGACAAGATGGGCAAGGCTGGCGAGAAGCGCGCCAGGCGCGATGAGAAGCGCGCGATCAAGAACAAGTGCGCGCACCGTCCACCGATCAGCTCGTCGCCGCCGCGCTGCGCCCGGGAAGCCGCAAGGAAACACCCGTGCTCACCAATGCCACTACCCCTCGCAGGAAAAAGTTTGCGAACCGCAATAGTATCGGCAAGGCAAAGAAGAAGAATGGCTCAGCGGGTCGGTACATGACGCGCACGTCCGCTGTCAACAAGCTGCAAGTGCCGCTGAAGGACTTCCGCAAGCTCTGCATCCTCAAGGGCATCTACCCGCGAGAGCCGAAGAAGAAGTTCAAGGGTGGCAACACGACATACTATTTCGCCAAGGACATCCTCTTCCTGCTGCACGAGCCGCTGCTGGCCAAGTTCCGCGAGCAGAAGGCATTCCTCAAGAAGATCCGCAAGGCGAGCGGCCGGCATGAGCGCAAGCGAGCCGAGCGCCTCGACGGCCGCCGGCCCGTGTACAAGCTCGACCACCTGATCCGCGAGAGGTACCCGACATTCGCGGACGCGCTGCAGGACCTGGACGACGCGCTCTGCCTCGTCTTCCTCTTCGCTTCGCTCGCGCCCTCCAAGTTTGTTCATGCGTCGCGCGTGCAGGCGTGCAGCCGGCTGCGGCGTGAGTTTTACGCGTACGTGGCGCGCACGCGCACGCTTCGCAAGGTCTTCATCTCGATCAAGGGCATCTACTACCAAGCGGAGGTGAACGGGGTGACCCTGACGTGGGTGGAGCCGCACCACTCGTTCGCGCAGCAGCCCACGATGAGCGTCGACTACCGCGTGATGCTCTCCTTCTTAGAGCTCTATGAGGCGATCATGACCTTCGTCAACTTCAAGCTCTTCCACGACCTCGGCGCGGCCTACCCGCCAGAGATCGACACCAAGGCGGACGCTGCGGGCGTGCACCTCGGCGCGGCCGTCCTGCGCCCGCGCCACAACGGGCCCGCGCTCCCCCTCCCGGCCGCCAGCCCGCTCGCGCTCACCGCCACGGGCGACGTAGGGAAGCCCGCGCCTCCAACGGCCGCGCAGCTGAGCTCACTCAAGGCCAAGCTCGCAGCGCTCGACGAGGAGGACGAGGACGAGGACGGCGAGGACGGTGAGGACGGTGGCAACGGCGAGGGCGAGGGCCTGGGCGCCGACGCGGCCGCAGCCGCAGAAGCTCGAGGCGGCGCGTGGAGTGGTGTTGGGGGCCTGCTCAACCCCCTGGGCGAACACGACGATGCCGAGGCGCTCTCACCAGAGGCGACAGCGCTGCGCACGCTCTTCGCGGGCTGCTACCTCTTCTGCGGGCGCGAGACGCCTGTGCCCTCGCTAGAGTTCATCATCCTCGCGTGCGGGGGTAAGGTTGGTTGGCAGGGCGAGGCGTCGCCCTTTCAAGAGGGCGACGCATGCGTGACGCACCAGATCGTCGATCGTCCAATGGAGGGCCAGCCGGCCGCCGCGGCCAAGCGCGAGCTTGTGCAGCCGCAGTGGGTGTACGACTGCCTGAACGCGCGCCAGCTGCTCCCCACGCATGCCTACCGGCCGGGCGTCAAGCCGCCGCCCCATCTCTCGCCTTTCGTGGACGGTGGAGAGGGGTACACTCCGAGAGAGCGTGTGCGGCAGGCCGTCATGGAGGCGCAACGCGCTGCCGAGGGGGGCGAGGACGGCGAGGACGACGAGGAGGAGGAGGAGAACGAGGATGGCGAGGGGGACGAAGACGAGGACGGCGACCCCGGGATGGATGTGGACGATGGCGAGGACGACGACGAGGACGACGAGGAGGGCGAGGAGGACGAGGAGGACGAGGGAGAGATGGACGAGGAGGCAGTGTACGCCGCTGAGCTCGCGGCCGAGCTCGGGGGCTCGTACGCGGCGCCCACGACGGCCAAGCGCCAGAAGAAGGCGGCGGCGGCGAGTGGCGCGAAGCTTTCAAAGGAGGAGGAGGAGAAGCAGCTTCAGATCATGATGCTGACGAAGAAGAAGCGGAAGCTCTATGAGCGCATGCAGTACGGCATCCGCAAGAAGGAGAGCGCAGCGGACGCGTTGCGTGCGAAGCGGCAGGCGCTTGACCAGGCGGCCGCGCCCAAGATGGGCAGCGGTGGAAAGGCCAAGAAGGTGAGGGTTGAGTAGACGAGTACCGTACATTTACGCCGACATCGTACCGAACTCCGAAGAGAACAGTACAAGTGAGAAGAACTGTTGGAGTAGTGATGAGTCATCAAACGTGCGAGCAGTAGTTCAGATTCTTGGTCAACGAAATCGCTTGCATTTCGCTCCTAATCGGGTCGTTTTCGCCGATCCAAATTAGGCACAGAAATTGTTCGTCGAGAATGCTGAATATCGCGTTGTTGGTTTTGGCGGCGGACAAGTTCTGTGCGCCGCTTACGAACCATGACGGCTACGTGTACACGACGTTCGTTGGGATCGGCACTCCTGCGCAGCACATTTCAGTCGTGCCAGACACGGGCTCGTATGATCTCGTGGCGGCCTCCACGCTCTGCAAGAGCGATGCCTGCGAGAAACACCATCTCTTTGCGCCGGAGCATTCGACCACGTACCACAGTGAAACGCGCTCTAACATGCTGCGGTACGGACAGGGCGATATTGCCGTCCTGGACACCACAGACAAGGTCACCTTCTTTGGCAGCGCTTCGTCGAATGCGCAGCTTCACGATGGCGCGTTGGTGAGCGTCGAGCTCATCGAACAAGAGAGCCTCGAGGGCTTCAAAGTCGCGCCGTACGACGGTATCAT
>Ga0210242_101506_pt1 | contig 17093 bp, 11 predicted proteins | sample ChrtobMeP5a_16mM_FD_155445 | JGI IMG/M metagenome (GOLD analysis project Ga0210242, IMG submission 155445) | Chrysochromulina tobin associated microbial communities from unialgal haptophyte culture, Seattle, Washington, United States - P5a_16mM | ecosystem: Host-associated > Algae > Haptophytes >... | reverse complement strand
CTCGACTTGAACAATCGCCCTGCACGATGGCGAGAGCGGTATTAACGTCCTATGTGGACGGCGAGAGCACAGCAGCGGCGGCGGCTTGACGCCAAAGAAGGGCATCGAGCACCGTGAATGCAATAAGAGCGCGTCTCGACTTGAACAATTGCCCTGCACGATGGCGAGAGCGGTATTAACGTCCTATGTGGACGGCGAGAGCACAGCAGCGGCGGCGGCTTGACGCCAAAGAAGGGCATCGAGCACCGTGAATGCAATAAGAACGCGTCTCGACTTGAATAATCGCCCTGCACGATGGCGAGAGCAGTATAAACGTCCTATGTGGACGGCGAGAGCACAGCAGCGGCGGCGGCTTGACGCCAAAGAAGGGCATCGAGCACCGTGAATGCAATAAGAGCGCGTCTCGACTTGAATAATCGCCCTGCACGATGGCGAGAGCGGTATAAACGTCCAATGTGGACGGCGAGAGCACAGCAGCGGCGGCGGCTTGACGCCAAAGAAGGGCATCGAGCACCGTGAACGCAATAAGAGCGCGTCTCGACTTGAACAATCGCCCTGCACGATGGCGAGAGCGGTATTAACGTCCAATGTGGACGGCGAGAGCGCAGCAGCGGCGGCGGCTTGACGCCAAAGAAGGGCATCGAGCACCGTGAACGCAATAAGAGCGCGTCTCGACTTGAATAATCGAATCGCCCTGCACGATGGCGAGAGCAGTATAAACGTCCAATGTGGACGGCGAGAGCACAGCAGCGGCGGCGGCTTGACGCCAAAGAAGGGCATCGAGCACCGTGAATGCAATAAGAGCGCGTCTCGACTTGAATAATCGCCCTGCACGATGGCGAGAGCGGTATTAACGTCCAATGTGGACGACGAGAGCACAGCAGCGGCGGCGGCTTGACGCCAAAGAAGGGCATCGAGCACCGTGAACGCAATAAGAGCGCGTCTCGACTTGAATAATCGCTCTGCACGATGGCGAGAGCGGTGTAAACGTCCTATGTGGACGGCGAGAGCACAGCAGCGGCGGCGGCTTGACGCCAAAGAAGGGCATCGAGCACCGTGAATGCAATAAGAGCGCGTCTCGACTTGAATAATCGCCCTGCATGATGGCGAGAGCGGTATAAACGTCCAATGTGGACGGCGAGAGCACAGCAGCGGCGGCGGCCCGACGCCAAAGAAGGGCATCGAGCACCGTGAATGCAATAAGAGCGCGTCTCGACTTGAATAATCGCCCTGCACGATGGCGAGAGCGGTATAAACGTCCTATGTGGACGGCGAGAGCACAGCAGCGGCGGCGGCCCGACGCCAAAGAAGGGCATCGAGCACCGTGAACGCAATAAGAGCGCGTCTCGACTTGAACAATCGCCCTGCACGATGGCGAGAGCGGTATTAACGTCCTATGTGGACGGCGAGAGCACAGCAGCGGCGGCGGCTTGACGCCAAAGAAGGGCATCGAGCACCGTGAACGCAATAAGAGCGCGTCTCGACTTGAATAATCGCCCTGCACGATGGCGAGAGCGGTATAAACGTCCAATGTGGACGGCGAGAGCACAGCAGCGGCGGCGGCCTGACGCCAAAGAAGGGATCGAGCACCGTGAACGCAATAAGAGCGCGTCTCGACTTGAATAATCGCCCTGCACGATGGCGAGAGCGGTATAAACGTCCTATGTGGACGGCGAGAGCACAGCAGCGGCGGCGGCTTGACGCCAAAGAAGGGTACGAGCACCGTGAACGCAATAGAGCGCGTCTCGACTTGAATAATCGCCCTGCACGATGGCGAGAGCGGTATAGACGTCCAGTGTGGACGGCGAGAGCACAGCAGCGGCGGCGGCTTGACGCCAAAGAAGGGCATTGAGCACCGTGAACGCAATAAGAGCGCGTCTCGACTTGAAGAATCGCCCTGCACGATGGCGAGAGCGGTATAAACGTCCTGTGTGGACGGCGAGAGCACAGCAGCGGCGGCGGCTTGACGCCAAAGAAGGGCATCGAGCACCGTGAACGCAATAAGAGCGCGTCTCGACTTGAACAATCGCTCTGCACGATGGCGAGAGCGGTGTAAACGTCCAATGTGGACGGCGAGAGCAGAGCGCGTCTCGACTTGAATAATCGCCCTGCACGATGGCGAAAGCGGTATGAACGTCCAATGTGGACGGCGAGAGCACAGCGACATCATCAGGGGCTTCAGAGATGCCCAAGAAGGGCATCTAGCACTGTGAGCGCAACGAGCTTGCTCGACGGGATGTTAAAGGATCATGAATGTCTGAATCGTGGTCATAGGAATGACAATCAAACGATATGAGTCACGGTATGCCGGCCGCTACGATGCGGCAGACACATACACGACCAGTATGTAGCTCGCAAATCTGATGCGGCGTACACATCCCGGTTTGTGGACACGTTTCGAACTCGCATTCAGTATGTAGCTCGCAAATCCGATGCGGCGTACATATCCTGGATGGTGGAAATCAATAGACTGCTCATCTTCGGTGCGGCTTGCACATCCCGATGGTAGACTGTGGATCAGAGGGAAAAGACTCCTCGCGCGTGAAGCGAACCAGAGCTTGCCTCGCATCAAACACACATTCAGTATGTAGCTCGCAAATCTGATGCGGCGTACATATCCTGGATGGTGGAAATCAATAGACTGTTCATCTTTGGTGCGGCTTGCACATCCCGATGGTAGACTGTGGATCAGAGGGAAAAGACTCCTCGCGCGTGAAGCGAACCAGAGCTTGCCTCGTATCAAACTCCATTCAGTATGTAGCTCGCAAATCTGATGCGGCGTACACATCCTGGATGGTGGAATCGATAGACTGTTCATCTTTGGTGCGGCTTGCACATCCTGATGGTAGACTGTGGATCAGAGGGAAAAGACTCCTCGCGCGTGAAGAGGACCAGAGCTTGCCTCGCAAAGCACAGAAAGCGAGAGAAGCAGCACGTATCGAAGCTCAGCCAACAAAGCTGGCTGTGGCGGCGAGCATCATCTTGCCTGAAGCAGCCAGGTGAGCTGTCTCATAGGGCTGGGCCGGCTCGGGCGTGATGTACTAGCGCATGGCCGCCTTTGTCCGACTGCCATTGATAGAGAATAACTGACCGATTGTTCCGATACGATACGGAAGAGTAGCTTGCCTTTCTCTTGCAATGATGAGAGAAAGGAGTGCTCCAGTCGCTGGGCCATCAGCAAGATCGGGATCTACGAAACCGCTAGCACGCAGCTTGAGCGGCGTGACGCAGTGCTGACACACACCATTGTCGTCGTCGATGGCATGAGTGACTGCTAGTAGACTGCTGGCACGCCGTCGATACCGTGAGCAGGACGAGGATCGCCTGCGTCGGATGCGAGGCTCGCGTTCTGGAACGTGAGGCAGGCGGCCTCCATGAGACCATGGCGAGCAGCCCTGCATTTTGTATTCAAACAACGCCGAAAAAGCGACACTGACGAGCGCAGAGAGAAGCGCGCTGTTGCGCGTGCCAATTCTATAGCATCGTCCACTTCGCGCTCGGTCTCGACGGTCGCCGCCGGCACGGTACCGACGGGCGTCGCGTAGACGAGAGCGAGAGCGCGCAAGAAAGCCTGCGTTCCCTGACCCACCAGAAGTTAGAAGAACTTCAGTGAGTGGTCGAGAGTGATTGAACGCGGCGCGATGATACTAGCTTCTCCTCAGAGACACTCCGTGTCACTACCCATCAAGTCAAGTCAACCACCAGCTTGCTTCCGGAACACATTCGATATTAGGCTTCCCGACGATAACACGAAAACGTCGAAAGTTCTTCAGGAATTCTGATCTCTGTCTGATCTGCACAATTAGAATTACCGAGAACCAAACGCAGCACTATCGTCGATACTATCGTAGATACACTTGCACCGGTTTGGCACTTAATGGTTTCGAATCATCAGCACTTCGATGGCTGGATTCAAAGGTGGTGCGGAAACGTGCGGCCGAACACGTCTCTCAGGTCCTTCGGACATTGATGGTCGAGCGACACGTGTCGTGTCTCAGATAAACGAGTTTACGCCGCGCTTTCATACACCAACGTAGAACGTTGTACGTTCCAAGCGCTGACGCACGAACCGGCGACGTCGCTCCGCTGCTTACTTGTAGCTGTTCTCAGTTCTCTGCCTGGCTGGCTGCCTCGCTGCCGCCCCCAGTGTAGTGCTCCTCTCCCGCTGATTACACCCGTCCTCCGCGCTACCACGAGCCGTTGCCGAGGTGTCCGCCGCCGCGCACGAATTCGGGGTGCTCCCAGAAGGTCTCAAGCTTGATGGGCGCCGAGACGGTGCAGCCGCTCGCGTCGACCTTGCCGATGTTGATGTTCGCGGACGCGCGCGTGTCGCGGTAGAAGAGCACACGCATGCAATCCTCGAGGAGCTTGCGCGCCTCCGCCTCGGACATGTCGGCCCGCCAGCCCTTGCGGAGCAGAGGCAGCGCCATGTGCGCGCCGAGGCCCGTGGCGATGATGTCCTCGGTGTACATGGTGCCGTACAGGTCGGACGTGCCGAGGTAGACCTGGCCGTCGCGGAAGCCGGCGATCACGATCTGGTTCCACAGCGGGTCCATCTTGGAGCGGCGCTGGTACAGGATCCGCGTCAGCCAGTGGTGCATCTCGCTGGCCGACAAGGCCGCGCCGTCGTCGAGCGCAAACTCCTGCGTCGCACGGATGTCAATCATCTTGAGCATCTGCTGGTAGTCCGAGTAGTCGCCACCAGCAGCAAGCAGCACGTCGTGGTTCATGCCGACGGTCGACATTCGGCACACATTCTCGAACCGCGCAAGCGAGCCGTAGCTCGCGAGAGTGTCGGTGGCGACGAGCACGCCGCCCGCGTACTTGAGCGCGACGACCGAACCGCCGGTGACGAGTGGGTTCGTCGTGCGCGTGAACGCCGACTCGGGTGCGTGCGCCTGCATGGCTTACTGGGCAGCCCTTGCTGTCTGCGGTGGGCGGCGAGAGAGAGGTGGCGCGTGAGCAATGCGCCTGAGGATGCTGAGGCCGTGCGCGCAGCCCGCAGAGCTGCAACCGCGCTTTTGGCTATGCGGCCACGCTGGTGTGAGCCGATCAGGCAGCAGCAGCCTCGGCGGCGGGCGTCGGCGCGCTCTCAGCATAGTCACCTTTCACAGACGATCTGCCAGTGTGAAGTTCCGCTGCCAGCGGCGCCTGAATTGCCAGAAAGCAGCACCACTGCGGCTCATCAGACCGCCGAAAACCGGATTACATACGTTCCTTTCCATAAGCGGTGTTGTCCGGGAGAGGCAATGCCACCTTTTTGAGTTCGACCGACGCCCTGTGGTGTGACCCGACTTGGGCCCTTCCGCTCTTGGGCGCATGCCTCGTACAGTGAAGCTGGCGGTGCCGCTCGCGCTGCCAGCTGACGTGTACCACGCGCTGCGCTCGGACCGCGGCTTCGACCTCTACTGTGCCGATAAGGAGGGGGCCAACTTCATGCTGCACTCCGAGGGCCGGACGACGGATGCCGGCCCTCACGAGATCACCTGCACGTACTCGTACAAATCGCTGCCCAAAATCATGAGCGCCGTCCTCGGCAGCAGCGCGCGCCTCGAAATCTTATCGAAGATGCTCTACACGCCCCACCTCTTCGGCGACGCCAACCCAACGCTTGTGACTACCAACCCGAATGTCTTCGGCGGCCGGATCAGCACCGAGAGCCGGTGCTATCTCGAACCGACGGCGTCGGGCGCGTGCATCCTGCACGTCTCCGCCACCGTCGACGTGCGCGTCTTTGGCGTCGGCACCCTCGTCGAGGGCATCTTCATGGGATTCCTCCGTGATTCGTACGACAAGCTCGAGGCTCTTGCGCTTGAGTACGTGCGCACGCCGGCGTTTGCGGCGTTTGCGAGCGACGAGGCACGGTGGCCCGCCGGACTTTCCAAGGACGGCATCGAGGCGCTCCAGCGCGGCGTCAGCAGCAGCAGCCGCGAGGCACCAGGAGGCTCGATGCCCCAGGGGGTGCCGCGGCATCGACCTCGGGAGACAGGCAGCAGGGGCAGTTCAGTGCCGAGCTCGCCCGTGCTGCGGTCACACGAGGAGCCGACCGGCGCGGGCCCACCGCCGGTGCAGCTGCGAGGAGCCGACCGGCGTGGCCCGTCCAGCGGGGAGCGTCCTCTTGTGCAATTCGAGCAGCGCTCCCCCGAGCAACGCCCAAGTCCACTTGGGATGAGTCCACTTGGGAGCAGCGCCGCGCACGCGGCCGGGCCGCTGCCCCTGCGGTATACAACGGCGACGCTCGGCAGCTTGGGCAGGCTTGTGAGCAGCGGCGGCGGCAGCGGCGGCAGCGGCGGCTCGGGCACGCGCACCATAGCGATCGTCGGCCTTGAAGCCGCAACCTCCGCCCCGACTGCCAACGGGCGCCAATGGACGCGTGAGGGCAGCAGCCTCGCCACCGAAGGCAGCACGCTGAACGGTGGTGCCAACGGCAGAGGCGCTGCATCCCACCTCGCCGTGCCGGCGTCGTGCCGGGCGGGCGTTGTGGCGGGCGCGGCCGCATCCAGTCCCGCTGACAATGCTCACGACGGCGCCGGCGTGCCGCCACTCCGTGGCGCCACGACCGCGCGCTCCAGATCTGGTCGCCTCGCATCCATGGTGCGCAGCATGGTGATGGCTCCCCGCGCGACGAGCGCGCGGGCGCTCACCATCTCGGCGTTCAAGAAGCGGGACAACGGCGCCGGCGCCTCACACGCACGTGCACCCACGCACGATCTCTTGGCGCGCGCTCCGTCGGCGTCCGAGACGACGGACGTGACGGATCCGGATCTCGACGACGGCGCGACTCTCGCAGCTGACGATGAGTTCGTCGTGCTCCACGAGCTGACCAACGACGCCGAGGAGAGCCGAGGAGTCAAGGGATCGCATGCCCTCCCTAGCGCCGTGTTGGGCACGGACCTGGCGGATGGGGCGAGGCTCACATTCGATAGCGCCGTGTTGGGCACGGGCTTGGCGGCGGCCGATGGGGCGAGGCTCACATTCGACGCCACGACGACGACGATCCCGAAGGGCAGCAGCACCCCGGGCAGCAGCAGCTATGAGGGCAGACTTGAGAGCAGCGGCATCGCGCGCTCTCCCGAGCACATACCGGGCGCCGTGTCGGGCGCACGCTCTCCCGAGCACGTAACAGGCGCCGTGTCGGGCGCACCTCAGGACGAGCCCCAGACGATCGATCGCGTCAAGGGGGCCTTGAGCGACATGGCGGCTTCCGTCGGCGAGGGCGTCGAGGATGTCAAGAGTGCTGTGCGGTCTCTCTCATTTAGGCTGAGTGGGCGGCAATCGAACCGCGGCGGCGGCGGCGGCGGCGATGGAGACAGTGCCCATGGCGAGTGTCTTGACTTTTTGCCGATGGCGGAGTCAGCGGAGCAGCGGCTGCTCAGGCAGCTCAAGGGGCTGCTCGACGATGGCTTGATCACGCCAGAGCAATTTGAAGCCAAGCGTGCGGAATTGCTCGTACGCTGGGGTACGTCTTCGTCACCGTCGCGCAGCTCTGCGCGCAGCCCACGCCTGGGCACCGAGGAGGTGGTGCCTGAGGTGCGCTACACAGCGGCGCATCCTCGGTTCCATAAGTCCTCATCGAGGGCCTCGAGCTGGGCGCATTCCAGCGCTCCGCCCTCGAACGCGACGGGCTCGGCTACTGCGTCGCCGCCCGCGCCGTCTCCGCCCTCCGTCGCAAGCCACTCGTACAACGACGCGCACGCCATCTTCGTCACCGCGCCGATGCCGCCGGTGGCGGCCAAGGCCGACTCGCCGACAGCCGCTCCTGCTGCTACCGAGGGCGCCCCTTCGATGCAAAAGGCGGCGATGATGCCCAATCTCAGCAGGGCGAACATCACCTCGAGCACACGCTTTGCCTTGCCTGTAGGGGTCGACTCACTTGCCCAGCTGCACCCGTCAACAGCGGCGCTGCTGTCAGGGCCGCCGCAGCCGCCCTTGCCGTCACTGCCACCAAGGAACTGGGAGCCGAACCCGTTGTTCTCGGACGAGCAGCCCAAGAAGGCGGACACCGAGACGATCATGTTCCACAGAGCCGGGTCCTCTACAGGCGGCCCATCATCATCCGTGCGGCCGATGGGCATCGACTTTTCGGACTTTTGGTTGTGAGCATCGGGGTTCCAGAGTCCACAGCCACTACACAACCACGCCGAGACGCGAGAGCGGGGTCGGATGATGTCCGATCGGATTACGATCGGATGTGACCGCCCCGCACAGATGCACAGAAGTCGCCGGGAAGGGACCGCCGGTGCGCCCCGGTCGGGGTCGCGCTGACTGAGCCGGCCATGCTGAGCGCGTGCCACATATCATTTGAAAACAAGAGTTTTGAGGACTGACACGGACGAAAGTGGCCGGCCCCCGTGTCACATGTATACATGGGCGCACGGCTGCCGGCCGGGTACACCGCTGCGGACCCGGCGGCCGGCCGCATTGTAAATATTCGCAGTTCGGACCGCGGCTATCTCGGCGCGCTCGTCGCCACCTCGACCGCGTTACGCAGGCCGGCGCACTCGGCCTCAAGCTGCAGACAGGCGGACTCGATCTCGAGGTTCTTTTTCACCGAGCTCACCCACTCGGCCTCTAGCGCGGCGAGCCGCGGCGCCGCCGCCAATTGCTCCGTCTTGCGCCTGCGATTGACGAGCTCGATGCGTTCGTCCACCTCCTCAGCGGCGCGCTTCAGCTGGGCGCTCGCCACGTCGAGCTCGTTGAGCTGCGCGCGCCACTGGTGCGCGCCGTGCTGCTGCATGAGCTCGAGGTTACCCAGGCGCGTCGACTGATGCTCGAGCTGCGCCTCGGCGTTGCGCACTGCACGCTGCCAGGCCTCTGGGTCATTTCGCTGCTCGGGCGGCGGCGGCTCGAGCTGGTAGCGCTTGGTGTCCATCTTGGACATAGGCTGCTGCTCGCACACGCGCATCCACTCGTATTGCAGCACTGAATCCTCGGGAAAGTTGACCTCGTGCTCGGGAAGATGTGCGAGGTAGTTGCCCGGCCGGAAGGTGCGCATCTCTGCCTGGACGAGGGAGTCCACGCGCGCCTTCATCTCCGGATCGTTGTACTGCGAGTCGATGTAGGGAAGCGCATCGATCTCGATGTGAGGTGCGGGAAGCGCAAGCCCGGGGACGGAGGAAGGGACGTCGGCGGAATCGATCTCCATCGCGTTGTCTATCGTGAAATAGTCGTGAAATTCACACCATCGCCCAAGAGTTCCCCTATTCGCGAGACCCTGCTAGTGTGAAATGATCCTCAAAATCCCGAACGTCGAGACTCCTCAAACTTAAAAGTCTTTGAGTTTGCTTTGCGAGCACCTGGACAATGAAAATGGGGTCGCCAGAGCTGCACGCACCACAAGTGTGCACGCTTCAGTCCCTGCTCGCGGACTGCGGCCTCTCCGACGACCTCGCCGCCGCATTTGCCGCGAAGACGACGCTCGCCGACCTGAGGGCGCGTCTCGCGGCCAATCGGCCGCACTTGCTCGCGCACGTCAAAGAGCTCGGCATCGCCAAGCTGCCCGACCGCCAGAAGCTCGCGAACGCCATCGCGCGCGCGGAGAAGGCCGGCCAGATGCCGGCCGCCGCGCTCGCAGCGCTGCCGCACCTGCGCCCGCCCGTGTACGAGGAGGCGGAGGATCGGGTGAGCGTGCGGCTCAAGGTGCCGGCGGGCACGACGACTCATCAGCTCAGGTGTAACATCGATGCCAACTCGGTCCGGGTCGAGTACTGCGGCGAGCGGACCGCCGCGTGCGGCCGGCTGTGTGGCCACGTGCTCCCGTCCGAGAGCGACTGGGAGATCGAGCGCACGCCCGCCCCCGAGTACGATCCGCTGCGCGAGGCGCGGGATCAGCAGCCCGAGGCTCTCGAGGACACGCTGGTGATCACGCTGCACAAGGCGCGGGCCGAGCGCTGGGTTAGCCTCTTTTCGGACGCGCTCTCGCGGCGGCACGAGCCGCCGCCGCCGCCGCCCGAGGACGAGGCGGCTCTCGCGCTCAAGAGGGAGAGGCAGGTGCTCATCGATCGGCGCAAGCACGAGATGCTGTACGGCAAGGAGCTCACGCCGATGCCGCCCAAGCGTCCCGAGCTGCTCCGCCTCGAAGAAAGGGAGCGCGTTGAGCACCAGCGCCGCAGGCAGCGGCGCGCAGAGCTCGAGGCGGCGCACGGAGACGGTGGTCGGGGCGGCCGCGTCCAAGCCACTGGTGGCGCTTGCCCCACGCTGTGGAACGCCGAGGAGCATTGGCAGACAGCGCGTGCGACGCTGCTGTGGCGCACGGGGCTCGCACGCCACGCGGGCGCGCCCGAGCATCCGGCCGACTGCGACCCGTTCTATGTCTGGTACGAGGACGCACACGCGATGGTCGTGCGCTCGAGCACGGCGCGAGGGACGCCCGCGACGGCGCTGAAGCTGCAGGCGGGCAGCAATTTCGTTGAGTGCTTCGTGCGCGGCGTGAGGAGCATGTGGAGCGGCGTGCTCGTAGGCAAGATCGAGCCGAGCTCGTGCCGGCTCGAGGTGCTATCGCCGCCGTCCGCCGAAGAGACGGGCGCTGCCGCCGCCGCCACCGTTGGCGCGTGCTGCGACACGCTCCAGCTCACCCTAGTGAAGGCCGAGCCGCGAGGGCTGTGGCTCGCGCCGTGGCCCGAGCTGCTCGACGCCATCGAGAAGCGCGAGCGAAGCAGCGCGGTGCTGCGCGACAAGCCACGCAGGGAAGAGCTCGAGGCTGGCGGCTGGGACGCGGCGCAGGCCGACGACACGTGGCAGCTCATCATCCCTTTCCGCTCAGGCGGCCGTCTGACGCACGACGACCTTCGCGTGGGCGTGACGGCGGACGCGCTCAACGTGCACGTCGCCGGCCAGCAGCACGCGCCCCTCTTGGGTGGCGAGCTGCACGCGCGCATCGATCTCGCCCGGAGCTCGTGGTCCGTGCGCACGGCCGCGCCGATCGGGTCGGTCTCAGTCGATGAGATGGTCATCACGCTCTTCAAGGAGCGCAAGGCGACGTGGCCGAGGCTGTTTAAGCGCATGTACGCGTGACGCACGCCGCTCACAAAGAAACATCGGTGTTCTTACCTCTCTTTGAAGTATGATGAGAACATATTAAACTCACGTGCTCAATGGCAGTTCGGCCGAGCGGGCACGGCGTAGCACGGCGCATCCAGCTTCCCGTCCAGGCACCCGACCGATAGCGATCATACACACGACATCCCCAGCAGGTTAAGAGCGCACAGCCCGGCCCAGAGCGAGAGCCGAGCCCTGGAGTGTTCTAGGAATGTCCCCGCCATCCGACCCCTAGGCCCGAGGCCGCAGGCCCAACACAGGGCGGACCAGGGAGCAGCAGCGGACATGCAGGGCCAGGGACCAGGGTCCACTCTGCGCCCCACCCGTAACTGACTCATGGTACTTGGTAGACAATCATGCCCGCAGTTGGTCAGATGGCCACAGCCCTGGAATGTCCTGCCAGCACCCCAGGGCTGCTCAGGGCAGGGAGCAGCAGCAGGCTGTGCAGGGCCAGGGACCAGAGTCCACTCCGCGCCCCACCCGCACCTGCAAACATGGTAGACAATCATGCCCGCGATTGGCCTCGTAAGGCTCTACGAATGCCGCACGCACATCACGCCAGGCCACCCGCCACCCGCACCAGCGCTTTATGGTAGATATGAATCGGCCTTGAACCGGTAGGCGCTTCGATTTATCTTCGATACGAGCGCGGTCGAGTCCACACAACTTGTGCAACGCGTCAGAGGACGAGTAAGGACGAACGCGTGCGTGCGTGCAGCTTCCACCGCGGGAGCGCTTCTTTGCACGTTGGCAGGCTAGGGCTCCGACGAAGGGCTCCCCAGCCTGGGGCTGATCAGATTTGGGCTCAACTGCACGATCAACTCACGCAAGATGACGATGACCTCGGCCATCTCGGGACGGGCGGCGTGATCGGTGCTCCAGCAGCGGGTGAGCAGCGCAGCGAGCTGCGGCGGGAAGCTCTGTGGGATTGGTGGCCGCTGGCCCTCTGAACAAACGCGCCTGAGAACGGGAGGGGGGAGATCATGGGGAGGTGAGAGGCGTGGGCTCTAGAAACTCGCGTCGGATACGGCAGAAGGCGGGGTGGCAAACGGGGTGTGGCCGCGCACCGATAGAAGGAGTCGACATCGCAGTCGGCGAAAGGGCGCTCGTGTGAGGCCATCTCCCACAACACTGTGGCGAAGGCGAAGACCTCGGCCTTATGCGAGTATGGCTTTGCGAGGGCGACCTCAGGGGCCATGTAGCGGAGCGAGCCGGTGTTGCCCGTGAGCTTGCGCGTCTCGTTGCCGTCGGGGTCGGCCTCGCTCACACGCCACAGCCTGGCGAGCCCGAAGTCAAAGAGGGCGAGCCGCCCGTCGGGCAGGAAGCCGATATTGTTCGGCTTCAGGTCGCGATGCAGGATGCGGCAGCCGGGGAAGACGGAGGTGGCGACCTCAGTGTGGCAGTAGTGGAGCGCTTCGGCGAGCTCCAGGCCGGTGCGCAGCGCGCGCGTCAGCGGCCACTTCTTCACCTCGCTGCGCCGCGTCCAAAAGGGCACCGAGTCGGCCGGCCTGGGCAGCTCGGCCGACAGCACGGTCTCGAGCTTCTCGATCACGATGAAGGGCAGGCCGTCCGGGTCGAGGCCGTGCGCGATGGCGCCGAGCACGTGAGGGTGCTGCATCGCCATCATGAGCGCGCTCTCCGATAGCAGGTCCTGGGACGCCGTCGGGTTGCTGCGTTGCAGCGGCTTGAGCATCTTGACGACGACATCCTTGCCGTCGAGCTTTGAGAGGAGGGCAACACAGAACTCACCAGACCCGAGCTCTTTCATGGGCTTCTCAAGCTCGTCGAGCGTGATCAGGCGCGGCGTCCACAACGCAGATTCGCTCCCCGCGACGAGGAGGAGCCGCGAGTCGGTGCCGCGCACATTCGCGATGCATTGTGTTCTCTGAGTCGCCAGCTCGGGCGATTGTGTTTTCGGAGGCGTTGGCAGTACATGTACATCAGGCAGCGGCTCAGAGTGCTTGGAGACGTTGAAGGCCTCGTCAACGTGAGCCCGAGCTGGAGATAAAAAGCCGAAAAAACGGTGCCAGGAGCAGCATCCATGACCCCGAGCAGGAGCAGCGTCAGCAACATTGTCTTGCCCTGATGACCAATGGGGGTTGTTGGCTGGCCGACGGACTCCGGCTGACCTGTCAGTGCTCAATCCAATCTGCGCGCCACTCGATGCTGCTGGCTGCACTGGTTGAGTACATGCATTGGTGCGCGCCTCGAGCTTTATAGCATCTGGGAGATGTTCCTCTGATGCACCTCCAATCGCGCAGCGCATTCCACGCGGGCGAAGCGAGCACGCGGGCGGGAGCGCACACGCGGTACGCTACGATTCGCATCGGAATTACGAATTGCCTAAATAGGAACTGGGACTTAATTCACTCACAGTTCGTGGGAACGCATGTCGTGCTAACCATTCATCCTCGCCGGTCTACAGGCACGATACTAGTAGAATCCCGATGTGTTCGACGAAACGCGTGAATGGCGCCTCTGCTCCCGTCGCATGCCCGAGGCACGATGTCGGTGCTGCGCTCCGAGGCAGCACACCTCTCGCCGTGCATTGGGCTGGCGCTCGGCAGCACGCTACTTCGTCGACTGTATGACCTGGAGCCGGCTGTGCAGCTCGCTGAGGGCGCGCGCGTGCACAACGGCGTTGACGGATCGACGAGCCTGTATCGTGCCTCGGCGGTCGGCGCGCTGCTTCGCGACAGCTTCCATCGCAATCATCCCGATGAGCCGCTGCGGCCGACGACCAATCGGTCGCTGCCGTGTGCGCACCTCAGCCCATCGCTCATCGCTCACGTGCTCGGCCTTGCGTGGCGGCGGCCGGGCGGCGAGGCGATTGGTAAAGCCTTGCGTGCAGCCACATGCAGCGAGACGGGCTTCGACGTGCCCAAGCTGGCCCGCACGACGGGTGTCACGATTGCAAGATTTGAGCGCTTGGTGGCTCAGGTGGTTGCAGCCGACGACGAGCCGGACGCGCCCTTGCCACACACGGGCAGCGCCATCCTCTTGCGCCACCTCTGGCTCCGCTCGTCAAGCCGAGAGGATCTGTGGACGTACCTCGCCACCCTCGAGGCACACTACGGTCCAGCGCTCAGCGCTGGCGCGCACGACCTCAGCCGCTCAGCGTGGCGTGCGCAGCCGCCGTATGGGGCGGCCGAGCTGGCGGCGCCGTCGGTGCTGAGTGCAGCCGGCGACGTCTTCTCTCGCGACGACGACGAGGCGCTGAGCGATCGGCGCGCTTCGTTCGAGCGCCTTGCGGCCGCGCTCGCGCTCGGAGGCTCGCGCGCCTCGCCGCTGCTGCAGGGGCGGTACGGGTATCGCGAGCAGCCTCCAGTGGCTGACTGCGCAGAGATGGTGGCGCGCGAACTGCTCAACGCGCTGCTATGGGACTCAGCGACGCAATCCTTTGACACGTCCCGCCTGCCGCCGAGCAGCTTGCCCGAGCTGCGCGCGTTCTATGCGCCCGGAGGGCCCGCCGATCGCGACGGGGCCGCCGTGGCGGGCGGCGCAGCGGCGGCGCCGGCGGTCACGACAGCGAGGCGACGGGTGAGGCGAGCGGCGAGGCCGCCTGGCATGCGGGCCCTCCAGTCTACTCGACAGCCGCTGCCGCCTGGTTCGAGATCGTGTCCAACCGCAAGCCCATTGCATACCTCGCGGGGCTACCCGGCCAGCGCTACGAGATGGCACCGACCGTCGAGAATGTGGCCACTTGCCTTGGAGCGCTGATGGGTGTGCCAGGCCGTGTGCGCACTCCCGAGGACCTCGGCGCCTTTTGGCGCGAGTGCCATCCGGAGCGCGGCGTGGCGTTGCGTACCAGCGCGCTGCGCGACCGCATGTACCTTCTCGAACGTACCGGTAGCGGCGGCGGCGGCGGCGGCGGCGGCGGCGGCGGCGGCGGCGGTGTGAGCTCAGACGGGGCGGAGCTCACGCTCGTGATCGAGTTCGTCATGTCCGAACGCCTCAATCACGCGTTCGCCATCCATCACTGGAAGCCCCCCACCTGGCAACGCGAGGTGGCGACGCTTGCCAGTCAGCAACGCGCCGCCCATTGGTCGGATGGGCAGCTGCCGCGCGCGGTACTGCTCCCGGCGCTGCTCCAGCCCCTGCTGCTCACCGAGTGCGCTTCAGGGGTCAGCGACGCATCCTGCGGATGGCGCGACGAGCGCCGTTGGCGACGCCTGAGGTTGCTTAGCTGTGACCCTACCGATCCGAGCGCCGTCGCCGCCAATGTACTAAGCATGCTCGAGCTCACAGCGCTCGAGGCAGATGCGGCCGCGGCCGCAGCTGCCATGCCAGCCTCCCCGGACGCGGCGAAGGCAGCATGGGTTGCGCTCAAGACGGCGCGAGAGGCTGACGAGATGCTCGCAGCGCGCGTGCTCTCTCTCTCCAACGGCCTTGCGGGCGCAAGAGATGACCTGCTGCTGCGCATGGCCGTGCGCGTGGCCGCGAGCGAATCAGCCTCGCTGCGTCGCGCCGCGTTGCTCGAAGGGCCGCTCGCCGCGCCCGTCGCGCTGCTTTGCGCTAAGCAGAGCAAAAGCGGAGCGGACGCCGCGAAGGCGATTGCGTCATGGGGGCGCGCTGCGACGGCCTCGCTCAGCGGTTTCAGTCAAGCGCTGCGGTGCACGGTGCGCGCAGCAGTATTTCGGCCCGAGCGAGTGCGGTGACGCGGGACTCAGATTGGAGGCATTGATTGGAGGACACACGTGTCCTTTTCTGCGTCTATCTTAGTACCTTACAGTCCCGTGTGCCCCCGGTGTCTTTTTACCGTACACAGTACTGCGGACGTTCAGCTACCGTAGCTCCGTCACTCCTCACCCATTGGCTATAATTCGGGCTAATGAGCTTGCTCGTTCGGGTGATGCAGGCGTGGGAGCGTTGTGCCGGTACGCACACGCCTCAGGCCGTCATCCCACTGCCGCCGGTACAGTCTAGCCGGTGTACTGTCTTCTCATCTCATCTCATCTACCACACATCACCCGTTTCGTCAGGAATTAAATATTCCTCTCGAGATTCCCCTCGCATCTCCCACTCCTCCCGCACAGCTCTCACGTGCACTCAGTCTTGGCCGGCTCGTCGCCCGCCCCTCCGTCACGCGAGAAGCGAGATGGTATTTTCAGCTCTGAAGCAAGCGGCCAACAGACTGGCCGCAACAGTTCTCGCCGCCGATGCAGCGTCGATCCCACCTGTACCCCCCGCGTTCAACCCGGCCGACACAGTCGGGTCCAGAACCAAGCTGCAGGGGGCGATCGCGCGTGCGCCAGGGCCACTCTACTACCTCATCCCCGACGTGGCATCAGTACACACGTCGAGATCCAAGCAAATTTCGATCAGCGAAGATGGCGATCCCGCCTCAGCCTCTGACAGATCTGAGACGGCTTTCGCAACGCTCAACATCGACACCGTTATGTACGGCATCCTCCGGACTGCCGGGGGTTCAGCAGAGATGCAGATGACCGTCGGCGGCTCGCCGACGGGCGCCCCCGTCTCCTTCTCTCCCGTCGTCGGCACGCCATTCAACTCTCTCTCCGCCACGATCGGAGTCGGGGCCCCACAATCCATCACCATCGACCAAGCCGTCGGACTCGTCGGTGGCTCGTGGATTCCGTGGGCCGGCTCGCCTGGCGCACCGCCCGCCATCCCCACCCAAGCTGGCATCCTCACCATCGCCGCCGCGGACGCCACCGCGATCGACCAGGAGCCCTTCCTCGGCCCGATCGGCAGCCCCTCCCGCGCGATGCGCATCGCATCCCTCACCGTCATCTCTACTGTAATCCCGACGACCTGCGCTCATACCGCCACATTTGTGGCGGGGCTCCTCGGCGATAACATCGGCCGCCCGCTTTCGGTAGCCCTCGCATCCATCCAGCCCCTCGCCAACCCCGCCGACGGGCCCATCCTCGCCGCGGCTCGCCTCGCCGCACCGCCCTTCTTCGCCAGGGTGTGGTGTAGTTTTTTCCCAAAAGTGGTGTAGTTTTTTCCCATACGCATTCATGTGCATTCGTATGCATGCGTCTGCATTCATATGCATTTCATTGTTTTTTCTATGCATTCAGACGTGCTGC
>Ga0210242_101505_pt1 | contig 17097 bp, 21 predicted proteins | sample ChrtobMeP5a_16mM_FD_155445 | JGI IMG/M metagenome (GOLD analysis project Ga0210242, IMG submission 155445) | Chrysochromulina tobin associated microbial communities from unialgal haptophyte culture, Seattle, Washington, United States - P5a_16mM | ecosystem: Host-associated > Algae > Haptophytes >... | reverse complement strand
AATATCTGGATTTGCACCCCTTCCTCATACCCTGATTACAAACTGAGTGATTTACCCAAGGGGGTAGGGGAGGGATTAATATCTGGATTTGCACCCCTTCCTCATACCCTGATTACAAACTGAGTGACGTGGCACACTAGACGCTTGTTCCACACAGTGATCAGGGTCTCCTTCGGCTTCAAAATAGTAGTAGTTTCTCGGCGGGCTGCCGTCGCCGTGCTGCCTCCGCCTCTGACTCGTCTTTGTCTTTCTTCCTCTGAGTCGGCGGCTCGTCGGAGGCGCGAGGTCTCAGGTGCCAGGTCCTCCTATCAGAGTCCCAAAGCGGAAAGTTCAGGTCCGAGTAGGTGACGCAGAGCTTCCTCCATCGTCCAAACGTCCTCAGGACTCAGGACGAGTCACGGGGCACGAGCAGATGCGCGCTCGAATGGCACTCACCATCCGCTTGTAGCCGCGGCCGAGGACACGCAAAATGTCGGGGATGAGGAAGCGACGCGCATGCTCGCGATGGCCCCTGAACCTCTTCTGGAGCTCGAGGACTCGCGCCTTGAAGCTCGATGACGCGCGATCCTCGACTTGAAGCTCGATGACGCCACGAGGATCCTCGTTGTCCGTCACGTTGAGCAACTTGCGCCAGTGGTCCGTCGACCCGACCAGGGCAGCGTCATCAACACCATGCCGATCAGGCACCTTTGTCGGCACAATGACTCCGGTAGCCTCACGAAGATCGAGCTCATCCATCACCCTCACCGTCAGTGCATGATTGGCCGGATCAGAAGACATTGATGCCGCAAGCCCTGAGCCGAGTGGCTCCCGGCCAAAGGTGCCGAAGGTGCCGAAGGCACCACCGAAGGGATACGGAAGCTGTGGTGGAGAAGGGTCATTCGCCGCCGAGACTGTGGCGACTGCCAGGACGAGTACGCGCTCGAAGGACAACATGACAATTCTGATGGCGGTGAGACGGCAGACGTGTTGACAGCCCGACTCGCGCTGTGCGCGAAACATGACAAAAATGGTTCACAAAGCAGGAGCAAAATATGTGGAACATCCAACAACGTGGTCTGTGGGCCATTGGCTCATGTGGAGGTACCGTGTGTGTCCCGGCTCCCCCAACGACTTTTTCGAAGAGCGTCGTTCTAGGCACCGCATGCGGCGAACCCTGCTCTCCGTCTCCGTCAGAGGCGGACGCACACGCACGGCCGCAGCATATCCGCGCACGCCATGTGGCCATCCGCTCATCGATGTGTCACCGCTTCTCCACGGCGGCGATGCCACGCTCACCGTGAAGCACCTGCGGGCGGCCTTGGAGCAGTGCGGCTACTTCTATGCGGCCAACGTGGACGTGCTTCCCGAGTCGTACATCCGATCGATCTACGACTACTCGCAAAGGTGCCACGCGCTGCCGAGTGCCATCAAGGAGAAGTACAAGCAGCGAGGTGGCACGGGCGTCTACTCTGGACCCGACATTGGACAGGTGGAGCTCCAGTACGAGGCCAACGGCCCGCCCGCGACAGTCCGTGGCTGGGACTACTCACGCGTGCGCTTCACGCTGGCCGCCGACTCGACGCAGGCCTCGCACCGCTGCGACGTACACTCGGACCCTCGCTACCCGACGGCGAGCGAGCTATACCCGCCGTTTGCGCCGACGCTTGACGAGCTCTATGCCCGACAGAATGTGCTCGCCGTAGCGTTGCTCGCGGGATTCGAAAGAGCACTCGAGCTGCCGCCGCGTACGTTACGAGACATGTTCGACCAGGGCGAGGGCGACTTTGGTACCATTCGGCTGCTGCACTACCCGGGCGACGCCACAGCCGCCGCGAACAGCACTGGGATTGGCGCGCACACTGACTTCGAGTGCTTCACTCTGATGCACCAGGATGCTCACGGCCTTCAGTTGATGCCGCGGCGCCCGGGCGGCGGCCACGGAGATTGGATCGATGCACCCGTGCGCGAGGCCGAGTTCATCGTCATTGTGGGCGACATGCTCGAGCGGCTGACAAACGGCACCCTGCTCGCTACACCCCATCGAGTCTTGCCAACGACACACGAGCGTTCGTCCATCATTCGATTCAACGCCTTTGCGCCGGAGACGCTCATCGAGCCGCTGCCGCGCTTTGTAACGGCCGGCTCGCCTCGCGCGTACTCCTCAGGTATGATGCCCATTGATGGCCCTCCGAGAGCCACGAATTACCTCATGAACTCTGATCTGATGATGCCCCTCATCAGCCCGAATGCGGGAGCTCTGATCTGATGATGCCCCTCATCAGTCCGAATGCGGGAGCTCTGATCCGATGTCGCCCCTCATCAGTCCGAATGCGGGAGCACATGGAGACGACGATGAGGAATCTCGAGGCTGGCCTCGGCTCGTGGGACAGCGAACATCAGAGGTCGAGCTCGGCCAAGTACGAGTACGACCCCGAGCTGCTCCGGCGTGGGCGCGTCCACTCTTGATCTACTCTCTTGTCGTCTGTAAATGCGCGTGGCGACTTCCTTTGTGCACCAGCACGTGCGTGCAGGCACACACGCCGCGCGACTGCGCAAGTTTGTGACCGCCGCGGTATCGGAAGAGCCGGAACACATACACGGCCCGATGTAAATGCTCCAAGAGACCCTTTTACCCCGATCTTCTTGTGTGGCCCTTCCCCACACTAAACTTACCTGGCGCTGATTGACGAAACCGCGAGAATCGAGCATTTTTCTCGGCTTCGAAGGTGCAAGGTCCGCACCGATGACCTTCCACGAGCTCACACGTGACGCCCATGACCGCCCACCGACCCTAAACTATTTGCTCTCGGAATCGAGTGTGTGCCTTCGAATCTCGTGCATCAGCCGACTAGAAAATCGGAATGGGCAACCCCAAGAAGTGGCTGAGCTACCCGCGTATGGACACCGGAGCCGCCAAGTACGGGTGGGATCCCAAGCCCGGCAGTGAAGTCATGGAGTCCCGGTTTGCGCCATGGAACAATGTGATCCTGACAATCATCTGCTTCTTTCTCTACCAGCACTACTTCGGCGAGAGCGCGCAACCTGTGCCGGAGCCCGTGATCGAAGTCGTCAAGACCGGCTTCCGGTTCCCGTGGCAAAAGGCGTAGCTCCTCGATATCTGTGCCTCAGCAGCCAGGCGTGGTCTGCGCATCAGCTCCCGAGCCTGGGCATGCAGCGCAACGCGACGGCGCTCGCCAGCGAACCTCGTTCATTTGGATCCGTGTTGAGTTTTCTGAGCTTGGGGAGATGATCACAAAGATCGGGCACTGCGACCCGCACTCTGAGTACACACGACTCTCTAGCACACTGGACCCAGCCTTAGTGCTTCGTGAGGACTAAGCACACAAGTTCAGGCCGGCGCTGCCGCGCTCTCACCTGGAGAACCAAAACACGCGCATGGCCATCCTTCGCCTATACTCGCACGCCACGACGAAGCCAGACGACGGCGTCCCCGGCCCATTGCCCCGGCCGCCACGCGACAACACGCGGTACGGGGGTACAGCGAGGGCCGCGCGTCCCCCTGCAGCTTCGTTATGCACAATGTTGCTAGCATCTCCACCGCCATCCAAGCCGCCGCGTCGCCCAAACCATCCTCAATTACAATTTGCCGCGCTCCGTGTCTCGTAAGGGGACATGTATGGTGTGTGTATTCTGACTTTCTGAGAGGGCAGTAACAGTGCCGTAGCACCGGTGTCTTTGAACCGGTTGTCGCGTCTGTCGTGTTAACGTTCAAGTCAAGTCAAGTCAAGTCAAGTCAAGACAAGTCAAGTCAAGTCGTCTTTTTCAACATGCAATGATGCCTGTGGCATGCGCACACCTTTTCCCCTCCGCCTGCGAAGAGGTGCGCTACGGCATGCGCTGCACCGTTGCCGTTTCAGCAGTGATCTGCCGTACAACGTCATCGACGGCTCCATGCATCTGCGCGTGCCATCCGGAGCCGTGACGGGCACACCGAGCGACGTGGCGTTGCACCTGCCTCTCCTGCACGAGCTGTCGGTCGGCGCCCGGCGGGGTACGCCCAGATGGGTCGACAAGGCGGCGGCAGAGCCCGCGGCTGGCAAGAAGCGCTCCGAATCGTGGCTGGAGATCACGTACCCCTTCAGCACGGATGCGGAACTGCGTGAGCAGTACATGCTAGGCGACGGGCTCTCACTGCGAGCAGGCCGCTTCCTCGAGGAGCTCGACGCCTTCTCCGCCGACTGCGCCCTGCGGCACGCCAGGGTCGGCGACCACCCGATCTCCGTCGTCACCGCCGCCCACGACGGCCTCTCTATCTTCGAGGGCCTGTCTGCGGTGCGCGGTGTGGTGCCGTTGCTCCATCGGCCAAGCCGTTGCATGCATGCAAGTGCTCACCACGGCGCCCGCCCTCTTCACAGTTGCACGACTTCCGGCTGCGCGGCGTGGTCACGTCAGTCGGCGCCTCGAGCATGGAGGTGCAGACGGACGTATTGCAGGTGGAGCCGGACGGCAAGGGCGAGGTGATCATCGGCTCCTGCTACACCGTCATGGCCGCACGGCACACGGCCACCTTCAAGGCGGCCGCCGTTCCAAAGCTCATTGGTGGTTCCTCCACCTCGGCGGCCGTAGAAGTCGAAGCAATGCGTCGCAAGCAGCGCCGGCGCGCACTGGCGGAGTCGGCGCTGATGATCAAGCCGCCGACGCCAAAGGAGGTGCCGTTGCTCCATCGGCCGAGCCGTTGCATGCATGCAAGTGCTCACCACGGCGCCCGCCCTCTTCACAGGTGCCGTTGCTCCATGCCCTCTGGCAGCAATCGCATGCTCGCGGGTATGGCTCCTCCCGGGCTGGAGCGCCCAACACGGCGCCCTACGTGCCCCCCACGGCGCCTCGAGTGCCGGCGCGTGTCCCGATGGGGGCGAGCGAGATGCGCACGCTCGACATCATGCAGCCGGCCAACCGCAACATGAATGGATACATCTTCGGAGGATTCCTGATGAGGCGAGCCCTTGAGGTAGCATGGCTCTCATCCGGCCGAGCCGCGGCATGCATGCAAGTGCTCACTACGGCGCCCACCCTCTTCACAGGTCGCATGGCTCTCGGCACACAAGCATTGCGGCCATGCGGCGAGGTTCGGTGGGCTCGATGATGTCGTCTTCTCGAAGCCGGTACTGGCGGCTACTTGATGAGCTCTGATTACATTGTCTAATTGCTCTGATTACATTGTCTCAAAGCCGGCACTGATGGCTCCTTGATGAGCTCTGATTAATTGTCTCGAAGCCGGCACTGATGGCTCCTTGATGAGCTCTGATTACATAGTCTCGAAGCCGGTACTGATGGCTCCTTGATGAGCTCTGATTACATAGTCTCGAAGCCGGTACTGATGGCTCCTTGATGAGCTCTGATGGCTCTGATCACCTCGTGATGGCTCTGATTACCTCGTGATGACTTTGATTACCTCGTGATGGCTCTGATGGCAGGTCATGGTGGGCAAGATTGTCGAGTTCGTCGGGCGTGTGAACTTTGTTTCTCCCGACGGCGCATCGCTTCGGGTGTTCGTCGAGGCAGCCCACGTGTCGTTGCGTACCGGTAGGCGCGAGGCCACGGCCGACTTCCACTTCGTCTTCCACAGCGGCCCAGAGAAGATGAGCAGCGCAGAACGCGCCGGAGCGGGCGGTGGGGGCGATAGCGGCCCCTCGACAGCCTCCCCGGTAGCAGCAGAGGGGGCGGAAGTAGCACCATCTGCAACAGCAGCGGCTTTGCCGCCGCCGCCGCCACAGGTGGGGCCGCTCACGTGCGATGAGACGCTGTGAGCGTACAAGTGCTCATGACGGCGCCCTCCCTTCCCCACAGGTGGAGCCGGTGACGTACGAGGAGACGTTGCTATGGCTCGAGGGGCGGCGCCGATGGGCTTTGGACGCTCTCGACGAGGGCAAGGATGAGGGCAAGGACGAGGGGCTCACAAGGTGAACGCGCTGTTTGCCGAGGTCTAGCCACACCTTGTGATAGCTCAAAACATTAGGTCAAGCTGCCGAGAGCGCGCTAATGTTTCGGGGAGGGTTGGACGCTCTGACGATGGTCGCCTTGTGGGGCTCGAGCTCGGCAGTTCTCTTTCGTCTTCGGAGCTTGATTCGGAATGCGGCCGGCGAGGTCTGGGAATCGAATGATAGACGCGACGATACTCCGCATCCGCGGCCAGCACGCACCGACCGGACCGGGCGCCGCTGAGTGCGCCGGCCTCACGTGACACGTGACGCACTCGAGCGTCGAGCCCCGTCGTCACGGCGCCGAGCGCGCGCGCGGCCCGCGGAGTGGTGTAGTTATTTTTCCGGTCAAGCCCGACCCGGCCGGTTCAGCCCCAACGTGTACAGTCTAACTGCAAGCTAACACACGACGCTGCATAACCGCTCGCCACCAAAGGCAAATCTCACTTGAGATCGGCGCGGTACTGCCCGGCCTCGCACTAGGCGTTCCAAGACGAGAGACCGGAGGGCCCTGGCGCCTGGGCCCGCGCATACAAAACGATCCGAAACATATGTACAGGGGGTCTCTTGCCCAGCGCTCAGAGAGATGGTAATGGCCTCTCGATCATTATGTTATTGGCCTCTCGATTATTATGGTATTGGCCTCTCGATGGTAATGGCCTCTCGATGGTAATGGCCTCTCGATGGTAATGGCCTCTCGATGGTAATGGCCTCTCGATCATTTGGAGCCCAACTTGCGCTCCGCGTCTTTGAGGGCTCCCGGGAGGGCCTCGCTAAAGATGCGCAGGTCCTCGTCGCTGCTGCACGAGACCCGAATGCATCGATCAAGGGGTGGCACGCCGGGCATGCGCACGAAGACGTTGCGTTCCGTCAGCTCGGAGAGGACGAGGCGCGCGAAGGCGCCGTCCTTACCGCAGTCCATCGTCACAAAGTTGGTCGCGCTCGGCAAACAGCGCATGCCGTGCTGCGCGGCGATGCTCCCGAGAGTCTCCCTCGCGTGCCGCACACGCTCACGCACCTCGTGCAGGTAGGCCTGGTCCAGCAACGCCGCGAGTGCACCGGCTTGCCCGACTCGAGAGATGGCAAAGTGGTTGCGGATCTTGTCGAAGGCAGCAATAATCTCGGGCGCGCCGAGCGCGTAGCCGATGCGCGCCCCCGCCAGGCCGTACGCCTTCGAAAAGGTGCGTAGCCGTAGCACCCGCAGATCATCTACTGCCACTTTGGCATTCGCATCGAAGTCGACGCCGAGCTCGTGGTAGGCTTCATCGAGAAGGAGCAGGCAGCCGGGCGGCAGACCTTCGATGAGCGACTCGATCTTGCCCTCGGCGTGCCACGAGCCCGACGGATTGTCCGGGTTGACCACGTAAAGCACCTTGGCGTCGACCTCCCACGCCTTTGCAAGCAGCGCTGGCAAGTCCTGCCTGTCGTCAGGCCCGTAGGGGACGGTCTGCAGCAAGCCACCCTTGCCCGCTACAAAGTAGTTCAGCGTCGGATACGTTCCCTTCGTCGTGACCAGTTTATCGCCAGGGCCGATGAGCAGGTGCGTCAGGTTGCAAAGGATGCCGTCGATGCCCTCACCCACGGTAATGTTGAGCGGCTGGACGCCGTGGTGGTCCGCGAGCGCCTGGCGCAAGTTGTGGCTCTTGGGATCTCCGTACATCCAAGCGGTGGCCGCCGCCGCCTGCATCGCCTCCACAGCACGCGGCGAAGGCCCGAAGGTGAGCTCATTGGCGCCCAGGCGCACGGAAAACTTCTGGCCACGCGATCGCTCGATCTCGTCTGGCGCCACAAACGGGACGATCGAGGGAAGAGCTTGCACGACGGGCGTGAACCTCGGACCGGTGATGATCCGACGAGGCGGAGTTGCGTCGAGGATGCGCTTGGGCAACGACAACCGCAGATTCGCCGACCGCATGCCGTTCGCGTCGGCTTTGGATTTGGACGGGGACGCGACCTTTTGCACGAGTTGTGGAATTCGGCACGAGGCAAAGACAGCATGTAACCGGATACCGGTTCAAAGACACCGGGGGGAGCCGGGACACACAGGATACGGGTAGATGGCCTCGACGGGGCTGGTAGGAATCGGGTACATGCAGAAGGCTCCGGGGGAGCCGGGACACACACAGTCAGAAAATAAAACTCCGAAAACCGACACGTTCACACACGCGTTCACACCATGGTGGTTCTTAACGCCTACCCTGCGTGCCCTAGCTAGAGTAGGCGCCGAGTATTTAACAGCACACTTCACACGGGTCATTCACGGATCCGTTCAAAAGCGGAGCCGAAGTTCACCCTGGCAAAAGCCACCGGGCCCCGCTGCTCGAGCCGCTTCGTGTTGGCGACAACTGGCCGAGGCGGCAAATAGATATGCAGCGTACGGTTAAGGCAGCTTCGATATCAAAGCAGAAGAAACCTGAAAAGACGTGGACAAAAGAGGAGGAAAAGAAATGGACTCCAAATACGGCGCCGATGCGGCCTGGCGACGCGGTGGGCCCCAGGCTAACGCTCGAAGACCTCGAGGCCGAGCGTGACGAGAAAGCAGTCTTGGTGGGAATGACGTTTTATTCGCTGTACGACGTCAATCCTCAAGCACAGTGCTTCTCGGCTGAGCTGACCGTCAAGCTGTGGTGGTGGGAAAGCCCGGAAAAGAACGCGGATGTGTACGACTGGAAGAAGGAACAGGACGATCATAAAAAGTTCCCGCCCGAAGAATTCGAGAAGAAATTCAAAGTGCCAAAGATCTTCTTTTCCAACGGCCGGGAGCTTGTCGATGTCGCTGAAATTCCACCTTCCTGCGAGGTGCGCAAAGAGTGGCCGGTAGGCGCGGTTGGGTACGAACGCCGCGTGCGCGGCACATTTGAAGAGCTCTTTGAGCTCGACTTCTTTCCGTACGACGTGCAGGCGCTCACGGTGCAGCTACGCGTCAACTCAAAGCAAGACTTTTCGATGAATCGCTACCTGGCCCTGAACATGGGCAAAAATGCGCACGCAATGATCCCACAGGTGAAAGGGGAGGGGCGCTTCAGCGAGATTTGTAACTGACCAAGCTACCCACCCACATGATCCCACAGGTGAGAGGGGAGGGGCGCTTCAGCGAATGGAAACGCTACAAAGCCTCGGCCCTGGCGGGAAAACACGACATACAGGACAGACCCCTCCTGTACGAGGCGCATATCTGCCTGTGGCGCAGGCATCGATGTAAGCTCTCGAGATTGAACCACCAGAGATCACCTGCCCTGCGGCCGCCACCTGCCCTCCGCCACATGTGCCTGGCCGCCTCGTTCTCGCTTCGCTTGCTTGCTCGCTCGCTGCTCCTCATGAGGGACTGCTCTGTGGAGATAATCTCCCTTGATCTCCTCTGATCTCCGCTGATCTCCGCTGATGGCAGTCTATTCGTCCAACGTGCTCCTCGTGATGGGCTTGATCTCGACGCTGGCCCTTGGCGCCTTTGGCGAGAAGCCCTCCGATGAGATGCTCGGAACGCGATCGGGCATCGTGCTCACGCTGCAGCTGACGACGATTGCCTTCAAGTTCGTCATCGCCGACTCGCTGCCAAAGGTCTCGTATGACACGACGCTCGATATGTATATGAACATGTGCTCCATCTTTTTGGGCATCGTCTTCTTCGAGAACGCGATCGTCGCGCGCTTTGGAGAAATGGGCATCTCGGAAGACCTTCGGGACATCCTCGACGGTTATTTCGCCCTCACGATCGCTTCCCTCTGGTTTGCCGCGAACGCCATCTTCGTGTACGTCATCCGCAAGTACATCTGCAAAGTACGTTCGTTCTTGGGTGATCCCGAGGGGGAGACGCGCCAAGGGCGCCAGCCGCTCGAAGCGCAGGAGATCCAAATGGACTGGCCCTGTTGGTTCCGGAGGCCCCGTGGGAGTGCTTCGGTGTCGATGTCCAAAAGCGACGAGGCGGACAGGGAGCCGCCCCCACGGCCTTCGGAGGTGACCGTCCGGCCTTCACAGGTGACCGCCCAGCCTTCACAGGTGACCGTCCAGCCGGAGCCGCTGCTGCCGCTGCAGGGTGTACCTGCGAATCTGGGCGGGCGAGCTGCGAATCTGGGCGGGCGAGCTGCGAATCTGGGCGGGCCAGCCAGACGGGCTGTTTATATGGATGGCAGGCATCGAGTGGCTCCGATCTCTATGGCCAGCGATCATGGGACCGGGCGCCATGGTGAGCACTTGCATGCTCCGATCTCTATGGCCAGCGATCATGGGACCGGGCGTGCACCAATCATCTCGAGTCATCTCGAGTCATCTCGAGTCATCTCTATGGCCCAGCGTGCACCAGTCATCATGGGGCCCATGCCAACCGTCGCCGTCGACAACGGGCCGTCGACGACCGAATTATGGGACCAGTTACATGAGCAGCGTCGGGTGATCTACGAGCTGCAGCAGCAGATTCAATCAGCTGCCATCGGCCGCGACATTCCACAGCTGCAGCATTCCACAGCTCCGCCGCAGATGCCGCTGCAGCAGCCCATGGCATACTCACCTTATGTAAGGACAGGCAGTGCATCGCCGTGACCCTACCGGTACCTATGGGAATCTTGATGCCGCGCGTGCAACGTCACCCTTGTGAGTACTCATCATGGCGCTCAACGGGCGGGGTCGGGTGGGGCGCCCGGTCTTCTTCTTTTCCACCCAGCAGATCGATCTCCCAGTCGGTACTAGCGCTAGGAGGCGTAACTCGTCGAGGCAGCTTACAATCACATTTGTTCAGTCTTCAGAGGGGAGGCTTGGTCGAGTGGAGGGCACCAGCGTCACGGTCGCGCAGGGAGCAGGTAGGAGCTACGGATCTCTAGCGAATAGCGATGCTCCGCGTTGGTCATGGCGTTGGTGTTCCGTCGTGCCACGCAGTACGCTATCAACAGTTATACCTCTCTCCGCGTCGCGCTAGTACTGCGGTGCCCGCGGCCTCGCCTCTAACTATCTCAATATCTCTCAGTCTCACTCTCTCTTTCCCTCTCCGCTCGTCTCTATTTCTCTCTCTACGTTACTTACAAAGGGTTTCATGACGATCTGGCGGCCGTGAGCGCCATGGTGAGCGCTCGTCTCGCCCCCCCCTTTCTCGTCATGAACGCTCACGGCCGCCGGCTCGCGTACCGGTAGCTCGGGGTCGAGCGCTATCTTGCCTTCACCCTAATGAGTCCCTAATGAGTCCCTGATGAGGGCCTACATTGTGAAGGCTCTGACCCGGCTGATCTCCCGAAAGTACTCAATGTTCGCGAGATCTTTCGAGAAAGCGAGATGCTCGTGTCGGTTGGGCAGCGTCACGCAACAGCCTTCTCCCGAGTTGGACAGATCCAAGCTGCTGCTGTAAGCGTCGTCACTGCTAGACGCGTCTGTAGGTGGATGAAGAATCCCCTCTGTGAATGGTGCCGTTGGGTGGCGTGAGTCCGTGCTCTGCACCCACCCCGTGCCGTGATCTCGCTTGATCTCGCTTGATCGCGAGTCCGTGCTCTGCACCCACCCCGTGCCGTGAGCGCTCACACCCCGTCGTTCACACCCCGTGCCGTGAGCGGCACACCCCGCCCGTGAGCGGCACACCGATTGCTGGGGGACGTGATCTCGCGTGATCTCGCTTGATCGGCACACCGATTGCTGGGGGAGGCATCGCACCGGTACACGGCCTGTGCCGGAGCAACAGGCCAGCGGGGGCTGGGTTTTGTCGGTCTCGTGCTCAGGCTCATTCCCCACAGCAAGCCCGAGCCCGAGCTCATTCCCCACAGCGACGGTTTCGTGCTCAGGCGACGCAGCCGGCGACGCAGCCGGCGATGCGGCGGCAGGTGCGGCGGCGGCTGCGAGCTCGGGCTCATTCCCCACAGCGAGCTCCGGTGCATTCCCCACAGCATTGAGCATCGCCTGCGCTTGCAGCTCCGTCTGATTCCCCACAGCGAGCTCCGGTGCATTCCCCACAGCGGCCAGCGGCTCCGGCGCCATCGTGGGCTCCACTTCGCGCCGCTGCGGTAAGCTACCCACACGAGCGCCGTGCTTGGCGGAGTGTGAACGCCCTCGAGCGTGGTGGCGAGCGTGGTGGCGAGCGTCTGGAGGTGGTGGTTTGAACTTCCTACCCGCCGACTCGATTGCCTTCGCAAGCTCGCAGAGGCTCTGCTGCACCGATGGGAGCACTTGCAGATGCTGCGCATCTTCTTCCACCGCTGACGTTGTGCCGCCCGCCCCCACAGGCAGCATCAACTGCTGCTGCTGCTGCGGCGGCGGCGGCTGCGGCTGCGGCGGCTGCGGCGGCTGCGGCGGCGGCGGCGACGGTATGGTCAGGGCTTCCAAATTAGGTATGCTCAGGGCTTCCACCCTCAGTTCGTTCACACCCACCCTCAGTTCGTTCACACCCACCCTCAGTTCGTCGAGAATCGCCTGCGCTTGCAGCTCCGTCTGATTCCCCACAGCGAGCTCCGGTGCGTCCCCCACAGCGTTGAGCATCGCCTGCGATTGCAGCTCCGTCTGACGCTGGTGCTGCAGCATCTGCGGCTGCGGCTGCGGCTGCGGCTGCGGCGGCTGGGGCGGCGGCGACGACTGCGGCGGCGGCAGCGTGCTGTCCGACAGGGCGCCGTGGTGAGCACTCGCATGCAGAGTGCTGCCCGACAGGGCGCCGTGGTGAGCACTCGCATGCAGAGTGCTGCCCGACAGGGCGCCGTGGTGAGCACTCGCATGCAGAGTGCTGCCCGACAGAGCGATCGCCTCTAGCGCCGTCACGAGCGTCGGCAGGTCAGTGCGCTGCAGAGGGTCTGGATGGAGCAGGTGCGTGCCGGTGGCAAGCTCCTTGAGCCTCGCTGGATGCGGCGCCTCGGCGAGCGCCTGCGTGCTGTAGTCACCTGCGGGTCGGGGCGCCGTGGTGAGCACTCGCATGCAGGGCGGTAGTCACCTTGCTCAATCTTTGCTGTGGGACAGGGCGCCGTGGTGAGCACTCGCATGCAGGGCGGTAGTCACCTTGCTCAATCTTTGCACACAGCTCCGCGAACGAGGAGGCCGCGAAGCATTTCTTGAGCGTGAGCAGCTCGTAGAGCACGCAGCCGACCGACCAAAGATCTGATGGGGCCGAGTAGCCCACCCCGGTCTGAAAGCGCTCGGGCGACATGTAATAGGGCGTGCCGCAGGCCGTCGTGGCGAGATCCATGGCGCCCGTTACGGCGCCGCCGTGCGGCGTGCGGCGGCTGAGCCCAAAATCTCCCAGCTTGAGATTCGCGTCCTTGGTGAGGAAAATGTTGGCCGGCTTGATGTCGCGGTGGATGATGAGTTGTGCGTGGATCGCCGAGAGCGCCGAGCTGAGCTGTTCGACCCACTTGACGATGCTGAGCGAGCGGAACGGGCGGCCCAGCTGCGATTGGCATGCAATCGCGCGCTTGAGCGTGCCTCCAGCCGCGAGCTCCGTCACGATGCAGAGCACCTCGCGCGGCATGTCGACGAAGCACGCGAGGTACCTGTGGGGAAGAGGAGCGGGCGCCGTGGTGAGCACTTGCATGCGAGGGGCAGGTCCATGTTAGGTTCGACGAAGCACGCGAGGTACTGAATGATGTTCGGATGGCCAAGAGACGAGAGGTGTCGAACCTGTGTGATGAGGGAGCAAATTAGTGGACATGCGTAGTCATCACGAGGCCATCAAGAGGCCATCACGAGGCCATCAAGAGGTCATCAAGAGGTCATCAAGAGGTCATCAAGAGGTCATCAAGAGGTGCTGCACCTCCGCCTCAACGGCCGTCAATCCCTTCGATTCGAGATTGCCCGCCCACATCTCCTTGGACACGACGACGTGGTGCGTGACCGGATGCACGAGCAGCTGCGCACGCCCGGTGGTGCCTCTTCCCAGCTCGAGGACGCGCGCGTAACTTCGGTACCGGTAATAGGCATCGATCGAGTCGAAGAGCGAAGGAGATGAGGGGACTACTCCACCCTCGCTGCCCTGAGATGACGTGTGGCAGGAGGAGAGGCCTGGCTGGGGCGCGAGAGGCGACATGCCAAGTGCTGCGTGTGTTTCGTCACCCGGCGAGCTGCGTGGCAGCCCGCGCCCGCGCGCCTGCTCGCGCTGCGCCAACTGCCAGCTGCTGTAGAGACGGTCCTTTTCGGCGTAGAGACGCGCCTGATGAGGGAAGCAATCATCGGTCATCATCGGTCATCTGTGGTCATCAGAGGGGCAATCAGAGGGGCAATCAGAGGGGCAATCAGAGGGGCAATCGGAGGGGCAATCAGAGGGGCAATCAGGGGGCCATCTTCGCCGAGGTGGCGCGCCTTATCGGCAGCCAGCCGCTGATGATCCTTCTCCGAGGTCCACACGGGCTTCAGAGTGCTGTGCACGAAAAGTTGGACCGCCCCGATGCCGAGCGTGAACGAGACGCAGCAGCCACCGACGAGGGTTAGGTACGCTTGATTGAGCTCGCCGTTGAGCAGCCGGCAAGGGTGCTCAGGACGACGCTCGTACACCGAGTACGACGGCTCGCCCCCCCCGCCCCACCCGCCCCACCCGCCCCCTTGGTACATCGAATACGACGGCTCGCCCCCATCCGAGCCGTCTGCCGAGGCCGCGGAGGGAGGCACGTACTTGCGCTGACGGAGGGCGGGAGCGAGCCAGAGTAGGTAGAGCACTTCCATCAAGGCGACTGTCCAGCGGCGAGCGCGCTCGGGGATGGGCTGCGTGCCGTGCATGAGGCCGATCAGCAGGTTGATGGCGAACGCGAGCTCTCGATAGGCGAGGCGCGGTGTGACGATGGGGAGTACCCAATCAGGAGAGCCGATCGCGACCGCGACCGCCTCGGCGGCCTGCCACAGGATGAGGCAGACGCACCAGGCCTCGCCGTCCCGCGGTACATACTCCGAGGGGCGCAGCCAGTTCCACCGGAAGATCAGGAGGACGCTCAGGCAGATTGTGATCATCATCTCGATCGGGTGGTAGTGGCTGAGACAACTCTGGAGTGCCCAATAGAGGGTGAGCACCGAGAGCACGCTCGCGTCGAATCGGCTGAGCTTGAGATGGAGCCACTTGTCGAATTGCGTGTCGAGGTCCGTCTCTGCACGGGGCTCGAGCGTGGCGATGTAGCGGAGGAGTGACTCGCGTCGCTCCGTTGTGGTGACAAGAGCGTACAGCAGGGGCGCGAGCGGTAGGATGATTGCCCAGGACGGCATCGGCTTCGCGTATGAATGGTCGAGCAGTTGCCTGAAGGCGACGTGGGCGCATGAGATGAAGGCGATGATCACCCCTGTTTGGCGGCCGAGGCGCCAAGTAGAGGCCAGCAGCTGCGCCGGCGCCGTCTTGAGCGTGCGTGCGCAGTGGCGCAACCGTCTACAGAATCGGTAGGACGTGATGGCAAGGCCGGCGAAGAGGGGGAGCATGCCTGGGTTATAGGGAGGGCCCGCGCCGAGGGCCATGCAGACCACACCTAGGAGGGTGGTCACTGAGTGGATCACAGTAATCACGAAGCTGAAGCCCGTCCACACGGCCACAAGCGCGTGGACGGCGTTGGGCGTGTCCGAGTTGACGAGGAGGCCTGAGATGGGGAAGGCCGCGATAGGGGCGCTCCCGTACACCCACGCGGCCGGATTGAAACTTGTCGAGGGATGCTGGCGCTGCACGAAGCCGTTGAAGCCGTTGAAGAACTCTTCGAACAGCCACAGCGTCTCGCCGCCTATGAAGAGCATCACGCCCACTAGCATCATACGCATCCAGCCCTGCGGACGCTGCGCGGGCACCCATCCGCGAACCGCTTGCCACGAGGCGCTGAAGCTCACCTTCCGAGCCATCCTCGCCGAAGCCTGTTCGAGGCCCGCACACACTGCACCGCCGTCACAGCAACCCTCGACATTTCAGCCAGGTTACAGACGATGGTACAGTAAGTTTCGTCAAACACGCCTCAGGTCGGCGCCATGCGCACACGCACTCCAGCGGCACCCGCAATCCGGTTCAGATGTGACGAAACCCATGATATGCATGTAAAATAATGTCGACGTCGTGCAGGGTTGGGCCCAGCATCGGGACAATGTCGAGCGCCAGCGGCAGGCCAGGTGGTTTGCCGACGCCAAGGCGGGTCTCAACCACGAGCTCGAGCGCACGCTCGGCAGCCGGCCACCGCAGGACTGGAAGGGCCACGCGTACGAGTGGATCCATTTGGAAGGACAGGACGAGCGGACTGCTTTCCATGCTGCCGCCGTGGACGGCCAGCTGCACACCGTCAAGCTGTTCGCCGAGCGCGGCGCCAACGTGCTCGATGTCGATCTGGCGAACGAAACGGCTCTGCACGCGGTCGCGTGCAACGGCCACATCGAGGTGATGAGGTGGCTGGTTGAGCACCGCGTGCCCATTGACGCGCAGTCCATATCGATATCGCGTAGCACCTGCTCCGCTACGGCGCGTCAATGCGTGCAGCGGACTCGACGCAGGAGACGCCCCTCACCTATGCACAGGGGTCCATGAGGACACTCCTCTGGACCACTTCGGCGACGCGTGGAGACGTGGCTGGGCTACGCCAGCTGCTGGCCATCAGGTAGGCGGGAGTGGTGACGATCCTTGCATGCACGCGCTCACCACGGCGCTCTCACCCCACAGGTTGGCGGGAGTGGTGACGATCCTTGCATGCCCGCGCTCACCACGGCGCTCTCACCTACAACAGGTTGGCGAGCGCCGAATCGAGCATGCATCGAGACAAGCCGAAACCTCGGAGAGCGGAGGACGCGGCAGATTATCTTCTCAAGTAGCTCCCGCCCGCCTCTCCGAGGAGTTTGTGGTGGTCCATCCCAAGACGGTCGCGGTACGTGTGGCTGATGGTCACTGAGTGCCCCTGATGACGACATGGCGGCTCCCTCGACGGGTGCCCGGCTGCTTGGCGCGTGCCGGGCGCGAGAGCGCGTGGTGGTAGCCGAGGTGAACCAAAAAGGGTTGGTCGAAGTGGACCTGGGATACAAACGAAAGTTGGTCTGCTGAGAGAAAGAACGAAGAACAAAAGAAAATTCCGATAAGATTCCATGAAGAAGCGCAGCAGTTTACCGGTACGTGCCTGCGGAGCACTCCACACGGATCCTCCACGGATCCCGCCCAGATGAGCGAGATGGCGATGGGCATCGCCGCTGCCTGGGTGTGCATGATAGGCGTTTCGCTCTTGAGCCTCATCCGGCACGTCCACCACAACAAGAAGTTGCAGGATGCCATCACGGGCGGGCCGAC
>Ga0210242_101499_pt1 | contig 17146 bp, 17 predicted proteins | sample ChrtobMeP5a_16mM_FD_155445 | JGI IMG/M metagenome (GOLD analysis project Ga0210242, IMG submission 155445) | Chrysochromulina tobin associated microbial communities from unialgal haptophyte culture, Seattle, Washington, United States - P5a_16mM | ecosystem: Host-associated > Algae > Haptophytes >... | reverse complement strand
CGACGAGGGTAAGAGCCATGATGCAGGATGCAGATTTCGTGATTCGGACAGATCCAGGCCTTTTCTATGAAAGGTCCGATTTGTGCGTCTGGGTCGCGGGGCTTCAATCTGAAAACGTTGGAGAACATCGGGCCCATCGGAATCTGCAAATCTCCGACGGAAGAGCGAGGGATAAGCGCGCAAGAAACAAGCGCCTGCCGACGGCGCCGCCTGCACACCATCACCTCTCCAACCGTTGCGAACCGTCGCGAGAAAACAAAACTGGTCTAAATTCAAACCATGTATTTTTCTCATCTTTTTATGAACTTTTGAGACGGCGTGACTTGTCTTCTATAGAGGCCACATGTGTACGTGCGCTGGCGAGTACAGAGCGGTGACGCAAGGCCAAGGGCCTGACCGAAGACCGACCGCGAGAGGTGGCCGCCGCGTTCGCTCGTCAAAGTCCATGTCACGGTCGTCCTCTAATCAAGTCAAGTCAAGTCAAGTCAAGCGGTCTGTTGTTTATTGTATAGACTTGACTTCGGACTCTAATCAACGACCTGCGCCGCGGCGGTGGCGCCGCCGCTCTTCCACTCGGGGTGGAGCAGCGCTTGCTCGGGCAGCGCGCGGAGCGCCGCGAGCGCGAGCTCGCGGTCGGGGAACTTGCCGTTGATCGCTCGGTGGAAGTCGACGGCGGTCAGGTTCTGTGGGCAGGCCGCCGCGATGCGCGCGAGCTCATGGAAAGGGCCGTCGCCCACTCCGAGCGCGATGACCGAGAGGCGCACGCGCTGCACGCTCGCAAGGGCGGCACGCGCCGCGGCGGCGTCGATGCCCTGCGCGGGCGTGAGGATCATCAGCAACGTGCGCGAGCCGCCCGCGGCCGCGTCCGCTGTCGCGATCGCGCCGCCATACAGCACAGCCTCCGCCAACCCCGGCGCAGCACCCTGGCCACGCACGCCCCGGAACACGTAGGGCGGGAGCGTGTTATAGTAGTCAAGCGCCGCTGCCATGCCCGGGCACACCACAGGCTCGGCCCACTTCGATGCGTTTCCGTCGGGGGGCAGTTGCGATCGCTGCTGGACGATCGCGCCCGCTCCGGCGCTTTGGGCGCCCGCTCCGGCGCCCGCCACGCCCACGCCGCCGCCCGCGCTGCCGCGAGCGTCGGTGGCGCCTCGAGGCTCAAGCGCGCTGTCTTGAGCGCTGCCTTTGGCCGCGGAGACCTCTCGCGGAGCGAGCCATTCGCCCGGCGGCGGCGGCTGCGTGCTGTAGCAGAAGCAGCGCACACTCACATCCGGCGGCACGCCGATCGCCTCGAGTGCCTTGCCGAGCATGAAGATGGCGAGCTGGTACGGGTTGGGATCGGGGCCAAGTACGCCGTCCGCCGAAGCATGTAACGGCTTGCCAGCAAAGATCGCCTTGCCCGCCTTGCGGTTGGCGGCGGAGCAGTCGAAGCCGAGGGCGAGCCGCAAGTGAGCTGGCTCGAGGCCGGCCTCGTGGATCGCGAGGCTCAACTGCTCGACATCGGAGAGGTGCTGGCCGTACGGGTGGGGCTGGAGCGGCACGTGCAGCGCCTGTAGCGCGCCGTCGAGGGCGCCACCGAGCGCGTCGCTCGAGGCCGTGACGATGGACCTGGGGTCGGAGATGAGGGTCGAGAGCGCACACCTCAGCCTCAGAAGTGGATGCCAACGGCATCATGACCAGTACCGGTGCCGCTTGGGCCGGTGTCGGGGGGGTCAGGAGGGGGGTCGGGAGGGGGCGCGGGAGGAGGCAGGAAGGCCGTGAGTGACCTGGTCATCGAATTGAAGCCGTCCAGGAGGCCGCCGAAGGGGTTGGGCGCCTGCGCGACCGGCCCGCTGCGTGCGGCCGTGCGCTGCTCCTGAGCGGCCGCGGCCAGCAGTCGGTCGTCCATGAACGGAGAGCGCCCAGCGCGCGGCTGGATCGACTTGCCCTCCAGCTTCTCCTTGTGGTGACGCGGCTTGTCGCGGAAGGCGCACGCGGGCAGCAGCAGCCCGGTGGCCACCGTGGTGACCATCTCGAGGGCCGACTGCACATCGGGCACCTTGTCTCTCTGAGAGACCCCGCGCGGGGTGAGGAGCGGGCGCGCTCCACGCCTGGCGAAGCACTGCATCAAAGTGGGCTGCGCCATCGCGAGCCGCAGGAACTCGTCGCGGGGCAGCAGGCGCTCCGGGATCGCGTCGTCGTGAGCGCTCGCGACGGCGCCGCTGGCGACGGTGCCACTTCCACTGCCACTGCCACTGCCACTGCTGACCGTCACCTCGGCGCCGCTGGCGCTGTCGGGGGGGTTGGGGCTGTCTCTGCGAACGGCCGGGATGGCCACGGCGAGGGGAGCGCCGCCTTGAGCGCCGCCCAAGGCGGCGGCGGTGGCCCCCTCGGACATGTTCGAGAAGATGACCTGCGCCGCTGCGCGCACCTCCGCGTCGGTGGGTGGCTGCTTGTAGTGTGTCCGGTAGATAGCATGTAGCAGAACGACGAGTGCCTCTGAGCCGAGCCCGCCGCACCCTGCCACGTCGAAGGCATCAAAGCACAGGCGCAGTCGCGCGTCCGGCTTGCCGTCGCTGAGCACCGCGACGCCAACCGCCACCTGGTTGGCATTGAGCGCGGGCGCGTCGGCGCCGTACTCCGGCCATCCGGGGAAGTGCCCCTCTGTGGGGAACTGCCCCTCGCTCACCTCGATTTGGCGCTCGATGTGGCGCCGCGATGCATGCAACGGCTCCACGGGCGTGTGCCGGTGCTCCATGCCGACCGAGGGGCTGCTCCGGCCGGCCGTTGAGCGCAGGAAGGTCACGACCACATCGATCTCCTCCTCGGGCAGGTGACGGCTCAGGTGCTCGATCACAGCGGCCTCGGGCACCATCGTCGTGGGCGGCTGCCCCTCGATTCCCAGGGCGAGCACGAGCGAGCGCGCTTGCTCCACTGCGAAAGTGCCCACTTGCTGCTGCGCCTCGTAGAGCTCCTTGACGCGCAGCTTGGCGTAATGCACCTCCATCGTGGCGCGCCGCCACTCCTTGCGCTTGCGCGCGATGAGCTCGGCGCTCACCTCGCCGAATCTCGTCGCCGCGAGATCGATGATCTCGCCCGCGTCGAAGGCGCCGCGCGCGGACGATTTGATGACGTACCTGACGAGGGCGGCACTCAAGCCCAATCAGGCAATCAGAGGCAATCAGGGAGCTCGGCTGGTACCTGATGAGGGCGGCACTCAAGCGGTCCTCAGTGGCAATCAAGATGGCAATCAAGAAGGCAATCAAGATGGCAATCAAGAAGGCAATCAAGAAGGCAATCAAGAAGGCGACGAGTGAAGGACGTACACGGCGGTGCCGATCTCGGATGCCTCGAGGAGAGAGCGTGCCTCCATGATCGCGAAGAGCGCGAGCGAGGCGCGGAAGATCCACGTTGGCTCGAGGCAGATCATCACATCCCACAGCCGAAAAGAGGTCTCCGAGGGCAGTGCCGTCACGAAGAGGCACAGGAACCAGTGCGACGTTACAAAAGGCATGGAGAGCGAGAGCGTGCGCCTGCGGTCGACGGCATCACGCAGTCCGCGCGGGCGTAAGCGTGGCGTGAGTGTGACCAGGCGCGGGCCTTCAGACTGGAGCGGGACCGAGGGTGGAGGAGCGCGACCGAGGGTGGAGGAGGGTGCGCGGTGCGCGCACAGGTGCTGGGCGAGGGCGGGCAGGTGCAGCTCGACGAGCGTCTCGATGATCTGCCGGTCAACCGTGTGCCCGATCATCGACTGCACGTAGTGATCGGGAAGAACCTCCTCGATAAGGAAGCTCAGCAGCCAGAAAGCCTCCTCCTCATCCTCGACGAAGAGCAGGACGGCCGCCGCCACAAAGTTCATGCCCTGGCAGTAACTCACCTCGGGCGAGCGGCGCGCGTACGCGAGCAGCACGCGGCGCATCCTGGAGAGGAAGGTGGCGTCGAGGCGCGGGTGCTCGGGGAACGTGCGCCGCATGTCGAGGTCGATGGCCTCTTCGACGGAGCGCCCGGCCGCCTCCCCGTGAGCGCTGGACGCCACAAGCAACTGGCGGTACAGGTGCGGCTGCGCCTCCATGCGCTGGCGCGCGCCGCTGAGCTGCATCCAAGCGGCTGCGCGGTGCTCCGTCGGGATGCCCGCCTTGACGGCAGCCTCGAAGCGCGGCGGCAGCGGCCCGCCCGTGCGATACTTTTTCTTGCGCGCCTGCTCGAGCAGTGCAGGCCAGTCGTGCTTCTCGCTGCCGGCCCGCTGGCGCAGCTGCAGGCTGCGGTACTTGTTGACAAGGTTGGGCGGCACCGGGAAGCCGTGCTCATCTCGGACCTCCTCCGCCTCAGATGGACCGTTCATGCTCGAGGGCAGCGGGCGAAGCTGCGCATCGTTGTACAAAAGCCCGACCTCTTCCTATCTCCCCTTCCGAATTTGGGAAATACTTGACGCCTTGTACATCTCAAAAAAACTTTTGGAAAGATAAGCACGGGCAACCGACACCCCACCCCCCATTTTCGGAAATTCAGTCCGCGAAACTTGACGCGACCGAGATCCAACCTCAGAGCGTAACAGACGATTATCGTGAAAAAGTTGTTTTCCGCTGCGGCGGGGCTAAAGCCTCATGGCCACCGAAGGTCATGCTGGAGGAGGAGAAGATACGACAGAAGGCTTGGTATCGATGCTCAAGGTTGATACCTCAATGCCATCGAAGAAAGACGAGCAGCACAAAAAAGAGGTCGCGACATACTTTGCAAAAGTGGCACGCAACAGCATTTCGTTTGATGACGCTTTGCTAGTTGACGAGAGCATGCTGAACTCATGGTTTCAAGAGGCCAACCTGCCGATTAAAGACCGCGCATTATTGTTTCGGACAATTCGAGAGTACAAAAACACCTTTGCTCGTCAGTCAACTGAGGCCATCGAAGAAACCCATGGGCTAAGCCCGAGGGTGGCCACCAAAGGTCACGCTGGAGGAGGAGATGAAAAGCTCAGCGGTAATAGCCTCGAAGCCAAGATCACAAAATACTTTGAAGATAAGGCAGCAACCTTGGGCATTAAGTTTGATAAAGCTATGCTATTTGATGAGAGCATGCTGAACTCATGGTTTGAAGAGGCCAAGCTGCCGATAAAGGTCCGCGCAGAATTGCTTGAGGATCTGCGTGAGTTCAAAGAGGTAACCTTTGCTAAACAGTCAACACAACTGAGGCCATCGAAGGTGAGCTCACAACAAAATTGCTGTTCGATGCTCTTCTCTTTGCGGTAGCATTTACTGTTCCCACGGGAGTGACTCGCTCCGAGATGCAAGAGGCATGGATGGGGGACGATGCTTTATACAACATCTCCAAATCACATCTTGGATCCTACGATGTGATTCTTATCGTGATGACCTTCTTAGTTACCACTTCCACTGGGCTTGCTCTTATAGTTGGGTTTACCATCTATTCTTGTATTCGATATGAGCGGCCATCGTCCATAGTCGAGGCAAACGAATTCTACGTCCGCTTTCAGGTTGCTTTTCGCTTATCTTATGGATTCACATATGCAGCTATTCTACTAGCACCGTTTTCTTGCTTTGAGCTGCACCTGATCAAGTCGCCAAATGCAAAGGCTCGTGTATTCTTCACTTATTATGGCTTCGTTTTGTACGGGGGGCTCGTTTTTTTCTTGACGTGGAGTTTGCTTCAAGCGCGCAAATCGCGTGCTCAGCTGCAAAAGATGAGAGGAAAAGCAATTAAGGAGAAGTACGACCAGAGAGACGCTGAGCCTCCTGCCCCGATTTGGCCCTCCCCGCGGCGCAGCAGTCGGACGCGTCGTACCTTTCCACGCAGCCCAGCACACGACCGCACCGAGTAACAACCGCACCGAGGAATGAGTGACACGGCTGACAGCCTGACGCTGGTCTGAATGTTCTTCCTGTGCCAGTCGTTGCCTTGCACAGACTTCACACGTACCCAGAGAGTCGCGCGTGGATCGCGCGATGACTTCACAGACACAGTCGCATGGTGCGATGGGGGAGCGGGGAGGGGGGTGGGGGTCGGAGGTGGCGGCCGTGATAGTAGTCGCATGTGGTGTGACGGCCGCTCGTGAATTGCGCGGGTCTCTGGGACCGTCGCGCGGGTCTCTGAGACCGTCGGACGTGACGGGGGAGGGGTGTGGGGGTCGCGGAGGTGGCGGCCGCGATAGTTGTCGCATGTGGTGTGACGGCCGCGCGTGAATTGCGCGGGTCGGCTCTCGCCGCGGTGCGCGCGATGGCAGCGGCAAGGATGAAGGGCCTTGCCGCCGATGACGAGTGAAAGAAGGAAAGTTGCGTGTTTGGTTTGCGAGCTCCCGAGGACGGAGCCTGTGCTTACATGTATCTCCAGGTCCCCGCATGTATCCCCATCGCAGTGATAGCGAATTACTCACGACTCACATCGACATCCGATTCACTTCACCCTGGAAAACAGGCACACATTCACATTCACACACGATACTGTGTGGTCCTGTTTTAGTTTACAATCAAGTAGGAAGGCTCCCCAGCCGAGGCACTCTGGAGTAGGTACGGTGACCCTGGTATTGGGGTAGTTCTCAATACAAGAAAGTAATTTTCAATACAAGATATCATCATACCGGAGTGGCATGACCTGGGATGATATGAGATGACAAACATTCTTTACCTTGACTATGATATCATGATACAGTCGACTGTATCAGTATCAAGTCATATCTCCACATATCATCTCATAAGATATCGCACGTGTGAAGAGGCTCTGAAGGTTGTGCATGTGCATCTGCTGCATGTGTATGTCCTCCTCCGCGGTGCCCTGCCGCTACAACTGCTGCTGCTGCTGCCCCTGCTTGGTGCGCTGCGCTTGTATTGAAAATTACCTTTTCTTGTATTGAAAACAATACCCGGCGAAACCCGGACGTGACCCTGCTGGTCACCGAGACCACGGGCGCTCTCCCACACCGACGCTCCATTTTTAGTATTTTAGGAGCAAGGCGGTGCGGCGCCACCTTTAGGCTCCACTGCCTGCGCGAAAAATCGGCGCGATCGCGTCAGCACTTAGTCAGCACTTCATGTTGGCGGTACATGTACCATTGTACCTCCGGCGAGGTGAGCGGAGGCGGACAAAAGTCGCCCTGACCCGGGGGGTCAAATCAGTGCAGGGACGCTCGAAACGGCGCCGTTTTTCGAGTCGTATTTCGAATCAAAACGCCTTGACCCCCTTGAAAACTTGTTCGGTTACATAACTGCGCAAGGACTTTTGGGACGCGCGGGCCCTTTTCGCGAGTGTGCATCGCTCTCGCAGTGCGCATCGAGCGTCAAAGATGGCTCCGAAGCCGTCCGGAAAGACGTCTCCAAAGAAGCCATCGAAGAAGGAGGATCATGATCAGTTCACAGCCGAGATCGCTAAAGAATTTCAAGATACATGTATGGGTATGGAGACAAGCTTGGACATTTCGTTTGATCAAGCTTTGCTATTTGATGAGAGCATGCTGAACTCATGGTTTCAAGAGAAGGGGTTGCCGATTAAGGACCGCGCATTATTGCTTCAGCGTATGCGTCAGTACAAACACACCTTTGCTCATCAGTCAACTGAGGCCATCGAAAGTGAGCTCACAACAAAAATGCTGTTCGATGCTCTTCTCTTTGCGGTAGCATTTACTGTTCCCACGGGAGTGGATCGTGCCGAGATGCAAGAGGCATGGATTGTGGACGATGCTATATACAACGTCTCCAAAACTCATCTTGGAACCTATGAAGTGATTCTTCTTGTGATGACTTTCTTAGTGACCACTTCCACTGGGCTTGCTCTTATAGTTGGTTTTACCATCTATTCTTGTCTTCGATATGAACGGCCATCATCTATAGAGGAGGCCGACAAGTTCTATACACGCTTTCAGGCTGCTTTTCGGCTCTCTTATGGATTCACATATTTAGCTATTCTACTAGCACCGTTTTCTTGCTTGGAGCTGCACTTTATCAAGTCGTCAAGTGAACCCACTCGTCTTTTCTTCAATATGTATGGCTTCATTTTGTACGGTGGGCTCATTGTTTTCTTGATTTGGAGTTTGCGTCAAGCGCGCAGATCGCGTGCTGAGCTGCTAGAAATGAGAGAGGACCTTAAGAACAAGTTACTCAAGAAACAAGTCCCGGACCCGACGCAGGGCATCCTGCAGCGCTCGTTGTCCACGCTGCACCGCTCGTTTTCCATTTCCTCGCCTCAGCGCTCGAAACGCCCCACAAATTCTGCCTCCCCCGCCGCTGAGAAACAAACGTGTGTCAGCTCAACCGAGTGCGACGACCCCCTCCACAGCGCCTGACGTGTGACCAAGCGACGATGACGTGTGACCGAGCGACGCCGGCCACCGGAGCGCGCGGAGATTGACTACCGCGGCGCAGCAGTCGGACGCGTCGTACCTTTCCACGCAGCACAGCACACGACCGCACCGTCTAGTAACAACCGCACCGAGGAACGAGTGACACGGCTGACAGCCTGGCACTGATGAATGTTCTTCCTGTGCCAGTCGTTGCCTTGCACAGACTTCACACGTACCCAGTGAGTCGCGCGTGGATCGCGCGATGACTTCACAGACACATTCGCATGGTGTGACGTAGTGTGACGGGGAGGGGTGTGGGGGTCGAGGTGGCGGCCGCGATAGTAGTCGCATGTGGTGTGACGGCCGCGGCCCCGCGCGTGAATTGCGCGGGTCGGCTCCCGCCGCGGTGCGCGCGACGGCAGCGGCGAGGATGAAGCCGCAAGCGGCCTTGCCGGATCGCGGATGCGAGCCGCCCGACGGACGTGCAGATAATTGGCGCAGTGGAAGCGTCAAGATGAACGGCCTAGTTAATACTAACGTAAGGAGTTCGTTTTCTTCCTGGGCTCACGAAGTGCTTGCCCAAATAGTATTTCAATTGAGGTTAATGGCTTAATGCGTTCGCCATGTTTCGCATGGCATAGCTAGGCGAGCGGGGCGGCGCTACCAGCCCAGCCCGCTGCTCCCGCAGCTGTGCGCTGCTGCGCCGGCGATGTGCGTTGACGCGGCGTCGTGGGCACGGGCGGCGGGCGCGGCGTGGCCGCCAGCGATGTGGTCGACGTGCTGGCTTGCGCGTGCATGTGCTGCAAGGAGAGCTGCGTGTCGAGCAGCTCCTTGGCTCGCATCGCTTCGGCCGCGCGAGCGAGTCGCCCCTCGTGCTCTTGTCGTCGCTCCTCGCGCCTCGCCCTTTGCAACTCGAGCCCATCGGACGTGAAGTTGGCAGCGGCACGATTCTTTTGGACGAAATCGAGCTGGAACGCGGCATGCCGGCGCTCCTTATGGAGCACCGCGGCTTTGAAGATCTTCTCGCGCAAGTAGGGCTGCGCTTGTAGCAGCTTGAGCCGGAGCGTCACGCGCTTCATCGCGGGCAGCTGCTCGCTTTCTTCCCACAGCCGGTCGCACTGGTCGGCAGGCATTCGGGACGACACCGCGTGCTCGTCGTCTGAGTGCGAGGTTGGTGGCGCTCGCACACGCCGTGGGGAGCGCGGCGGCTTTTCGCCGCGGTACATGCGGTCGAACGTTGTCGGGTCCCTCGGCGCTTGACGCCGCCTCCGGAGCCGCACGCTCATCGCCTCCTGACGCCACTCGGTGGTCATGGCGTCGATGGGGTTGGGCGGCTCAGGCGGCAGCATGAAGCGGTTCGTTCCGTGCAAGATGGGCGGGTACATGGCGCCGATCGCATCGTCAGGCGCCACCTCACCGGGTAGCAAAGTCGCCGCTTTGGCAGCCGCCACCGCCGCCGAGAGAGCATAGAGCTCAGCCGCGTCATGGGCCTTGATTGCAAGGGGGCGGTAGAGGTCGAGGGTCGATGAGCGTTGGCGCCGACTGCTCGGGGTCTGCGCGCTGCTGGAGGCCGCGTCGTCGCCGCCCTCGATGGTATCCAGCCTCGTGGCGTTGGCCAGTGAGCCTGACGCCGGTGTGACCGGCCGGCTGCTGTGCTCGAACTGCGTACTCTCGAATGCCAGTGGCTCGTCGGGATTATGAGGTCGACGCGCCGAGCGCGCAGCAGCGGCGGCCTCGGCTTCGGGCGTGAGGGGCCCGAGCGGCTTCACTGGGTTGTGAGGCAAGTGGCGCCACCCGAGCGACGCGCGGGTCCCTGAGTAGTTGGGTGCGAGAGGATGCGCCGTGCTGCCGTACTGGAGCGCGGACTCCTTGGCTGAATCGAGCTCGCACATGCGAAGCCTCTGCCGCAGTGCAACACGTGCGGTCTGGCCGTGGGCGCTGCGGTCGTTTGAGGCAAGCTCAATCTGCAGCTTCTCGCGCGCCGTCATCTTCCTGTCTTCCATGATATCGTACGCACGCGATGTCTTTGTCGGCAGAGGTGCTGGCGAATAGTTCGGCGCCGCCTTTTCCGGCGCAGTAGCGGGTGGAACCCACAGCGGCAGTGGGAGTGCCGGCCGGATTTGGAGCGGCGGCTCGCCCGCAGTTTGCAGCGCCGGCGGCGTCTCCGCAGTGAGTGCGGTGAACGGCCGGTAGCTCAGGCTTCCCCGTGCACTGAGGCTTCCGCGATGGTCGCTGTAGCCGGTCGGCCGCGGCGGCTTCTCGGCGGTGAAGGCGCGCGAGTCGATGGTCTGCGTGCGTGCGACGACCATCTCTGGAGCACGTGAGCACCGCGACCCGGCTGTTCAACCTCTGAACAAGGATGGAGCGCGAGTGGACGTGCGTGTCAGTTTCGGAAAAGTTCGGACAATGAAGTCCATATGGAGTGAGTGTGCGTGAGTGCGTGAGTGCGTGAGTGAGTGAGTGAGTGAGTGATTAGTGTGTGAGCCTGACAACCCCTTTTTTGGACACATTCATCATCGCAATGCGGCCTTGCTCGATGCACGCTCTTAAGAGGGATTTGGAAGTGCTATCGATGCTATCGATGCCATCCTTTGAGCCATATGAGGTCATGGAGATACCTTCGCAACAGCTCGGGCCCATTGCTTGCGACACGAAGTCGGTCGGGGTCGAGTCTCGCAAGACGGAGCCTGAGGTCACCCTCCTCTGCCTGCCGCACGATTGCCTCGTGTCCATCTTGACTCGTCTGGCTGGCTCGCCGCCGGAGCAGGCCTCCTCGCTGGCCTTGATCTCCCGGTGCTGCCACCAGCTAATGACGCTGGCTGAGGTATCTGCCGAGGCACTCGTCTCGAAGCACCTAAATTTGGCGCGCGCTGAGCTCGCGACCCTGGATTTGGCGGGAATCTCGGCCACCGAGCTCGACGGGGCAGTCCTCCCATCATTCGACTTTGGTGCGCCGCTGGTCACTGCCAGAACCTGGTGCTTTGCACTCTGGGGGCAGATGCCCATCCTACCGCTCCAATTCACGCTGCTGCGCAACTCTGTGACCGAAGAGCTCGACCTCGGGGGCAGGCTACCACTACCGTGGCGCGGGCTCGGCTTGGACGGGATCGCGGTCAAGGGTACCCTGCGCATCACGTGGCCGTTGCCTCCACCAGGCGAGCAGACGGCTGCCGACTATGTGCGCGCCGTGCGCCTTGGCCAATCCCCCTCCTTGGTCCTCGCCCTCGCTGCTGGGCTCGGCTTGCTGCTGCACCCCGGCCTCTTCGACAGATGGCGCATCGTGTCGCGCCGGTGCTCCATCTGCCCGAGCTGCAAGCGCTACCGCCGCCTCGACTACGACGAACATTCGCGCTGGGCTCCCACCACTTTCGACACGAGCTTGCAGCCGCTGCCGAAGGCGCTCGTGCAGTGCCAAAGTGCCTATTGCGAGCGGCTGCGGGTGCGCAGCAGTTGTGCACGTGACGCGGAGGAGTTTGAGGCGTGCGATCTGGACGACATGGTCCAGGCGCTCTCGGTGTCAAGCGCGCTCAAGTGCACGTGCGAGAGCGGCGGCGACCTGTGTCGATACATCGGCGTGCCTCCCGTGCGCGCGCAGCCGCGACGGCCGCCGGCCACCGGGGGAACGACAGCTTCCGATCATATGGACAATTTATAAAACGCACAGCCATTTCACAGCGAATGGTCACTTCGACAAAACACCCGGCATCGCGGCACATCGCGGGCGAGGCGGCGGCGAAAATGATTGCGTGTGGAGCTGAGTATGTGGAGATTGGGCTTTGCGGCGGCGGCGCTGTGCTCCGCTGTACCACGATGCCGCGTCAGACTGGCACAGCTCGAACCGACTTCAGTCCGCACCGTAGCAAGCATCGCTGAGCTCGACCAAGTCATCCGCGCCTGCCCTCTGGATGGCATCACACTGCTCATGCTCTCCGTGCGCGGAGATCCAAAGGCAGCCAAGGTGAAGGAGCATCTCGTTAACAGGTGTGCCCTCCCCACGCTGCGGCGGCATCATTGGGAGTGCAGCCCCGATGACGAGGCTTCTCTTAAGGATATGCGAAGCCTGGGTGCCACGCAGACGCCATATTTTGTCGCCTACGATTGCCAGGGAGATCGCGTCCTTAGCTTCGTTGCGCAAACGGCGGGCGCACTGCTGTACGGCCTTGAAGACACGATGAGTGTGATTGCAGCACGCGAGGAAGAGAGGCGAGCTACTGCCGCCCCTGATTCGTCCAACAGCGACGTATCTCAGCTCGCTGCGAGGGTCTCGTCATTGGAGGCCGAACTCGATGAGGTGCGGATGCAAGCGTCCGTGCAGCGCGCTGAACTCTCTGCACTAATGACAGCACTGACTCGCTTTGAAGGCCTCGCCGAGCGTATCTGCACCTTGGAGGCGGCCGTGCAGCCGCAGCTGGCCGTTCAGCCTGTAAGCGAAGCCAGTTCCGATGCGCTGTCGAGCTTCCTTTCGGCCGTGCCCGATGAGCAAGAGGACATTGCAGACCCGTTCTTGTTTGTGTTGGGCAAGCGATGAGTCCGCACTGTTCGCTTTATAGACCATCGTATACCAAGTCGTATCGACAATGTGGTCGTATACACTGCATCCGATCGGTTTCCGGATGATCCGAATTCCGATCAGTTGTCTATGATTTTCCGGTATTCCGTCGCGTATTCGCGTATTATAAATGGCAATGAAACATGGCCCAAGGACATGCGGCTTGCGGGCTCTTGCGGGTATTACGCATGCGTGGATCGGATGCGTTCACTATCCGGATACGCTAGACGTTCATGTTGATTGATGTTAGTACTGTTGAGGTTCGTCTGTGTGGTCTGTGTGCCTTTGTGCGTCCGCGTGTCCCGTGTGTCCCGTGTTTGTCCCGGCTCCCCCCGGTGTCTTTTTACCGGTACAGTATGACAATGATACGAGCGTACCGGTATGACAAAGCGGTCCTTCACGATTAGTTCGTCGACATGGAGCGCAAGCCCTTGAAGAAGGCCAACCACATCATTTCACATAAGAAGCAGCGAATTCGTCCGTGAACGAGACATCTAATTGACCAAACTGACGAAACCCGCGTGCTGCGCTCGAAGGAGAGGCTATTTCGCGGCCTCATCACGCGCGCCACAATGGTCACAATCCTGCCGCCCCTCTTCGAGCCCTACTGGCTCGGGCTGGTCTTCGTCATCGTCAGTCAGATCGTCACCGTGCCGCTATGCATTCTTTCGCACTCTGTGAAAAACCCGGCCGTCTTCATCCTGTGCGGTATGATCTCTGCTGCATGCGGCTACATCCTTCCACCGATACTCGCAGAGACGGTCGTCTCCAGCGGCTTTGGCACGCCATTGTCGTGCTTGCTTGGCCGCTTCCTCGGCTCAACCACGTATGCCTTCGTGGGCCTGCGCATGTTTGGTGCCGCCGTTGGTGCCACTCCTAAAGGTGCCGACGCTGATGTGCAGACATGGGTAACCTTTGCCACCGGGGCACTTGACATTACCTTCAACGCCGATGGCAAGCCCATTCGGCCAGCGCCAGGCGCAGTTGCGAATCGCGTAGGCTGGGTGTTCTTCCGCCTGGCAGGCCTCTCGGTGTGCTCGTCGCTCTCCGAGCCATTTGGAGGCTACCCCCTGACCACGGCGCTCGGTCAGCCAAACGGGTTTGCCGGCTTCTTAACGATGTTTGTGGACCGCATCTACATCCAACTGATGATAATCTACCTCTTCCTTTCACTGCTCATGGACGTGGGCTCGATACTGCTGCTAGCTCAGGGCTTTGTGCCCATCGATGGCTTCGCCAACCCCATCTTCACCGCCACGTCAGCGCGTATCTTCTGGGGCCAGAAATGGAATCTTCAGGTGACGAACTCGTTCAAGCGGTGCGTGTTCACGCCACTCAGCCGCAGCGGCACGCCCAAGACGCTCGCCGCCTTCCTCACCTTCCTCGCAAGCGGCCTCTTCCACGAGTACCAGTTTGTGCTCAGCTTCCCCAACTATACCCTCGGCCGCGCGTCCCTCTTCTTCCTCCTGCATGGCCTCACTTGCGCGGGCGACGCCTACTTCAGCAAGACGTTCGGCAACCACCTCAAGACCGTGCCCTGGCAGCTCAAGGCACTCGCCGTAGTCTTCATCTACTCGCCGACGGTCCCCATGTTCGCAAATATTTGGGTCGAGGAGGGCTTCTTTAAGCTCATCTCCCGCCTCAGCGTGCTCGTGACGCCGTGAAGTAGCGGAAGACCTCGCCGGCTGTGCACAGGCGCGTCCGAGTGACGTGACTGCCTGGCCGTGCTCCATGTACTAGGGCACATTGTGCATGGGCATTAGATAGCATGGGCACAATATGTCCATGGAGAGAGCATGCACGTGCGCATGTGTGCCTACAACCGGAGATACGCCGGGGAAACCGAACGTCTTACCGAACTAGTGCCCGGGAGACTCCCGAGCGGTGAGAAAGGTGCTCTCTGCTCATCTTTGTTGTGGCGCTTGACTGAGGCGGGCGCGGGGCGATGTGCGTAGCGCGATACGTCATCTTCGTACCGGCTTCGCGGCGTAGCCCTAGCCGTGACGCCCGTGACGTACTGTGACCGACGCGTGACTAGCTGACTATTGACAGTCACAGTGCTCAGTGGACACTCAGCGCTGACGTCTTTATTCAGAGTTCGGTTCGATAGTACCCCAGTTCGCGTAAAACACGGTCGGAAATTCGAATGCGGTCGTCTCGCACAATTCCGATACGAGACGCGTCGGGTGTTCACGACACAAATGGGAACGCGAGAATGCGCCGCAAACGATACGTGCACGTGTGCTAAAATAGACGATACTCAGGTACTCAATACCATGAGCTCAGCCAGGGGCCGCACGCGCTGCTCGCACTCGCTCCGCATTTATGATGAGAGAATATGGCAGAGACGCGTACGAATCCTTCCACCTGGGCTGCTGGCCGACCGTTGCCTTCGGCCGCTTGGGGGTCGGGCCATCTGCGCCACTGGCCTTGGGCGTGGAGTCGGTGTACCCAGGGTACTCGCGGTCTACCATATCTGGCTGGCCTGGTAACATCCAAACCTTGCCGACTCTGGGTAGATACTGGAGTCGCGCTGAAAGCGTGTCGCCGCGAATTTGCGACAGGACGAGTTTAGGTTCGCGCTGATTCATCACGCCCGGCAGGCGCTGCATCAGCTCTTCGCGCAGCAGCGTGAGTAGCTCGTTCAGCGCGGCCTTGCCAAACCAGCCCGATTCCTTGTCTATAACGAGCAGATACACGATCATGTACTCTTCGAGGCCGACACGTATGCTGAGTTGTCGGTAGTCTGGCCGCTGCACGTAGCTGCGACCCAGATCCTCGTCATCTGGGGCGTCCGGGTCGATGTACTCGCCATCGGCAGCCGCGGAAGACGAGCTCGCCGTGGCTGCGTGCTGTTCTAAAACTGGCCTCTAAACACGTGGGAACGTTCCCCGTGCCACGTCCGTGTTTTGGTGGGGGTCAAGCCTGCCTCACCTGTCTTGCTTTGTGTGAGCCGAAAGTGGGGAAGGCGCCGTATCGGTCGCCCCCCCCCACACTGAGTCTTAACAGAACACAGCGGACGGGCCTAAGAGACCCAAGACGCGTATACAAAAGGGATGGGAGGGTGGGGTCCACTTCGCGCTCGGTCTCGACGGTCGCCGCCGGCACGGTACCGACGGGCGTCGCGTAGACGAGAGCGAGAGCGCGCAAGAAAGCCTGCGTTCCCTGACCCACCAGAAGTTAGAAGAACTTCAGTGAGTGGTCGAGAGTGATTGAACGCGGCGCGATGATACTAGCTTCTCCTCAGAGACACTCCGTGTCACTACCCAAGAAGCCTGCCTCACCTGTCTTGCTTTGTGTGAGCCGAAAGTGGGGAAGGCGCCGTATCGGTCGCCCCCCCCCAAGCAGCTAAGAGCGCTCAGCGAGAGGCGGAGCTCGCGTACGTCGAAGCTGAGTAGGCGCCTGAACCCCCCCCAAAAGAGAATGAATTAAAGGTAGTCTGAGTCATCGAGGTCATGGGAATCGAGATTTACATGTAGATGATCGGATTCCATGTCGTCGACGTCGGCGCTGCAAATACGCGTCATGTATGACATGTGTTCACCGCGACACTCGCGGATGTAGCGAAGATACTGCTGCGTCGCTGTTCCAAGTACGTCTGACGTCTTTGATGACCTCTGCGCTAGCTTGACAAAAGGCCATAGCTGTAGCGCCACACCGAAGCGAAAGTGAGTGCGCTCCGTAAGTGCCTCGTCCCTCCGATGTTGGATAGGGCATCGAGTCCGTGAGCGCACAACGAGCGTGTGTCGACTCGCACCATCACCCTGCACGATGGCGAGAGCGGTATTAACGTCCTATGTGGACGGCGAGAGCACAGCAGCGGCGGCGGCTTGACGCCAAAGAAGGACATCGAGCACCGTGAACGCAATAAGAGCGCGTCTCGACTTGAACAATCGCCCTGCAGGATGGCGAGAGCGGTATTAACGTCCTATGTGGACGGCGAGAGCACAGCAGCGGCGGCGGCTTGACGCCAAAGAAGGGCATCGAGCACCGTGAATGCAATAAGAGCGCGTCTCGACTTGAACAATCGCCCTGCAGGATGGCGAGAGCGGTATTAACGTCCAATGTGGACGACGAGAGCACAGCAGCGGCGGTGGCTTGACGCCAAAGAAGGGCATCGAGCACCGTGAACGCAATAAGAGCGCGTCTCGACTTGAATAATCGCCCTGCACGATGGCGAGAGCGGTATAAACGTCCTATGTGGACGGCGAGAGCACAGCAGCGGCGGCGGCTTGACGCCAAAGAAGGGCATCGAGCACCGTGAACGCAATAAGAGCGCGTCTCGACTTGAACAATCGCCCTGCACGATGGCGAGAGCGGTATTAACGTCC
>Ga0210242_101497_pt1 | contig 17204 bp, 4 predicted proteins | sample ChrtobMeP5a_16mM_FD_155445 | JGI IMG/M metagenome (GOLD analysis project Ga0210242, IMG submission 155445) | Chrysochromulina tobin associated microbial communities from unialgal haptophyte culture, Seattle, Washington, United States - P5a_16mM | ecosystem: Host-associated > Algae > Haptophytes >... | reverse complement strand
AAGAGATCAACCGGCAGCAGGAGGAGCAGCTGCATACCTTGCAGATCGAGCGGGCGACGCACCAGGGTCTCGAGGAGCGCTTTCGTGAGATGATGGGTCAGCGAGATGCAGCCGAGGTGAGCATGGTGATTCCCTCTGATTGAGATGATGGGTCAGCGAGATGCAGCCGAGGTGAGCATGGCGATTCCCTCTGATTGCATGCGATTGCCTCCCTCATCGGGCGAGATGCGAGCATACGCGACCTGCAAGAGCATGCAACATCCCGCTGATTGCCCCATAATTGCCCCATAATGGTCGCATAATTGCTCCATAATTGCACCATAATTGCCCTATAATTGCCCCTGGTCGCCCGAATCGCCTCCCTCATCAGGCGAGCATGCGCGACCTGCAAGAGCATGCGGCCTCAGTAGCCTCTCGCTCGCTTCTGCTTGAGGACCGAGCGAAGACGGCGGAGGCGGCGCTCGAGTTACTCAAGGCGGATTTGCAAGAGGTGATGACCTCGGATGACCTCGGATGACCTCGTATGACCTCTGATGACCTCTGATGACCCCCCTCATCAGGTGAAGACCAAGGACCGCGAGCGAGAGGAACGTGTGAAAGAGTTCCAACGGCAGCGCGACGCGGTCCAGCGCGAGCGCGCGAGATTGCAGGTGATTGCCACTCAAGGGCGCCACTCTGATTGCCGCTCTGATTGCCACTTTGATTGCCGCTGACGATCTCCCAAGGCTGAGGTCGCGTCGCCCCTCGAGATTGCGCGAGATTTCATCGAGAATGCAGGAACGATTGTCCACCGCCACGGCCTCTGAGTGCCCTGATGAGCTCTAATTGCCTCTGATGGCCTCTGATTGCAGGAGCAATTGTCTACCGCCACAGCGGACGCACGCGCCGCCGGCGAGAGGGAGCATTCGCTCTACGTGCGCAATGCGGTGCTCGAGCAGCAGTTACAGACGGCATGCATGCAAGCCTCGGTCCCGACGCCGACGGAGCTTGAGGCCGCTCAACGACCTTCACCGGCCGCCAGCGCCACCGCCGCTGCCCTCGGCTCACCGCTTGCCCCTGGTCTGGTGGCGAGGATCAGCAATGCATTCGGCAGCACCCTCCCACCTTCTCTCACCCGCTCGCCCCCTGGCACCATATTAGGCAAGGACGGTGCCATGTTAGGCAACACCCTCCCCGCGTCTCTCACCCCCGGTAGGGCCCCCGGCAAGGCCATCGGCGGTGCCGGGGGGCTCGCAGACCCGGCGACGTGGATGGACTCGCTGCCGCCGGTCCCGCCCGGCACGGCGCCCGTAACGGTCGAGCAAGCCATGGATGGGATCAGTCTCGTCAATGAGCGCTGGCTCGCCGCCACGGCGCCCACGACGGCGCCTCGCACGTGATGATGAGCGTGATGATGAGCGACGCCCCGCGGCCACGGCGCCCATGACGGCGCCTCGAACGTGATGATGACCTCAATGATAAGCGGCGCAAGCTTTGGTACTTTTGTGGGTTGGGCCAATCGATGGTTGTGGGGTCTGGTTCGCCGGGATCCTCATGGAACCTGGAGCGGCCAGGTGCATGCACGCTCAGGCTTCGAAGAGGTACACCAAGTCCCGGGGTTGAACACACCCGGGTCGCGGTCGCACAGTCCCCGTCCCGGGTTCGGGGTTGAAGGAAGAAGGAATTATCCCGAGTCTGCAAATCGAAACCAACGACGAACAACTTTCACTCTTAACGTTTTCCCCACTGGGAAGTTGGTCCGGCCTACTTGGCAAAGCCGCACCGCGTCTCTCACTCTCGCTGCACATCCTGTTCACACTTGGTCTGCGCTGCGGGCTCGTGTTGTTCGCGAAGTCGGCTCTGATATGCTCATCGACCCGGGGCGAGGTGCTCGGCCGGGCCTCTTCGATGCAATGCAGGTCTGCAAGTCCTGCCGGAGCAAGGCGGGTGGCCGAACCGACACAGGCGGCGTCTTCTACTGCAACAGCTGTTGGAAGGGCTGGACGAATGTGGACGTCGAGCTCACTCTGACGGCCTCCGGAGGCACGGAAATTTCGGGTATCGGCCAGTTCGTCACGCTACTATGCGCGTGGATCCGGACCAGGGGCGAGCAGCGCGTGACTGCTGCGCAGCTCGGTGTGTTTTACGCCGCGCACCCGTCGGTGGACCGCTCTGTGCTCCCAGCGACCAAGAAGCTCGAGTACTTATGCGGCCACGCTGAGGCACGCGGGCGCCTCAAGTTTCAGCCTGACCCTAAGGCCTCCGGCGGCGGATGGCTCGAGATCGTACAGGTGGCACCAGCACCAGCGCCAGCTCATGGCGCAGAAGATGCTGTAGCAGCCCTGTCCAAGTACGTCGAGAGTTGCGGCGGCGAGATCTCAGCCGCTAGCGGCGTCGCTGATTTTTACAATTGGGCGATGCACGATGGCGACGCTTTCAAGGAGGCGCTTCGCTCGCTCGGCTTCAAGAAGGCGGAGGTCTTTGCGCGCCACGGGCTCTTGTTGGAGAGGCACGAGAGCGGCTCTGATTTGATCAAGCTCATCGACCCGGGGCGAGGTGCTCGGCCGGGCCTCTTTGATGCAGTGCAGGTCTGCAAGTCCTGCCGGAGCAAGGCGGGTGGCAGAACCGACACAGACGGCGTCTTCTACTGCAACAGCTGTTGGAATGACTGGACGAAGGCCGCAGCTGAGAAGGCCGCAGCTGAGAAGGCCGCGGCGGAGAAGGCCGCAGCGGAGAAGGCCGCAGCTGAGAAGGCGGCGGCGGAGAAGGCCGCAGCTGAGAAGGCCGCAGCTGAGAAGGCGGCGGCGGAGAAGGCCGCCGCAGAGAAGGCCGCAGCGGAGAAGGCCGCAGCTGAGAAGGCGGCGGCGGAGAAGGCCGCAGCTGAGAAGGCCGCAGTTGAGAAGGCGGCGGCGGAGAGGGCCGCAGCTGAGAAGGCCGCGGCGGAGAAGGCCGCCGCAGAGAAGGCCGCGGCTGAGAGGGTCGCGGCTGAGAGGGTCGCGGCGGAGAGGGCCGCGGCTGAGAAGGCCGCAGCTGAGAAGGCGGCGGCAACCAAGAAGGCCGCCGACGAGAAGGCCGCAGCGGAGAAGGCCGCAGCTGAGAAGGCCGCGGCGGAGAAGGCCGCAGCGGAAAAGGCCGCAGCTGAGAAGGCGGCGGCGGAGAAGGCCGCAGCTGAGAAGGCCGCAGCGGAGAAGGCCGCAGCGGAGAAGGCCGCCGCTGAGAAGGCTGCAGCGGAGAAGGCGGCGGTGGAGAAGGCCGCAGCTGTGAAGGCGGCGGCGGCCAAGAAGGCCGCCGACGAGAAGGCCGCAGCCGCGAAGGCGCCGCCGCCGCCGCCTGGACTCAAGCTCGAGGGCGGCTCGCTGACTGGCGAAGCGGCCAAATACATCGGCACGTACCATCTCGACCGCAGCAAGCTTGTGAACGGCCGGCCCGCGTATCAGCACACGAGTGACGCAACTCTCTGGATTGCGTTCGATGGAGATAGCTGGATGGGGCAGCCTGATTCAGAACTTGGTGAGGGGTGGGGCTACCTGTACCTACAAGACTCAGCTGCAGCTTCGCCCGACGTGAGCGCTTATACATGGCAGGCGAGTGCAGGCGGTGCTTCTGCTTGGGTTGAGCAGCCGCAGCTCAAGTGCACCGCTTGGCCGCCGCCGCTTTCAGCCGCCGAGAAGGCCGCCGCTGAGAAGGCCGCCGCAGAGAAGGCCGCGGCTGAGAGGGCCGCGGCGGAGAAGGCCGCAGAGGAGAAGGCCGCAGAGGAGAAGGCCGCAGCGGTAAAGGTTCGTGTGGAGGAGAAGGCTCGTCGCGCGCTGGAGGAGGACGGCTTCGCCCTTCGGCCTATGCTCGTGTCAGATGCAAGCGTGCTACGCTCCCTCGAGGCGCTGCTCCAGACAGAGTACCCAGAGTGGCTTGGCAAGGGCAAGGACGTGTCGAAAAAGTACGGCCCGTATGACTCGCTGAAGCTTGCCTGCGCGTGGAAGGTCGACCATCCACGCAACCTGGACAAGTACACGGCCGGCGTGAAGCGCGTTCAGGAGGAGATGGATCTGCTCAAGAAGAAGGGCAAGGATGCCGACAAGGTGCCAGGCCTGCCGGTGAGGACGTCTGGTGCCGCAAAAGGTTTCACCATGAAGGCAGGCGCCAACGAGGCCATCCTCCTGCATGGCACCAGCCCGGAGCGGCTGCTAGCGCTGCTGTCCACGGGCCTGAACGAGCGCTACTCGGGCACCAACGCGGGCACCGCCTTCGGCGAAGGCGTCTACCTCGCTGAGGACGTTGGCAAGACGGATCAGTACGTCGGCGCCGACAGCGCGTACGACCCGAGCAATGAGCTGCACAAGCGGCTGTACGGCAGAACCGTGCGCCACCCTGGCGACGTCTTCTACGTTCTCGTGGTGCGCGCGGCCCTCGGCTACCCCGTGCGCACACAGCAGGTGGGCCAGATGGCCACCTCGATGGACAATCTCACACCCATCTTCCCCATAGGCTATCGGGAGCTCTCGGAGGTGCATGGCGTCACGCCACCAATCGTCCACCACTCGCTGATCGCCGAGCTGGGCCCCGCGATCGCGCGCTACCGCGAGTTTGTTCTCTTCCACTCCGAGTACGTGCACATCGACTACCTCATTGCCTACCACCGCTGCAACGGCGGTCAGAAGCTGAGCACAGCGACGCACAATCCGTAAAAGGCATAGCACATACCGGGCGTCGAGTTTGGATTTAGGGCGCGTGACGGACTGAAGAGTCTAGAGTGATGATTGAAGTGGTCCTCCCATTTGGATGATTGCTAATCTCGATTCTCGTTGCCCCCGCCGCCGCCGCGCCGTAAAGGCGGGAGTTGTGGAGAGGGATTTTACGTACTGGATTCACACACCGTAGCCCCAGTATATTACCTGATTTCAAAATAAGTGCAACGCCAGAGACGAGACGTAAGTTTGTACTGGTTGTCGCAAGAGTTCCGTAACCGTTCCCTGAACCCCCTTGCTGAGAGGACTCGGGGCAAGAGGACAAGCACGAATGCAGTCAACTAGCTTTCTAGAATATCCTTTTTTGAATCTCTGAAGGAGAGAGTCCTTACATTGTATTAGCAAGTTCAAGTTCAAGTTACTTCATAAACAACAGACAACCTAACGGAAGCCTATCGAATGTGCTCTCTAAGCTAGCAGTGAGGGTGAGAGTCGTCGGAGATGGTGAGACACAACGGAAGGAGCACGAACGGGAAGGAGACCAGGAGGAGACACGCCACAGGGTGCTAGCCTGCGTGCCCTCGAGTACAGGTAGAGATCGAAGAGAATAGATAGAGAGGGGGGATTGGGAAGAGAAAGAGGGGACATAGGCGCCTGCTCGACCGAGGAGCTCGTGGTCAGAAGGCCCGCGCGCAGTTGGGTTCAGCTCACGCTCCCCGAAGGGAACAGTACCGGATCCTCATGCCTCGCGTGCCCCTCCCGGTCGTTTACCATCTTGCCGCTGTTGTTGAGACTTGGTGCCCTTTGCCCTTCTCTTCGGCTTCTTCTTCTTGATGCCAGCCGTTACGCCGCCGCCGCCCTCCGCCCTCTGCATCGAGACGTTCTCTTTTCCCGCCATGCCCTCGTCCTCGTCGCTGTCCTCTGCCTCGCGCGCAACCATCGACGCCCCCTGCTCGACGCCGTCGGCGCCCTCGCAGCCCATGTAGACGCCGTCATCACCCTCGAGCGCTCGTCCGGCCTCACAGTCGTCGCCGCCCGCGCCATCGCCGTTCGGCATGACGCACCCAACAGACGCCCCCTCTCTCTGCTGCTCCCTCTCTGCATCCTGTGCATGCACCTCCGCTACTACATCCATGCTACACATCAACTCATCACGAGCGTCATCAGGCGCCATCTCACTCATGCACTCAACCTCCTCTCTCGCCGCGCTCGGCCCGCCCGTGAACTCATCGTCCATCTCAAGTCCGCACGCCGCCCATCTCGCGGCGAGGCCCCTCGGGCTCTCTGCCAGCTGCGCGTCGGGCCAGCCGCACCGTCGCACCGCCTCAACGTCGTCGACCTCAGCGTCATCGCCAGCCATCGACCCATCATACTGCTGCGTCGCGTGCCAAGCGGGCGCTCGGCGCACCGTCTCGTCGATCTCATCCTCCTCCTCCTCAGCCTCGTGCGCCGCGCCGTACATCTGTGTCGCCTGAGGCAATAGCGCGGCCGCGTCATCAGCAATCGTCTCGTCTAGATCGCCATCCATGTGAGCCGGCGCTGCACAAGCGCCGCCTTCGTCCTCATTTGCACCGCTAGTAGCCCGCGCTGCCCTCATCGCCTCGCCGCCATCCGGCATCAGCCACGCGCGCGCACCCACATCCGACGCTTCGCGCATGAGCCGCAGCGCCCTTACACGCCCGCCGTCGGCGAGCAGCGCGCTCTCCTCCTCGTCAGGCTCCGATAGACCCTCGAAGCCGCGCTCGATGCGCCTCTCGAGCAGCTCGCCCAGCTCCCGCTCCTGCTCGAGCCGAGCGTACTTGAACCGGCCCTCCTCTGCTCTCAGCCGCTCTCGCTCCTTGCCTTCGTCTCTCTTCTTGCGAAGCTCCTCGCGCCGCGCATCGGCCGTACCGTGCGTACGCACGAGCGTCTCTCCGCCCACGACGCGCACAAAACGCCCCGACTGCAGCTCCGCCGCGATGCCCTTCTCAAAGTCGGCCTCGCTCATCGGCACGCCCGCGCTGCCATTGGTCGGGTAGAACGTGCCGCAAAGTTGTTCGTCGAGAACGCGCCCGCGCCCGCCGGTATAGTGCCTTTGGTAATCACCGCCGTACGCTCCGCGCAGCCCGGCGTGCCCTCGCCTCATGCGCTCCAGCCAATTGCCGAACTCAGCTCGCAGATGATCGATCACCACCGTGTTGAGCGCGATGGCCCGTCCGACGTACCATTTGTTGAACTTGCGCCGCGCCTCCGCAAGCCGCTTGTAATCAAATTCGCTCCGCGGCCGCGCCTCCTCGCACTCGAGCTCATCCAGCTCGTCGTCATCGTCGGCCGCGGCCTCCGCCGTAGATTCCTGCCGCGAGGACTCGCACTGCCAACAGTCGGCCATCGCCGCTGCTCTGACCGAAGCCGCCGAGGGCGTCGCGAACGCGCCGCACAGCGCCTTGGCCGCTAGATATCTGCGGTACCTTCCCAGCTCACCCAGCTGTCTCTTCGCCAGCAGCGCCACTCTCGCCCATGCCAACTCGATGTGTAGGTCGCCCTCGCCCTCGCCGTTCTCCGCGCTCGGCACGTCGAGCATCGTCGCGTGCTGCTCGAGAGCCCTGCAGCACGCGCTTCTGGCCGCCTCGCTAATGCCGCTCGCGCACTCGAAGAAGTGAAAAAAGTCGCATCGACACTCAACGTGGCACGCCGGGCAGATGCAGAGGGGGAGCGTCTCGCCTTCGGTCGGCGTGCTCGACGCAACGCCCTCGCCAAGCTCAGGTAACACGCTCTGCGCAAAGTTCCGCAAGATGTGGCGCATGCCCACCCTCGTGAGCTCCACCTGGCTGCCGTAACCACCGCCTCTCTGTATCGAGAGGGCGCCCTGGATCCGCCGATCGAACAGCTGCTGCCCCTTGGTGACGTCCAAGCCCTCGCCTTCGAAGTCAAAGAAGGGAGTGGCGAAGAGGCGCCCCTCGAGCAGTTCCGGCGAGGCCGTCCCGTCGACTGCGCAGAGAAGATCGCGCTGTGCCTGCTCGAACATCGCTCGCGCGTCCCTGCCCGCTCGGCCCTCCCCGGTCATCTCATCATCGCTGGCCGGCCCTTCTTTTGCCAAAAAGATGAGCTCCTCGATCTCGGTCAGCGCCGCGCGCCCCCGTCGGAAAATCTGCCACACTTTGACCCCTTCCTTGATGAGCAACTGCACCGTGCACGTGTCAGCGAGCGCGCGCACTTTCTTGGACAGCCTCGTGTCGAGCTCCGCCGCCGATCTCTCGCCGTCTATCTGGTCCGCGCGCGTCAGCGGTGGGCCCCAAGTCTTGCCCGCACCACCCACCTTGCACAAGAAAACCAGCGTGCGCCGCACGACCAGTGGTGGCTCGCCGTCGAAGACGAGCAGCCGCGCCGCGTTGGCGACCGCGTCCGCCCACACGTTGGGAATGAACCCGCAGTGCGAGCTCAAGCGCAGCGTGTGCACCTCGGCATCCAACCTCTGCAGCCATCTGCGTAGCAGCAGCGCCTCTTCCATGCGCAGACCGTAGGTCTCGCCGCGCAGCCGTCTCACGTCTCCGTATCGCCATGCGCGCTCGAAAAAGTCGCAGATGTTCTCGCTGTCGATGATGACAAGCAAGTCACGCGCGCCGCTGCGCGCTCCGTCGCCCCACGTCACGGCGCCGTGGTCAGCACCGTCGCAGTCGTCCTCGTCAGCATTCGCTGCCGGCCCCATGGCGCCCTCGCAGTCGAGCAGCAGCCGTTGAAGAACCTCCAGAACCGTCAGGCCAGTCAGCAAGGCCACGTGCCGGCGCAGCGCGAGGATGAGCCCGTCGAGTTCGGCCTGGTTGTTGTCATAATGCGCCGGCAGCCGCCGCCCTTCCAGCATCGGACAGGTGCTGCCTAGCTGCTGCAGGCCATAAAAGACACCGCTCGCCACCTGCGGCGGCTCGTACGGTGCGCACAAGCGCAAGCTGCTTCGCTCCTCGTCGCTCGCCATCGCGTAACGCAGCGCCTCGCGCGCGCTGAGCGCCTTGGCCCTGACGAACGCGCCGTCAGTAGCCGCGACGAGAAGGAAACCGCCGCGTCCACGTGCGACGCAGGCGAGCTCGATCTTGCCAATCTCGCCCATGAGCGCCAGGTTGATGTCCGTAGCAATGAGCGCCGCCTCATCGCGCGCAATGTGCACCCTCAACGGTTCACCGTACGCGTTCGCAAAGAGCGCCCCCTCATCAGTGCACTCCACCACGCGATCGCGCATGAAGCTCCGCGTGACGGCGCTCTCGAGCGCCATCGGAGCACGCTCAAAGTGAGAAAGCACGTGCGCCGCTGTGCGCCACCCTCGCCATAGGCTGCCATTGCTCCGCCCATTAGTCCACGCGACGCCATCGTACCGAGCCTCGACGAGTGCGTCAGAGAACTTTGCCCCATCCACGTCGCGTGGGGCCGGCAGCACACGTACCGCCGCCACGCGATTCTCGAAGCCATTCGCCCGTCGTAGTTCGGCAGCGCACGTTGCTGACCACGCCGTCGTGTGCGCGCCGGCCACGTGCTTGCCGGCCTTATCCGCAGCCCTGTCCTCTCGCAGATTGACCTCTTTGGCGCAGACGCCCTTGGCGCGTAGCGCCGCGTAGTCAAGCAGCAGGAGGTCGATGAGCTCGATGCGCGCAGCGGCCGCACGCGGCTCGATGCCAGCCGAACGTCCGGCTTCGGCGAGGAACGTAGCAGCACGCGCCGGCCCTCGCAGCCGATGCAGGAAGCAGTTGAACGTGTTCGGCTCCCACCTCGAAACGTCGGCCTCATCCATCCAGGCGATCGCCTCGTCAATCTCGTTAAGCTCAGCATACTCGGCCGACGCGCAGTGCGAGCTCACCGCCGCCGTCGCGTCGCGTCTCGCCGCGTCACGCCTAGCCGCGCCCTCCAGCACTTGCGCCCGTGTGAGCCATACCGCGTCGCGCCGCCGAGCGCCGCAAAAGATCACCTCATAGGAGCGCTCGTCGGGCCGGCCACCGCCAGCGTCCTTGCACCACAGAATCCCCGCGATCCGCGAGAGCATGCTCAGCGCCCTGCGCCTGCCCACGTTGATCAACTCAGTGAGCGCGATCTCGCCCTCCATCCGCACACCGCGCTCTCGCCACTCGCCGAGCGCAACCTTCGCGCGCGCGTCGTCGGCAACCTCGCGCAGCAGCCGTCGCACGTGCGCCTTGTCAATGTCGCTCCAAGCCCATCCAGGCCTCGCGTAAATGAGCTCGATTCGCTCGGCGCTCAGCAGCTCGCCACAGCCCGCGTGTAGCTCGTCGAGGCTATTGATTCCGAGCCCGTGCAGACGCAGCGAAGGCGTGACGTTAGTCATGTTGATGAGCCGCGCCTTGGTTGCCGCCTGTTCGCCGCGAGCAGCTGCTCGCCGTGCATCAGCCGCGCACTCAGCCACGCCAGTGCCGCGCCAGTTGAGGCCGAGCTTTGCCAAGTGCAACGCCACGCACTCGCTCGGCACGTCGAGCCGTAGCAACGGTAGCCAGCGCTCCGAGATCACGAAGTCGAAGGCCGTAGGTGCCTCGTGCGACGGGCCGTCCCAGCCGAGGCTTGCCGCAAAGACTAAGTGCGCCGCGAGCTGCACCGCGCGTGCGGGCTCGCCTCGCCGACCGCTGAACGCGCGCGCGCGTTCATCAATAATGCCCGCCGCCATCGTCGACTGCGCTGGCCGCAGTCCGAGCCCTCCAGACTTGCTCGAGATGAAGGCACCCACGATCTTGGTGTGCCGTAGCCGGTTGCCGTGATTGCATAAGACCTTGGTGGCCTTGGCATTGAGCGCCTTGGCGGCCTTTTCCGTGAACGGGATGGTCCTCGCCGGAAAAATGAAGATACCTTGCCAGACCGTATTGATTGCCAGCGCTAGCTGATCACAGCTGCCGCCACCCAAGTTGTTGATCATGGTGACGATGGCGCTGGCCCGTGCTCGATACGTTTCCTCAACCTTGTTGATGTCGAGGTCCGGGTCGAAGTCGACTCCCAAGTAGCGATAGCTAACCGCTCGCGCGAGCTCAATATCCTCCCGCGAGATGCCCAGCGGTACTCTGAACTTGGTGCCGTTGCCGCGCACAAACTCGTTCCGCAGCTTGTCCCAAATCCAGGAAAGAGACGCCGACTTCGACGCCTCGACCACGTCGTGCCCGACCTTGAGTCCTAAAATCTCCTCCGACAGGAAGATCATCAGGTCAACAGCCGTCTGGATGACACCCTCGATGGAGTCGGCCAACGCGCCGTCGTCGGCGTACCAAAGTTGAAGCGCCGCGACACGCAGCTCGCGCCGGCCCGGCAGTGGGCTGCCCGGCACGTAGATCTCGAGTGCACGCTGTACGAGCGCCGCTACAGGCAGCGAAAACAACGGCGACTCGACGCCGCCGATGGGCTCGCCTCTCAGCATCGGGGCGAGCTCGGTGGGACCGCCCGCCGTCTTGAACGCGCCCATCACTTGATCTTGGACTTCTCGAAGAATCTGCATCGAGACTGTGCTCGCGCCCAGCTCGTGCAGGATGAAGGCGACAAGCTGCCTCGAGACCGACGGAAAGAAGACGGAGTAATCCTGCAGGTAGATGTGGAGGGGCTGCCGCAGCCGCATGTGTAGCTCCAGCCGTGCACGCAGTGCCGCCGACTGCTCGGGACAACCACGCCCGGCCTCGAAGCCCGCGTTGCACCACGGCCGAGTGCGCGCGAAAACCTCGGCGCACTCGGGAAGAATGGCGCCGACCACCATCTTCCACAGGTGCGCTTGAATCCAGATCTCGCGCCACCCGCTCAGCTTGCACCTGTCCTTGCCCGGCTTCGGGATCAGCGTAGCGTGCCATGTCGTCCAGCTCGTCGGGAAGGAGAAAGCCGCCACCTCGGTCGCGATAGACTCGGCGAAGAGCTTGGCGAGCTCGGGCCCACCCTGCTTGATGAGCACGACGTTGAACTCGTCGAGCCCGGTCGCCAGCTTCTCCTTGACGGACTTGGTCAACTGCATCACCCGTTCCGGAGTGAGCACGCGCTGTAGCAACGCGAGCACACGCCGATCAATGCATTTCTCGCCCGTCTCGTTGAACTCTAGTTGGTATTCGCCCGTCCAGTACTCGTATACTCTGTCCTTGTCTCCCTCCGACGCGTCCGACGCATCGATGGCAGAGCGAAGCCTATCGCGCCATAACTGATCCTCGAAGGCGCGCCGTTGCTGCGCGCGCTGCTCCTCGGTCTGCACGCCCTGCGAAACCGCCGTTTCACCTCCAGCGTCGAGCTCGATCTCCATGTCGTCGCCGTTGTACTCAGCGTGCGCCTCGGACTCCTCAGCAGCCATGTCAGAGCCCGTGGAGCCCCCCCCTCTGGTTCTCAGGCTCTCGCTCCGCGCGCTCGCCCCGGCGCCCTCCTCCCCTGTTGCAGCCTCGCTGTCGCCCATCGCCGCCGGGCCAGCAGGCGCGCGATCAGCCTCACCGTGGACAGGTGGAATGAGTGGAATGAGTGCGTCTGCATCAGCGCCACGCTCGTCATCGCAGTCGTTGCACTCCCCGGCCAGCTTAGCAGCCTTCTCGTCGAGCCTCTTCTGCGCGCGCTCGTTGCACAGCCGTGCCACGAACCTCAGGTGACAACGCTTGGGCTCGCACGTGCAGTCGAGCACGACCCGCTTGCCAAGCTCGATCGCGATGCTGACGAGCGAGTTGATCTCGTTGTCGATGTCGATGGGATTGACGCGCCCGAGTCCCGGTGCCACGCACTCGATCGGAAGCCCCTTTTCCACCGCCGTTTCGTACGCGTCCTTGCCGTGCACGTACCAGATCTCGTAGCACTCGCAGACGAGATCGCGAAGAGCCTCGTCTTTGCCGTCCACGCCCATCTTGAACGGGTTGCCCAGCAGCCCGTGCCTGGTACCGTCATAGCGCACCCGCCCTTGATGCGCATCGTTGGGGAACTGGACATTACCCACAACGAATAGCTCGCCCGCTGGAGGACGTTGACACTTCTCCACGCGCTCGCTCTTGGCAGCGAAGCGCGGGCGCCTCGATAGTCTGCTCTCCGCATCTTCGACTATTTGATGCGCTGCACCCGCTTCGCGCGCCGTTGCGCCGCCGCGCGTCTCGCCGCGCTCAATAGCGCACCTATGCATAAGATGGCCCGCCGCCTCGAGGCACACGATGTTGGGCGTATTGGCCGCGCGCACTTTGGCCGCCACAGCCTTGTCGCGCGCCGCGCCCGTGAGCATGTTGCCGGTCGCCTCGTCCTCGATGGCCACGAGCTGCCCGCCCGGACCCCGATCCTTTTTCGACATTAGCCCAGCCCGCTCGCGCCGAATGACCTCGGCCGCCGCCCTCGCGTATCCCAGCTCCCTTTCGGCCAGGACCTGCAGCTGCTCGTTTACGTAGTCGAGGCGCACGTCGAGCCGATGCTCGTCAATCTCCTTGACGCTCGCGTCGACGCACCGGCGCACGAGTAGGAGCTCACGCTCGCGGCGTGCAGGTGCAGCCATCAGCCCCGAGTCGCGTAGAAAGAGGTGTCGCAGCTCGGGAGTGAGCGCGCTCTCCCTGCGATGCCATCTCGCCGGAAACTTGCCATAAAAGCCGAACTCGAGGTCCGACGGCCGCGCCTCCTCAATCTCCCGCTCGATCTCGAGGTACTTGTCGAGCTTCCGCCGGAGCACCTCACTCGCCGTCTGCTTCCGGCCCTTTCTCGCCGCCGGCGCGCCGATGACCTTGCGCGCCACCGACATGCACGACTGCATCATGTGATCCACGAGCGTGCCGTGCGTCGCCTCGTAGTTGGCCTCGGCCTCGTCTCTCGCCAGCCCCTTGGCACGCCCGTCGGCCCGCGGCCCCTCCTTGACGATGAGCTGCCTCAGCGCCTCGGCGCACGCCGCCTCGCGCCCAGCAACCCAATCCTTCATCGTGTTGCTGCACTCGCCGACGACCTGCTCTTGATACGCTACCCAGCCAATCGGCTCCGAATCCTCGTCGCTCGCCTCGGGCGCCTCCTCGAGCTCCCGGTCGCTCACGTCCGCCTCGGCGTCGTCAACGAGCCCGCCGTGCCCGTCGTCGCCTCGATCAGGTAACGCGTGCGCTCGCGCAATCGCCTGCTTGGCCGCGCTCGCGCCGCTCTTCTTCGCCGACTTGGACTTCTTGGTCGGCTGCTTGGGCATCTTTGCGAGCTTGGGCTTGCGCGCCGTCTTCACGACCACCTCCTCGCAGTCGGTGGTGATGATGTCGAAGCCGAGCGCGCGGTGGTATTGCTTCTGCGCCTCCGCGCCGACCTTGACCGTGAACGTCTGCCCGCCCCCGATGCGCCCGTAGCAGCCGCCGTGCAGTACGTGATCGATCACGTGCTTGCTGATCTCGCCCTCAGTCTCCTTGCCCTCAGAGTCGATGGACGGCGTCTTGATCACGTGCAGCAGGGTGAAGTCCTCTCGGCCCAGCCGCACCGGTCGCTCCAGCTCGTCGAGCGCCGATCCGTGCATGAGCTTGTGCAGAAAGGCCTCGCCCGGCCGCTTGCACGCGCCCCCCTTATCGAGGTCGATGCCGTGCATGCTCTTGAGCCTCTTGGCCGTTTCGGCGTTGAGGTCGCCCGCGATCACGTACGGCATGTGCGCGACAAGCAGCGCCTCTTCGAGCTTACCCCAGACCTTGGCGTGCAGCTCCTTTGGCAGGTTCTGCTGCGGCATGTAGCACGCGTAGATCAACATCTTGGTCGAGTCGTCAATCATGCGCACCTCGACCTCGAGCAGCCGCCCGGGTACGAGCACCTGCGTCCCGATCACCTTGAAGACGCACGGATCGTAAGCGAGCAGCACGCCGGCCCACTCGCCCTTGGCCGCCGGGGCTTGGACCACGCAGGGCGTGTACTCGGGTGCTCCTGCGCTGCAACGTTTGGACAAGTCCTGCCATCCCAGGCGCATGCCGATATAGTCCGCCACGTCGTCGACGGCCTTGCCGTGCAGGTGCGTCTCCGACAGCATGAACATGTGCGCGTGCCTGCCCTTGACCTCGTCGATGATGGCCTCGAGCGCCTCGCAGCCCCGGAAGCGCAGCGCCGTCCCTCGGCCGACGTCGCCGCCGCCGTCCTCGGCGTCCTCATGCTCGAGCGTCTCGGCAAGCGCGCGATCGCGCTCCTCAGTCTGTACGGCAGCGCCGCCCGTACTCTTTCGCTTGGCCCGCCGGCCACGATCGCTGAGCCGCCGTTCGGCTCGCGCCTCGCGAACGCTGACGCCGCCTGGATTCCAGACGAGGCAAGTTCGCCGCCTCTTGACCTCGAACACCGCTCGCGGTGCCGAGGCCGTCGTGGGCACCACGCCCTCCGCCTTCTCGATCGCGTCGCGCCGCAGCTTCTCGAGCAGCTGTCCAGCGTCTCCAATCGCGCTCTCCATCTTGCGCGCCTTGGCCTCTTCCGCCAGCCTCCCAGCGCCGGCCAGATTCCGACCGAGCGCCGCCTTGTGCGACGCCGCGCGTGCGCGGATCGCCTGCGCGTACTCGTACTTGCGGTCGATGATGGATTGTGCCGCCAGCGAGAGCCACCCTTCCAACAGCGCGGCGGAGAGCATGTGATTCTCTCGAAGCACGTCGAGATGCAGTGGCAGCTTGCCATTGGGAGCATGGCGCAGCGCGCCGAGGAGAGCCTCGCTTGAGAAGCCTATGATGCTCTCTAGCGGCAGCGCCGGCTGCAGCGCTGGACATAAGTCCCTCGCGCACAACTCGGCCACGGCGTCAGCGATCAGGTGCCACGGGAGCGCTCGCTCGAAGCGCGCTCGCGCTTCCGACCGCGACATGGCTGCGACGAGACCGGTCTGGCCGATGGAGTGAAGGCACTGCGCGACGAGCCACTGGGCCCAATTGCGCTTGGGCGGCATGCGCGCCGCGCCATCTTCACTCGGCTGATCGGCCGCAGCCTGCGACTGCGTGCCAGCGGAAACGCCCAGTGATTCCGCCTGCGACTGCGTGCCCAGCGGCTCAGCGGGGGCATCCGTCTGCATCTGCATAGCATCAGGGCCGCACGCGCCGCCGATGCGCAATGACACGCCCTCAATCCGGCCTGCGTCGAGACCGGCGCGCCTCGCAGCGGGCGCAGGCCCGTCCCATCTCGACGGCGGAGGTACTGGCGCGAAGCCAGCGAGCTCGCCCACGTATGCATGCAACACGCGCTGCAGGGCTCCGGCTCGGAGCGCCAGCCCTTCGCCCGCGCGAAATCGAGCGGCGCGCTCTCCGTTTCCGGTGCCTGCTGGAGAATCGCCATTAGCTTCCGCGTGCGGCGAGCGAGTGTCCGTGTGAGTGCCGTTACGCGCAGACTGCGCAGATTTCTGGAGTGATGCCGAGCTCGCGGTGCTGACAGCGCTGTCATCATTGCTGCCCGCATGCGCACGTAGCAGCTCGCTGATTCTGCGAGCTCCTCTCACACTCGTCACCCGAGGAATCTCGCTCGAGTTTGAGAGCAGGACGCTCGCGTCGCCGCTCGGGATCCCGACCAGGTTGACGCCGTCCTCAGCAAGCAGTCGCCAGAGTGGCACCCGCTGTTGTCCCAGCGTAGTCTGTCTGCGCGGTCGATGCGTGGCGAGTTGAAGCAAGCTGCCCGGCCACTTGGCACCGTACGGATAATCCTTTGGCGACCATGTGCTGCCTTTGACACGGAACTCGACGAGCGCCTCCGCGTCGCCGGCCTCGTCGACAGAGAAACCACGGATGACGGCGAAGCGCCAGGCCTCATGCGGCAGCTGCCCCGGCTCGAGCTCGAGCCTGCAGAAAACCGACATCCCGATCTCAGCAGCAACCCCGTTGCTGGCGAGCGCCGTGTAGATTGCACGTCGCGAGCGCCGCAGAGCGTAGATCACCGCCTTGGCATCCGCAATTAATGGAAGCGGTGGTGGTGGCGGTGGCCGTGACGACGGCTGCGATGGCGACGTTGGTGGAGGCTGCAGCGACGGTGGTGGGAGCAGGGAAGGCGATGAAGATGAAGGTGACGAAGGTGAGGAAGGTGATGAAGATGAAGGAGAAGAAGAAGAAGAAGATGGAGATGGTGACGATGGCGGAGGAGGAGGAAGTGGCGGTGGCGGTGGCGGTGAAGCCGGTAAGGGCGACGATGATGGAGGGAAGACGAGGTTGAAGGCGCGCGCGTGAGCGTCGTGCGCCGCCGAGGCAGCCACCATCTGCTCGATATCGCGCTCTTTGTTGACTCTCTGGACCGCGTCATCGCCCGGCGTGCCGATACCTTTCATGCAATCGCGCGATCGCTCGCCTTTGTCGGCGGCAGTGCTGCCCGCTCCGCCTTGCGCCTTGCGCATGGCATCTTCATGTACGGCAGTGACCACGACCACTGTCCCTGCTGCCTTCGTAGCGCCTGTGGCAGCCGCGGTTGCCGCTGCGGTAATCGCGGCGGCCTGACTAGCGGCAAGGCGCTCACGAAGCAACGCCAGCAGCGCATCGTAATCGTCGAGGACTCCGTCATCTACGCCTAGAGCTGAAAGCGCCTTGAGTAGCCCCTCCTTGAGAATGTCGCGCGGCTTCCGCATCTTGTTGGCTCCGCCCAGTTGGCGTATGACGAAAGCGATCGTCTTTTCGCCGGCATCGGACTTATTGACGTTGCCGCCCG
>Ga0210242_101490_pt1 | contig 17315 bp, 12 predicted proteins | sample ChrtobMeP5a_16mM_FD_155445 | JGI IMG/M metagenome (GOLD analysis project Ga0210242, IMG submission 155445) | Chrysochromulina tobin associated microbial communities from unialgal haptophyte culture, Seattle, Washington, United States - P5a_16mM | ecosystem: Host-associated > Algae > Haptophytes >... | reverse complement strand
GAGGGCGGCGGCGGCGACGGCGGCGGTGGCGACGGCGGCGGCGGCGACGGCGGCGGCAGCGAGGGCGGCGGGGGCGAGGGCGAGGGCGGCGGTGGTGAGGGCGGCGGTCTGAGGCATGATGCAGCGCCACTGTCCGGGCATGAACTCCACACAGGAACTCCAATCACGGTTCCCGTTGGGTAAGGCCCAGGACAGGCATAGATATTAGGAGAGCAGAAACCAACGACAGATCGGGTCCATATCCCAGTCATGCAATTGAACCACACGTACACATTCCAAGGTAGGGCAGTACCATCATTCCATGCTTGGTAGACGTACATTTGTCCTCCTGTGGAAACACTTGAACAAGCACTGCAAGTGAAATAGTAGCTGGTCTTGTAGTAAACCTCATTCGGGAAGTTAGCATTCGTAAAAGCAGGCCATGAACAAACGCCGCACGACGCACATTTCGGTAAAAAAGTCGGTGGCGGCGACGGTGGCGGCGACGGTGGCTGTGGAGGGAGTATCAAGCGCGGGCCGCAGTCATTGCAGTCGGTCCCGAGGGCGCAGACGGATATGTACTCACAGCCTTGTGGGCAGCCTTCGGCGCCTGGCCCACCGTCATCGCAGGTGCCTTGATTGGCGTAAGTGCACGTATTGGTGCAGATCAGATTTGAAGGCGGCGGGGGCGAGGGCGAAGGCGGCGGGGGCGAGGGCGAAGGCGGATTGCTCAGGCGGGTGGCGGTGCCGTGGTGGCCGTAGATGAGCAGGTTCCAGCTCTTGAGCAGCGAACTTTGTACACCGTTCGCGAGCCGCCGATCGCGGATCGCGAGCCTCCACGTGCCCACCGGGCTTTCGCCCCAGCTACGCACGCTCGTCATCTTCCAATTGAAGCGTGGCAGGTACAGCGAGGGCTGCCCGTTCGCGCCCGTCCAGTTCGCCGCAAGACAGTCGTTGTAATCGCACTCACAAGTTGAAGGGTTGTCGCAAACTCCATTGTCTTTCGTCGAGCACGTGTCGGCCGCGGCCGAGCAGCCCATAACCGGCGGGTTCGAAATCTCGGGCCGCGGGCCGGGGATCAGGACGGAGTGCGTGCCAGAGGGCGACGTGAGTTCGAGCTGCAAGTCGCCGCGCGACGAGTGGTCGAGGTTGAGGAAGATTTCGATCCACTCGATCGCCCACGCCTGACTCTGTGCGCCGACCGTGACACTGGTCGACAGCGTCGAGCCATTGTACGGGACAGTGAGCTGCTGCGACGAGCTCGCAAAAATGCGCCGCTCGATCCCCCAGTTGGTCCACGACAGCGCGGCGGCCACGGCCGCGCCGGCGTCGACCATGCCGAAGCCGTACTTAATGTTATGGATGAAGCCGGCCGCGTTCGTGGTCCAGAGGGAGCTCGTGGGGTCATTTCGGCTCGTTGTCGCCGCGAGGATCCCCTGCACGTCGCGCCAGCCGAGCAGCGGATTGGCTTGGAGCATGAGCGCGACCACGCCCGAGACGACGGGGCATGCATACGAAGTTCCCTGCCCCTGCTCGGCACAGCCGCTGCCAGTTGCCGCGACGTGCCAGTTGTTGAGGTGCTGAGTTGTGTCGCCACCCGGCGCGGAGATGAAGAGCGACGAGCCCGTCTCCGAGTAATACGAGTGCAAGCCGAGCTTGTCGGTGGCGCCGACGAAGATAGTGAAGCGCGAGAGAATTTTCCGCTCCATGTTGACGTCCTCGCCAGATGAATGTTCGTTGCCCGACGACATGACGTACACGATGCCGCGCCCGCTGCGCCCCTCGAGGACGCCACGCTGCAGGACCCGTTGGGTCGCCCAGTTCAGCTCTCCTGTGTAAAAGCAAAACGTCCAGAGGTACGTCCACGAGGCGCACTCGCCGTCCGCGTCGTAGTTATAGGCGTTCTGGCAGTAGGTCGAGATGACCGTGTTGCACATGCTCGGCGGCGACGTCCAGCTGGCCCCGGCGCACTGGAACGCGCTGCATGGGCTGGTGCCCGAGGCGGCCGTGGCCGCAAAGGGGCACCCCTGCAGCTGGCGCTGCCGGAGCTTGCGCCGCTCGTCGCCAAAACTAGCGCACGAGTTGGTCCCCCACGAGTTGGATGAGATGTGGTTTCGGGTCAAGCTGCCGATGAACCTATTCGTGTCGGTTTCGTGCATACCGCACTTGGACAGCGTCGCACCATACGCGACGCCGCGAGAGCACTGGCCGTTGCCGGCTGCGAGCGCGATCGCAGCCGTCGTGGTCCCGTGGCTGCCGGTGGTGTGCGTCGGGCACGACCCCAACGCATCATACTTGCCCGAAAAATCGGGGTGCGTCTCATCGGGCCCATCATCAACAATGTTGATCGTCACGCCAGCACCAGTGTAGCCCGCTGCCCAGGCGGGCTGCAGGTTGATCAGAGTGTACGCCCAGGCGTTCGTCTCGTAGTAAGGGTCGGTGACGGTCGACGCCACGCAGCCGCTGCTGCCCACCCAGGCGCTTTGTGGGCAGAGGACGCGATCGCCAGGAAGCAGCGAGGTGCCTGTAAGAGCAGAGGATGCACAAAGTGCGCCCGCGGCGCACCACACGTTGTCGGCTCGGGCGGCCATGCAGCTGCTGCATGTGTAGTATGAGGGCTGCAGCGGGCATGATGCAGCGCCACTGTACGGGCATGAGCTCCACGCTGGAGCAGAATCAATAATGGTTCCCGCGGGGAAAGGACCACTAGAAGTAACTACAGATCGGGTCCATCTCCCAGTCGCGCAGTCGAACCACACGTATACATGCAGCCAGGACCCAGTACCAGTCTGCGCTTGGTAGACGGGCATTCGTCCTCCTCCACTGGCAACACTTGAACAAGCACTGCAAGGCATCACCATGGTGGTCTTGTAGTAATACTCATTCGTGTAGGCAGGAAGTGTGAGAGTTGTCGATGAACAAATGCCGCAATTAGGGCAAAGCGGCAATCCGTTCACCACTGGGGGCGGCGGTGCCGGTGATGGCGGTGGCGGCGGTGTCGGCGGTGGCGGTGGCGGCGGCGAGTGGCCGTGCGGCGTGTGGCCGTGGAAAAGGAGTCGACGCCTTTCGTGACGCTCATCTGAAGTTGGTGGCGGCGAGCGGGAGGGGCTCCTTGGCGAATCACTTGGGACGTGCTTGTGAGCAGCCTGCACTTCGGGCGCAGGGGCTGTCTGGCTGACGGTTGGGCCGCTCTCCACAGAGAAGACCCCGGGACAAAGCAAGAGCACCAGAACGAACCGTGCCATCCTGAGGCAACCGGAGGTCGAGAGCTTCGGGAGTGGACGGAGAAACCCACCGGAAAGGTTGGTACCCGTTTTCAGTTCCCGCTCAGGGTCGGAGATCCATCGGCTGCAGGAGGCGACTGCGGCGAGCACGGCAACCGCGGCGATGATGGCGATGCTATAGCCCGAGAGGCGATCCTTGAAGTCGCCGCCGAGCAGGGTTGTGGCGGCCGCGGCGGAGGTGAGGACCGCAGCGACCGACGACTCAACGGCCGTAGCCACGGCGGCGAAAGCCACCGCGATGGAGACGGTGATATCGATGCAGTACCACGTCTGCGGAGCGTGGGCACGGTGAAATGCAAGGGTCAGATCAAAGACCAGAACGGGCACGTTGGAGACGGGCACGTTGAGGCGGAGGCGAGAGAGGTCGCCGCGGCCAGAGGCGAGAGAGACGGGCCGTTGCGCGGCGGAAAGAGCACGCCGTGGTCGCCATTCGGTACTGCTGGCGATCACCTGCTCGGAAGAAGCGGCCGATGCGTTGCCCTCGGTGCGCTGGTAGAGCGATCCAGGTTCGCCATTGATCGTGGCGAGCTCGCACGAGTAAGTCTCGTCCGATTGGGTGGCCGTCGAGGTGAGCGCCGTGGCGGTCGTCTGGCCGGCGGCGGCCGAGGCGTTGTTGTCCTCATGAAGCTGGTAGGACGAACCAGGGGTCTCGCCGACCGCGGTGGGCGACGAGAAGGTCTTGTCTTGCGAGGGCTGCGCGCAGGCACGAGAAACGTGTCAGCTGGGGCACGGGCGGTGGAGTGGAAGCGGGCTGCAAGTGTCAGGCGGTGACGTGAGTGCGTGGTGCATGCGGTGTAGATGAATGTGAATGCTACACGGGTGAGTGTGCACTGCGAGAGGCGGTGGTGGACCCGTGGCGAGAGGCGGCGTGGCAACGCCTTGATTCGCGTGGCGCCGATGACTAGGCTGGAATCGACGGGGCCGTACTCGATGGTGAGCGGGTCGGGCAGTGCGCCGACGGGGCCGCAGCCTCGAGGACGCCCGCGCCCGGCTCACAGGCTTCACAGGCACAGGCTTCGCGCCGCCTGGCCAAGCGGCAGAGCCCGCGGGCGTGATGGCGGCCGGATCCTCGTGACCGTGGTGTCGACGTCGCGCCTGCCGGTCATGGCGGAGATGTCGAGAGCGCGGTGGCCGTCGAGCCCGACCGCTCGCACCTGCGGCTGCCTGCACCGGAGGAGCAACGCGCAAGCCGTCAGCACAACAGGCGAGGCGGCGCTCTCGCACGTGCCGATGGCCAGCGCAAGTTGCATCGCGCTGAGGCAGGCGCGCCTCGGCGGGCGCGGAGTCGGGCAGGTGCGGGTGCAGATATCGCACTCGCGCACACGGCCTCGTGCGCGTGCGCGTGCACCATGCGCACCGGCCTTGCGCGCGCAGCAGCAAGGCCGACCCGAAGCTGCGCCGCATGCGTGGCGGCCGGCCGGGCTGGGGGGCACCTGTGGTAGGTGGGTTGGTATCCCTGGGCTCTGAAGAGGTTGATGACGACGTAGATCATGGGGTGGATCGTCTTGCCCGCGTTCTAGTGCCGCGGCGCGTCCATTGTGATGTGTGCGCTTGGGGTGGTGTGCGAGCAGAGTGGAGTGTGCTGTGGCGGGGCTATCGTGTTGAACTCGCGTGGCGGCGGGGCGAAGAGGGCGGGACTTGGGCGGAGATCGCACCTCGAGCTGAAGCGGGGACTGCACCTCGAACTGAAGGGCGTCCTGTGCGTCGAACGCCGCCGGCAAGGCGATGACGAGTGAAAATGCGACAAGCAGAAGGCGCAATATGTTCTCGAGGCTCTCGGGTTCGGTGTCTTGAAGTCTCAGGATGTAGTCTGCGTAGGAAGGCAGGCGGGCGGGTAGCGCGCGATGAGTGGCGTGATATCGATCGCCGGCGTGCGGCCACTAGGGTTGGCTCGCGCGCGTCCGCGCCCAGCGCAGTGCTTGGCGCGGGCGTGATCAGCGCAATTGAGTGACGCGGGCGCTGCGGGGCTGGCGCCACGCGCGCGCGCGCGGCACGGCGCTGGGCATGGGAGCACGCGAGACCATGCGTCAGCGCTCGGGGCCAGGCCAACGGTTGTGCAGACGGATACCTTTGCGCGGCGCCAGCAGCAGAGGCCGGAAGGGCTCTGTTGCTTCGTGCTGCAACACAAGGAACGCTCCGCGTGTAAATAACAAGTGTTAGCGTTAAGTATTGTCCAAATCTCATCAGAAGGGGGGAAGCATAACGCCCAAGACGGCGCCGTATCTTTGCGCTGCTTGTGGCTGCGGTCCTGCATCTTATTCCATCGGCACTGACGAGAAGCGCCATGTGATGCGCGTAAATTGAGCGCGCGCCGCGCTCCGCGTAAAACAGGGACGCGCCTCCCCCCCCATTTCGACTCAGGCCCGTGCAAGCCCGTGCATGTAGGCATTCACAGAGACACTTCACGTGCGGGGCCGCTCACGCGAGACGAGAAGGTCTGCGTCTTCTTCATGTAGGATGGCCGGAGCGTCGACGTCGGGACTCCGACGGTGCCGGTGCTCGACTGCGATCGCAGTGTTCGCCAGCATCGTCATCTGGGCATACGATCCATTCGCGTTCTGCGAGCTACCGCTCGTTTGCGTGCTGATCGGCCTGACTCCGGCGCGCCGGGAGCTTGCACCTGATCGAGTGGCCCGGGATGAAATTGTGCTCGTTGTCCTTGCCCGCAACGAGCACCTTGCTGAATGGATAGCTCACCACCTGCACATTGGTGTCGGTCGCATACACGTCCTCGATGACAGCATGCCGCACGGGCATCAGGGCGTGCGACCGAGTGATGTTGCAAGCGGCCGTGTCGTTCTGCATAACGTGACAGTGCCCGAAGGCCGCCGCTTCTTTCTTGGCGTGAGAGCCTTATCGACGCCACCGCTTCGACTTCCCGGCGATGTCGAGAACCAACTCTTCTACAGCCGTCAAATGATTGCGTACCACGACATGTGGCGTCGCCTTGCGCGCAGTCGGGTAGCGGACCAAGCGTATGGGGGAAGCCCAGTGCGCGACCACCTGTGGGTGGGCTTGCTCGACGCTGACGAATTCCTCAACCCGCAGGGAGGCTCGCTGCGCATGATGCTTCACGACGCGCGCATGGCCGGTGCACGCAGCGTGCACGTGATGCGGCGCTCGTATGGCCCTAGTGGACACAGCGCGCGGCCGACGTCGGCGGGTGCGCGCGCATCGTACACCTGGCGGCAGCGAGACGCGGATCCGAATGCCACGCGCAGGCCGGTGCGTCACAAGGGGCTCGCCTTGCTAGGCTCCATCACAGGCCTCGTGCCGGGCTGCGTTCACAGCTTCTTCACGCGCAGTTGGCTGGCTGACGTGGTACTCGGGCGCGCTAATGATGGTGCCCATTGCAACTACTACCCGACACGCTGGGCAGGAAAGCTCGTGGGCGGGGTCATGTACCCATCCCCCAGCACGCTCTCCATCGCACACTACGAGACGCGCTCGGTGGAGGAGTGCTTTGCGCGCAGTGCGATGCTCACGCCCGGCACGATGATGCTGAAGGCGAGGCCTTGCTGCGATCCCAAGCTGACGCAGGTGTGCCGTCTCTATGCTTCGTCACCTGACTCTATGCTTCGTCACCTGACTCTATGCCTCGTCACGCAGGTGTGCGACGACTCTATGCTTCGTCACCTGACCATCGCGGAGCGACGAGAGCTCGTCGAGGCGCGTGGCAGGCTGATCAATGCCAGGCGCGGGCCAATGCCAAGCTGTGCTTCCGACGTACAGCGTGCTACGATTCGGGGGCGGGGCACTCACAGCCGTACACAGACGTATCAAGTCGTGGGCGGCTCTGCCAAGCCCGCCCAATCGCGGGATCCAGTGGCCGTGCGAGCGCGCGAGCTACATGCAAGAGTACGGCCGGCGTGCAAGCGGAAAGAGGCCGCGCACCGGGATAAGTCGGCACGCTTACCGTAAGATAATGTAAAGATGATTGTACTATTCGCCCGTGCGTTCTCAGCGTTCGAGGCTCTTGCGAATCGCACCGCGGCCTTTATTTGGTTACCGGTAGGTTTCCTTGCACCTTGGCGCAGCGATCATGCTGCGCCGCACAGCGGGTCAGGGACGCGGGATCTAGTCGAGTTGGCCGACTATGCTTTACGGACTCTCGAGTCAAACTAACAACCAACGGTACCCGGTACACTTCGGTTCATGAACATGAAAATCCAACATGTAGACCACGGGTCATCACAGCACCCACACTCGCCTCGTCCTGTTGTGATGCGTCCACGCCGGTACTTCGTGACGATGAGCATCATCGAGCATGTTGGGCATGATGACCGTCGGTACCCCATGAAGGCTCGGTCCGCGCACCCGGCTCACCTTGATGGGCGCGGCGCGTCGGACGTTGTTCGAGCTCATGGTTGCTGTGATGGCCTCGGGCTGCAGCGCACTGGAGCCGGCGGCAAGGGCCGTCTCGCTGCTGCCGCTGATGTGTTCAATCAGTCTCGAAGCAAAGGTAGTGCCGCATTGAGAGCAGACCGAAGAGCCCTCCTCGATCTGGGCGACCGACATGCCCCAGCTCGCGCGGTCGAAGTACACGGCGTACTCACGCAGAAAGGGGATGCCCAAAATGGCCATCGGACCCGATGTCGTCATCGCATCGAGGGCCGAGAGCAAAGGGACGCAACGGATGCCGAGCTCATAGTGCTGCCGAATCGACGCTTCGATGGGGCCGTCCTTGATGGCGAGATGGAATGTCGGGATGTCCACCTCCATCTCGCCCATGTAAACCCTCGGCGGGAGCAGCAAGGTCTGGCCGAGGTTTGCCGATGGGATCGTGATCGACGAAAGCGAGGTGCAGACCTTAAAGGCGTCCGGACCAATCTGCGTTACCGACTCGGGGATCGTGATCGATGCGAGCGAGGTGCAGCCGTAAAAGGCGCGCTCACCAATCTCCGTCACCGACGCGGGGAGCGTGATCAACGAAAGCGAGGTGCAGTCGTAAAAGGCATGCCCACCAATTTGCGTCACCGACTCGGGGATCGTGATCGACGCGAGCGAGGTGCAGCCCTGAAAGGCAGCCACACCAATCTGCGTCACCGACGCGGGGAGCGTGATCGACGCGAGCGAGGTGCAGCCGAGAAAGGATTGCCCACCAATCTGCGTCACCGACGCAGGGAGAGTGATCGACGCGAGCGAGCGGCAGCCGAGAAAGGCTTGCCCACCAATCTGCGCCACCGTCGCGGGGAGCGTGATCGTCGTCAAAGATTTGTAACTTAACGAGCTACCCTCCCAATTGGCGGGACCGTGCACAAACAGGACCTGACACAGTTCGACGAGTGGATTCGGCGGGGGCACTGAGGGACAAAAGCACCGCAACATGAACTTGCATGCATGCAACAAATAGACTTTTCGGCCAACGTTCTCGCAGGCGCGTGTGAGAGGTGCAGCGTGTGCAAGGGGCTGGGAGAGCCCCTTGGCGTGTGTGAGGAAGGCGAGTACATCATTTTGAGCGCGGATATGTGCTCACGCGCCTACACCTCCTACGCGGTCGCCGCCGCGTCCTCATTGGTGCAACACAACGAACATCTGCTGGCGAATTCGTCAACGCTACAGGTGCATCCGACAGTCCTTTGGGCGTGCGGTGTGGTTGTGTTGAATCGGACACTGCTGGAAATTGCAGCAGCAACCCCACAATCGCGTCGGACTATTGTTTACATTGTCGACGACTACGAGTTCGCTCTACATACAAGACTCGGCGCGGCTCTATATCGTCCGCACGTCGATGCGAAGATCATTGCGTGCACAGGGCGAGACGGTGCTGCCTTACGTGTTTGAGCCATTGCCCACCTTGAGTTCCATATTAGGCAACCCGTTGTACGCGGAACCCGAGCACGTCGCTTGCTCCTGTAGGGACAAGAGGCAGTTCCTCTCGGTGCAGCCAGCCTCGATGGAGCTGTACAGGCTGTCGACGACGCTCGTGGGGAACATGAGCAAGGTGGTGCCCGAGTCGATGATCGCCGCGCACGCCTCCTCGTCGGAACAGACCATTGAGGCGGTCTGGCCAGGAACGCCCACGTGGGCAAGCACCGTACCCCATACGTGCTCACCGATGGTCGCTAGGGGCTTGTACTCGTTGCCCACGGCGAGCTGGCTCTGCATTTCGAGCCGGCCGCCGATGCCGTCGCCCGTCAGCTTCGTGTCGCCCATGCAGAGCGTGAAGCTTTCGATCTTCAAGTCCTCGAGGAAGGCATCGTCGCCAAGCTCCGTCGTCTTGCCCTTGCCCATGCCCATGATCCCATCGAACGGGGAGGCTTGAAAGCCCTTGAGGGCCTCTTCTGAGATGAGCGCGAGGCTCACCATCTCGCCCTCATGAATGGGGGTTGTGGATGCCTCGGTGCCCAAGAAGCTCACGCTCTCCGTGGAGTCGTGGACGATGATGTCGCCCTGCCCGTACTCCAGCAGGAATTCGTGGGACGAAACATTCGAGCACGTGGATGAGCTGTTCGGATCGAAGCGGCGGTGCAATCGGCAGGACTCGGATCGGCAGTACGTTGAGGCCGACACGAGCACATAAGAGCCCGTGTCGGGCACGACAGCGATGTGCTGTGGCGGAGTGCCAACCCCAACGAAAGTGGTGTAGACGACTCCGTCGTTATTCGTGAGCGGAACGCAGAAGCCCCAAAAGAAGGCTCGGAGGAGGAGATACGCGAACATGATGAGCAGCAGCAGCTGGCAGAGGTCGTGTCAGTCCCAGGTAGGGCGGCCTAGTCGGGCTCCGCTCCAGAGCCGCGTGCATGGCTCGCACCGATTAGGGTCTCTTTGAGTTTCGGTTGCCAAAAGCAGTATGCGGGAAGAGACAGATTGCAACATGCGCGAGAGATGGAGACACACCACGGGTAGAACACCTTTCTCGTTTCCTCGCACTCTCTCAACTTTGTAACAACATCTCACTAACCGGAATCCAACTTCTCTGTGACAGTCGCACTCTCGCTCACGCGTCTTCTCTCTCGCAGCTCTCGTCTCGTCGCCTCGCTCCGCCCCCCCGCCCCCCGCCTCCCACACAGCACGCAGCAAAACAAACAGAGAGCACACACATAGAGCACACTCTGAGCACCCGGTGAGCACCTGTAGGAAGGGCCACCCACGCGACGGCAGGCAGCCATCCACGAGTCCGCGTCCACCACTCATACATCCCACGACGCACTGCTCGGCCTTCAAGGAGCCGTTGTGGGAAGACGCACTGTGGGAAGACGCACTGTGGGAAGACGCACTGCTCGGCCTTCAGCGAGCCGGCGCCGCTTCGAGCAGCGGGAGCGTGAGCACGCTCGCCTCGTCGTCCACGCTCACGCGCACGCAGCAGCTCGCGAAGCTGCCGCTGGTCTGGCGCGCGAGCGGTATCTCGGGCGACGAGCACAAGTTGCGCATCCAGCGAGGGTGTGCCGCCGAGCACACGTGCAGCCGTAGCCTCTCGCCGACGCCGAGCTCGGCGGCGACGGGGCCGAGCTCCACCTCGACGAGGCGGCCGGTACGCCTGTCGGCGTCGCCGATGCATGCCTCCTCTGCGGCCGCGTCCACCCGGGAGAGCCCCTCGCACAGGTTGATCGACGCGCCGCGCCGTGTGACGAGGCACAGGCGCCCAATGAGATCGATCGAGCGCGACGAGGTCCAGACGCGCAGCACCAGCACGGGCGTGCCCGCGAAGGTGAGCGGCTCGCGCAACGGCTCGCTCGTAAAGACGAGCAGGTCCTCGCGTCGCTCTATGGGGCTCTGGTCGATGGCACCCGAGTTGAGCGGGTGGAAGCTGGGGCCGCCCCTCGCAGGCGTCGGCTCCCGGGGCACGTACGTGTACTCGAGCGTGGTGTACTTGTCCGGCGCGCGCGCGCGCGCGCGATCACGAGTCGTCAAGAATGCGTCCTGATCTTCTACCGTCTCCGCGAACACCCCGAGGTCGGGCGACGTGAGTGGCGAGCCGTTCAACGCCGTACCAGGGGTCACCACGCACGAGGGTGAAGGCCAGCTGCCTGCGGCCGCGGCTCCGACGGCCAAGGGCGACGCCGCGGCCTTGGGCGAGGTCTTACGCAGCGTCAGAGCTGAGCCAAGCCAGAGGCGCAGGGGCTTGGGGCGCGGTGGCGGCCAGCTTGGCAGCCCACACCAGCGCAGGCTGCCGAGCAGGCAGAGCTGCACCGGCTGCGCCAAGGAGGACTCCGAGCGGCCGCCGCTGAACCACTCGTGCACCGGCAGCGGCGGCGGTGCTGCGTCCCTTGAAGCGCCCTGCTGAGCGACCTGCTTCGATGGGCGCTGCGTTGGCAGATGCTTGAGCATGCACTGGAGCAGGCAGCGGTACGAGAGCTGCATCCCGTACAGGCGCGTGAAGCCCCAGTGCTCGTACGGCATCACCGTCAACTGGCATGCCGGCTGCACCGCCGCTGCGCGCTCGTAGTCTTGCAACGACTGGCGCGCGAAAAAGTCAAACCAGCCCGTGACCATGTGCAGCGGCGGGGGCATGACGCAATCGGGGTGGTCGGGGCGCAGCTCACAGAGGGTGGATCGCGCGGACCAGAACGGTCCGTCGTCCGAGTGCGGCTCCTGCACGCCGCCCTGGAAAAAGTCCCACCGTTTCCCAAAGAGGAGCAGATCCAGCTCCCCCAACGGCTCGTGCATCGAGGCGCGCAAGAGGCGCCCCTGCCGCCAGTCGCGGTACAGGGCGCGGCCGAGGGTGATCGGGCTCGTGTGCGTGATGATCTCGATGAGGTAGAACCAGAGCACGAGCAGCTCCAGCGAGATTGCGCCTCCCTCGCCGAAGACCGCTGGCCGCACCACCGCCTGCGTGATGACAGGCACGAGGGCCTGCACCTCTCCGGGCTCGCATGCTCCGACGCACGCCCAGGCGGTAAGCCCGAGGTACGAGGGCCCGAAGACGGCGATGCGTCCATCGCACCACGGCTGGGCACGCACCCAGCGCACCGTCTCCTTGCCGTCCTCGCGCTCGTGCTCGACGGGCACGAAATTGCCATCGGAGCCAAAGCGGCCACGCGTGTCCTGCAGGAGCACGGCATACCCCCGCTCCGCCAGCACAATGTTGCCCCAGTCGGCGTTCTGGTCCTGCGCGCCATAGGGCGAGCGAATGACGACGGCGGGGAAGGGACCCACAGCGTCGCGTCCCGATGGCAGCCACAGCGTCCCGCGCAGCAAGTTGTTGCCGTTGTTCACAGTGCACGTCTCCACAGCCTTCACCTCCACCTTGAAGCGTGGCGGGCCGAGCCGTAAAGCGCGCGCGAGGCAACGACGCTCAAAGAATCCCGGTGTGCGCACAAAGGGCCGGAGGAGCACAGCCAGCACGAGCCACGCGTGGTCACGCATCGAAAGAGCGCAGTCTCGCACGCTCAACCTGGACGCCGCAGTCTGGACGGCAGTGAGGGCATCCACAACAAATTGCCACGAGCTCCAGAAGTGATCCACAGTCTCGTGGGCGAGTGTGAGCAACGTCTCTCCTGGGGACCCTGTTAATCTCCAGAGTTGCTCCACCAATCGGAGGAGCGCCGCGGGAGCCCGAGAGGACCTCATTCAAAACCTTCGATCTCCCCCGATCAATCTCGCGGAAAGGTTGACGGATGTCCGATACGCGATGCCGATCCAGAGTTGCTCCACCAATCGGTGGCGCAGCGCCGCGGGAGAAAGGGCGGGTTTTCTGAGGACCTCATCAAAAACTCTCCTCCAACCCCAGATTTATCATCTCGCGCGGGGACGTTTGCGGAATTCGTGTTGCACGAAACTCGCGCAACATGTTGTTGTTGAGCCGCCCTCAGCGCTCGATGAGGTCAGTACATACATGTACGTTCACGTCAGTACACATGTGGGGAGTCTGGGCGGCTTCATTCATGCAGCTCTGTCCCTCAACTACTATGCCGTCGTCAGGGGTCAACTGAGAAGTTTGCGGCTTGAATGCTTTCCGAGTCAAGGGTTGGCGGAAATATTCACAGCCAACCATTCACAGCGTTCCCCGGGGCGCGGCCTCTGACGGCTCGCGACAGCTGGTCGCCGCCGGACAGCTGGATGCGGGTGAGTTTATTGGCTAGCTGGACCTTCTCCTCCACCTTTCCTTGTCGGTCACCCTTCACTCCGCCGAGGTTGAACGACGATGTCGTGTAAACGACGAGGTCTTGATTCAGGCGAGGCCACAGAGGTAGAGTTGGCCTCGCCTTCGTGTGGGCGCCGCCTTAGTGTGCTCGGTGCTGCAGGCGCTGCAGGCGCTGCGATGGTTGCACCTGCCGCCGCCCTCGAGTCGGCCGAGGACCTGGCCTCTGGCCTGGATCGGCCGACGCGGCTGCCCGTTCCGTTCCACCGTGAGCCTGATAACGAGATGGATCTTCTGCGACGAAGCCTCGCCAACACTCCGCGCGCACAGTGGCCCAAGGCCTACTTGCTGGGCGTGCTGCGCCACTACTCCATGGATGCGGACACGCGTGGCTACATGCTGATCTCGGACGAGTTGCACTCGAGCGCGAGCGGTGGCGCCAAGAAGTCGCAGTGGGCTCGCCTGAGGACGGTGATTAAGGTCACCAAGGTCCGCCCGGCGTATGGCAGATTGCAATTCTTAGCCAACGCCATCAAGCTGACGAAATACTCCGGCAATGCGCCCTCCTCGTGTGCCGAGGCGGTCCAAAAAATCGGGGAGGCGTGGAGAGAGCAGCGCAAGGATCACCCTTTTGACGACACGATCTATCTGGTGCTGCTTTCGCCCGACGACCCGGATGACTACATCGCGCTCGGCGGGCGCCGCCTCTATTGGCTAGATGACGACGTGATGACGAAGGAGTACCCTAACGGCCTGCTGCATGCAATCGAGTACTTTGACTTCAACTACTCTCCCGCGCCCGATGGCCGCGAGGAGCGCCGCTCGATGCGTGGGGCCGTCCTCTCCTATTATCATTTTCGGGTGACGCGCCAGAATCGCATCTACGCCGACGGAGGCGATTTGGCGGACGTCTGGCCGCTGCCGTTCCGGGTGCGCTCGCGCTCTCAGGTGGAGGCGTTCCGGCTGTGCGCGCTGCTCAATGAGCTTCGCGAGCTGCTCCATCCAGGCACCACCGCCGCCGTCGAGCACGCCGCAGGCCTCGCTCAGAGGACCCACGACCTTCGCATCATCACCGAGGAGACGTTACATCTTCACCTCAAGCTCGCGAAACAGCATGCACGCGACGTTCGCCTGCTCGACGCGGACGGCCAGCCGCATGCTCTTCGCACGCCGCTTAACGGGCCTCCGCCGTATGGCATCCAGTATCAGATTGGCACAGGCACGACGGCCTACCTGTACATGCTCTGGTACCTTGGCTGTGGCTTCTTGGCCGCCTTCCTCGTCTCACTGCCCATCCTCTTTTTCAACAGCACCGGTGGCCGGCTGACGTTTGCAGGACTCACGAGCATGCTCGGTGCCTATGGTGAGAATCTCCTTTCAATCAACAACGTACGGCCGTATGACCGGACCCTCATCTACCCGATCTTTGACACTCTGATCCTCGCAATACTTGGGATCACCTTTGTGGCTGTCCACCGCACGGCGGAGCGCATCGAGGAAGCGGTCGATGAGGGCGCAGCCACCGCCGAAGACTTCACCATCTTCATCAGCGAGCCGCCGCCCAACCTCGGCGCTGGCGAGCTCGCCTCTGCCCAGCACGCTGTACGCACCTACACTGAGTTTTTCGAGGGCCTCGCCAAGCGCGCCAAGCAGCCGCCGCGAGCACGCACCCAGAAACGAGCACTCTTCTCGCTCTTCCAGAAGCCCCTGCCGATGGTTGAGGTGGGAGGCGGCATGCCCACTACGCAAGCCACCTGGGAGCCTGAGGACTCCTCTGTCTCAGAATCCACCGGGATCCCCAAGGACTGCTCTGTCTCGGAGGTGGTCCTCATCAAGAACACTCGCTACCTCCAGCTGGTACCGTGCACCGCTCCTCGTGACCCTCGCCTTGTGCCCTTCGCCTCGCCCTTGCTTCGCCCCATGTGCCCCCCACCTTGCCCACCTTGCCCACTGAGCGTACCCCTATGCCGCCCCACCTTGCTCCCCTCTGACAGCGCAAGAAGCTCAACGAGGCGCGTTCCGTGATCCACACGTGCCTCGCCAACGAGCATTGGTACGATGGGAGCCAGATGGTCAGCCAGACGCGTATCGCGGCGCTCCGAGCGGCGACAAAGAAGGCCAAGGAGGCGTTCACAGCCGCCGAAACCGAGATTGAGCGCGAGATCCAGATCCAGCGCTCGGTCAAAGTCTCAGCCGTCTTCGTCTCATTCAACACGGTCGCAACATGTGAAAAGGTCTTGGCGGAGCTACACGCAGACTGCGGCGGCCTGCGCAACGTGTGGCCCTTGTCGCGTCTGATAGGCTCGCCGCCCAATTTCGTGTACAAGTCGCAAGACGCCAAGAAGACACGCGTCACGTGGCATCTTCGCGCCCAAAAGGCTCACTGCCCGGACGACTACATGTGGCCCAATCTGTTCACCGTCAGCACCACACGCCAAATGTTCGTCTACCTCGGTGTGGTCGCCTCGTCCCTCTGCGTGGTCAGCTGCACCGCTTTTGTCATCTATCTCCGAGGCATCTGGGCACTGCCTCCAGCCTACCAGGGCACCTTTACCCACTTGGACCAGCTTTGTGACGACCCGAGCTTCGTGACGACCGCTCCGCCGGAGGAAGTGCACCTGCGGTGCGGCCTCGAGGCCGCGAGTACGCGCTTCCTCACCGACCTCGTCGCCGGCATGGCCACCATCCGCTCCGCCGACCAAGGGTACATCGGCCTCATGCCCAATGACGAGGCATCGGCCATTTATCAAGCGGAGCTTCTACGGCTCACCTCATGCACGGCGGCGGACAGTGCACTTCCCGCTTCATTGTCTAGGCAAGCAGAGGAGGACAGCTCTTTCATTGTCTCCGACCCGAAGCGCAACCATTCGACCCTCCTTCCGGAATGCGCGTTTCTCAACACCACCATGGTCGATGGCGGCGGGGGCCGCGTAAGCGGCCGAAAGAGGCCGCCGTCGCCACCACCGCCGGCACCCCCGCCCTCGCCGCCCCCGCCCTCGCCACCGCCATTGCCCCCGCCCTCGCCTCCCCCGCCCTCGCCCCCGCCATCGCCCCCACCTCGCCCTCCACCCCCTTCGCCTCCGCCACTGGCCCCCGGCGATGTGTACAGGGCCGTTGTGCGCATAGCGCTCACGATTGCTGGCGACATCTCTTTCTTTGGAGAGGCTGCGCGGCTCACCTTCCGCACGAACCTGGCATCGCTGTTCATTGGTGTCGCTGTCAGCGATATCACCCTGAATGTCACGGCGGCATCCCTCCGGGTGGTCGCGGACATGATCATGCAGTCGGCTTCAGCTGCTGAGGCAGCAACGCGCACTCTTAACTCGGGCAACACCACCACCCTCTCGTTTGCCCTCGGCGTGGCCGTACAGAGTATCACGGTCGAGACCGTTTCCTTCGCGTACCGTGCGCCCTCGCCGCCCCCCCAGCGGCCCCCGCCCTCCCCGCCTCCGCCCTCGCCTCCACCCTCGCCCCCACCAGAGCCGCCACAGATGCCGCCCTCGCCTCCACCGCCATCGCCCTCGTCCTCGCCTCCACCGCCACCGCCATCTCCGCACCCGCCGCCACCCGTCGAGTCGGAATCAGGTTCAGGGGACTGGGCGTCGGGGTCTGGTTCAGGGGAATGGGAGTCGGGGTCAGGTTCAGGGGACTGGGAGTCGGGGTCAGGTTCAGGGGACTGGGGGTCGGGGTCAGGTTCAGGGGACTGGGGGTCGGGGTCCGGTTCAGGGGACTGGGGGTCGGGGTCCGGTTCCGGATATTGGGAGTCGGGGTCAGGGGACGGGGTGTCAGGTCCAATGGACTTGGGGATGGGGTCGGGTGACAGAGCGTCAGGATTGCTTCCACCTCCAGAGCCGCCCTCGAAGCCACCGCCGCCGTCACCATCGCCGCCTTTAGCACCGCCGCCTTCGCCACTGCCGCCGCCGCCATCACCACCGCCGCCTTCGAAACTGTCGCCATCGCCCCCCCCGCCGTCGCCATCACCGCCTCCGCCGTCGCCGCCGCCACCCCCATCTCCGCCTCCACCCTCA
>Ga0210242_101487_pt1 | contig 17336 bp, 9 predicted proteins | sample ChrtobMeP5a_16mM_FD_155445 | JGI IMG/M metagenome (GOLD analysis project Ga0210242, IMG submission 155445) | Chrysochromulina tobin associated microbial communities from unialgal haptophyte culture, Seattle, Washington, United States - P5a_16mM | ecosystem: Host-associated > Algae > Haptophytes >... | reverse complement strand
TTGCGACCTTCCAGGTTGCAGAGACCATCGACTCTTTCAATGCAAGCCTTTTCACGCTTCAGCTGGCTCAAGCAAGTGGAGTCGCAGCCTCTGCGATTACGCTCAACATCGTGTCAGGATCGCTCACGGTCACCGCGTCCTTCTATATTTCGAGTGCAGACCGTTCGCGCGTTCAAGATACCTTGGATCAGCAGGCATCGTCTCTATCTGCCATGCTTGGAGTGACGGTCCTCAGCACGCCCACCATTCAGCTCGTCGAGCCGCAGCCACCACCAAACGTTGGCGATTCGGCGGCAGCGCTTCTGACACTCGATGGCGCCTTGCCATCGTCCCCATCCTTGCTGATGATCGCCCTGGTCCTGGCTGGAGTTGCGAACGTCGCCTGTGCGATCGGGTGCACCATGTACGTGGTTCTTAGGCGTCGGCGCATCCGCCGTGCAAAGGAAAGGTTTGGCGCGGCCGCTGAGCGCGCGGCCCAAAAGAAGCACAGCCTCGACATCGAAATGACCAATCACCCTAGTGCAGCCATTGCAGCCAGCCACCTAGTGCAGCCAGTGCAGAGGCTCCTATCGCAGCCACCTAGTGCAGCCACTGCAGATGCTCCTCTACCCTCCCCTCGGGCCCGACGCCCCGTTCAGGAGCCACCTCCTCCCTCGCCTCCGGGCTTCAAGCTCGAAGCCAAGCCCGTGCCCTCGGCCGAGGCAGCCGCCACCCCGGTCGCCGCGGAGTCAGCCGCCGCAGGGCCAGTGGCAAAGCTGACGCTTCCCGTATTGGACCTCAAGCTGTCTGAGCTCAAGGGCCGCGACCCTGACGCGCCGATGGCAACGCCTCGCAAGGATGCTCCGGATTCGTCGCGCCGTAAGAAGGTGGAGCCACTTCGACGGAGCTCGGCCCGCTCCCCGTCGCCTCTGCCACCCTTGCAACCCCCCCACAATATCGACCTCTGGAAGCATTTGCGACGCGGCCGCACCTCCGAGACTCCCGAGACTCCCTCCAGTATGGGAGGCAATCATAGTCGATCAGAGGCCATCAGAGGCACTCAGACTCCCTCCAGTGTGGGAGTTGCGACGATGCACGTGATGTCAAATGTGACAACGCCCGACAACTCGACCGCGGACGTCACAGCGTAGCTCGAGCGTGCGCGCGCCGCCACCGCGCGAGGTGGCCAGCCCCGCGAGGAAGCCTCCGCCGCCGCGGGAGACAAATATGGCTCAGCAGGCCAATATATATGATTGGCGCATGGGCCGCGGATAACCATGGGCGTGCGAGCATACCACATGTAGTGTGCGTTGTAGGATGGAGAGCGGGCCCGTCCGGGAGCACCCTTAGAGCACCCACCGAGAGGCGCCAAGCGTGGCGACCGGTTTGGGGTGCCGTGCGGTTCGGTCAGTCGTTGGCACAGCACGTCCAGTTCGAGGACTCACTCACCACAGGACCTTTTACATGAGTGAGACAGTGGAGTAACTTACATGTATGCGGGGGGCCGGGGCCTGAACGGACCGTTAAGACCGTGTGCCCTAACTCCGGTGTCGACCCCGGTGAACGCATGTTTGGATGCGCGCCTCGTGTTGTGACTGTGTTCTTCGTCTCAAGACTGTCTTCCTTGTGCATCACACGTAAGGGAAGTTTAGCGAAACAGCCCCAAACAGCCTATTCACAGCCATTTCACAGTACGCAATCAGGGGACACGATGCAGGGGCTGGCTCCCGGCCGGGCGCTTGGCGTGGCCACGAGCCGCGTGCACGTCGCCAAGACGAGTCGCGCGCTGTGCACCGGCCCCAGCCGCGTGCACGTCGCCAAGGCTGCCGATGGGATCCATACGGTGACCATGAAGCGGAGCGACAAGCTCAATGCTCTCGACATGGGCATGTTCCGCTCGCTCGCCGCCACGGCCAGGGCGCTCGCCTCGGACTCATCGGTGCGTGCCGTGGTGATCTCGGGTGAGGGCCGTGCCTTTTGTGCGGGCCTTGACGTGCGCAGCGTCGCCAGCCCGATGGTCGCTAGGGCGAACCTCGAGGAGTTGCTCCATCGTCCGGAGGGTGCGCTGTCCAACCTGGCGCAGGACGTGGGCTACTTGTGGCGCAAGATCCCGGCGCCCGTGATCGCGGCGACTCATGGCGTCTGCTTGGGCGGCGGCCTGCAGATCGCCCTCGGCGCGGACATGCGCATCTCGCACCCGAGTTGCAAGTTCTCGGTGATGGAGGCCAAATGGGGTCTGATCCCCGACATGAGCGCGACGGTGACGCTGCGCGAGCTGGTGCCGAAGGACGTCGCGATGGAGCTCACGATGACCGGGCGCATCTTCCTCGCGGACGAGGCGCTCAAGCTCGGTCTCGTCACGCGCCTCGCCCACGAGCCTCTCGAGGCAGCGATGGATCTCGCCAGGCAGATTGCGACGAGATCACCCGACGCGAGCGCGGCGGCGAAGCGGCTCTTGCATGCCACATACAGCGAGGGATGCGACGAACGGCGCGCGCTGCACCTCGAGTCGGAGCTGCAGCGCCGGCTCCTCGGCGGCTGGAACCAGATGGCCTCTGCGGCCAAGGGCCTCGGTGTGCCCCCGGCCCTCCAACTGGGCTACCGTGCCCGAGACGACGCTTGGCTGGCCGAGGCCGATGAGGAGGCGCAGGCGGAGCTCGTGCGCATGCTCGAGGGCTCCGAGCTCGGCGCGTCGATGGCCGCCCGGGCGAACGCGTGAGGTGGCGTCCACGGCGGCGGACGGCCCATCGTCTGGCGAGGCGAGCGAGGAGGCGAGCGAGAGCGCGGAGCGCCGTGACGAGCGCGCGCGCGCGTTGGTACGTCTTTCTGTGTCGATTTTGGCTCGCGCTAATCTTTCCCAGAGACACCGCTCCGTAGGATGTGCGACAACCTGGTTGTTCGTGTGAGGTTTCACACAGTTGTTCACACACGTATTCTGAGCGGGCAGTAACAGTGCCGTAGCACCGACTGTCGCGTCTGTCGTGTTAACGTTCACACGAGACTGTTCGTCGGCCACTGTGTCGACGGCCTCGGCTGGACTGGTGACTGCGACGGCGGCGGACGACGACGGGGAAGGAGACGCAAGGCCGAATCGCATGTTCTGGCCGCTGCACCTGGCCCTCGGCAGGCTCACTGATGCGACGGATGGGTATGAGGCGGGCAAACTTGTTCTCGTGCGAGGTGATCAGATCGACCACAGTGGCACGCTGTCGGTCATTGTGGACGGGAACGAGATGGAGCTCCCGTCCAAGATCATTATTCCGGTGGCCGCGGAGACCATCCACGCGAGAGCTCTTTATGACTTCACGGCGGCTGAGGACAATGAGCTCAGCTTGGCGGCTGGCGATGCGCTTGTGCTGCTGCCTGCCGCCTCAGATCCGACAGGGTGGTGCATGGCCTCGCATCAGGTGACGCATGCACGAGGGCTGGTGCCCGAAAGGTTCGTGGCACCGTTTGGAATTGGTCTGTCAACGTTTGGCAGCCGCATGCCAACCGCGCGATCCTCGGCCAAATCTGGCGATGGTGCGAAGACCGCGGAGATGCCCGTTTCGCCTGCGACGGCGCACGCTCGTCAATGGACGCCGCCCACGCAACAGGACGGCCCTGGCGCTGCGGGCAAGCGAGCCGCCTTGTTCGGCCCTCTCAGCTGCGGTATGGCGGCCGACGCGTCGATGGTGAGGCTCCTCGCCGCGATGACGCAGGATGACGACGTCAACGATGGCAGCGGCGGCGTCGGCGGCGTCGTCGTCGGCGTCGTCGTCGGCGTCGGTGGCGTCGGTGGCGTCGGCGGCGTCGGTGGCGCGCCGCTGTCGCCACCACCATCGTCTCCGCCACCGCCTGCGTCATCGCCGCCTGCGTCACCCTCCCGGCGGGGCAGCGGCGAGAGCGGCGGACGGAGCAGCACGGGATACCCACAAGGCTTGAGACAAGGATCCCCGCCTCGAACGCCGTCGCATGCGGACGCGCGGCGGCGTGCAGCGCTCGCGACGGCGGCGTGGGAGACTTCGCAGCAGGGGCCCGAGCAGGAAGCAGCTGGGTACGTGGCGCACTCGCTGAGGAGTGCCGCGCGTGCGACTGAACTCTCTCGGCTACGCCATGAGCTCGCCGGCACGCCTCGCCCAGCTGCGAACTTCGTGCCGGCTCATGCGATGGATGCCATCTTTGCACTGGGGACACGTGTCGCGGAGAGCTCTTGCGGCGACCCCGCGCATGCGGCCAACGCCCGCGGATGGCGCGCCCAGATCGGCGAGCTGCAGCGAGATCTGGCGAGCTGGGCGCGCTGGGATGAGCACTTGCCACGTCTCGAAAACAGCGCGGCCCTGGCGCTGCAGTCGTTCGCTCGACGCCGCTCCGAGTACCGCCGCTTCCAGGTGGCTGTGCGCGAGGCGCGCATGCGTCGCCATATGGCCGAGCAGATGGCCGAGCGTGCGGCGACGAGTATCCAGAACTCGACGCGCAAGGTGCAGGCCATGCAGCTGGTCGCGCAGCGGCGAGGGGCGATTCGAATACAGAGGCACTGGCGGGGGTACCTCGGCAGGCGCAAAGCTGCCTCGTTGGCCGCCGCCCCCGCCGCTGCCGCGCCCGCTGCCGCTGCTGCCGCTGCTGCCGCTGCTGCCGCTGCGGCTGCCCTTGTTGAAGCGGGCAAGGCGGGCGCCGGTGGCATGGGCTCGACGGCGGGCTCGACGGCGACGGCGCCATCCCCCCGTCAGAGTCTCTCATTTGGTGGTCGCTTGGCCAAGTCTCTCTCATTCGGGCGGCGGAGCAAGACGGATGCCACTTTGCAAGCGAGCCCCGTGGACACGGGCACTGCCGAGGGTGCGGCGGCGGCTGGCGTGCCGGCTGCTGCCACGCCGCGCCGCATGATGATGTGGACTCCCCGCGGCCTGTCCACACCTCGGACTTTGGCATCCGCGCCTACGACGTCGACGCCGCGCAGCCACTTCCTGCGCCGATCGCTGTCATTCGAGTCGGGCGCCGTGTCGGGCGCGCGCCGGAGGGCGGCTGAGCGCGACGAGGACCTAGTGGGCCTGCCGCCGCTGCCGCCCACCTTTGACCAAGATTGGCACGAGCAGCTCCAGGGGCGTCTAGCGACGCTCGACACGGCGCTCGTTCCAGAGAAGCCGCACCCGATCCGTCGCGCGTTCTCGTTCACGCGCCTCTCCGCGCGCAGCGCCACTCGAGCTGCATCAAAGGGGCAGGCTACCCGGCGTAGCCACGTGCCAGAGGCGGGCGCGCCGTCTTCGGGCGCCGTTGACCTCTCCGGCCATCGGAACGAGGTCCTCTTCGACGATGACGGGGGCGACGACGATCTAGCCCTGAGCACGGAGACGTCCCGGAGACGTCCCGGAAGCCTTTAGGAAGCCTCTAGGAAGCCTCTAGGAAGCCTCTAGGAAGCCTCTAGGAAGCCTCTAGGAAGCCTCTAGGAAGCCTCTAGGAAGCCTCTAGGAAGCCTCTAGGAAGCCTCTAGGAAGCATCTAGGACGACCTCGGACGAGGCGCTCACTCAGGCGCCGTGGTGGACTGAGTCATTGGATCCACCTTGCTAGCAACGGGCAGCTTAGAACTGACTCTCTGACTGAATGACTGAGTGGATACCGGACTGACTCAGAGCAGAAAGGTCCACACTGATAGCGAAAAGGTCGGTCCGTAGTCGGTCCGTTTGAGTCTGCCTGTTACTTTACAGCGCAGTCTAAGTGTACCGTAGTCAGTGAGTTTGAAGTCAGAGTCATGTCTGTCTGTCAGTCAGATACATGTAGACTACCGTAAAGAAGAGTCACTCGCACCGACGAGCTCCGTCCGGGGCCTCCGGCTAACCGCTCCGGCGCGGGAAGCTCCGGGACAGGTCGCATCAGCCGAACTAAATCAGCAAAGGCCCGATCGAGTGCTCCCATGGCGATGGGTCTTGCAGTCCTTTGTCCTCGCCATGTGTTCTCGCGCGCCTCGGCGAGCGCCTCTGCCTAGCATATCAACTCTAGCCTGTTTTAACCTTTGTGGCGCGCGCGGCGCGGGGCGCGGCGCGCGCCCCCAGTCATCTCCGACCCCCTGCCCATGCCCCCCGCCTGGCGAGCCGTACCTCGCGCGCACTCGCCCCTGCTGTGTGCACCGTGTTCCGTTACGGCCGGCGCCGGCGCCCACGACGGCGCCCACGGTGAGCATGCAGAGGGTCCGCGACCCTCCATTCGGAGACGCGATGGCTGATAGCGCTGGCGCTCTGCGGGCCAGACTCGACGCGATCGCAGCTCGTCCACGCAGCAGTTTGGCCACGCAACAGCAGCCAGAGCCGGTGGCACGTGCAGGCTTCTCGAGTGCAAGCGTGCGGCCCTCCCAGGTGCGAAAGGTGCTGGCACAGGCAGCGCTACAGATGCACTTTCCGGAGAGCAGAGGGCCGGCCGGCCCCAACGGCTCCGGCTCCGAATACGATCGCCTACGCAGCACGCTGCGGCAGCTGAAGTTGGAGACCCAAGGCTCCGGGCTGGCTGCGGTGAGCCAGCAGATTCCAACGGAGGCCGAGACATTGCAGCTGGCGGAGCACGTGAACGCGCAGGTTCGCTCCGTGCAGCGCGCCTTCGGGCTGCTCGCCGACACGCTCGAGGACGAGGTGGGCACCCTGCGCGCGGCCGACACGCAGCTGTGGGAGCAGCTCAAGGTACACGCCTCACAATTCGATGGGCTCGAGCCGCTTCGCTCAGAGCTCGAGAAGACGCGTGAGGCGCTGCGCAGCACGCAGAGCGCGTTCGAGGCGTACAAGAACGACGAGCACCCGACACTGTGCCGGCGCATCGAAGATCTGAGTGCCGAGCTCGCCGAGCAGAAGGAGATGATACGCCAGAACCAGCGAGGGGCCACGGAACGCGACGCCATCGTGGTCGAGCTTGGCGCACTGCGCCGGTGGCGAGCCGAGGTGATCGAGCGCATCGAGGTGACAGAGCATCGCGTGGGCGTGGTTGAGCGCGCGATCCCGCCGCTGCCTCCGCGCATCGAAGAGCTCGAGGCGCGCCTCGCCAAGTACCTGCCGGAGCTGGTAGGTGCGGTGGATGCTGCTGCGCTGCGTCATCAAGGCATTGAGGAGGAGGCAGTGCGGATGGCGAGCGTTGTGGAAAGCTTGGGCGAGGCGCACGCGCAGGCGGTGCGTCGGCTGGACGACAAGCTGCGCCAGATGCGCAGCGAGGCGCGCGCGGACGTCGAGGCGCACGAGGCGCTCCTGCGTCAGGCGGCCGTTGAGCGCGAAGCGCACGCCGAGGCGCTGCGAGCGCTCGGGGAGGAGGCGACGAAGGCGAGGCACGAGGCCCGGGAGGAGGCCGACACGATCGCGGCGGCGGTGCGCGCGAGCCAGGTGGCCGCGGCCGAGGCGAGCGAGGGGCATGATCGTGCGCTCGCTGCGCTCCGTTCGGAGCTGAGTGCGCTACATGCGGGGGCTCAGAGCGCCGCCGAGCGCGAGGCTCAAACCCTCGAGGCTGTGCTCAAGCTGCGTACCTCGCACAACCAGGTGTCCGCTTGGATGGAGTACGTGCAGCGCGAGCTCGGCAACGTCAAGGGCAGCGTGCCGCCTCTCGAGGCGGCGCTACAGGAGGTGCGAGGGCCGTCCTGATTTTCCTCGCCCGATTTGGGGTCTCCTCGCCCTTTTTGGGATCTCCTCGCCCGATTTGGGATCTCCTCGCCTCCGGCTCCCTCGCCTCAAACCCCTGGCATCATGCTTGCGGCCCCGTGCGCGTGCGCTCGGCAGGTGAGCAACGAAGTGGGGTTCGTCAAGAAGGCACGCTCAGCCTGGCGCGAGGAGCTCGGCCTTCTCGAGAGCCGGCTCGCCGACTTGGCGCGCACGGCCGAGCAGCAGGCGGCGGACAAGGAGACCAAGCTGACCGCGCTCAGTACGGCGCTGGACGGCTTCAAGTCCGAGGCGCGCGCGGCGTTCGAGGGAGTGCGGTTCTCGCACAACCGACTGCGCGAGCACATCGACGATCGTTACGCGAGCTCGGGCGGCGCCGCCGGCGCCGCCGGCTCCGGTTCTGGTACGCTGGGCGGCAACGGCGCGGCTGGTATTGGGAATGCGAGCAGCTTGGGCGGTGCCCACGGCGGCGCGCAGGTGCGGTTCGACCTTGGATCGAGAGAGGCGCTCAGTACGGCGCCAGCATTCCTCGCTACGCCCGGCGGGATCGGCGCGTGGTCCGCAGCGCGTGCCACCGGCGGCGAGGGCGGCGCTGCGGCGGCCTTGGGTATCGCAGCGACGCCCTCGCGCCCCTTCAGGCTGAATGGCTTCGGCACTCCGAGCCCCACAGCAGCCTCAGCACGGCTCGCTCTTCACCAGCCGTCCACGGGCACAAGGAACGAGCCAAGGCGCACATCCCCGGCGTGAGACGCGTCCGTTTCGCACACAGTCTTGCCTGCGCTTGCACGGCGAGTCGGTGAGTCGATGGGCCGTCGGTGCGAGACGAGATTCAGAGCGGGCGCAATCTATGCACCGCTGAGACGTCAGTCTTCAGGATGTTGTTCTAGTATGTTGGCCAAGTCGGGATACGCACACCGGGGGTGGAGGCGGACCAGGCGCGCCTCGCTTGCGGGGCTCGCTTGCCCGTCCGCCTTGCCTCGTGAGATGTAGGAAGCGAAGGCCGGCGCGCGCACGCCTATACCCGCCCAGTCCTGCTTCTGCTTTTTCCTTTAATTATTGTGACGAATCCCCGGACGCTGGAAGAGACGAAAGAGGGTGACGTGTGAAAGACCGTCGGCCGCTATGAAATGTGGTGTGAATTCTAAACATTGGCTGTGAATGTTCGACCTTCACGCTTGTTTGAGTTTGGTCTGTGCGTGTTGGTGTGTTGTGAATGAATTAAGTAATGGCGCAATGGCGGCACGCGCTCTCCTGGTTCCCGGGCCATGTGGCCGCAGCTTCCAAGAACATGGCCTCGCGTCTGAAGCAAGTGGACATCGTGATCGAGGTCCGAGATGCTCGAGCGCCGCGCTCGGCTGCTAGTTCGCTCATCGACGGCATCGTGAGGCAAGCTGCGCGCGCAGACCGACGAATGATTGTCGTCAACAAGACGGACTTGATCTCCATCGATCATCGTCGTCGAATCGAGAGTTGGTTGGAGCAGGACCACCCCGGCGTCCCGCTCTTTTTTACCAGCGCGATGGATGTCACCGGGAAGAGCTCTGGTATCGATAGGTTGCTTGATGCTGCGATCGACAAGATGCGGCTGGTTGCGCCGCGGCTGTTCAAGCCATCGCTCGAGGAGGAAAGCTGGCCGGTGACGGCCGCGTCGCGTTCGATCTCTCAAGCAGCGTTAGCGGCCACGGGCTCGATCATCGCCTCTGCCGCTGCGACGTCGTTGCCGGTCGTGATGATGGTGGTCGGCGTGCCAAACGTGGGCAAGTCTTCCCTCATCAACGCCTTCCGACGCCTTGCCATGAAGCGAGGCAGGGCGGCACGAGCCGCCCAGATGCCCTCCCGGACGACAGCAGAGGCGATGGGTGCCGACCGACGCGCCTTGGCGCGCTCCGCCAAGCCCGCTGTGACGGGCGCCAAGCCCGGTGTCACTCGACAGATGGATGGCTTCCAAGTGAGCTGGGACCCGCCCGTTTGGATGCTCGATACGCCTGGGGTGCTGACCCCACGGGTGGATGGCGGCTGGGAGGCGGCGCTGCGCCTCGGAGTGCTCGATCTGATCAAGTACGACGAGAGCTCTCTCGAGCCCGTCGCAGCATACGCTCTCCATCACATCGCACGCACGAGTGCCGCGCGGCTCGACCGGTGGCCCCGAGTCAGCGCGCTTGTGCATCGGACGTCTGGGCCCGATGCGGGACGCGACGGCGTGGCGGCCCTCGAGGCGCTCTCCGGAAGCGGTGCCGACGTCTTCGAGTCACGAGTCACGCCCGGCGCGCCCGGTGCGCCCGCGGCCGACCCTGCAGAGGTTGCCGAACGGCACGCTCGCCGCTTGCTGAGCGCCGTCGCGCTCGATTTGGGGATGACGCGGCGAGCGGCTGAAGTCTCCAGGAGTGAGAGGAGAGGGGCTGAGGTGCCCGACACGGCCAACGCGGCGCGCAAGGTCCTGGCGCTCCTCCGACAGGGAGAGCTCGGCCCGTTCTGCCTCGACCTACACCCACCCGACCTCGAGACGCGACCGAGATCAAGGCCGAGATCCGATGCAGCGGCCATGAGCGGAATCGTAATTCGCAAGCCCAAGCGTGGAGTGAAGGAGCAGGCGTAGTGTATGAAGAGAAATGCGGCCTGTTCACAACCTTTTGGGCTCCTTTGTTAACAGCGAAACAGGACACAGTGAAGACCAGCGACCAAATGTTAGACACGCTCTGGGAAGCTTTTCGGCTGGCAATTTAACGTGAACGTGAACGTCCTTTTCACGCGGCGGACGTGTGCAGTGCCGCCCCTCTGCCCGCTCGCCTACCGACTTCCAGTGCATCCCAGCCGACGTTGCTCCTCAGTGGAGTCCATGCGCAAGTCCTTCGTCAAGCGCGCAGCACCGCTGCACGCCTCCACGAACACCGTCTCTGCAGCACCAGCAGCCGTGGCACCAGCAGCCGCAGCAGCACCCCGCTCCGCCTCTCCCGCTGAGACCACAGCGTCAGCATCCGTGGAGCACGAAGCCATCTACCGTGATCCATCGAAGAAGAAGAATGGCTCGTTCGATGGTCGGCTCGCACTCGAGGGCACTCGTGCGACGCTCTTCGACGAGGAGTCCAAGCTCCTGGTGGCGCGAGCGCTCAAGAAGGACGAGACGGCCATCGTGCCCGGATCGCTCATCAAGATGGGCAAGTGGGAAGTGGAGGTGGGCGCTCTGTCAGCCGCAAGCACCGGCGCGGTCGCGACCGGCGCTGGCTCCGCGGGCGTAGCCGCCGCCGCGAGCGCTGCTGCCATTCGAGCACCGGCACGGGCTCCAGACGGCCTCTCAGCGCGTGCAGCCAGCTCGGTCCCAATGCAGCGACTTCGATCTCCGGCGGAAGCAGCTGCGCCGCCGCCGCCGCCGCCGCCCCGCCAGCCGCCCGGCGCCTTCCGCCCGCCGACGTCCTCATCGGGCGGCTTCCGCGCGCCGCCTGCCGCCGCGAGCTCCAAGCTGCCCGACGACGCCTTCGTGCTCAATCGTGAGGACGCCGACGCGCGGCCCGTGATCGTCGACCGTCAGCTTGCGCGCGCGCTGCGCCCGCACCAGCGCGAGGCCGTGCAATTCCTGTGGGATTGCGTCTCGGGGCGCCGCTCGGCCGGGCTGAGCGGCTGCATCCTCGCGCACTCGATGGGTTTAGGCAAGAGCCTCTCGGCGCTCACGCTCCTCTTCACGCTGCTCAAGACGGGGCCGACGGCTGCGAGCGAGCGCGCCGGCACGATCCGCAAGGCGCTCATCGTGTGCCCCGCCTCGCTGTGCAAGAATTGGGAAAAGGAGGTGAAGCGCTGGCTGCCGCAGCGGCTGCGCCCGACACTCCTCCCGCCGGGCGACCCTGCGTCGGCCGCCGAGGCGGTGCGCCTCTTCGCGACCGCGCCGCCGCAGCAGCTCCTCATCTTGAGCTACGAGGCGGTGCGCGCGCACGTGGACGCGCTCGAGACGGCGCCCATCGGGCTTCTCGTGTGCGACGAGGGGCACCGGATCAAGGCCGCCGCGGGCAACCAGACGATCGACGCGCTCAAGCGACTGGTCCCGTCGCGCCGCGTCCTGCTGACGGGCACGCCCTTGCAGAACGACCTGTCCGAGTTCTGGACGATGTGCGACTTTGTCAACCCGGGCGCGCTCGGCTCCCTCGCCGCCTTCTCGCGCGAGTACGCCACGCCCATCGCGCGCGGCCGGCAGCCGAATGCGAGCACCGCCGAGCGCGAGCACGCCGACGAGGCCATGCAGCGGCTTCGCGAGCTGACCGACCGCTTCGTGCAGCGGCGCGGCTCCGCCGTGCTCGCGGCGCTGCTGCCCCCTCGCACGGAGACGGTGCTGTTCGCACGGCTGAGCGCGGCGCAGGCGGCGGCGTACAAGCGCACGCTGCGCGAGCACACAGCGGCGTGCAACCCGCTGCCCACCATCACCAAGCTTCGCGCCATCTGCGCGTGCGCCTCGGCGGAGGGCGACGGCGGCGAAGGTGACGGCGGCGAAGGTGACGGCGGCGGCGGCGGCGGCGGCGGCGGCGGCGGCTTCGACGCGTCCGCTGGCGTCAGCGAGGCGGCGGCGGTCAGCGCCAAGATTGCATTGCTCATGCAACTGCTCGCGCCCATCCGTGCAGCCAACGAGCAGGTGGTCGTCTGCTCAGGCTTCATGAAGAGTCTCGACGCGCTGCAGCGAGCGCTCACGGCGCGCGGCTGGGGCTCGCTCCGGCTGGACGGGAGCACGCCGCTCGCGCTGCGGCAGGAGCACGTCGACCGCTTCAACAGCCGCAGCTCGGACGCGTTCGTGTTCCTGCTCTCCACGCGGGCGGGCGGCACGGGCTTCAACTTGATCGGCGCCAATCGGCTCGTGCTCCTCGACCCCGACTGGAACCCGGCCAACGACGAGCAGGCAGCCGCGCGCGTGTACCGCGACGGCCAGCGGCGCAGCGTGCACATCTGGCGGATGCTCAGCACGGGCACCGTCGAGGAGCGCATCTACCAGCGCCAGATCTTCAAGAGAGGCCTCAACGCGCTCGTCGACGAGCAGCCGGTGGGCGAGCACGCGCCGCCGTCGAACGATGCGGCCGTCTCGTCCTCGGCGGCTGCGGCGGGCGGCACCGGCAGCGGCGCCGGCGCCGGCCGGAGCGGCTTCTCGCAAGAAGAGCTGCGCGAGATCTTCACGTTTGACGAAGCGGCGCTGAGCACGACGATCGAGACGCTGCTGCAGCACGACATGATGCGCCTTGGGCTGCTGACCGATGAGCGCGCATGGGTGGCTGGGCTGTCCGATCCGCTCCTCGCTCGCACCCTCGCCGACGACGCGGCGCTCCGCCGCTGCCTCTCATTCGCGTGCGATGCGTCGTCGCTCGAGCAGATCGCGCAGGAGGTGGGCGCGCGCTCTGCTCACGAGGACGAGGTCGACGACGAGGAGGACGACGAGGAGGAGGGCGAGGGCCAGGATGCCACGTCGCTACCGCCTCCGACGCCCGAATCGTCCGTCGATGGCGACGGGGCGGGCGCTGCCGACATCGATGAGCTGGAGCTAGACGAGAGCGACGATGAGCAGCGTGCTGGCGCGGCGTCTGCAGTGGCGCCCATTGCGGCTGCCCCCAAGAAGCGCAAGCACGCCATCGTGAGCAGCGACGAAGAGGACGCGGATGCGGGATGAAGCACTCCATGTCTGTCTGGTTGGTGCGGCTGCATCGAAGTGCGACCGCTGCCACTTCGATGGCCACTGGCGTGACATGGTGGGTCAGCTCTGACCCATACTACTGTTCCGCCCTGTCCTGTCTTGCTTCCCGACGCCCGGTTCGAAGCCTTAAAAAAAGTGATTCGTAAAGCGAAGAACGTAACTATTCACGAAGTCTATTTCGCACGGCTACACTTAACAGTGATAAGCGCTTTTACTAGCGTAGGTTCCCCTATTTTGATACATTGCATCATAATTGCGTTACTCTCGACTACGATTCTCGATGGCCCCGCCACTTCTACAAGGCAAGGAAGGCAGCAGTGGACGATCGGCAGGCAGGCAGGCCTGTGGCGAGATGCTTACCTTCATGGACGGCAAGACGGCCGGTTCGTCGAGATTGATTTTTACGCGTCCCACTCACTGTTGGTCCCAATCAATCTGTCGGACCTTGGACTCTGGTGCATGCCGAGGGCGGCCGCTCGGGAGCGATCATGTGTCGAGGAGCGTGCGCGCGTCCTCGAACTAGCCAAGCCCTCACGCTCGGCCAAGGACGCGCGCATGCGACCGGTGTTGCAATGTAGCCGTTCGCGTGCGCGGAAGAGCCACTTTTGCAGGCCCTGCTTGATATGCGGTCTCCTGGCTTCTATGTACACTTCGATGGTGGGGATTGCTGCCGACACCACCTTCTTCTCTGCCAGAGCCCGTACGCTTTCCAAGGGTGCGTACCGCGCGGAGTCTGCAGCGTTGGGTGTCTTGAGCTCGAAAGTCGGCACGCTCCATACGGATAGCGCTTTCAAAGCCACTTCGCGTTCGCGGCTTTTAGCTTCGATCCAGGCGGGGTCTGTTTGCGCGAGCGACACGGCTTCAGCAGCTGGAGGCTCTGCGACCGTCGGGGCTTTTTTCACAAATGCGTCATTGCGCTCCGGCAGTTTGCCCTGTGCCTTGAGCGACGGGCTGCTCTCTCTGCTTCCCGTGACGCTTCCTGCCTCAGACGGGCGACCGCCGTCTATGCGCCCGCTGGGTCCGCCAGTAGCCGGCGATGGAGCCATTGGCGGTGTCCTCGGCATCGTGGCGGGCGCCGCAGCGAGTCCAGGTACGAAAGCGGCTGGCGGCTCTGCCTCGAGCGACGCCTGAGTTGGCGGCTCGCCCACGAGCGACGCCTCAGTTGGCGGCTCTCCCTCGAGCGACGCGTCAGTTGGCGGCTCGCCCACGAGCGACGTGGTGCGCTCAGTACGATGCCAATCGGGGGTGCGTCGATCGCCCTCGAGCGACGTGTCAGTCGGCATGTGATTCGGCACCTCCGCCGCGACCGCCGAACTGCCGCCCGTTATACCACCCATGCCGCCGCCCATCTGGCTCGGCATCCCACTGCCTGTGCTCCCACTGCCCATCCCACCGCCCAAGTCGCTAGAGCAATCGTCGTTGGCCGCGGCGGGCGGCGCCGAGGCGCCATTGTCGGTGGCCACCACGGCCGCCTCCATGGCCGCCTTGATGGTTGCCTTGAGCTGGTCCATCTGCGGTGCGAGCTCGGCTACCTTGGCATAGTCCTGTGCCTCGATCGCCTGAGTCAGCTCCGCCTTCAGCTCGGCCAAGCGCGTCGCGTTCTGAGGAGATGCCTCGGGGTCGAGGTTGGTGGTGGCGGGCGCGGGCGCGGCCGCCGCCCGGCGAGCGCTGAAGGGGCTGCGAGCGCTGCGACGGGCGGTGGCTGGGCGAGACTTCGATAGCTCTTCAGATGGTGTGCTCTCCTCGCGGCGCTCGGCGTCTTCCACTGCTAACTTGGTGCCTGCAATCATTTTGTTGCGACGCCTGAAGCTGTCCATGCGCCCGTCCATGCGGGACCTTTGACTATCGAGACCCTCTTCGGACGTGGTGCCTCCTGCACGTGCCCTGGAACTATCCCACTCGTAGCCCAGGTACCTGCTGCTGTCCGTGCCCGGCCTGTGATGATCGCCCAGTGTGGCGGCTTGGCGGATGCTGCTCGCCCCCCCAAACGGATGCTGGGTTTGATGCGTGTAGCGTTTCGAGCTTGCGGGCGAACTGCTCGTCGAGCTCGCCGCCGGCGATGTGTAGGCGTCGTCAGTCAAGGCCTGGCCGTCGGCTCGGTTGTCGGTTGTCGTAGCGATGGTGGCTGCTGGCTCCCAAGCCGCTCGTGGTGGTGCGAGAGGCTGACGCGGTGGGAGACGAAGGTCAGGGACTAGTCCGCGTCCATCACGCGGCCGTGAACTTACATCTGGGCTACCAAAGTCCGGACTGCTGTCATAGTGGATCGGAGCCCGGCCGCTGTCGAAGCGCTCAGAACCGCGTCCACCAAGCGGCCGTGAACTTACATCTGGGCTACCAAAGTCCGGACTGCTGTCATAGTGGATCGGAGCCCGGCCGCTGTCGAAGCGCTCAGAACCGCGTCCACCACGCGGCCGTGAACTTACATCTGGGCTACCAAAGTCCGGACTGCTGTCATAGTGGATCGGAGCCCGACCGCTGTCGAAGCGGCTCGAATCCGGACTGTTGTCGAAGCGCTCAGGACCGCGTCCATCACGTGAACGTCCATCCGGGCTACTGTCGAAACAGCTCGAATCTGGACTGTTGCCAAAGCGTTGCAAGGCCGTAGTAGTGGAGAAGGAGCTCGAAGCCAGACTGCTGGCAAGATTCCGCATCAGAAGGTCCGGCCGTGCCCGGTCGCTGCAGCTGCTGGCGCACGCTCGAGCGGAGTCCCTTTGACCACTCGACGAGCGGTGAGACACTTGACTACTCGACGAGCGGTGAGACAGGCGGCTGTGTTGCGATCCGCCGCTCCTACGCGTTCGGGAGGAGGTCCGCTTGTATGACCGCAGCCGACGTGGGCCCAAAAGCGCGAGGCGCCTCCGGCAGAGAGACAAGTGTTTGCGTAGAAGCAAGGGCGTTGATGGGGCCGGCGTCCATAAAGCCTGGAAAAAGGCGCCGACACCCAAAAAGTCGGCAGACGGCTCGGTAGGCGGCTCGGACGGCCATTCGGATTCGTGCTCGCATGCCGCGTCTGCCAGCGCGCGCCAAAGGACGGCGACACGCTGCCGCTTTCGAACGCGGCGAGACAACTGCAGCCACTTAACGCGTGCGTCGCGGCAGCGCGAGTCGCGTCGCGGCAGCACAATATCTCGCACGAACTGTTGAATGCGCATCGCCGCCTCCGTGCGTAACTTGTTCTGGCGCACTATGAGCCATCGGCGCACGTACTTTTGAAGTTGTATCGAGCCTAAGTGTTGAGCCTGGCTCTCCACGATGATCAACGCCTCACGCCGCTGCCGCTCCGCTTCCACTTGCCGCCGCCGCTCCTCCTGGTCCTCGCGTCTCGCCGCCTCCGCTGCCGCCGCTGCCCACGCCGCCTCCGCCGCCTCCGCCGCCTCCGCCGCCTCCGCGCGACGCTTCTCCGCCTCCTCGGCGAGCTTATGGCGAAGCTGGCGGTGCGAGCGCCATAGGAACCAAGATCCGAGCACGATGAACGCCAACGCACCGATGATGACCGCCATGTAGATCTCGATGTACGAAGGCGGCGGGGGGGGCGGCGGCGGGGGCGGGGGCGGGGGCGGCGGTGCGGGCGGCAGCGGCGTCTGTTGCGTCACCGGACGAATGGATGGTCCCTCGAGAGCATCCACCGTGAGTGCAAACGTGGACGTGCCCGTGTACTGGGCCCCGACGACGGCAGAGATGCTTTGGGCTGTCTGCGTCGCGAGCACATTCACATAGCTCTGAGCGACCGTGCGGCTGGGCGTGAAGATGATGGCGGTGGCACGCACGGAGGCAGGCTCGATCGTCAGAGTCACCGTCGGGAGCGCACCGCCGGCGCTGTTGTTGAGAAGAAGAGCCGTCACACCTCGGGTGAGGGCGAGCCGCTCGGGGTTGCCCACTTGGTCGACAGTCCAAGACTGGAGCTCCATTGTGAAAGATATTTCGAACCCGACGAGGACGTGCCCAGGTATCCAGGGCGGCCACGAGGGTGGGGGGGGTGAGGGCTGCGGCGAGGGTGGAGGTCGTGAGGGCGGCGGAGGTGGTGGCGGCGGCGGCGAGGGCGGTGGCGGCAAAGGCGGTGGCGGTGATGGCGGCGGCGGGGATGGTGGCGGTGAGG
>Ga0210242_101484_pt1 | contig 17365 bp, 9 predicted proteins | sample ChrtobMeP5a_16mM_FD_155445 | JGI IMG/M metagenome (GOLD analysis project Ga0210242, IMG submission 155445) | Chrysochromulina tobin associated microbial communities from unialgal haptophyte culture, Seattle, Washington, United States - P5a_16mM | ecosystem: Host-associated > Algae > Haptophytes >... | reverse complement strand
GCAGTGTCGAAGGAGTACGCAGTGATCTGGTACAGCATGACGAGGGACGTCCAAGAGACGAGGGGGCATGCAGCAGCATGGAGCATGAGGGGAGAATCGAGGGCGGAGACGCGAGAGAGAGTGGAGAGGGAGCTGAGGAAGAGAGAGGAGTGAGCAGCGACGAGAGAGAGGCAGTGGTGGGAAGAGAGAGAGGGCGGCGGGCTCAAAGGCGCCATCAAGAAGAAGAAGTCGAAGAGAAGGGCAAAGGGCAAGAAGTCTCAAAAGCAGCGGCAAGTTGCTGCACGACCGGGCTTGGCCCGCGAGGCATGACGGTCCGGTACTGCCCCCTTCGGGGAGCGTGAACATGAACTTGATTGCGCGCGGGCCTTTTGACCACGAGCACTTCGGCCGAGGCTCAATCAGGCACCAGGCACAATCCCCTCCCCTCCCCTCCCCCGCGGCGCGTTGCTGCGCTGCGGCTTCGTCGCCGTCGCGTTCGTCTTCGCTGCCGTGCACCGCCGCAACGTCCTTGCCAGTTCCTCCATCCTTTCTTTTTGCATTTTCTTGTGCATGCGGGCGGTGCAGGTCGTGCCCGTGCCCGCGCGCAGAGGGCGGCGCCGCGGTCAGTGAGCCGTCAGGCGTCTGATCCGCGTCTGGCCGTACCCCAGGCGCAGTATCGTGTCTCGCCGTGAGGAGCGGGTCAGGCGCTAGCGAGGCGTCGGACATTTTAAGCCTGCTGCTTGCTTGCTTGCTTGCTTGCTTGCTTGCTTGTGAGTGTCAGTTGCAACTGTTCAGGTTGCCGACTACCGGTACCGGTAGCCGACCATGTCCCCCCATCTACGCTTCGTTCTTTCGACTGTCGTGCTCTCGTACTTGGGGAGCAACGGGGTGTCAGCGTCAGAGGACGACGGTGGAGGCCCCGGTGGCTTTGTTCCGCCAGGCGGCGGCGGCGGCGGCGGCGGCGGCGGCTTTTTCTTGGATGATCCGCCTGATCTGCCGCCTTCGCCTTCGCCGCCGTCGCCGTCGCCGCCGCCGCCGAGTCGCCCCCCGCTGTCTCCAGGCTACACGTCCAGGTTCGAGGTGCTTTGCAATAATGAATGTCCATCGAACAGCGATGACGAATGCGACGACGGTGGGGATGGTTCGTCTTTCTTTGATTGCGACTTGTGCGCCGCTCCGTCTCCGCCCGAACTCAACCCCTGTGTGTGCTGACCGGTGCGGACCAAAACCCGCGCCCGTCGTAGAGTCCGTAAGATAGAGCTCACGGCGGAGCCCTTTCTCGTCGCTTAGACTGACGCGCGATGTGTGAGACTCTCGCTTGAGCACAGCGGCTCCGACTGCCTCGACTGTGGCGAGCGTGGAGGCGACGAAGATCGTCTCTGCACCTCGTGTCCCATCGAGTGCAACAGACTCGGCAACACCACCCTTCGGAACCAGCCGGGAAAATGGTGCCTTGAGTGGATGTGGAACCAGGCTCAGCTGGAAACGAACGACGACGTGATTCCGGAGTGCCACAAGAATTGCAACAACTGGCAATGCAATCACGACGGAGAAGACTGCACGCTCGACCAGGCGCTCACCGTGTGCCGTCCGGTCATGCGGCGCAGGGCGGCGATTCTCAAGGCGATCCCGCCCAATCAATATCTGCGTACGAGTTCAGGAGGGTTCGTCACGCCCGATCGCGCCCCCGTCGAGCTGGCCGTGACCGAGATGGAGGCCTTCCGCCCGGCTCTCGACGAAGGCAACAACCAGTGGAAGCTCGAGGTTGAGATGAAGCTCTCGCTGCGCTGGGCCGACCCGCGCCTGCGCGATGTCGACTGCAAGCGCAAGCTCGACAAGATGCTCACAGTGATTTCTGGCTCGACGCCGGCTGTACGCGACGAGCGTGAGAGCGACCGGACGCTCATCTGGACGCCGTCGGTCGAGCTCAACGGCTCCGCCATCACCTATCGGGCCGATGCGTCCAACGTCGCTCCCGGCGGGATCAAGAACGAGATCTCGGCGGCGACCTTTGAGTTCACCGAGGGCGCGGCGGCGCAACCTTGGATGGGCGACGGGCCGGGGGACGGCTCGTCGCAGTGCGTCAACTGTGCGAAACAGGAACTCAAATTCACATGGGCCATCCGCATCGTGCCAACGCCTAAGTATACCTCCTACCCGTTCGATCGCCAGCAGTTCACCATTCGCTTCGACCTCGGCGATAAGGTCAACATCTTCTCATGCAAGCACCTGATGAACGACAGCAGCTCGCTGTTCACGACGCTCAAGGCGAAGAAGGATCTGGACTCGCTGCTGCCCACCACCAACGAGTACATCTGGAACGACTATGAACAGGAGTACCTCTCCGCGAGTCATCCGAAGGGCGAAGACGGCTCCGTCGACAAGGGCAAGTGCGACATCACGTTCAAGGTGAGGCGTGATCCTTCGATCGTCTTTCTCAAGATCATCGTCCCGACGATCATTACGATGTACTTAGGTCTGCTCGGGTGTTTCTTTTTGGTCGTCGACATTGCTGGCGACCGCGCCGCGCTCCTGAGCGTGTCGATGCTCATCAACATGGTCAACCTCCAGCAAGACTACGGGCTCGGCAAGCTCATGTACGCGATGTGGTTCGACTCGTTCTCGATCTCGCAGATCGCGATCAGCTTGATCGCGATTATCGAGACGATCATTGAGCACAGGCTCTACCATGCGGGCTTTGAGGTGGAGGCCCTCGTACTGCAGTCGATCTGGTCGTGGCTAATCAACCTATGCATCTACCCGCTGACGACGTTAGCCATCATCCTCAGCCCTATGTACCCCGGTAAGGACGGCGGCATGGGCGCGCCGTCCATTGCCTGCTGGATTATCATGAGCATCTGCATCTTCCTCGCAGCTTGTGAGTACTACCGGCGGCTGAAGGCAGGGCGCGTGCGGCGGGAGAAATGCCTCGACAAGCTCGACAAGTGCACCGGTCAAGATCGCACTGAATTTCTGCGACTGTTCAAGGAAGCCTTTGAAGCCTTCGATGAACTGGGCGCTGGTTCACTCCACATTGACGCGCTGCGGAAGATCCTCATGGCGGCCTTCAACAAGGATTTCAACCAGGATGGGAAGATGGACGACAAAGAGATCTATTTGAAGTCGATCGACGAAGCGCGCGCTCTTGCGGGCGCCACAGGTGGCATGCTCTCACTCGAAGCATGCACAGACATGTTTTCAAAGCTGCAAGTCGCAGGCCGTGACGACGTACCTCATGAGACCCACGGGCCAGACGTTGATGGCTTGACAAACGTGGCTCATAGCTCATACGGGGCGGATGTGGTTAGCACGTTTGGCGGGGCGCGAGAATCACCGCCGTCAGGCGTCGTCCAAAAGCGCAAAGGGCGCTCGATGTTCGGTTTTGGCTCTTCACCAGTTGTTCAAGTGCAACCGGAGCACTAGGGCAACCGGAGCACTAGGGTCACTAGGACTGCATGGGCGGCGACGCCCTAGTGCTGCCGCTCCGAGGTACACGGGCGGCCACGGAGGCTGCCGGCTGCGGGCTGCGGCCTGACGTAGTCCCGATGGCGCGGGATGCGGATCCTGCCGTAGGATGCGAGACAATCGGAGCGGGGAGCATGCGGAGGTGCGAGCGTGCGCGCTCAAGCAGGCGTTCGGGCGGCACGTAAGCCTGGGACAGCTGAGAGAGACGCGGATTGGCACCTTCGACGCTGTGGACAGCTTCAATCGGCGTGCCAGTACAGTCACGGCATCCATGTCAGCATCACGGTCGGAAGTTACTCGGTCAGAGAGTCACACGGGGAATCGAATCAACGGGACGAAAGGGGACACAATGCGAGACGGTAGTCAAGATCGAGTGCCTTTTCGGAGTGCTTTGTCCCGATCGTCGTTGTTGCCATGTTGAGTCGGTGTTGGGGGGCAAAGCTGCACGTTCGGCGTGGATGCTGGCGTTTGGGTATGCGGTATCCCGCGCGCGGAGGCTGGAGCGCGGGTGCGGTCGCGGTCGCGGCACGCGCGGGTCGGGCGGTGGTGCAGGTGTGCGCGTCCGGTCCGCGTCGGCAAGTGGCATGGTGGCCTGCCGCGTGAGCCGAACGATTGGTTGCGAACGGGAACTCGGGCTGCACGCGTCGGCCGGCCGGCGCGTATCGAAATAATAAACCTTATTAACGGCACAAGCGACACGAGGGCGGCGGGCGGGGCATAAAAAAGCGCCGTGTGGTCAGCTATGGAGCTGAATGTGGATTGCCCGACCGCGCGCATAGTATTTGGATCATGGGAAATAACCAATCAACGCTTAGACGCGGCACCATTTTGACACTAACTTCTCTTTTACACCAACGTCACCTCACCTTCTTCACCGTTCCAATGGCCGCAACGGCAACCGACACGGGTGACGGCGCCGGCAGCGCGGCCCACTTCTTGATGGCGACGGCGGACGTGGCGCAGGCTGCTGAGGCCAGGGAGGCGAGCATGGCAGTGCGTGCCGAAGGCGCGCTCCACATAGGCTGGCTACTGCCCGGATATTTGCTCGTCTCCTGGAGGAGTGCGATCGCGTCGCCAATACGCACGCCCAGCTCGAGCCGCAGCAGCAGCAGCTGGCGCTGCGCCTTGGGCGAGTCCACGCCGCTTGTAAGAAGCTGCCGATGAGAGTACGAGGCGATGATCGCCAGCAGCACAGATAGCAGCAGGTCGAGGAAGTTCATCCACCACGAAAACTGCTTTGAGAGTGCATTTGTGAGGCACAGTTTGTCGATCGTGATGAGGTCTTGCATGGCCGAGACAATCGTGTTGAGATATGCCTCGAGCTTACACAGGCGCGCCAGCACCGGGTCCGCCTCGACCAGCGACTTTTGGTACGATTCCACATTATTGACCAACTTGAGCAACTTGAAGACGCCTCGGCTCTGTGAGAGAGTCGCGGCGATATGACCCGCGCGCTTGCTCGCGCCGGGCTGCGACGCCGCTAGCTTGGCCGCGTATTGCAGAACCTTATACAGCTTCTCGCGGAAGTCGGTCGACGCATGCAGCGCGCAGCCGAAGGGCACGAGTGGGCAATCAGAAGACATCGACTTCGCGTCTGCGTCGCACCATGTTTGGAGCCCTGGTTTGGGAGTGAGAGAGATGTCGCCTGATTGAGTCCTGATTGCCACAACAATCTGTTTGCACGTTCTTCCTAAGGGTTAAGGTACATTGTAAGTGGTGCGTGCTGCTGGACGCGTGAGCTGCGACGGCGACTTACATTACTAACGTTTGTCACGTCATACAATCTCATTCGGAACAGTAGTCATGATCCTGCCTCAGCGCCGCGGAGTCGGGAGTGCGGACACCGCCCGTCTCGCCCTCTCCATGTTTCAACGCATGTGGACACCTGCTACCTTCACCATCCCCGAACGTTGAAGGACGACGCCGCGCGCCCGCCATCGTGATAACGGACGTACCACAAGCGCTTCTCATCATCCACTTCGACGCCAAGAGAACGCAGCTCCGCCTGCAGAACATCCGCCTTCTCAAAGTCGCGCGCCTTCTTCGCGGCGAGGCGCTTGCCGAGGAGGGCATCAATACGGCCGAGCTCATCGGGTTTGAGATTGTAATCATCGGGCGCAGCACGGCTGTAGTCGTGATTCCGAGGCGTCTGTTTGCTGCCACCTTCCAAATTCGGATTCTGAGGCGTCCGTTTGCTGCCGAGGGACCGCACAGCGCCGCCGCTACCCTTGGCATCCACAAAGCGCCACTGGCGAGCCTTGTCATCGAGCTCGACTCCCGCGCCGGCGAGCTTGTCGGCCAGCCGTTCGGCTTCGTCAAAGTCACTCGCTGACTTGGCGACGCCTCGCTGATAGATGAGGCCCTCGACGAGGCCGAGCTCCACCGAGCTGCGTCCGGCCGTCCCGCCATTGCGGGTGTACTCGTACACGAACGAGAGGCCGTCGGCGCGCCACGAGCGCGCATCGTCCGAGACAGTCACGCTCTTCGCCTCCAGCTGTGCGAGAATGGCATCGGCCTCCTCGAACAAGCGATCGAGCTTCTTGCGTAGCCGCATCGCCACGAGCTCCTCGATCGCCCGCAACGCGTCTGGATCGAGCTCAGCGGTGCACTCGCGCGCACGTGCGTACGGCTTGTTACGGTTCGCCATGCGCCGCGCGTCGCGGTCGCGTCGCTCCTGCCGCCAATTGCTGCTGGCCACCGGCCGCGCTGCGTTCGCCAGTGTCGACATGTCGCGTCCCTCCTGCCGCCAATCGCCGCCGGTCGCCGGCCGTGCTGCGTTCGCCAGTGGCGACATATCCCACTCGCGAAATCCACCGTACTCGGCCCGGAACTCGGATTTGGTATATGCGCGACCATCATTAAGATCGATGCGCCGCTCGCCATCGTCGTAGCGTGGTGGCTGCTTCGCCCTCTGAGCGGCGCCACCGTCCACGACCCACTCTTGCTCATTGTCGCGCACGCTGACACCATACTCAGCGCCAAGGCGCTCGCGGATGGCATCCGCGGCCTTCCAGTTACGCGCAGCGCGCGCTTCTTCTCGATCGCGCAGCAAGTTTTCTACTCGGGCTACGTCCACTTGAGCCGTGTCGCCGGCGGCACGCTGGTAGCCGCTCACGGACAGGAGAATGGCAGGCGTACGTGTGCAGGCCAGAGCATTCAGATAGTGACCCGGGCGCACGGCTAACAGAGTGGCCACGAGCAGCAAAAGCATACTGTACAGTACAGAACCAGTACCGGGTACCGTACGTGTACGTGGAAGTGTGAATAGGCTGTTAATGCTCCTTATTTTCTTAGGCGCGTGTCTTCGGTCTTCGTCGGTCGGAATCAGTCAGTCAGTCAGTTTCGAACAGTTTCGTCGCGGTCCCCCCACGCTCACCACACCGTCTCAAACGTCGGAAGTCTTCATCCCTAACCGGGTGGTCCTGTTTTAATCTTTTAAACTTCAGACACACCCAGACCCCCATCCACACCTTGTCGGCACTGGGCACTCTGAAGTCTGAACATCTCTTTTTCTCTTTACCTCGAACAACCTCCCATCTCGCATCCCAGGCTTCCACGCTTTAAGCGTTATTTAAGCGTTAGCCCCTCGATTAGCGGCGGCTACCCGGCGCGACTATAGGGGTGGCGGGGGCCGGGGGGGGTTTACATTATAGATCATACCATAGACATAGCGACGGGTGCGGATGACGCGTGACACCGATCACCCGCGAGGGCCGAGGCGCCGGCCGCTCGCTCGCGCCGCCGCCGCCGGCGGCGCGCTCAGTCTGTCAACAGTCAAGTTCATGACGTTGAGCAAAACAACCACACCTAATCATCGAAAATCTAATGTTTGACACACTCACGTGCGTCACTCTCACATGATCACGTTCAATAATTCTCACCGATGCATCTGCCGGATATCGCAAGCAAATCGCAAGCATCGACCGGAAATCTCCGAATCTCTGAAACATCAGTGCTCGACACGCATCTCACTTTTTCGTCGCATCCGCAAGGCGGCGCGGAGCTGCGTGCGCCGCTGTGCCATCTGCACGCGCGCACATGGTTCCTCGAGCCACCATCTCACCACTGCGTCCCACATTAGCCGCTACACGGCAAGCAGGTCCTCGAGAAGGCCCAGAGCGGCGGCCTCCGACTCGAGCAGCGCCGTACCGATCATCGCGGCCTTCTCCTCGGCGTCGGCGCCCACACGCCGCCCGAGGAAGTACTCGGCACCCTCGAGCGTGCGGAGCATGCGTCCGCGGCAGTCGACGACCGTGGAAGTCTTGTAGCCCTCCGCGCCGTCGTACGAGCCGGGGCAGTTGTACACGGTGCCCACGACCGCGACGAAGCCAGCGCACGTTCGCTCCGTAGACCAGTTGTGCAGGAGCGCGACACCCGACTGGTGTGACCATCCCGGCACCTTGGGTAGGCGCACGGGCGCGCATGGCACCACGTCGCCCAGCTTGATGCCGTCGAGCGGGTTCCCCGGGTCCAAGGGCGGCACACTGCTGCCGTCGTCGCGCCCGAGTGCGCCCGAGCGAGAGCAGAGCCACAGCTGCTTGCGCAGCTGCTCGAGCCCCCCCGCAGGTCGGCCGAGGTAGTAGGTGGTGCCGCTCTTTGTCATAGCAATACGACCGGTCACCTCCACCACCTGCGACGTGTACTCGAGCACGTCGCCGTCCTCAAAGCCACCCGCGTTGGAGAAGACGCGGCCGGTCAGCTGCAGTGGGCGCGAGCCGTTGAAGGCGAAGCTCCACTCCTCGAGAAGAACGTGGAGCGGCGCGGCATCAGGCTGCACTTTCACGTGGTCGGCTGCGCCGGCGCGTGCCCGCTCGATCGCGCGCGACGATTGCTGGCCGCCGCGAGCGCTATCCGGCTGCTGCTGACGCGCCGTATTTGGCTGCGCTTCCGGCTTGCGCAAGGCGTTCGTGTTCAGCGGTGCGACGTTTGTCGTATTCTCCTTGTCATTTTCCGCGTGGGGCTTGCTCCCAAGACGGACGGACTGACGTCCCATTGAAGCGGACGACAGCATTCTAGCCGACCGATCTTTCAAAAAAGGTGATCAACACGACGCGTTGACACACACAAAAACAACAGGGGCCGCGCCGCACCCACACCGCTCACATCATCGTTGCTTGCTGGTCGCGTTGTACTTCGCGGCGACGAGCTGGTACGCGGGCTTCGGCCGGCGCCAGAAGTCGACCACGCCCTTGTGATTGACGCCGCCTGGCCTGCTCGTGATGTTGATGTAGGAGCAGTTGGGCGGGAACATGTCCGGTATGTACTGGCACGCCGTGTTATTCTCCTGCGCATCGTCCACCTTGAAGTCAAAAAAGTGCCAGATTGTGATCCCCGAGATGTTGGAATTGGCGATCGCAACGTCGACATCACGCGTGACGATCTCCGTTTGGTACTTGAGTGTCCACTTCGCGTCGGTGGTGTTCGCATCCCATTCATAGATGCCCCCTGCGCCCGTCTCCGAGATGACAAACGGTTTGCCGATCGTGGCCGCCGGCCCCGACTTGGTTTGACCAGTAGCCACACTGCTGGCGTACTTGTCCCAAGAGCGCTCAGGGCAGCTCAAATCACCCTCGCATGTGTACCATCCCGGGTAGTCGTTGTACGCGATGAGCGTGGCGTGCTCGTAGCACATACCCTTGTCCTTCTGTGAGTCGGCCCACGTCTGAAATCGCGTCGGGTCACGAACGCGTGCTCGGTCGGCCATCGCCTTGTACGCAGGGCAAGATCCATTGTTGGCGCTCGGCCCCTCATTGAACCATCCCCAAGTCAAGATGGCGGTGTGGTTGAGCGCATTCTCGAGCATCTCGTCGAGCTGCGTGAGCTGCAGCTGCACCCAGGCCGGGTCCTTCGTGTTCTGCACGCTCACACCAGGCCCGAGCGTCTCGCACCACATAAGCATCCCCGCCTCGTCAAGACGGTCCAGCCAACGAGGGTCCTGCGGGTAGTGGGCGCCACGTACGTAGTTGGTGCCCCCCATCTTGAGCAGCGCAATGTCCTCGTCCATTTGCGCGTCGGTGGGCGACGCGGTCACGAAGGTGCGCGCCGTTGGCCCCTGGCCTGGCCACTGCGTGTGGTGGTTGTACCCAACGAGCTTCAGGACTTTCTCGTTGACAGTCAGACGTGCCTGATCGACCCCAAAAGACCTCAGGCCGAAGCGCTCGATCACCGCGCCGCCCTCGAGGCCTACCGCAACTGAGTGCAGATTGGGCGCCGTTGTCGACCACACGCGCGCATCGGGCACCTGCACGTCCAGCAGGCTCGCCACTCCCGCGCTCACACTCGCCGTGTGATTGCTCGGCGCACCGCCGTCGAAGGCCAACGTGAAGGTGACCGCGTGCGGAAAATTGGACCAGCTGGTGTTGGTGAGGACGACGCTGATGTCGACGGCCGAGTACGGGGCGTTCGTCGTGGGCAGTACGTATGCACGCCAAACCCATGGCGTCGCTGCCGGCGCTGGCATCGCATGCAGCTCGACGGAGCGCATCAAGCCGCCAAAGTGCCAGAAGTCACCCCCCGTGTGAAGTGGTGCGGTCGTGGCGTTGAAGCGATTGTCGGCCAGCACGAAGAGCTTGCGCGGCTCGTCGTCGTGCTTCGCCGGAGCAGGCACGTCGCGGTGGAACGCGACGTAGCCGCCGGCAAGGTGGTGCTCAATCTCGATGCCGTCCACGAAGATTCGGCAGTAGAAGGAGCAGGCCTGGAACTGCAGACGCACGTGCTGGCGCTCCCAGCTAGAATCATTGCCCCTGCCAAAATAGGTGCGGTACACGGCTGTGCCGCGGAAACCAAGTTCGCCCATGCCCTGTTGGTCGAAGCACGATGGCACCGCGGTCATGTTTGGCGTGGCCAGCTTCAGGATCTCTTTCGCTGGAGCCATGGCATCGACGCCAGAATACAGTCCGATTTGCCAGATGCCATCAAGGAGGCGCACGTTGCGCGCGCCCGAAAACTTTGGATAGTAGCGTGGTGCATCGGACCCAGCAGCAACGCCAACCAAAAATATCGTAATCATCATGGCAAGCAACGTGCCGCCTCTCTCCCTAGCTTCGGCCGCCATGGCCTTCCGGTTCTGGGACCCCTTTCGGCGACGCCGCGGCGTGAAAGCAGGCGTGAACAGCATGTCTCTCTGGAATTAACTACCTGGAATCATGCAGCAATCACCGCCTCGATGCTTGCCCACACTTCAGGTTGCGGCCGGTTGGCGTCAATCTTGTGGACAAGGCCCGTTGGCCCGTAGTGTGCGAGGATGGGCACCGTCATGGAGTGGTAGGCTTCGAGGCGCGACTTGAGCGCCTCCTCGGTGTCGTCCTTGCGCTGCATGAGTGGCTCGCCTGTCTCGTCATCGAGCATCGTCTCTGTGCTGGGCTCCCGCCCGCGGAGGCTCTTGGGCGGGGCGAACTTGATGTGGTAGGAACGCCCCGACTCCTTATGTACCCAACGGCCACAGATGCGCTCCGTGAGCACTTCGTCGGGCACGTCGAGCGCCACCACACAGGTGACCCGATCGCCGGCCTCCGCCAGCATCGCGTCCAGCATCGTGGTCTGCTTGACCGTGCGCGGGAAGCCATCAAGAATGAACCCCTTGGAGCAGTCGTCCGCCGCGATGCGCTCCCTGATGAGGTTCACCACAAGCTCGTCGGTGACCAGGCCTCCGCTCTTCATCACGCCTTCGGCCTGATGGCCGAGCTCAGTGCCGGCAGCCACGGCCGCGCGGAGCATGTCGCCCGTCGAGAGCTGCGGAATGCCGAGCATCTGGACAATCTTGGGAGCTTGCGAGCCCTTGCCGGAGCCAGGTGGGCCGAACAAGATCATGATCTTCTTGCTGCCGCCGACAGCTGGCGCTGCATCGCGCGTCGGCGCTGCATCACGCGTCGGCGCTTCGCCCTCCTTCAGATACTGAGCATACGCATTGTACTCGCTCTGCTGCTGTCCATATACATTGTTTGCCTCCGAGCCACGCTTCGACCACGATGGCACATACCTGTCTCGCTTGCCCTCTGGAGCCCCTGGCCCTGCGCACTGCAGAGAGCTCGATCGAGCGAATGGGGAGCAGCCAGCACCTGTGTCTCTCCTCGGCTGCCCACTTGTACCACAAAGCTGGAGGCCATGAGGCGCGAACAGAAGCAGAACATGCATCGAGAAAAAAAGACGTTATGAAAGTGCTCGCAATATCTCCGAACTGGATTGTGGGGGTAGCGTACGTTTACATTCGGGGCTCGGGGTTATCAAGTTCGAAACGGCCACACGTGAAAGTTCGGCTTGAAAACCGAGCGCGACTCCTCTCTGTGTGCTTGCTCGCACTCGATATGTCATGGCTCTTCGAATCGCAGGAGTCTGTGATGCAGAAACAGCTGTTTCAGCTCAAGTTCACTTCAAAGCAGATGGCGCGCGCTCACAAGAAGGCGGAGAAGGATGAGGCCGCGGAACTCCTCAAGGTCAAGAAGGCGATGCAGAAGGGCGACGAGGGCACCGCGCGCATCTACGCGCAGAACGCGATCCGCATGAAGACGATGGGCCAAAACTACCTTCGATTGTCGAGCCGACTCGATGCCGTCGCCTCGCGCGTTGAGGGCGCTCTCAAGATGAAGGCGGTCACGAAGCAGATGGGCGGTGTCGTCTCAGGGATGGACAAGATACTCGCCACGATGGACGTCGAGAAGATTGGACAGGTCATGGACAAGTTCGAGGCTTCTTTTGAACAGATAGACGTCGTGAGCTCGTACGTCGAGTCGGCGATGAGCTCGACCACATCGTCCGTGACCGACGAGAGTGCCGTCGACAGCCTGATAGCGCAGATGCAGGCCAGCGTGGGGCTCGACATTGGCTCGAAGGCGCTGGCGGCAGGCTCTGGGACGATCGCGGCACCGGTGGGCACGAGCGATCCGGGCACCGATGACTCGGCGCTGGTGAGTCGGCGAACGCGAAGCTCCTACGTGTCTCGGCAGCCTGTGCTATCTCCTAACGTCCATGCCCCGCGCCTCCATCCTCCTGTTGCGCAGGAGCAACGATTAGCGGCGCTCCGCCAGTGATCTCAGACGCACCGTGCGCGTCGTGTATTCAGGCCCGGGGCACTCGAAAACCTGTACAACCCTGCCCATGGCACGCTTTCGCCGCGCCGCAGAATTCAAGCAGCCCCTGGGGCCGCGGACAAGTTAACAAGTTTTTCCATGTAGCGGGCGCCGGGGGCGGGCTCGCGGTTCCGATAATGCTTAATGGTAAATGGATGTAAAAACGTTCTGACGCGGAACGCCGAACGCGTTATGAAGAGATGTACATATGAGTTTCGCTCTATTCAACATCCGATTCCTGAAAGCTTCCACGCTTCGGCTTCAGCGTCGAGGCGCGACCTGTCCCGGAGGCGCCAGGGTCGGGAGTCCACCTGGTCCTTGCGCGCGAATCATCAAGCGGCCGAGACCCCCAAGGGATGAGCCGTCCTCGAGAGCCCAGCCGTACCGGCCCTTGTCGAAGGGCTCGGCGGAGCGCAGCCAGCCTCCCTGCACCGCGCCGGCTAGAAAGGGCTGCGCGGTGCGCAGGATGCCGAGCATGGGCGCCGCGGTGGAAGGTGCCTCGCGGACGAAGACGAAGGGTTTGTGTGCAGCGAGGTAGGTGAGTGGCGGCGTGAGCGTTCGGATGGGCTCGCTGGGGCTCACCTCGGCCACTGGCGGCACTGCGTTGCCCGGCTTCGGGCTGGTGCGTGCCTCGCGACGCGTCCTGTCGATTGCCCTCGCCACCTGCAGATAGAACGTGTCGTGCAGTCCGTGGACATTGGCATGGTCCCAAAAGTTGCACATCAGCGTGAGCGAGGGCGTGAGCGAGACAGCGTAGTGCCACCAGCCCATGGGAGCCAGAATGGTCTGCCCAGGCTCGAGCACTGTCGCAAAGAGCTCCAGGCCGCAGTCGCGCGCGCGCTGCTGGTCGCGCGGGTCGAGTGGGTCCAGTCGGCCGCTGTACTGCGTGCCACGCCCCCTGTCGAGTGCCCGCGGCGGCGCGACTTTGAGCGAGTCCTCGGGCCGGCAAAGCACGTACCTGTGGGGAGGAGAGCGGGCGCCGTGGTGAGCACTTGCATGCTGCGGGCGAGTCCTCGGGCCGGCAAAGCACGTACCTGTGGGGAGGAGAGCGGGCGCCGTGGTGAGCACTTGCATGCTGCGGGCGAGTCCTCGGGCCGGCAAAGCACGTACCTGTGGGGAGGAGAGCGAGCGCCGTGGTGAGCACTTGCATGCTGCGGGCGAGTCCTCGGGCCGGCAAAGCACGTACAACTTGCGGCCGCGCACGTTGCACAGCCACGCGTGTGCGTCATGGTTGTCCTGGTGGATGCGTGTGATCGCGCCGATCGGGCCGGCGAAGAGTTTGCACAGCCCACGCGCTTTGGCCACGATCGCGCCCACCGAATCCAGGTTAAAGGCCGCATGCAACCGCTCGTACTCAGCCACGGTGCGTGGATGCGTTGTGTTGGGCAGCTTATCGATGTCCGGGTGCCAGAGCTGCGGCAGTGCCTCGAAGACGTCCCAACCGTTCATGTACAGCACGGGTGCCTTGCCCGCCTCGGCTGCGCCTGACAGGTGCGCGGTGCGCGCGTACTGCATCGCCTCCCGCAGCGACGTCTCGACGATCAGAGTGTCGCCGGTCTGGTCACTATCAAACAGGGGGGCGCGCTGCTTGCACGTCACGTACTGGTCGCCGTACTCGCGCTCCCAAAAGCTCCAGCCCCATGCGGCCGCCGGCCAGCCCGTCTCGGCGCGCTCGCCCGTAAGCACCATCGGCGTCCGCGAGTCCCAGGCCGTCCCATAGGGAGCATGCAAGATGGGCGACGCACCCGAGATCAGCTTGGGCCCGAGGTCCTCGCCTGCGGCGGTACTGGGCGCCGCTGCCGCCCCCGCCCCCGCCGCACCATTGGGCGTCGCACTGTCGAGGGGACTGTCGAGGGTGTGACTGGTGAATGCCGCGGCGTCGCGCGACGGCAGCGGCAGCAGCGCCCGGTGTAGCCGAGCGAATGCAAAATAGCTTCGGCTTTCTGGCGTGGGCAGCGGCTGTGGGGATCGCAATCGGCGTAACCACGGCGGAAGCTGCGCGAGAGGTTCCAAATTGGAAAGCTGTGAGAGAGGGCTGTCGGTGGGCAACGCGTCCGCGATAGCCTCGGGGTCTGACGCTGCAAATCGGCGCTCGTCCTCAGCGGCGGCGGCGGCGGCGGCGGCCCGAGCTCGCTCCGGCTGGTAAACAAGGAGCGGAGGCAGCTGCATCTCGGACGGCGAGCTCGCGTGGTACCGGAGGGGCATGTTCACGGGAGGCGTGCCGGGCAGGCGCGCTGCCCTCTCGGGAAGGTCGGCGGGCGGCGGCAGCATCAGCAGGCGGCGCAGCAGCCACGAGTTCCGCGTCGACGTCTGCCGATCGTTGATCCCGAGCATCTCCACCTCAAACACGAGGTGCGCCGACGGCGGGATTGGGCCCGAGCCAAGTTCGCCATAGGCGAAATCCGGTGGCACGTGTATGCGCGCGAGGCTGCCGAGCGTGAGTGCGCACAAGCCAACCTCCATGCCGTGCACGACCTGCTTGCTGCCAAGCTTGATGGTGAGAGGCCCACGACCACTGAACATCTTCGAACGAGAGGCATCCACGCAGCAGCCTGACGTGGCTAACAGGCAGGCATACTGGATTCGGACCGTGTCTCCTGATTGTGGGCGGGCCCCTCTGTCGCCGCCACCCAAGATCTCGACGCAAAGCCGACTGCACGCAGCAAACGTTTGGCCCTCATCAGGCCACCTTGGAACTTCCAATAGTGGTGAGGCGTCAGCTGTGGCTGGTTCTGCACATGTGGGAGTGACGGAGAGAGACGCTGCACCCGCATGATGCTCAACCTGATGATGGAAGCGCCACGCGTTTCGTGCGTGTGTCGAGCGTGTCAGCGTGAAGGCCACCATGTCGATCAGCTGGTCGTCCCCCTCTGAAAAAAGGGCTGGCGTGAACGTTACGGGTAACACGACAGAAACCGTCGCCGGTCAAATATCCGAGCACAGTCTCGCGACAGCCGCCACTATGTCACCCTCGCTAGCCTCCAAGGCGCGCTCCACCCTATCTGCATCGGAAAAGCCCATCGCGGAGAGCTCGGCACGAGCACTGGCGAATCGCGTGGCGCTGAGCATGCTGCGAATCGGAAGGGACGTTGCCGCAGCTGCCTTTGACTTCGCGGCGCCAGCAATGACCTTGGGCTTTTTGGCCGCCGCCTTATTAGGGATGGAGGCGGCCGAGACGGGTGCCGGCCGCTTGCCGCCCCTTCCAGTCTCAACCCACGAGCAGGCTCCGGCAGTGCCGGCGGTGACTTCGGGGCTGAGGAGCGCCGCGGTGGCCGAGGGCGCGGCTGCTGCTGCTGCTGCTGCTGCTGCTGATGATGATGATGATGATGATGCGGTCGCGGCTGATGTTGCGAGCGCTCGGAATGCCGGATGTGCCGCGGCTGATGATGATGATGATGATGATGATGACTCTGACGGTGCTGTCGCCTCCTGCTTGACTGGCGGCGCTGTCGCCTCCTCCTGCTTGACAGGTGTGGAAATCTTGCCAAAAAAGGAAGCGACGCTCCGCTGCTGCTCGGAGATGAGCTTGATCGGCAGCGCGACGTCGCTCTCCTGATAGTCAAGGCGCGACATCCGTTTATCGACGGGGTGCCAGCGCAGCGCCGATGTGGGCAGCCTATGGCTGAGCGCGGCGAGAGGCTCGCTGGCCTTCGGGTCGAGCCATGCCTGCAGCCCTTGCGAGTCAAGGATCACGGGCATTCGGTCATGCAGCCACGCGAGCTCGGGATCCACCTCGCGCGTGATCAGCGTAAACGACTCATCGCCGCTCGCGCAAGGGTCCGCGCTGCCGCTTCCTGTTTTGGCTGACCTTGGGCTAGCAAACAAGCCGGCCATCCACAAGGGCTGGCCATCACTGCGTGACACATAGTACGGCTGTTTGCTCTTCACCGACTTGCACTTGTCGTCTGTCCACTCGAAGAAGCCATCCAGAGGTGCCGCACAGCGCATTGTCCCGAGATGCTTGGAGAACACGGGTGAGGTGCTCAGCGTCTCCGAGCGTGCGTTAAACATCTTCCAATGGTCAGGCACCGTCTCGTACGACGGAACGAGGCCCCAGCGCATGGTAGCGATTTGCACGCCCTCGGAACGAACACACACAACTGCAGCTGGACGACCCGGGCACATGTTCTCCATCGGATGGTAATGCACCTCACCCACCCACGTCGCGCAGGACACGCCTGCATCACGATGAGCGGCAGCGCGCACATCGACAGCCATGAGGGCCTGCCGGCTTCGGCCGCACATTCAGGCACAGCTCCTACGCGGGCTCGCGGGGCCACACACCATAAACACCACACCACACACCAAGTCAAGTCAAGTCTGTTGTTTATGTATAGACTTGACTTGACTTGACAAACACCACACACCACACACCACACCGGTACCGGTACCGATACAGTACCACGTTCCCTCTACCGGCTGTGTGTCCCGGCTCCCCCGGTGTCTTTTTACCGGTGCCGGTCGGTAAAAAGATTTTTCACCGGGGGAGCCGGGACACATACCGGTACCGTAACTTACAGGCTGTGAAGCGTCGGATCGGAGGGGGGCCGAGGGATCTTGTAAGCGCGTTGCAGCTCGGGGGAGGTCGGGTCGGGTCTGAGGCGACCACTGAACTTTCTGTGTCTGACCGAAACCGAGCACGTACCCCGAGCACGGGTCAGGGGGGGTTTCCTATACAAATTGGGGGTGGTTTCCTATACAATACGTATCCTAATGTATCCTGCATGTATCTTGCATGTATCCTGAAGGATACATGTATCCCGAATGTATCCTGATGTATCTCAAATGTATCTTACATGCTCTGTTACATTCCAAGAGAATACATGTATCCTTCACATTTTGCATGTATTTTACAC